>Ga0247777_1000434_pt1 | contig 11748 bp, 14 predicted proteins | sample UWRJL154409C5_FD_179937 | JGI IMG/M metagenome (GOLD analysis project Ga0247777, IMG submission 179937) | Plant litter microbial communities from Arlington Agricultural Research Station in Wisconsin, United States - UWRJ-L154-409C-5 | ecosystem: Environmental > Terrestrial > Plant litter >...
CTCCGTGACTCCTCACGAGACACGTCGAGACCCACCGCTTGGTTGCTTTTTCCAGCCCGTAGGGGGCGGCAGGCCGGAAATTGACAGTTCGGGGGAGCTCGACGACGAACAACGGTCGATGCTCGGCCGGCACAGCAGTCCGGGCAAAGTGCTACCCGCGCGTAAGGCTTCCGGCAGTGCTCTTGCATGGAGACAGCAATCTCAATGGCTGCCCGCGAGGCCCCGCGCTGCAGGTAGTGGGTCGGATGTGGTGTGAAGGAGGTCTGGAGTTTGGGGACGAAGACGGCGCAGGCATCGCTTCGGTGGCTATCCCCATTGCCGCGTCGCGGTGCCCTTGCACGCCATTCCAGCGGCGGCCAACAGGGGAAACCCCGGAGGGTCTCGGGAACCACTTGGGAGCGCCTGCACCAATGAGCGAGGCCCATGGCGCATCTCTGCATCTCACATCAGAGCATGCAAGCCGGGGGCCGTCGTCGACAGAGAACTATCGATGTTATCCCGCCACTTGCGGGGGACGTGATATTGATAGCAGAAGTCGATAACAGAGGGGCAATCCGGCAGGGTTCGATGCTGAGGTGGAGCAGGAGGGGAAGCAAGAGGCCCCATTCCCCGGTTAACGATGAGATGTTGCGGCAGCGTAGTAGTCCCGCGCTGTCAGAACCTCTTGGAGCCTAGCACTAGCAGCTCATGTCGTTTCCCGGCGTGTTCAAACGACACCGGAGGCGGAAAGGTCTGTCGCCTCGTGGGCAGTGGAGCCGAGCCAGTCGGGGGCGAGGGGTGGCTCGGGGGGGATGGGGGGATGGGGGGGGGGGGACACGTTCGAGGGACGCGGAAGCGGGGGAGGGCAATAGTGCGAGTCTGAACCATTGCGAAAGGATTTGCAGATGACGAGTGGGTTTCGATGTGACGCTGAGGTCGAGCCGCGGAATGAGCTGAGCCTCCCCTGTCGTCATGCGGGCACTGTGCTGCGCGGTCCTGAGGCAGGGTCCGCACGAACTGGTGTGCAAAATCGGGCACGCTCTTGGCCCTTGGGGTGCTTCTCGTCGCGAGGGTTTTCGGTGGGGGGAAGGGGGAGCCTGAAGGGTGCTGAGAATACCTTAGACGGAACTGACGCTGTTTTCTGATTCCTGCTGGGACGAGTGGATGTCGTTCGCTCGTGCCCTTGTTCGAGATTCGTCGCGCGAAACCGTTATTAGGAGGCTCGACTGCCGAGTGCGGAGAATCGGAAAGCTGGTGGACTGAGCTTCGCGTTAAACTGAGAAGGGAAATATTTGATGGGTCCCGTTGAGACGGCAGGTTGGACTCGGAGGATTCGACGATGGCTTCCCGCTACAAAAGCCGGCGGCGGAGGTTTCGGCTCGCCGGTACGGAATAGTTAGACCCCACTCCCGTCGTTGAGGCTGTAATGAATAGGAGAATGTGCTACGCCTCGATCCCTCTTCTTTGTTGTCTGGAGGCGCCGTGGAAATGGGTCGCAGGCTCGTAGTTCCCGTTTGAGAAATCTTGTGCCGGAAGTGGGCAAGCGTTGAGAAGAGGGGAAGCTGTTTTCCTATATGGGGGAGGGGAGGGGTCCGGTGTCGCCTTCGTTTGGTGGGGACCGTAACTGACTAAGCCGAGTGGAGCACGACTTTCGTTCCTTCCTGACGGCGTTTACGTCTTGGCCAACCTACTCGTGAATGAGTCCTACCTAGGTACGAAGAGAAAAGTATATCGCCTTCCTCCCGCGTCTACTTGGCGTCAGAAAGCATCTTGTCGGAAACGAAACTACAATTAAACATCTAAAGTCTCCTTCTCACGTGGCCCAACGATAAACGGTCGATCCTCTGTGGCGGCCGCGCTGCGGCTGGCAATTGACATTCGCCCACAAGGGAATAAGGAGGGCTCACATGCAAAGTCGAAAGTGAGGCATCAACCAACCTGCTCGACCCTCAAAGCATATTAGCCCGCATGGGCAACATGGATCCCTGGAAATTCTAGCGGGATAGACCGCGGAATATCTCAGATCTCGACTACGAAGGGCTGCGAGATGACTAGCGAGCCCGTCTGGTTGACAACGGATGGGAAGTTGCGACATGTGCTGCGTAGTGCAACCGCTGCCAACCTGACTGATGTCATCTGCTTGAGGAGCATGCCATTCATCCACCCGCGACTGAAAGGCTTGGGCAAGGAAAGCCGGCCTCGAACACTCGTCGGCGAGAGTTCTCGCTGGCGAGACTGGATGCCAGGGTCACCCTTCTGCATCGACTAGCCTCGCCTGCCTGCCTACCCAACTGCGGGTTGATTGACTCGGCGGGACTCTTTCTCCGCCTAAGATACGGAGTATGCCAAGCACTTAATACTCAGTACAGCTCTTTGGCTTCGCGAGACGTCGGAGCGGGTGCTGACAGGTTGAACAGCCGCAGCCGACTACTCCGGAAGGGGTTAGGAGACGTTGAACACCCACCAAGCCTCACTGACCATCGAGTCGTCTTCGATGGAACAAATCGGCGCTTCTTTGGGATCGGCATCGTCTGGATACCCGGCGCAGGGATTCGAGAGTTATTTTTGACGCCCACCCTGAGCGCCTTCGTGATTGCCGCCGACCACGAGGCGGGATCCGAAGCGGGCCTCGGTCCTCCGCCGCAAAGAGCCCAGATCATCATCTGGAACCCCGGCCATGCCACGCGAGGAACGTCTGCTCCTCCGTAGGGAGTACAAGGAGTCCGCAGCGCTTTGTCTTGTCAGACAAACTCCCGTTTCCCGTGACTGCGGGCGACGCTGAAGAGCCGCCCTGCAACGCAGCCGCCTGGTGGTTCGATCCAGGGGAGGCGGCCCGCTGATTGGGCAGATCTGTGGCGCCACCCCGGCATTGGAAGCGTGCACGGAACTGAAGGCGGCTCGTGCCTCGACCTCCAACCGTGGCGGGGAGAGGCCCGACACCATCTGAAACCTCTCCTGTCGGGGATTGCGAATCGCGACGGGGGCAGAAGCCCCAGGTGCCCTCATTTCAAGACTGCCCTGAGGCAGGGCGACGCTTCGTTCTGGTGGGTCTCGGACGATGTGTTTCTGGCCGTGTTTCCTCTTCTTCCCTTCTCCTCTCTTCCTCCCTCCCCTCTCTGCGCGCTGGTCCTGCATCAGAAAGCCTGGGTCGACCCTGGCGCTTGCTGTCTGAGCCCGTCTTCGCTTCATCTTCCTCCCTTTTGACGATCTTTCCGTTTCCCTTCGACGGTGTGTCTCCGCCGTCGTTCATTTCGTCCGCCGCTCTCCTTCCACTTCCCCCTTGGCTATGCCACCCCCCGCGAGGTCTTAGGAGCTGGGCTTGCTGGACGGTCTACGCCAACTCACATTCCTTTCCGGCCGCTTCGACCAGCGCGAGCATTTTTGGGACTGGGAGGGAGAGACAGAGAAACAGGACGCAGGTCGTCCGTCCCTTTTAAGAGGAGGAAATCGAGCCATCGTTCTCCGGAAAGGACAGGGCAACCCGCACCCGCCAAGATGGTTACCGAAAGGAACAAGGTCCTGTGGGCCTACATCGCCGCCGATGTCCTCTTCGTCCTCATGGGCGCCGTCATGGTGGGCTTCGCCGTTGTGGTGCAAAACGAGATCAAGGTGGAGCCGACGGACGGCGAGCAGGCCGCCAGGAATCTGCTGTACTCGCGGTTTCCGCTAACAGGTACGTCGTGGCACCGGTTCCGTCGAGTGAGCGGGCAACACCCAAGTGCTAACATTGTTCGCCTTTCAGTCGGCATCATAAATGCCATCTTCTTCTTCGCCACCTTTGCGAGCACAATTCCGGCCATCGCCACGCAATCCAAGGGCTGGCTCAAGATCAGTGCCGGCTTCATCACCGTCACGTCGACCATCTCGCTCGTTCTGGGCCTGTACATCTGGATCCTGACGCTCAAGACCAAGGACGACTTCGCGCCGCTGTGGCAGGCACAGACGCCGCAGGTCCAGGACCTGATGGAGACGGCCGTATGTGCCCCACGATTTCTTGCCCTTCCTCTCCTTCGTACCTAACCCGTTTCCAGTTCACCTGCTGTGGCTACTTCAACAGCTCTTCGCCGGCCTTTGTCACGAACCCCACCTGCCCGAGCCCCGCCGCTGCTGCTATCATGCGCGGCTGCGCCATCCCCATCGGCAGCTACGCCAACATCTTTGTCGACGATATCTTCACCGCCATCTTTGGCATGACGGGCGTCGGCGGCGTCCTCCTTCTCGCCACCGCCTGCCTGTACAAGGACCGCGAGGAGCGGGAGCGCTTCCGCTACATCGACCGCAAGAACGGCAACTTTGGCGCCACCTTCTAATGCCCCCCCTTGGCTGTGGTTGCCTGTTCGACTGGCAAACGCGGCGGGTTTCACTTTCGAGAGGCCGCCGTAGTCACTTTGCTGCCCTGCCGGAAACCAGGCCATTCTTGGTCTGGTATGGTGCGGCGCCGCGTGGAATGGGTGGAGGTCGAGGATGGAAACAGGCTGGGGGTCTCCTCTGGACCCGTGTCGAGTTGCACGAGACGCGAAGATGCTGCGGTAGCAGGCTGGGATGCCTCATTTTGCATGACCAAATCCGATCCTGCTTCTTCCACCTTCCAGCACTGAGGTGCGGCTGTTAAATACCGAGATATCATAGAGTTCGTACAGATGGGAATGCTCAAATCAGTAAAACCATGGCTCGGTCACCAACATGAATGACATGGGTCGCAATGCTCCGTTCGCAGTCCCGACATAACCCTCATGACTATCAGTATCTTAGGTGTAGCGAGAGCACGACAGACAGGGCAGGCATCATGGTCGCAGAGTCAAGGGGGAAAAGGACGCTAATTATCGTCCAAACGTATCAGCCTCGACTTTGTCGAGGGAGGGTATCCTAGCCCGGTTGTGTCTATGCCGTGTACAGAGCGAGGGAGAAACAAGAGGGCAACACCACCCGTTACTCCCCCGGCGCGATGATGAATGGTCCGCCCATCTCTACCCAGGAGCAAAGCAAGAACTGCAGGATTTTCATGCCCGCTCGTCGTTATCCCTGTTCCTACCGCCGCCGCCGCCGCCGCCCTGTGGACGGGGCGCGGACCCAGAACCCTCTCCCTCTCCCTCTCCCCCCTCCTCGGTGGGGTCGTCTCTGTACTCGGGCCACCGGCCTGAGCCCTGCGCGTCGCCGGCTAGCGCGTCCTCCGACACGGCCGCGCTGGACGGCCTCTTCCCGTTTTTGCCTCGGGCCCACCAGCGCAGCTTCCAGAGCCCGCCCAGGGCGTCTTGGATGCCGCCCGAGCTCTTGCGTCGGGTCCGGCGGGCCTGGAAGCCCGGGAAGCCGGTGGACCGGCGGCGGCGGGCGCGGAAGTCGGCGCGGCGCGTCGACAGGCCCTCGGCACTGGCGCTGGCGCCGTCGGACATGCCGGGCCCGAAGGCGGCGCCGCTGCCGCTGCTCGTGCCGCGTCGGGGCGGGAGCAGCGAGGCTGACTCGCTCAGCGCGGGGAGCGTGCTGCTGCGCCGGCGGCTGAGTGGGGGTAGGCGTGGCGAGTCGGGGCGGTCCTCGTCATCCAGCTCGCTCCAGATCTCGTTTCGTTCGGCCCACCGCGAGGCGCTCGACTTCATCAACGGCGCCAGCGACTTTCTGCGCGCGGGCGATGTCGGCACGGGCTCATCTCCTGCGACGGCGGCGCCGTTTTCGCCGCCGCCGAACGTCTGATACGGGTACTGTCGCGGCGGAACACTCTCCTCGTCGTCGGCAATGTCGGAGCCGAGCAGGAGGTCCTCCTCCTCCTCTTCGCCCTCGGTGTCCTCGACTAGGCCTAGCCCGGGGGCCAGCGTGGACTGTCCCACGGCGGGCGGGTGCTGCTCGTCGCTCAGCCGCCATGAGAGGGCGAGGACGCCGGACAGTAAAATCACGGTGCCCAACGATATAAGGCAGGCTTGGAGGGGGCTGATGAGGTCGGTCTGGTCGAAGTAGATCAGACCGTCGAGGATGGCGATGATGTTGTAGATGCAAAAGACCAGCGGATACAGTACGGACGTCGAGACCAGCTTGAGGCCCCGATGGAGGTAGTAAAGCTGACTTAGGGCCAGCGTGACGAGGGTTATGAGCAGCGCCCACGACTGCCAGCGGTTGAACTGATTGTTGCCGTCGGCGATGGTGCGGACGAGCAGCTCGACGGCCGACTTGGCCACGAGCAGGGAGTGCGCCGACAGGATGCCGCTTATGCCTCCGTAGGCGAGGCCCCGGATCAGCCGGAAGCGGGAGGTCTGCGAGAGCTTCGAGAAGGCGTTGAAAACGTCGGCGGCGACGGCGATGGCAATGACGAGGACCGCTTGGAGAGACATCCACACAATGAAGGGTTTCCGCCCGAGGAGTTCGAGCAGCTCCGAGAGGGTATGCGCCGGCGAGGGTATCGCCCCGAAGATGCCGATGAGGACAGCGCCGCTGCAGACCAGCAATGTCCCCCACAAGGACCATCTTGTGAAAGGCTCGCCGAGTATGGCCGTGGCGCATATGGAGTTGAAGACAAGCCCCGATGCTTGCAGTGTTGACAAGACTGGCAGCGGTAGTGTTGAAATCTGGACGGTGCTGCCTAGCACATTGGAAACAACGAACATGCCCATCCCCAGCTGCCATCGTCGCCTGCGATGTGGCGGGCGGCGCACATCTAAGGGGTCCTTCTCGTCTTCGAGGATGTGCGACTTTCGTTGAAGGGTCAGACCGAGGCTCTGAACACCCGTGGAGAGGAGGCCGACGATGATCCCGACCTGCAGACGGTCAAGTTAGTAGCCGTGCGTGCACTGGTGCTGCGGCTCGACGACGGCAGTCGCGGTCACGTACAGCGATGCTCCCGCCAGGGGACAAGCCGCCGAGAGATCCCATGGCGCCCGAGTCAAGGGGGGTCGCGCGGTCATCTGGCGACGGATGACGACGGCGCAGTCGCAGGCGCAAGCATAGGACGACGGCCCTATACAGGAGTCAAGCCGTGTAGGAATCGAGCGTCGGACGGACGAGTGAAAGGCTCGGTCGAGTGTCGAGAAGAATTCCAGCGGTAGCGCTGTCAGTGCGGTCGTCGTTCCGGAAGGGTGGTGGTGGTCCTGGTGGGCAGCTGAGCCCAACAACGGCCGGCGGCGGCTGGGGTCTCTAGTCAATGACGCCGCGGCACTCGGGTTCAGGTGGGCTGCACGGGCGGGCGCTCATAGGCAGGGTTTCATGGCCGCCGGCTCTGCAGTGCTCAGTGTCGATGCAACCAGCGACCAGCTGGTCTTTTGGGATCAGGAGGAGGGAGAGCTGCAACTCAAGGCACATGGAGCTCGCGAAGGGGGGGTTTGTTAAGGTGATACATGGGTGCCAGAGAAAACGAAACACGGACGGCGGTCGGGATCCGGAGGATTCCAGGAGTCCTGGAGGCGCCGTCTGGCTGCTGCTCACTGCCCTGTGCTGGCGGCTGGCCGCTGCAGGGGTTGTGGCGGAATGGACGGGAGGCTGGAGACTCAACAAGAGCGCTGGAGCCCCGTCTGCTGCTGGCGGACAGCCGGCCGAGGGTGGGGTCGGTCAGCCGACGCCACATCATCAGGCTGTTGAGGGACGGCGCAGTAAGGAAGTACTGTACTCCGTACGGAGTACTCCGTACGCTCGTAGGGAAGGGTACTCGCATCTGGTTGGTCGCCACAACTTGTAGTGGGGCCCCCGGGGCCGTGCTGGCTGTGGCTGGATAGCTCCGTCCGTCGTCACTGCGTGCAGCGAGCTATCTCGAGCTGGACCACATGGTGCGAGGGGACACAACTTGACGACGATACCGGAACACCTCCTCGCTGTAGCTGTGTTGGAAGCCCTCACTTCTGCTGCAATAACCTCGCTCTCCCACCTCCGCCCCGGCCCGAGCCCCTCAAGCCTCCCGCCCTCGCTCGCCGGCTCCAGGCACAACTATCCCCTCAGACACTCCCTTCCCCAGTGCGCCGCCAAAATGTCGCAAGCCCGCGCCTTGTCCGACGACCAGGCAAGTCGCGCCCCCTCCCCGCCCGCCCTTTCTACCCATCCTCTTCTGTCCGACCCTAGAACTCAGAGCTGACAGATCATGTATTCCCCCCCCTCCAGGTCGGCCAGGAGCTGCGCAAGATGACGGCCTTCATCATGCAGGAGGCCAACGAGAAGGCGCAGGAGATCAAGATCAAGGCCAACGAGGAGTTCGCCATCGAAAAGTCCAAGCTGGTGCGGCAGGAGACGGACGCCATCGACGCCACCTACGAGAAGAAGTTCAAGCAGGCCACCATGTCGCAGCAGATCACGCGGTCCACCGTCGCCAACAAGACGCGCCTCAAGGTCCTGGGCGCCCGCCAGGAGCTGCTCGACGAGATCTTTGAGGCAGCCGAGAAGCGCCTAGGCGAGGGCGCCAAGGACAAGGCCCGCTACAAGGCCGTCCTCCAGGCCCTGGCCCTCGAGGGCTTCTACGCCCTCCACGAGCCCTCGATGCAAGTGCGCGCCCGCAAGGCGGACTACGCGCTGGTCAAGGAGGCCGTCGACGCCGCCACCAAGGTGTACAAGGACAAGGTGGGCAAGGATGTCAAGGTTTCGATCGACGAGTCGAGTCCGCTGCCGGACGGGAGGTGAGTAGACTCGTCCCGACCATCTGGGAGGACGAAGGACTGACGTGCAACAGCCGCGGCGGCCTCAGCATCATCGGCGGTGACGGCAAGATCGAGATCGACAACACCTTCGAAACGCGGTTGAGCATCCTCCAAGACAGCTCCTTGCCAGCAGTACGGGAAACCTTGTTTGGCAAGAACCCCAACCGCAAGTTTTTCGACTGAAAGCCGCTTGTCTGTTGTTGTCGGGTGAGATACTGTAGCATCTGCCGATGGGCCGGCGTTCACCGCGAGGTCGAGACTATGCGGAAGCAGAGCAGTTTTCAGCCGAGTCCCGTGGCTGCGTGGCGTGGTATCTTAGAGTCTGTTTATATGGGTATTCCTCGCGCCAGGGCCGCCCCCCAATGAGCAAACACTGCAATCCCGTCACGAGGGAGATCAACGTCCGGGACAGCTATGCCTGGCCGGAAGCTTTACCGAGAAACAGCTTCATGTACTCCTGCTGCTTGGGTATCGACTTGTCTTCTTTTGAGCGGTACGCGTCGTAAAAGTTCTTTTTGGGCGGCCGCTTGGTCCTGACAGAGTGCGTCAACCTGCGCGACACGCCCTGCAGCAGCAGCTTCGCTTCGAGCTTGGCCGTGGCCGACGGGTTGGCGTCGATCCTGCGGAAGATCTCCTGGAGATGGCCGGCGAGCTCGTCGACCTCTGCATCAAATTCCTTGACAACGCCGCCCGGCGGGGGTCGCCCGCCGTCGTCGACCACGACGTCGAGGAACCGGACCCTTGCCGCTAGGTCCTGGTGGTCGGTGGACCTAGAGACGTAGAAGTCGTCCTCGTCGAGCCGGTCGATGATGGCGCGGAAGCTGAAGCTCTGTTCCGGATTCTGCCGCGCCCGCGACGGTTCGTCGAACAAGCACACGGCGGCCAGCCGACGCCGGAACTCGTGCGGCCGCGGGGCGCTGGTGGGGATGCAGACCAACGGCTGCCATCGTAGGCTTGCTTTCTGAACACCCTGGTAGAACGATACACATACATCTTCGCACTATACAGGCGTGAGTACCGCATACGGATCGCCATCACCGGGTGGGAAGTACCTACGAAGTCGTCCCACCGAGACAAAGGTACCGCGGTCATTAGGTTTTGCATGGCATCCCGGTACGCCAGCGCAAGATCTACCGTCTCCTGTACCACACCGTCGACCCCGAGTCGCAAGAGCAGTTTCACGGCCCCCGCGATGGCTTGGTCGCTCAGATCTGCAGCAACAGCGGATAGGAGCCTCAAGACGGATCCAAGGTGTGACCACGTCCGGCCAGGATAGGGCTCGCCAATAGCAGGCACCATCTCCACCCGGGCGGACAAATCTGTGCTCTCCCATCGCGAACCGAGCCGCTGGAAGAGGCGACACAAGGCTTCGGTATCGACGTGCCGGCGAACTTGGTCCGGACAGAGCGCCAGGATCTCAATGTACCGTACGCGCAAGGCCTCCTGCGGCTCCAGGCACAGCTCGTCGAGGAGCCAGAGGAAGATCTCGTCCGGTAGGTTCTGTTTCTTGCGCAGCGCCGTCTGCACGATGCCCTGTTCGATACAGCCCTGCCGCGCCTCGGTGTCGTCGAGGAACGCCCACCGGCCGATGGCCGCCCCGGCGGGGAAGGGGGTCCGGGACGCGGGCGAGGCGCCGAGGTATTCCTTGAAGAAGTACCACCGCTCGTGCACGGCTCGGGCATCGGTGCGCTCGAGCGCGCGCAGGATCTTGTCGCGGTCGACCTCGTCGTCGCGGCCGCTTTCCATTAGTCCCAGCATGTGCTCCTGGATGTTGGCCGGCTGCTGCTGCAGCGGCCCCTTGGACGGGGGGCTCTCGCTATCCCGGTCGTGTTCGCGGAGGATGGCGGCGACGCGTTGGGCGGTCGCCTCGGCCGCGTCGTCCCGCGCCGCGTTGTTGAGGAGGGCCTTCATGTCGAACTTGTGCTTGGGCTGCTGCCGGATGCTCAAGGGGGACGAAGGGAAGTCGTGGGCGGTCCGCTTGGCCTTGGGCGTCACGCACGAATTTCGGTCCCGCGGGGGCGGGAAAGCGCTGGCTCGCGGCAGCGTCACCGAGAACTCGGGAAGGGAGGCGTCCGAGTCGTCGTCGTCGTCGTCGGACCCGTTGATGACGGCATCGCGACCGAGGGCCGGGCGGGCGGGCGGCGGCGGCGTGTGTCTTCCTGAAGCGGGTGAGGAAACCAGGCTTCCTGGCGAGGAAGGCAAGAATGGCATCGAGGTTTGCGATGCGCCTGGTTGAGAGGGGTGGGAGCCCTTAGCTGGCGAGGCTGGCTTGAAGAAGTTGCGAATGTTGCCATTCTTGTTGGTCCCGTTCTTCTTCATTGTCATCCACGATAGTCAGGCATGTTCTGAAGGTAGTCGTCTCAGGAATAGAGTATCTTGGTCAGGGCATGTCGTGCCGGGTTCCGGCTGATGGGTGAGGCTCTGGAGTCCCCATGGTCCAATGCGTCAGACGCGTCGCGCCCTAAAGCGTCGACGCGGCAGCTGGCGAGCGTGGGGTCAAACGCCGATCCACCGCAGCCCGATATCACGTGCCGTGTGGAATGGATCATTTCCCTCCGTCCCGCTCTTAACTACAGTACCTCCTGTAGGTACATACGGTACTTACGCCAGCACAGACCCGCGGCTCCGACTTGACCCCCTCGCCCCCCGAACATGCAGGTCCGTGGGGAGACGGGATGGAAGAAAAAGGGGTTCGACCGCGTTATCTTAGGAGCTTACTGTACATAGTCGAAGCAATGCACGGCCCTGCACCTCAGGATCTGCAGGAGTTTCCACTGGACCCCTGGGTCGCAAGTAGGGTCGGCCAAAGTTCAGAGTTTGTGTGTGCGGTTCCCGTAGAAGGGAGCAGCGGCCAGGGGTAGAGAGAGAGAGATGAGACGACAATGCAGCCCCATTGCGGCTATACTTCTCCCATGATACCCGACGACCCCTATTGGCCGTCTCCGCATCCGGCGTAAGACAGCGTTGGTTCAGTGGCAGCAGCGCTCCCGTGGACGACAGCGTTGCCCCTTGCCTGATAATCTCGATAGAAGAGGGCCAAGGTGCTTGGCCATCTACGGCCTCAATTGCGCACAGCGCCCTCCTCTGACACATATTCCATGGCCACGCCACAACTTCGGAATAGTGGGACTATCCCGTACTCGTAGGGAGCAGCTGACTGAGTGTCGTA
>Ga0247777_1000435_pt1 | contig 11746 bp, 6 predicted proteins | sample UWRJL154409C5_FD_179937 | JGI IMG/M metagenome (GOLD analysis project Ga0247777, IMG submission 179937) | Plant litter microbial communities from Arlington Agricultural Research Station in Wisconsin, United States - UWRJ-L154-409C-5 | ecosystem: Environmental > Terrestrial > Plant litter >...
TGCTCGGCCCTTCAGATCTCGATTCCTGCCGAGCCGTCCGGATGGTGCCCGCCGCCGACAAGCTGGGTCAGACATCGGACCTGCGGGGATCGCTCTCCCTCCTCTGGCCGCTCTTCGGCACGTTCTGCCTCAGCCAGTTCCTCGAGACGGTATCGTGTGCTGTACAGGGCCGTCCCGTCTCCCCCGAGACGGGCATGACACTCTTCGAGCACTCGCTCGCCTTCGCCGAGGCCGACGCCGCGATCAGCAACCAACTCGGCTGGGGCTTGTTCGGAGGCACCGTGAGCCTGAACAGCACGGCGCCGGGGGCCCTTGGCTCTACCATCGCCGTGACGAGGTCCATGATCATGAAGAAGGTGAACACGCCTCCCGAGGTTCTTCTCGTCGCCTTTCTCTCGGCCGCCAGCCACGTCACCAGCCATGTCCTCGGCATCTTCAATCTCCAGTCGAAGTTTCGTTTGATCAGCACCGGCCTTTGGGCCATGTGCTTCATGGGAAGTGTCGTCTGGAGTGCCGCCACCTTTTCGATTGAGGATCCGGCGAGCCAGGGTCTTCTACGATTCCCCACAGTGTGCATTATCGGCTTCATACCACACGTCATGGTCTTGGCCGGTATCTGGATCTGTTGTTCCATCTACTCCCTCGCCCTCGTGCTCTCGGCCCTGGCTCAGCCCAATGGCGAGGCCCTCTCCTTCCGTGAGCGTCTCGCCGTGGCTCACGGTAACATGCAGGCCAACGTGTCGTTGGCCGACATCCGCATCAGCATGGATATGGACTTCTACACGGCTCTCCTTAGGGTGGGGTTCGGTGCCATCACCATGGCCAGCGAGGCAGTTTACCTCAACGAGGACCGCCGGGTCAACCTCAAGCGGTACACGTGGCTCGAAGATGAACGGTACCGCGAGATCGAGGAGCTGCGCATGCAGTGGATCGGATCTGGCATTCCGGGCTCGCGCTTCGATGCCATCGGGGCCATCGGGCTTGTGCCTGTCAAGGACGGGCAGGTCGCTTCTGCCAGCGGCTACGGCCGCGAGAGAGCAGCCCAGAAGGTGAACAAAACGAAGACGGGCGAGCGGATCCGGCCCATCCGAGACGGTGTCGGCGCCGCAGAACGCAGCGGGCGCTGGCTCATGGCGCTCGAGTACATCATGCATATCGGCCGCCTTTTCGTGCGGGCCCTTGCCATCGCCCTCTGCAAACTGCTGGCGAAAGTTGGTCTCCCGAACCCCCCACGGTGGCTGCGCTGGCTAGCGCATCGGCCTAAAGCGGGCCGCGGCGAGGAGCATCCCGGTCGGGGGAGGGGAAGAGACGCAGGAGCTAACCAGCCGGCGGCCGAGGGCTTCAAGGGCAGTGTGGTATCGTTCATACTGCCGCGGAAGGACGAGGTCGATGTCGAATTCGAGTTCCGGCGGCGACTACGCGGCCACGTCAACGGAGACAGGGAGGACGTCGACGCGCGCCTCTACGGCCATTGGGCCAAGGGCGGTTGGTGGGGTAGTGTCGACGCGAGCGGCGAGTACGAGCCCGGAGTTGAAGACGACGATCTGACGAGCGTAATCTCAGCCTCGGATGCGGCCTCCAGTGCGTCAGGTTGGGACTCGGACCGCGAGGCGGGTTGGGAGGACGACAACGAGGACGACGGCCGCCGCACTCCGACACAGCGCAACCCGTTCGCAGCCCTATCACGCGAGTCAACGCCGCAGCCCGACACGCTCCTCGCGGCCGCCGACCTGGCACGGCTGCTCGACCCCCGCAGCCCCGAGGAGCGCGACGAGGCGCGGGCCCTCGCAGCCCGCCTCGCCTCGGACGGCGTCATGACGCGCTCGGGCTACCGTCGCTTCCAGCAGCGCCAGCGCGCCGAGCTCCTGGGCCCTGCGGCCGCGCGCCTGGCCGACTTCCGTCCGCCGGCCAAGCTGAGCCCCGACGAGGAGGCGCGTCTGCTCGAGCAGATACTGCTGTCGCGCCGCCGCCGGCATCACCCGGGCCGCCAGGGCGCTCCCCCGAGCCCCGACCCCACCACCGCTGCCGCGGCGGCAGATGGCGCCGCCTCGTCGCCGTCGTGGGCCACGGGCGCGGCTGGCCTGGGCCCGGACGGTCCGCAGTGCGTCGTGTGTCAGAGCGCGCCGCGCACCATCATCGTCTGGCCGTGCCGCTGCCTGAGCCTCTGCGACGACTGCCGCGTCAGTCTGGCCATGAACAACTTTGACAAGTGCGTCTGCTGCCGGCGCGAGGTCATCAGCTTCAGTCGCATCTACGTGCCCTGAGAGACACGCAATAGCACCGGCCCCCGGCTTGGGGGCTCATCGGACATGGCTCTTTGGAGGCAGTGCTGTCGTGAATGGTTTCCATGACCCTAAAGTTGGGGAAAGCGAAGCTTTGTCTCGATGGTGATGCTGAGGCAAGGCTCTGTACGCATACATCGCCGTTAGAGCACACGGAACCGCTTTGGGGGGGTAACAAGCGGGATCATCTTTTCTTTCATATCGCATGGTCGACGGCGTCAGGGCATCGTGGAGGCTGTTGCTTGGAGGAGGGTTGTTGGAGGAGGGTCGATGTCAGACAAAGGTCTTCTCACACGCCTCGGAGAATAGACATCAACAGGGATTCGAGTCACGGTGCACAATGCTGCTTGCTGTTCCTTTGCCTAAGTACTGGGTATCTCGTTGGCCACTCTTCGTCCATCTGGGTATCCCGTCCTACCACCGCATCCTACATGGCGGCCCACTCGAGCGAAAACGCCCGCACGTTGTTGCCGTCGATATCCCCCGCCCCCTCGCCGGGCTTCTCCGCGCCAAAGACGAAGCCTTTCTTGACATTGGAGCACAGCCGACCCGCCGTCACGAGGTCAAGCATGCCGATCCCCTCGTTCCAAGTATACGTCCTCGCGACGAAGTGCCCGTGGTACCGGAAAGGATCGCCGGGGTAGACACTAAAGTCGCCCCCGAAACGAAGGCCAGGCGTCATGTAGTAGCCGCGGGCGTTGAGGTAGGCCTGCAGCGCAGGCGGACCTGGCTGTTCCACCGGCGCAGGATATTCACCAGAGCGAACAAGACCCGCCGAGGTTGTTGGCGTGACGGCGACGCCGTACGCTTCCCGCGGGGCTCGCAGCTTCGATGCCGGCGTGGCAAAGAGGTCTTCTTCTTCTTCTGCTACTGCTGCTGCTGCTGCTGCTGCTGCTGCTGCTGCTGCCGCAGCACTGGGTTGCCCCTCGTCCTCCTTCTGCTCGACGACGTCGAATGTCGACTGCTCGCTCTTCGCTGGGACCCTGCGCTTTCCCGGTTTGCCCTCTCCTTTCTTCGCAAGCGCCTTTGCTCGCGCTTCTTGCGAGTTCTTCTCGGCCTCGACCGCCTGTGCGTCGTTGGCCGCCTGCACGGCGCGACGCTGCTGCCGGACCGACTCAGCGTAGGCCTTCCGCCTGGCGGGATCCGGGGAGTTCAACGCCGCCGTGTGGGCGGCAGAAGCATCTTCCACGTAGGCGACACCCCTGTCGACAAGAAACTTGACCTGGCCTGCGGGAAGTTGCAGAGGCAAGCCCGAGAAGATGTTCTGCGTCGGCGCCTGAGGGATCTGACCGACGAAAGTACCGCATACGGCGTGATTCCGTCGGAGGTAGTCCACATGGCCGATATCGAAAACGAGATAGTTGTTCGCGATCTTAGAGACCCGAACCTTTGGCTCGGGGAACTCCATGATCTCGCAATCTAAACGCACCGCTCGTTAGCCGTGACGCCTTATGAAGTGACGAGAAGAATGGAACTCGGACGGAGAGATAGGCATCATAGTCGAATAGTAAATAATCAACACAGAAATTTTCAGTGGATTGACAGATTATTGATTTTGTGTAATCATATGCTCTTGACGTTTCGTCGGGAAAGAAAGACAGCATTCCACTTACAGGATCAATGTGAGTATGAGTTTGAAAATATGTGAGGACTGGTCGGCTTGTGACTCGACATAAAATAAGACCACCAGCACGGCAGAATTAGGCGGTCAGGTATCCATTTTCAGTGGGTCCCCCGCTGAACCGGCAATGCGTCAAAACTCCAGATTGTCTTTGACGACGTCAGCCGGGGATTTCTCCTTGCTGCCTTCGTCCTCGAGCGGCGGAAGGCTGTACGGCTTGATGACCAGGCCTCTGGAGCTGCTCAGGCTGAAGGCCAGGTTCTCGCGAAAGGATGCAGCCGCTGCACCACCGCCTCCCTTTTCGTGGTAGGTGGGAAGGGTATAAACTTGGACGAAACCCTGAACGCGGTCCACATCTTCCTTGCCGCTTGTAGGAGCCGCTTGAGAGCCAGGACTGGTCGACAGGGGCACCAGCTCGATGACCCCGTCGCACAGCAACTCCATCCAACGGGTCAGGCCAGAAGTCCGCGCGAAGAGAGCCGTCTGCAGGGAAATGATGGCGGTGAGCTGCCCACTGTATTGTCTCAGGAGGCCTCTTAAAGCGTGTAAGAACTGCAGGACCTCGGATGGCTGAGACGAACCGCCTCCGGAATACAGCATGGGTGACAGGAGCGTCGGAACGACCACGCGATGAATCGACGTTGGCGGGCTCGATGTCAGCTTCGCGTTGAGGTCCCGGATGAAGCGCTTCAGGATAGACTCCTCGTCCGCGGGGGCGACAACTAGGGTCAGTGGGTTAGACGTCGGCGTTGCGTGAAGAATCCCCTGAGCCGAGGCCTCCGATAGACGCTTGGTGAGATCAAACGAATGACAGAAGGTGGGTGCCGTCGCCGCCTTGGTCTCTATACAGGGTTCTGTCAGTAAGATCCCCCAGAATGGTCCCAAGAGAAATGGGAGGACGTACGGCTGGACGGGGTATTCGAGGCGCCGCGATTCCCCAGGGCCTCGTATCTCCAAGCTATCTTCAACTTGTCCTCTGTCTGCGCCGGTGACTTCCCCGAACTTCCAGTACCACTTGTCGAGGACACGGCAGGAAGATCTCGTTTCCAGCCATTACCATGACCCAGGACGTGGACGTGGTGACCTTGGACCAGTCCCTCGGCGGCGAAGTACTTCAGAATAACGCCAGAGAAGTCAGTCGTCCCCTGTTCTTCAACCAAGAGCGACGTCCCAAGAGGAATACCGGCGTGGCCAGCAAGGAGACTGTCCAAAGACGCCGTTCCAGACGACGTGGTTGGGCGCCCGTCGAGGCATGATGGCCTAACTCCTGGCCCAAGCTGTGGTTCTGTCTGAGAGGGCTGCGAAGAGGGCTGCGAGGACGACGCTACCGAGAGGACTGTATTCCTTTTTCGAAAGGACATGATGAACCATGTGCCTTCATTTCTTGCCGGACGGACATCCACGTCCAGCGGCGGTTGGGATCGGAAGCAAAGCCTACGGAGTATCGAAGCAGAGTTTGTGCACCTGCAAATTGGCAGCCGTCGAAGCAAACCAGCAAGTATGATATTCCGTTATCGGGGTGGGGAAGGGACTACCCCGTAAGTACCTGCAGCCACATCTGCCCAGTCAGATGCCTGCTACTGTATCTCTCTCAGTCTATGAATCCAGCCGAGCTCTCGGAATACCTAAGACCGTTTCAGTCTTGGTCGTAGGTACCTCCGGCAGGAAAGATGATGCTAGCCTTTAGGGGTTACGACATCGGTTGAGGATGGTCACTTGGCGTGGAAACTGAAGGTCTTGCCCCACATGTTGGGAGAGGAAGGGTCCAAGCTCCTCTCCCCTTGCATATCGGGTTAGTTCGGAGGACCTCTGCTCAGTATGGCGTAGGCGAGTAGATCAGATCTAACATTTAAATTCTTCTCTCCAACGCTTTTAGTTCGCGAAATCAGACAACCAAGACCGGCCCAGTCCCGTTGCCCACGATCTCGCTACCCCAGAGAACCCCACGACCGTCAGCGGAAATGGCAGGCATCAGCGGCGACAGCCAGTTGTTCGAGGATGACTTCACTGTCACCAAAGTCGACCAGTCCAAGTACGACCGTGTGGCCCGCCTCAGCGGCACGTCCAACGATGCGCAGACGGTCATGACGCTCGATATCAATACGGAGCTGTTCCCCTGTCTCACGGGCGACAGCCTGCACTGCGTGCTTGCCACTACTCTCAACTTGGATGGCAGCAAGGACGAGTCGCGCGGCTGGCGCGACGTGACCAAGGCCGACGCCGTCCCCAGCCTCGCCGACATGTTCGACTACGTGTGCCACGGCAAAATCTATAAGTTCGAGGACGGCGAAGACGGCCAGACCATGTGATATGCCTTCCCCCGCGTAGGCGTCGGCGCTCCTCTCTAACCGCTTGTCAAAATACAGCAAAGCGTACATCTCGTTCGGCGGCCTGTTAATGTCCCTCTCGGGCCCCTACAAGAAGCTGACACCCCTGCGCGTCGACTACACCTACCTCCTTATTAAGAAATGAGGAGCTTCGCTGTAACACTACCGACGGATACGCCGCCCCAGAATTCGATAAGGAAGATGGAGGCACCGGGGAACGCGGGTTGAGCAGGCGGGGGAGAGGCCTCGACTTGCGGTTCATGGATCAATCTGGAACCTCGCGCTACCTAAGTACGGTACCTACTGTACCCACCCACCGCCTCTCAGGGGTTTGCCTTTTGCCCAAAATCTCCATGAGGAAGCGGGAACGGCAGCGTGCGGTGCACCCTACGCACGATCTCGTCAAAGTCGGGCTCGTTGTCGCGGGTGAGGATACCATGGCGGATGAAAAAGTCCAACAGGACGACGGCGCAGTTGGGCTTGAACAGGCCCAGGGCCATGTCCTCGCGGACCTCGTCGACGGTGCAAAGGCTGAAACTTTCGACCTCACCGTCCTGCGGAGCCGGGGTCACGTCGGCAGGTAGCAGCAAATCATATATCCACTCCACCTCGGGGTACACGTACCCGGCCTCGCCCGACCTCTCGTCGGTGATGTACAAGTGCGAGACGGTGCCCGCCGCCTTGGCGCCGCTTCGGACGACAGCCTCGGGCAGCGACGCCTCCTCGTCAGCCTCGCGGACCAGGCATTCGAAGGGATCCTCGCCCGTCATGAGGCCGCCCGCTACAGTGTTGTCGAGCATCCCCGGGTAGGTCGACTTGTCCGCCGCTCGCTTGGGCACCCAGATCTTGATGCCGTAGCTGGCCTCGGAAGCCTCGACGTAGGCGGTCATATGGACGCCGTACCTTACAACCCCGAAAAGGCCCAGCGCGATCCGCTCCATGCTGAAGAGCAGCTCTCCGTCGTTGCCGTAGACGGGCCACAGCTCGTCTCGCCAGCCCTTGAGAATCCGGAAGGTCTGGTTCTCCCTCCAGTGGCTGGTGAGTTTCGCCATAGTCTCGGTCCTCTCGGGCTCGGTTGGCCGGTCCCGGAGGATGGACAAGGTTCGCGTCGCCATGTAGAAGTCAAGCTCCCCCTTAATGCGCATGCTGACGCGGATGTACTTTTCGTACACGTGCTGGGGCATGTAGCCGATGGGGACCCGACCCTTGTCGTCCTCCCAGACCACCGTGTACAGCGAGGCCATGGCTTCGGCGTGCTTCTCCTGGTCCGTTTCCGGATGGGGGAACCTCGAGGCCGTTGTTAGCAAAGCCCCCGCGGCGCGGTCAAGGCAAACTCTACCGATCGCAGTTGCCGACGAGCTCGATGTTCTTGAGTCTTTTCGCCATTTTGGGACACTTGACACCATGGAACTTCTCGGTGAACCGGGGAAGCTGCGTCTTGGGACTCTTTATGATAGCCAGGGTTGTGTTACAGTACTGACCCTTGGACGTCGTGTCGTAGGTCACGTGCTGGGGGTTGATGAAGCAGACGAGTTGCGAGTACGAGTGGGTAATATCAGATGGTAGAGATGTAATAGGGATTGACTACTGGGAAGCAAGTCTTCCCTTGAGGCTCGAGGCCGGAGTCTCGAGCTTCCTATATACTAGAGTGACGAGAGTGATCACGGTGTCTCAGTTCCGATCGTACTCGATCTCTCTGATCACTCGGTGATCCTGCTGATCGCGGTGTTCTGCCGCTTCAGACCGCTCGATCGTGCCAGGGGTCCCTCAGCCTAGTGTACCAGCCGAGGCCCCTCAGCCTATCGGGGTCGGAGCCGGTTGCGGCCTGGCCGTAACAGGTTGCAACTACAGTAGTCCGGACTAAAATTTCAGCCCTGGTGATAGCCCCGTAAAAGGTGGGGTTTCCGGAGCGGCCAGTTTCGTGCCTCTTGGGAGCGAATCGCAACCCCACGCCTACCCCAACCAACGCCTGCCGTTGTGGATGCTCTGCCCCCCAACCCGTCCCCGTGCCACACCAAACAAACAAGCCAGACCAGGCAGGGACGCGGCTCCGGAACGGAGTATATACCAACCCCCCTTCTCCGTCGCCGAACACTCCGGCACACCCCCGCCGCCCCCCAAATGGCCCAGCAGCACCAGCCGCTCTTCGGCCTCGTCGCCGCCGGCACGCCCGTCGTCGTCACCCCGACCGAAACCCTGACCCCTACCTCATGGCTCTACAGCCTCCCGCCCCCGCCCGGCAGCACCAAACGGCCCAGCCACCTGACCGTCTTCCTCGCGCCCGACGTCGCCCTACCCCCCAACACGGCGGCCGCCGTCTACCTCGTGACACCCCCGGCCCCCGGCGCCGCCGAGCCGGCCTCGACCTTCATCGGCGGCGTCGGCCCCGGCAAGGAGAGCGCCGTCTTCGCGCTGGGCGGCGGGTCCGGCACCCCCGCTACCGCTGCGGCAGCCGGCCCCCAGAACCTCGTCGTCGGCATCAGCCTCGAGGACGGGGCCGCGGTAACGAGCCGCATCGCGGAGCGCGCCAAGGAGATGGCGGCTGCGAACGCGGCCAAGCAGCAGCAGCAGCCGGCGCCGGCGCCGGTCGACACGGTGGTGCTAGCGCAGCGCATAATCAGCAACGCCTTCCACTTCCTAGCCTCCTTCAGCGTCAAGGCCGGCGCCGTCGACATGGTGCCGCTCAAAAAGTTCGAGGAGTGGTGGCGCAGGTTCGAGGCTCGTCTCCGCAGTGACCCGGGCTTTCTGGAGCGGTATGGCTAGGTGTCGGGTACGTGACTGACCCCGAAGGGGTACCGCGGGCCGGAGTCGATGTTGTACTGGGTTTGGTTTGCATGGCCCCGGCTCGGTGCAACCGCAGCAAGCATAGACTGCGTTCTTTCACTGGTTTCCCGAGTGCATTATAGATTCCGGTCGGGGGCAAGGAGCTCAGGAGTACAGAATGCAGGTTCATGGTTTGGCATAATCAGGTAACGTTATGTCTATCCGTCTGATGGAGCCAAGTAACCCCCCCTCGTGGCTGTGCCGTCGACTGCCGGCTGCTATTGCGTCAAGACCTCATGACGTGGATGGATACATATGCAAACATGCTCCCCTGATCCCTAGTCCTCCGGACGCCAGACGCCGTTCCCTGTCTAGTCTCCCGCTTTCGTAGTTAAGAACGCGACGCCTGTGTGGTGGCCCTGACGGCACCCGTTCTTCCTAGTGCAGCCCGTGGCTCTCCAACCCGCTCTCCTCAGACAAAACAAACATTACCAATACCCCTATCCCTGCCCCGTGCCTTCTACTCTTCCTGAAGCGGCGAGATGAGAGGGCTCTTTTGTCGCGTCGGGCTGCCCGCTCTGCTCCGCCGCCCCGCGTTCAGCATCAACAGGCTCGGGACGAGCCTCTCACGGCTCTCCGTCCGCACCACCAAGCCGCTCCGGTCGAGGGCCGATCCGGTTCGTGCATCGTCGAACATCTCGACATTCAGCTTGGGGGTTGCCAGGCCCGAAGAACGCCCGATGCGCGACCCCTCGCTGCCGTCCGAGTGTTCGTTGTCGTCCGAGTCGGCGTCGCCCAGTTCGAACTGGTCCGCCTCTCCCTCCTCCATCACGCGCTCGTATTCGGTCGTGTGTCTCCCAAAGAGCTTGCTGGTGAGCCCGGACAGACCGCGGTTGCTCTTCTTGGGGCTCCCAGGCCTCCGCGACCGTCTGCAAGGGAAGCCAAGCTTGCTGTACAGTCGGATTCGCCGTTCCTTCTTACGGAAAACGTAGGCGAGCAAGCCCACGATGACGATGAACAACAGGAAGCCGGGAGTAGTCGACTTCTCGCGTGCGTTCTCCAACAACTCGTCCGCCGTCTCGGCCCAGTCGTCGTCGTCGTCACCCGCCTTGATCGGCGCCCAGTGCGAGCCGGCGTGGTTGAAGTCGGCCGGGACGCTGTCGTCCTGAACGTTGGTGCCAAACCCGACAGGGAGGTCTCGGTATCGTCCAGGCGGAACCTGCCCGGCGGCATACAGCAGCATCTTGCCCAGAGTCCAGCTGACCTCGATGTCATCAATCTTGTCCACAGCTTGGAACGCTTCCGAGAAACCCTTCTCCTTTGCGCTCTCCAAGGCGCCCTTGGACACGTTCGCCGTGGGCGTCTTCTCCAAACCAATACGGGGAATACCGATACCCTCATGAAGGACGTTGAGCAGCCACGAGGCTTTGAAGCAGGCCTCCTGCGCTTCCTTGTTCTGAACCTTCCGCGATTCGACCGACGTCTCGATATCGTCCCACCGCCTGCTGCAGAATTCCTGAACCCTCTGTTGGTAGGTTGTGAAGTCGTATGCCTTGTCCCCCTTCCCACCAAACACGCCGTGTGTCGTATGCCAGTACTCAGAGACGCCCACGAAGTGGTTCACGTCAAAGTCGATGGACGGAACGTGTTGCCCGTTGAGCAAACATGGATGGTCTTCGCACGGTGCATCCTTCCGAAGGAGTGGCTTGGTTTCCAGCAGGCATTGGGAGAAGTCACCCGTGCCCAGAAGCGTAATGTTGCCGGGCTTGGAGTCGGAGACGAGGTCGCCCCCCAACGTTGTGCGGAGGCCCTTGGGCATGCATGGGTCGGGGATCTCGCGGTTCTTTGTCGCGTCGTAATGATCCTGCAACTCTTTCACGTACGATTCCCGCGCCTGGTTGACTCCGAAGCCCAGCCACGTCGCCGTGAAGACCTTGTACTCGGTGGGCCGGCCATCCATGGTCCGCATGCGGAGGAGTTTTAGGTCGTCCCAGTGCTTTTCGGCCTCTGTCGTATTTGGCGCGAAAGCAATCTGGGCCGATGCGCCTCCCATGTCCAGGAAGCCGTACGTGTGGTGGTTCTGACCATGCTTGTGCTGCTCAGGGTGGTCGAAGCCGCCGAGGAGATAATTGGCCGCAATCCACCCATAAAGGCCCTCCGTCTCGCCCCTGATGACTTGTATGTGCAGGTCGCAGTCGGGGAGGGAGAATTGAGTGTTGCGTCGCAGGTACGAGCAGATCTCCTGAACAAGGGCCGCCTGTTGCAACTTGGGAAGCAGTCGCATCCCGGCTGTAGCCATCAAGAAGATGGGTGTGTCTGCAATCTTGTCTTGGGGTATGACTTTGAGGGCATGGTCGACGAGAGACTGGAGGTGATCGGTTCCCACCTCGGACGGCTTATCGCCAAAGGTGGAGACACCGGGTCTGATCTTCTTGGTCCATTTCTTGTCGGTCCTCAGTTTGGGCAGGCTATGCAGCTCGTCGTGGTCCGCGTCCTTGATGACTTTGGCAGGATCCTTCCACCTGTAGATGTGTAGGCGCGTCCCCGAAGAACCGGCATCGAGGATGACCCCCCATCGCCCTGCACATAAGCACAAAGGTCAGCGTGGCCTATTGGCAGACGCGGTCCAACCAGCAGCGTACGCACATTTTTTACCCATGAGGACGACCGATCGTGATAGTAGACCGGCTTGCCGTCGGTTCTGACTTCGTCGTGGGCGATCGGCGGGAGGTGAGGGATGAACGCGTCGTGGC
>Ga0247777_1000436_pt1 | contig 11742 bp, 13 predicted proteins | sample UWRJL154409C5_FD_179937 | JGI IMG/M metagenome (GOLD analysis project Ga0247777, IMG submission 179937) | Plant litter microbial communities from Arlington Agricultural Research Station in Wisconsin, United States - UWRJ-L154-409C-5 | ecosystem: Environmental > Terrestrial > Plant litter >...
AGTCTTACGGATGGACACCGAGATGGACGAGCCCAGGGCGACCCAGGCGTTGTCGACGGTCAGGGCGATGCCCGCGAGACCGATCAGCCCATACTGCCGCTTCAGCTGGTCCTTATAGCCCGAGGCATTGACGACGACGCCGCCCTCGACGGCCGCGATGGTCTCCTCGGGCTGCTCGCCCGTGTCGAACGCCGACGTCTGCTTTTCTTCGGCCATGGTCATCTGCGGCGGCGGTCGTCCTCGAGACGCGCTCACGGGGTCAGCCCGATTTCTCTAGTCCTGGCCGCGCTAACGTGGTTCCCGAAGGATTCGGCCCCCTTGGCTACGACAACAGAGGGAGAGAGAGAGCGCCGGAGAGACAGGACCCAGGCAACCTGTGCGAGGGACGAGAGGGCATGAAGAATTCGAGGAGCAGAAGCATCGCGAGCGTCCGGCGGAGCCCCGCTCCATGGCCGTGGCATCGTTCCTTTAAGACGCGGGTGCCGGATGCGCATCACACGTTCTGGTTATCTGCCACAAGCATTATTACCACAGACAGTGAGCATCTGAGAAAAAGCAACTGATAAGTGACCTCTGTCAATGTTCTTCTTCCCGCGTCTGAGCGCCACAGCTTCCGCCAAAAGGCCCACCGCCAGCGTATCAGAGCCGGTTCCAGGACGGTGGGGTCGGCCGATGTCCAGGGGGCTTCGAGGGGGCCAGGGGGAAGCTGCCCCCTGCTCCCTGGCAACCCCAGCTCGAGCCCAGCCCCATCCCGGGCTTATCGCGTAGCCCCGTCTGGAGGGCGTCTGAGTGGGGGTGCCGCGCAGGGAGCCCCTGTCTCGTCGAAGGGACGACGAAGCCGTTTGCTGGATGGCGTCGATGACGACCGAGCCGGCCAAACGGCCCCGAGACGGGTCCCCGGCGGTCTCGACACCAGAAAACCCCCATCTAACCGCCATGCAGCCAAGGAAGCAGCGGCTCCACGGCTTGGACGCTGTGTCTTGCAGCACCGGACTGCGGCCCATTATTCACATCCCGCCGTAACGAGAAACTAGGAGAGTAAAAGTTTGCTGCGTGCAGGCGCTGCTCCGAAGGATCCTCGTAGGATTGATTCCGTGACGCTGCTCCGCAAAACGTCGGACCGACGACGGCTTGACCATCCGACAGTTGCCGTGCTCCCGTGCAACTTGAGTCCCTTTCTGTCCGACACACACTTGAACATAACCTGGCCCACGTGACTGGCCCATTCATGGAAACCTCCGACCGGCCTATCCGGTCCCGCGGGAAGGAACCGACGGCTTCCCGTCGTCAGTGAAATTCGCTCCACGGAACGGAACGGCTGTGAAACGTCAGATTTTGCTTCTTCCCTGTCGAGCCTGGGTCCTCGAGCCAATAAGTCCCCGCTATGCCTCCCCGGGCGTCGAATGGTTCGGGTGATCTCCATGAAGAAGAAAGCGCTGGAGAGCCACGCTCCGCGGCGGCTCCGGCCTGCATGGGAGACCCCCGTCGTCGGATCCGCCCCCCCGGCGACGTGGGAGAGACTCCGGGGCCGGAACGGGATGCACCAGGCGCGGGACGAGGCTCTACACCCCGCATAACGGTCTCAAGACTCGCAGCGCTATTACTAACAGGCACGGGGGTTGAAAAGGGGAGACTACCAAAGGAACGGGGCGTGTCTCGGGGCGTCTCCACGTTGCGAAGCACGCAATATCTTGAGTCTTCAGTTCGGCGCAACATCTTGGACTTTCGGAGAGCCTTGCGGCCCAGCCACGTGTTTTACATGCTCGTGGCGGAGACCGGCGCGCCTCTCTGTTGGACGGGCGGGCAATGGGGATCAGGGGCTTAGATGCACGCCAACACGCCCTGCTTCGCGCCAATATTTACGCCTCCCATGCTTGCGGCTTGAAGCCGCTGCAACAACAAAAGAAGACGACACGGTCCTGAAAATCCCTCATTGCCGTCGAATAGGTACCCTCAGTAGGTAATGTAGGTCCCGGGGCGGCGGACCTTAATCCGTTTGTCCTTCTTTCAACCAACGCTTCCCCTGATCTTCTTTCTGCTTGCTGAAACCATCGCGTCCCCCCTTGGGTATCTGTAAAGGCACTCGTCCAAACTTTCCGAAAAATCGACGGCTTGGTTTGCCCCAAGGTCTCAGGCCTGGTCAGTCGTATCGTTCTCCTTGCCCCAGCGCGACGTCTCGTCACCGCCTGCCCACTCCTTCTCGTCATAGTGAAGTTCGCGCTTCACTTGCTCCACCAAAGCCTTGTCGCCCGTATTCTTGCCGGCGTTGTCGCTGTGGAGATTAGCACGCGGCGGGGTGGGGGGGGTGGGTGGGGGGGGAGGGGACAGGGACTGGGGTGACCCACCTGATCTTGATGGCGGGACGGCCCCGCGCCGAGCTCAACTTGATGACGATGTTCAGGGGACGCGACTTCAAGCCGGTCTTGAGGTGGACAAAATCGTTGGTGAGGAAGGTGCCGACCCCAAAGGTGGGCTGGAAACCGGCCGCCTCGGACACCTTCTTGTACTCCAGGCACTTCTCGATGTCTAGCGAGTCCGAGAAGACAATGACCTTCTTGTCCGTGATGCCTTCGCCGTCATAGAAGGAGCGGAGGACTCCAACGTAGTTCTTCGGATCGCCCGAGTCTTGCCGGACCCCCGTAAAAACCTGGGCATACGTCTTGGGGGTGCCGTCTTCCTGGCGCAGGACATCGCCCTCCTCGACCGAGGTGAAGGTGTCGGCAACCGACCGTCGTTGCCGGCGGCCGGTAGCTGTCCGAGCGACCGAACGGGCTGCCGAAAAGCCCGAAGGAACTCCGGGGTACCGAAAGTGTCCGTCAGGGCAATGCCGAGGACCCCCTCGCCGAAACAGTTGACCCAGCGACAAAGAGCCTCCTCGGACGCTTTCGCGTAGTCCCCCATAATGGCGGCGATTCCCATGAACCACTCGTGCGCACAAGTGCCTACCGGGGGCAGGTTGAAGCGCATGGCCAGATGAACGTTGCTGCTTCCCGAGAGCTTCCCGGGGAGGCCGCGTGCCTCGGCCTCTTTGCTCGCCTGGACGAGGCCGCGGAAGACGAGAGCTTGGGTGTGGTAGTCGCGCCGGCGCCGGGTGCCGAACTCGGAGAGCACGCACCCGGCTTCCAAAATGCGCATGCCCTTCTCGAAGGCCTGTTCCTGCTGCCCGTCGTAGTTCCAGTCCGTATCCATGAACTTGAAGTACGCCTCGGAGGTGAGGGCCAGGATGGGGATCTCATAAAGAATGGTATCCACCCAGGTACCTCGGATCTGCATCTCGACGTCGCCCAGGTCCGAGTCGGCCCCGGTATCCGCGCCGACGGGCTTGAAGGTCAATATGACCTGCTCGCGAGGGTTGAGCCGAAACTCGGTCAGGAAGTCCAGGTAGGCGAGGTTGAGGTAGGGGCAATGCTCCTTCAGGTAGCGCAACTCATCGTCCGACAGAGAGATGTTGCCGAGCTTGCGGATCTGCTCGGCCAGCCAGAGATAGGCGCCGCGCGACAGTTTTTTCTCTGGGGTCCGGTTGGTGAAGGAGTAGGAGACGGGAACGTCCCGGTAGTACTGGAAAACGGCGCATTGCATGGTGAGCTTGTATAGGTCGGTATCAAGGAAGGAAATTACCCCTTCCGGGTAGGGAGACGAGCTGTTGAAGTCCATGGCTGCGTTGACGAGGGGAAAGCTTTTTGCTGGCGCCAGAACGAGGTGCCCCTTGGGTTTGCCGAGCCGGGGGGAGCAGAGAGTTGACAGAGAGAAACAGGAGTGTAGGCGGGGTTTGGTATCTCGAGTCTCCAGATGCAGCCTCTTCCAGGGTTTGAAACTCGCAGACAGATATTAGAATGTGAGGTTGTGTGGATGCCAATAGCTCAGACACGCCACACGCTCGAATATTTGAAGGTCTGCCTTGTCAACTCGGGAGTTGTCAATGGCGTGATGGGAGCTGGGGGGTAGGCACAGTATGTAGTAACCTCTGCTCCCGTGCCCGACACAGGCTGCGCCTCAGTGACTTGGGGTACTGTAGGTACAGTACGGTACTGTACCTAGGTAGGGGAGGTATTTACAGTAGGTAAGTCTTTAGGTGCCGTAGGTGAATGGGAAGGTAACGAGTTGTATGCACGTTAGGAACAAGAATGAGCTTCAGACACAGACAGATTGTGTAGGAGACCAGAGGGTGTCAGTAGGAGATAGAAGGAGCAAGAGGTACAAAGGAATGAGGCTTTGATGGAAATGGGAACAGGCAAGTAGTGGCCCGCTGCCGCATCAATGGCCCCCTCAAGGTGGGAAGGCGACCAGTGAGGTCCCGCTGTGGGTTTTAACTGTCAATACGGAGTAAAAGCGGTGCAGAGTCCGGGGGGCCCACCCCGCCTTTCAGGCGCCACACCGCCCAGGCTTGCACGGGACCACCTGCCGTTTGTGGTGGCAGAAAAAAAAAACCTCCTCTCCTCCACTGGCAGAGAAGAGCCATCTGAGTTTGCGACAACAAATTCAGTGGTATCGGGCCTCACCGACAACAAGACAATAGCTGGCCAAGGCCGCCTGCCGAGATCCATCATGGATATCCACCGGTGCCGCTTTGTCCCATATCCCGCATCTGCCATCAATGCCGTCGCCTTCTCGCACCCACACCTTACTTCAAAGAAGTCAAGCAAGATAACACCCGTCCGGCTTGCGGTTGGGCGGGCAAACGGCGACATAGAGATCTGGAACCCCCTAAACGGCGGCTGGCTGCAGGAAATTGTCCTCCACGGCGCCAAGGACCGGAGTGTGGACGGACTCGTCTGGATCACCGGTCAAGACGAAGAGCTTGACAACGGAAAGACTCTCCACGGCCGCTCTCGGCTCTTCAGCATCGGCTATACCAACGCTGTCACGGAGTGGGACTTGGAGAATGCCAGAGCCAAGAAGCAAGCCAGCGGGCAGCATGGAGATATCTGGTGCTTGGGGGCACAGCCTCAGGGTGTATCGGGTGCATCGACGCAAAAGCTGGTCGGAGGGACGGTCGACGGCGCCATGGTGTTGTACTCCGTCGAGGAGGACGACCTACGCTTTCAGCGCCTGTTCCGCGCCCACAAGAAAAACGTCAAGGTCGTCTGTATCGCCTTTCAGTCGCGTCACATTTGCGTCACCGGGTGTTCGGATAGTACCATCCGCGTCTTCGACCTGCGGAGCGGCTTGGTCATCAAGCAGATGACATTGGGACGTGACCTCGCCGGGGGGTCAAAGGAGATTATCGTCTGGTCGATTAAATGTCTCCCCAACGGCGACATTGTTTCGGGGGATTCGACCGGCCAGGTCCGCATCTGGGATGGGAAGACCTACACCCAGGCACAACGGATCCAGAGCCACACGCAAGACGTCCTGAGCCTGGCGACGAGCGCGGACGGCAGCACGATCGTGAGCGGCGGCATGGACCGGAGGACCGTGTTCCATCGAGAAATGCCCGGACGACCCATGCGCTGGGCAAAGCTTTGGCACCGCCGCTATCACACGCACGACGTGAAAACCATGGCGACCTTCGAAGCCAAAGGCATGAGCGTCGTGCTTTCCGGCGGTCAGTAGGGCGATGTCGGTTTGTGCGGACGCTGCTAACCGTGACCAGGCCCGGACGCCACCCCCATCGTGTCGCCGCTTCGAAAGTCGGGGGCGGAGCATCACCGGACGTTGTCTCACCTCCCGCAGTCTGTACCTCTTCTCAGCGCGCCGGCCGCAAGAGTCATTATCAGCTGGTGGGGCAGAGAAGTGCATATATGGAGTCTGCAGCGACGGTTCGAGGAGTTACTCGACGAGGTCGAAACGGAGACAGACGTTGATCGACAGCGAAAACTCCTCGGCCGCATCCTGATAAAGGGCAACTACGACATCACCTCGGCCGCCGTGAGCCAGGATGGCTCTCTTCTCGTCGTCTCCACGACTTCCGAGACGAAGGCGTTTCAGCTTCGGCAACCCGGCTCCGCATCAGAACAGCTGAGGATTTCGAAGGCCGATCTGCCCGAGGGCATCGCGAGTCGAGGAGCAACCCAAGTGGCCGTCTCGCCCGACGGCGGCTGGATATGTTCTGCCCAAGCACCGGACAGCCTGACCATCGTGGAGGTGGCCGGCTCGCAAGGGGATGGAAAGCCGAGTGCGAACTCCAAAGCCTTGAGATTGCGCAGACTGCGGCGGGACATTCCGAAGCATGTCACTCTCGGTGGTCTCGGCTCTTACGACAGAAACATCACCCGCATCACATTTTCGGCCGACAGCAAGGTCCTCGCCGCAAGCGACCTGGCTGGTTACATCGACACCTGGGTACTGCGAGGTCGCCCCGGGTCTCTCCGCAATGGCACGGCTTCTGAGGAGGATGACGCGTCTAGCTCGTCGTCGTCGTCGTCGTCGTCGTCTGATGAGCCCGAAGATGACGCGCCGGCCAAGCGTGGTCCCTGTTGGATTCGTAATCCGGCAGCACGACTCCTTCCCAAGTTACCCGCCGGTGCCGTCGTACTATCCTTCTCACCCGATACCCCTGGCCACATTCGCCCGAACGGTCAGGGTGGCGGCGATTACGTCCTTCTCGCGATCACATCCTCATCGGAGGTTTTCGCCTTCCACCCCCTTTCGGGGAAACTGACAGCTTGGTCCCGATGGATCTCGCGAAAGAACCTCCCCGTCGAGTACCGGAACACTCGAGACCTGGCCAAGGGAGTCGTCTGGCAGGGCCCGAGACTGTGGATATACGGCGCCTCGTTTCTCTTCATGATTGACACCTCAATCGATCCACATGAGGGGAGATCGGTTTCTGTGGTCGCCAGCAACAGCCACAACAAAAGGAAGCGAAAACGCGGCACCGACACAGGCGCCGGAAACCGCATGATCCATGGCGCCCTGGAGCCACATCACGTGAGAGCCGAAGTGGATGGGGAAGCCGAGGCCAAGATGAGGGACGTTGACATGGGAGACGTCGAGGACGGTCCCGGTGACTCTGGAGATGAGGATGATTCCGGAAGCCACGACGAAAATCCCGCCATGGACATCCAAGGAGCTTCTGCGAAGGCGGATGACGAAGAACCTCAGCCGCGGAGGTGGTGGCATACCTTCAAATTCCGCCCGATCCTGGGCTTAGTGCCCATCGGGAGCGCAGCATTGGCCAGCGGTCTGGAGAACGGCATCGCAGATGGCAGTCCGCCCCTCGAAGTAGCATTGGTAGAGTGTCCCACATGGGACATAGACATGCCGGCACGACAGGCCGGGGAGGACGACTGGCGCCAGTAATCTGGCGTCTAGAATACGTTCCCATAGGTGTCGCCAAGTCACACGAACCGTCCACTATACCCGACTGTTGGCATCAACTCGTCCTCGTCCACGCCTGTGGCGGACCCCCTCGGCAGCCTGTCGTCAGGACGCAACTCACGACGCAACAGCCTCGACGCAAGCAACTCCGGGCGACCCGGGGAAGGGTTGGCTCAAGGTTTCACATGAGCCTGGGTTTTCAAAAGGTCTCCCCGCCCGAGCCACTGTTCGTCTTCCACTGCCCGCGATCCATGGTACGGTCTCGCCGTCAACGTCAGCCAACGACATGAGCTCGGGTAGATCCTTCCACGAGTCTGCTCGATAACGTCGGACTGGTCGGGATTTAAGCTAGCGCCAACACCGCACCCATCGCGTGCGCGGTCACTCGAAGTGCACAACCAGTGAGTGTCGCACCGCTGAGTCTTTCACGCGACAAACGACGTCTTCCACCAACGCCTCGCGCTGCAGGTGGCACCGGCGCCGGAGAGGCCGGCAGCATCGCGGCCAACCGTGATCCCGGATCCGACTTGGGACATACAGAGGCGAAGATCACTGGTGGCGGGACGGAGGGCCGCTTTCTTCGCTTTCGGGGAGACGCGCGTCAAGTGGCCCCCGAGCCATACGCATGCTCGGGGGTGGGTGGCACGAAAGGCCCGGGGGACCGAGTTGGTAAGTTTGGGAGGCGGTCAACACGCCACCGCCGCTGGAAGGGAGAGTTCCGGCGCGAGAAAGTGGACTCCGACCGTCTCTAACCCCGAGGCTTGCAAGGCTCGTTGGGATCTCGTCGAGGGTATCCGGGAAATAGTCGTGGGGTCGGCATAATCGTCAGCTAGAGCGAACCAAGATAACTGGCGGCCCCATGTTACTAAGAACGACCCGTTGGCAGATCCGGGACTGAATCGCGCCGGGCGAGCCTCCAAGGCTGCTGCTACCTGGATCATTCCCGAGGCACCGAAAGGACCAAGTCCTGTGCGGCGGTCACTCCCACTTGTTTGCTTGCATGCGATAATCCCCGATCCGCCCTCGCCGTGGTCGCCAAGACTCTGGGACTTTCGAGGTTCCTCATGCCTTAAGTGGCCGTATATTGCCTCCGCTCCGAACGCCAGGGTCGGGGGTTGGTTCGTGGGCGCTCAAGGCGCTGTGATCACAAGGGGACTGCATGCACAATGTCTCATGTCATCTGGGAAGCCGGCGGCGGACGATCGCCGCAAGCCCTGAAGGCGGAGCTCTGCGATGACCCGAGGACCCCTGGACGCTTTGGAGAGTTGTAGGGTACGTGAGAGTACGAGTTGCCGTCGTATCCAGCAGCACGTGCCATGTCGCGCGCGGCCATTCCCATCGCGATTCCTTTGTGTCCTTCCCGTTTGGAGGTCCCAGTACAGTAAGCCAACAGCGATGTTGAGCTTTGAGGTTCGTCGGCGCTGAAATACATAACACCTGATTGGTCGGGCCGAGTGGGAAAAGAGCCCCCCCCCCACCCCCGAAAAAATGTGGCAATTGGCGGGAAACGCGCAAGCTCCGGGCCAAGAAGCCGCGAGGCCACGCAATCGGCGGGGGGTCTGTAACGAAAACCCAGATGATCCTGAAGCCACGCCCGGGTGTGCCGAGGTGTGACTTCTTCTGAGTGTTTCTCCTGTCCTGGGATTTGGGGAACCCAACGACAATGCAGGACCTCGCGTATAGAGGATTTACACTCTTCGAGGCGCACAGCTGGGCTTTCAGCTCACACAAACTGTGTCTCGCTTTCGCAAGTGGGACAGAACAGAGACATGACGTCGCCCGGCCCAAGGCGACCGATCAGGCAGGAAAGTTGTTGCGTGGGCCGGGCCGGGTAGCGTTTCTTTGGCTCTGGCCCCCTGGATCCCACGCAGCGCGGATTCGCCTCATCCGTCGTCAGCTGGCCTGCCTGAAGCCTTAGGCTCAGCTCGCCTGACGTGGAGTTTGACGCCGCTACCTGGCGGCCCCGAAGGCAGATGTGAGCCACGGCAAAGGCGTCGTCAACCTCCACGCGGGCGGTCCCAAGGGCAGAGGCAGGCATCTGATCCAACTCGATTCTTCCCTTCGCCTCGGGCACGCCCGGTCCTGAGTCTGTCGCACTCCACGTCGTCAAGATAGCAGCGGGGATCACTGCCGCGACCGGACTATAGCAACGACAAGCCCTTGGCTCCTGGAATCCGGGCGCGGATTCGAGCAGGGTATTTAAGCAGGGTGACGAAAGCGCAGCCGGCGACTTGTCTAGCCTCCCGGCATGAGGCTCTGACGCTGGTCTCCAGCGAAGACCCGGTCGTCAGGCCACGATCCAGCGTGTTGGGAGTCCCGGGTCAAATGAGCCACGCGACTGAATGTAACGATGCTTTTGGATTTCTGAGGGGCCCTCAGCAAGACTGGGCCGACGACTGGCGTCCCTGGAAAGGCGGTAGACGCTTCTTGCTGGCAGCAACGGCCTATCAGGGACGGGGCAGATATTGGCAGGGCAATATAACTTCAATCTGGAGGGCCCTGGCGTGGAAGGGGGTTACGTCCCACGTTACCTTCCATCTGTCGCCCTGGACAGCCGCGGGTTGGCACTTGGCGGGGGTGTTCCGCGGGCAGTGGCCTTTCCCCGGGTCAACGACGAGGCTTAACTAGCTGGGCCGGCGGGTGCGTTTCCTTGCCATTTGCCGCGACGAGGACTGGCCACCAAAGCAAGGGACGCCGCCGACGGGAGGGTGTTTTCATGAAAGCCACCCTGTTGCGCTCGCGAGGCTAGCAGGGCGAGAGGGGCAGCTGCTCAAAGTTCGGCATGCTTCGCCGAGTTCTAGCGCTGTGTCGCCCACCGATGCCCTCGGGAATCGTCCGTGGCCCTTCTTCCGGAGCGCGTCGGCGCCGATCGGCAATAGTTGAATGCGAGGCTGTTATCGCCTGCAAGTCTCTAAACCCAGGAGGGATACGGACCATGGACGATGAGGAGACTCGGCGCGGGCAGCCCGATGAAGGGTTGGCGACGAGACGTGGAGTGAGGCGTAGTCGGAGGGAAGCAGGGCGGTGCAAAGCGGCAGCCCGCTTGCGAGTGGTTCCCAGTCGGGGTTTCCAGCCACGCGGCAGCCGGCCTGTGCCACAGAACCAGTTGCGCATCCGCCTCGCGGCGCTCGGCAAGCAGCCGTGACAGATGCCGAGTCTCCAGGCCCAAGGTGCTTCGTCTCCCCTCTAGTCGTTCCGAACCTAGGCGGCGGAGAAGAGGCATTTCTCTAAGAATTGGCCCGGGCAAACAGCGGCGGATTCAGACCGTCGTCTGTGTCTCCGGCTCGGCATCCACGCAAAAAAAGGTGATCTCCGTTCCACCCAAGACGGACGACCGTTGGCATCGCCATGGCCCCGTGGGGAACGCCTCTCGCCGTCAACCGCCCGAGTCCGGATCCCCTTATCGGGAGGGCAGAAGGTTGAACGGAGTACTGTACGGAGTACGGAATACTGAGTAAGTAGCATATGCAGGACTTGCGGGCTGCGGTCCTCGCCAAAAACGGGAGAATGCGAGGAAATAAAGAGCATGCGCAAGACGCCGTCTTGGCACTGCCTGCGACGTCGACAATGTCTGTGGAAGGCCGAGAAGGCTTTGCAGGCGCAGCGAACCGGGGGGCTGCTCGACCTTCGTCGACGTCTCTCGCCAGTGCCCGTCAGCCGGAAGCAGGGCCCCACTCCGCCCGCGTCGGCCTGGGATCTGAGGCAGAAACGGCTCGTGATTGGCTGCCGGCCTGGACGAGACGCGCGTCCCAAGTTGCAGAGGCAGTCGAGATCCGTGTCGCCCTTTTCTGGCTGAGAGGGACAGACGGCTGCCGCCACACCCCCCGTCGGCTTGTCCGTCTGGACCCGTCCTCCCCAGTCCCTCCGAGCGCTGCGCTGGGCCCCCCGCTCTGCCTGCGCCTGGGAGAGGCCGCGGTGGGGAGGGAGGGAGGTAGGCCCGTAAGCTGGACGCTGTGGTGTGAGCCGAGGGGGTTCGCCGCCGCCGCCTGTTCTCATTACGTGCACCCTTTGCGACAGCCGTCGTTTGCCTGTGGTTAGCGGGTGGCCAACACCCTCCCCCCGGATCCCAAAGTACCCCTCGTGGCCCTGGCCCGCTTGTTTGCTGCTGTCGTCATCCCCGGGGTACTTCCTCCCTCGGGCTACCCTCCCTCCCTAGGTACTGTACCCTGGTACCCCCGTCCTCGTCGACGACCGCCGAAGGAGGGACACGCAACCCAGGCGTCGTCGCTCTCGAGATAGACACCTACGTACCCTCGCCATGCGAAGGCCATACAGCCCTCGCTATTATTGAACTTCTCCCTGAAACTTTTACCCGTCCCCTTCTCTACCCATTCTGCTATCCTATCCTCCTAACCTGTCCAAACCCGATCGCTGACCCGCTCTGCCACACCCGTCCCGATTCCCTCTCTAACGCCTCCCACCCCGGCCAAGGCTTCTCTCTCCTCTCTTCCCCCCTCTCGTCACCACGCCTCGAAACCTGGC
>Ga0247777_1000437_pt1 | contig 11711 bp, 19 predicted proteins | sample UWRJL154409C5_FD_179937 | JGI IMG/M metagenome (GOLD analysis project Ga0247777, IMG submission 179937) | Plant litter microbial communities from Arlington Agricultural Research Station in Wisconsin, United States - UWRJ-L154-409C-5 | ecosystem: Environmental > Terrestrial > Plant litter >...
CGGCTCCCGAGGGGCTTGTGTTCGAGGTACAGTACCGTACGGCATCGACCGCGCCTCAGCTGCCAATATGTCCGACGTAGGCGGCCCAGGAAGGTCTCTGGTAGATCTCTTCTGGCGCCGCCCGAAAGGCAATGAAAGACTCCACGATAATAAACAACCTCGCGATCATATACGAAAACACCACCACCACGTCTATTCCCATGTTTCCGAATCTCTTGGAGAGTGTTTTGCGCCGCTCATTGATGCGGAAGAAGACTAGCATCAGAAGACCCATGACGGCATCGACCAAGCAAGCGACTCTCCAAGCGACCATCTCGACATGGGAGGGGAAGGGATAGTTCCACGCTGCCAAATGAACGGCCGTGAACAAGACAGTCATGCATGCCATGGGCAAGTCGAAAAAAGAGGCATTGTACGTGCGGGTCTGGCGACCCCGGTGGAGCCTCCACTCGGCGCTTGGTTCCAGCTTGGTCGTCCCCGGCACGGGGAGCGTGACTTGGAAGGGCTCGTGAAAGCCTTGCGGCCACTTCAGCGTCACGAGACCCATGATGAGGCCACAGAGAACATAGCCAGCCGTCAGGACTTCCAGTAGGGACAGGGAGGCGTGGTTACCGAGGCGAAAGGCGGCCGTGACGGCAAAGTTGGCCGCCTGCAGCGTCGCGATGGCCTTGGCGATGGTGTCCGACTTGGAGCGGCCTTGAATCATGCTGTCGGTGGGGAAGCGCTCGAGGGCGTTTCCGAGCTCGTTGGGGTAGCGCGGTATAAGGTCGGGCAGGTCTTCCAGCTCTAACGAGGGCGTGCACCGTATTCCCGCCATGTAGACCAGGAAGGCCTGCCGCAGGGTAAAGGCATCCCAGCCTCGGTGTTTTCGCACGGCATTCCGAAGCCGCCAGGAGCGGACGAACCTCAGAAGAGCCACGCAGGCTTCTCCTTCGGGGATGAGAAGCATGCGCACCGGCGACCATATCTTGTAGTGCTTGGAGGACTCGGAATCGATGTTGTGAATCATGGTCCAGGAGCAGAGAAGGATGGTGGTGAGGCAGTTCCACAGGATTCCGACGGTGCCCCGACCGCAGTTGGGCTCGGGCACGAAACCGACCAGCGCCATGTCGAATTCGAAAGGGCGGCGGCGCGCGGCAGAAGAGCGAGACCGGTGGGCGTACGGAGAAGTATTCAGTTACAACGGGCTCTTTTTGGTGATGCGCGAGGGCGTGTGTGCGCTCTGAGACAGTGAGCGACGTTTGATTATTTAGGTACGGTACTGTAAATTTAGGTACATACTGTAGATACAGTAGGTACAGTTCCTACAGTACCCAGGTACAGTACGGAGTAGGTACAGTACCTAGGTATTTCGCGGCTGCGTCGATGCCACCTTTTCTGCTCGAGACGATCCCTCCTTCCCTTCCCCATCAGGTCGGGTGGCGCATCAAGGGGGCGCTGCCTCGGGCCTCCAACGTCCCAACCTTCCCCAGCCCTGTCGCTATCGTCAATGGTGCGTCTGCCACGAGCCCTTCGCCAATGCGATAGGCACCCCTCCGTGGCACCCCCGCACCCGACGACGGCCTTTTGGCCCGCCGGGTTGGCGTGTATTTACCCTCATGGGTATCCCGGTAGAGGTGCGGCAGATCCCATAGTGGAGTCGTTGCGGGAGGAGCCGTTGGCGGCCCCTCCCGCGTCGAAAGTGTGTCTCGTAAGCAAAACACTGCCCGAGCTACTGTACCTAGGTAGGTATGGACTCTTCGCTGTTAACCATTCACGTGAATTAAACCCTGTGCCACGCGCCACAGATCCGGGTCTTGAGACACTCGTACACCCTCGACGTCCAACCACGTGGGGCAAAGATGCCAACCGTAAGACACAGACGCTATCAACCTTCCTTCGCCTGCTCATTGCTCAAGGTACAGTACCGTATTCAATCCGACCAAGGGAAGAAGCCTGACGCGCCCGTTGTCGGCGTCAGTGTGGTGCTTCGATGGCCAGGCGAGCCAGGCTCGGACGTCCGGTCCCTCCGCTTCAAGTTCCTTGCCACGAGTAGTGCTGCCGATCATCCTCAGAGGCGGGTGCTTTCTGCTGACCGCCCACTGCGGGAGGGAGCTCGCAGACCGGGGGGCTCCAGCCTGGGTGTGTGTCCGGTAACTCGCCAATGTGGCGTGACGCCGGGGCGTCCGGCAACTCGCCAACGTGGTTTGACACCTGAAACGGCATCGCCATCGGCTGTACAGTACGTACGTGCCCTCCTGATGTCACGGTCGTGGATTCCCCCCCGGTCGAGTAGGGCCCAATGTTTACGGCCGCCTCGAGGCCCCGCTTCCGGCGACCGAGGCGGTAGGCTAGGTAGATGGCGCCGATGAGAAGCAGCACCCCGAGGGTGGCGCCCACTCCGACCCCGGCGGCAGCGCCAGGGCTGAGGCCACCCGAGGATCCGGAGGAGCCGCCTGGGTCGGACGGTGGCGGGGCAGACGTGTTCGGGGGGCCGGAGCCTGAGGTCGTCGTCGACGACGATGTAGAGGCCTGTGTACGAGACGTGGTCAGTCGGGCCGTCGACTACGGTTGGCAAGGAGTAAATCGAGGTCAGGCAGGTACTTGATGACGTACTGCCGTGGTGGTGCTTTGGAAATCAGTCGACTGGAAGCGAATCTGCACGCTGAAAGCATTGAGGCCGCCGTTTGTGTTGTCGCTCATGGTCAGGGTGTCGGCGGCACCGGGCGCGCCGTTGGAGTCTACGGAAGTAAATGTGAAGATGTAGCGTCCTGCCGGAAACTTGCTGGTGCATCCCATGCTGCTCTCCCACGCGTGAAAGGGGCTCGTGTTGGCAGTCATGAATCTGCATCGCCACGGTCAACAGCCGCTCGGGCCTCACAGACGACCGTTCCCGGCGGAATGATGAACGAACTTTGGGCAACATATCACGCGCGTCTCTGTCACGAGACCGGCTCCGGAGGCTGAGACGGTGCTGGTCTGAAATGCCGACCAGTACTCCGTCGGGCATACTCCGGGGGAGTAGCAGGCCCCGAATATCGTTGCATAGTTGTCCGGGAAGCACGTCGTTGCGGCAACTGGTCCAATGACGTAGAATCCGGCCGGATTAAAGGAGTGGCTCAAGGAGCTCCGACAGGAGGCTGGAGGGACGAACGTTGTAGTAAGGGAGCCAACGCGAGACATGGTGGCTCGAGCATGGGTGGCAGGCCGGGGGGGGGGACACTGTCGGTAGCAAGCACCCTTGTCCCCTCAACCACCAGCTGCGCAACTCGCATCGTTCAGCTGCGCGGTTTGACATGATCTCATTCGCAACTAGGGCTGCAGGCCACAAACCCAGCCGCCACAGAAGGGAGGGGAAGCAAGGAAGAAATATGCACAACGAGACTCCACGACGTGACAATCTGCAGTGTGATAAGGCCGTTCGCTGCTGCAATGCTGCAACGCTCTCCAGCAACGGCCCCCCGCGAAAACGTTGGTCTAACTCTTTTCAGGAGAAGACGACCCAAGCAAGCAAGCAAGCGCTACGCCCCAACTCATGCGGCTAAATTTGGTAGATAACGCCATCGCACCACCCACATTGCTGAGCTGCCGGGGCTGCTTGCTGTTTGACCACCTTAGCCCGATTTTCCCGCCTAGCCTGACTCTGGTATTCTTTTAAAGCACCCTAGGCATCCATTTGCAGAGAGGAAAGCCTGGAAAGGCCTATGCCGTTATATCTAGGTTGGCCTTGACTGATCCTATCCTCTTCCCTACTGGCACCAGCCTTTAACCCCATTGCCCCAAGAACAGCGCAGAACAGGGCTACCTGGAGGTTCCAAGACTACGCCAGGCATGTTTTGACTTCGGGTTTGATGAACTCCGCTGACCAACTTCGAGCTCACTTCCTAGTTACGTGGTCATGTCGACAGGCGAAAACCTACCATTACACTGTCCTCATCTTACAAGGAGCTCCTCGAGAGGCAGAGGAGATGGGTTATCCGCACATCAGTGGGAGGGGTCATCCCACCTGTTTCGTTTGACTTGGCAATAGTATGGTGGATGCACTAGTAATTACTACCAGTATCTCGGGTCGAACGAACGACTGGGCCCAACCCACCAGCTTGGGTCTGTTCCGTCATACGAACATGGGGCGGCTGATATATCATAGTCCCCATCTATTTTTTCTGTAGGTATAACGGTGTACCGTACCATCTCGAGTCTTAGTATGCTCCTTACCGGATATGGTTTATCGGTTGTCTCGGCGGCTTCCATAGGACCGGCAGCTACAGAACGGGAAGCGTAACCGTTTTGATCCTGGCGGTCTAGACACACTTGGTAGGCACTGCATACGGAGTACTGTGTAGACGGGTGATGTCGATCTGGCCTGCCAAGATATGGAAGGGCCGACAATGTCCAGCCTCGGGGATTAGCACAGGGAGCGGGACCGACAGCGGGACCGAAGGTTGACGTATCCTCATTCCGGCCCCTCATCGCCGTGACCTCGCCCCTTTGGCGCATCTATGGCATTCGCCCACGCTGCCAGGGATTATCATCAACGATAGAGCTTGCATCATATTGTGACTCTCGAGAGCCATAGATGCGATGAGTGCGGCCAATGCGCCACCTTGCGGAGGATTCGACATGGCGTTCTATCAAGGGATGCCATGCCTGTAATTGATGGGGCTGTACAGGGGTAGGTCATTACCTAGGCAAGTATGTAATTACTCAAGATACATAATTACTCTTCGTAGCAAGACGACTGAGTTGGACTGCTTTGCCGGCCCCCTGCCCCGCCACATGCCTGACTACCTAGTTCAAGTTGTCGGCCAGCCGGACTGCTTACTTGGGCGGCTTACACCCCTTTGCTACCTAAAATCTTGGGGGTATCAGATGTCCGAGGCCAGACGAGTAGGGATGTCTACTCGTAGATGTCGCGCTAGGCGGAATCTACGACCTTGCGACAGCACATGCGGCTTGGCTGGGGCGGTTCCCGGCGGCACAGGCGACCGAAACAATCCTTTCTGGCAACGACGGATCGAAGGGCACCGCGGCTGGCTACCACTTCGGGCCTCCAGCAGCCCATGTCGCTCGCTCCGAGCCGCCGAGTGGCGCAGCTACGTCGTAGTTCTTCACGGCGCGGACGCTGGGCAACCACGGTAGGGGCCAATCGACACCGACTGGAGTTTTAACCCAATCCCCAGGCCACACCGAAAGCCGGACGTGAAGACGTTGTTGAGGTATCCGCGCCCTGTGACCTGGGTCGACTATAAAGGGGCATTGTTCCATGGGCAGATTAGCCCTCCGAGTTTCAGCAAGCTCGCTGAACTTCGCGGACAACTCGTATTCTTGATATCGCTTCCTGAACAACAGTCACTCAAACTCCCCCATTCGCACATATCACCATGCAGCTCTCTCTGTCATCCTCCGTCTCTATCGCAGTCGCCATGATCATGCTGCTTGCTGCTCCTTCGACTGCGGCATGCACGCCCGGGACCTATCGCTGCCAGGACCCGCACGAGGGCAACTGGTACGGTTCCTTCGTCGAAGTCTGCGACAGCTTCGGCAACTGGAAGCGTTCGTCCGTCTGTGGCGAGAACGCCAGGCCGTGCTGCACCCAGCAGGGAAGCAGTGCCTTCTGCACCTGCTAGACCGTAGAGTCCAAGGCGAGGAGAGAGTGAGTTCCAAGTTTTTTAGAATTACAGGAGACTTTACTTGCACTCTTCTCGCTAATGTCAGCAAAAGAGCTTTCAGTATCGTGAAAGATGCCGGATGCCTTCATCGGTGAGCCCTGGCAGTTGTTCTGTGGAAACGTCGAACGTGAATGTTGGCTACGGGCCTATGGAGGGCATGTCGTAAAGACGAAAAGAGGTACTATGACTTTCGGGCGCAATAAAAAAAAAGCTACTGGAGCGCAACTATGGGGAGTGGTCTGCAGCTGGAGACTCGGAGACGGTCGGCGAGTTGTCTGGTAGGGGGGCAATGACAGTTTTCCCTTTCGCCTCGGCCAGGGGAAGCCATTTTGATAGACAGCCACAGACAGCCACAGAGACCTGGTAACAGCTCTAACGCCATGAAGATAAGCCAACAGTCTAAGAAAATAATATCAGCTTAAGACGGGCGTGGTTTGCTGTTGTTTGGTCTCCTTCTTTAGGTACTGCCATTATTACGCCTACATCAGCCAAGACCGGCACCCTCCACCTCGGTAGCTTTCTTCAATATCGCTAGCCACACCCAGCCGACCTTACGTCACAACACCACCTTGTCTATAAATAGGTCAACAGCTCTAAGAGTCTACCATAGCAGCGGGTCGGCCTGCCTGCTACCATACACGGCTCCCTCTGACAGAGGCGTGCATAGGTGTGGAGCCTAACAACGTCCACTGGACGGCAACTTGGGACATATACTAGGCAGGCGTACGCTGACGATGCGATTGCGCCTTGGCCTCTTTCGAGGTTTGCGAAGAGATGTCGGAGAGGCCAACCTCAATTCCAGTGCAATGACATCTCGCCGAAATCAGCTCACCAGCTGGCACTGTCCCTTCACGGCAGACTAACTCGCCGACGACCTACCTACCTAGGTTGTCCACGTTGGCACAACCTCTACCACACCGCATGGCTTCAGGCGTCCTGAGCGCCTCTCCTTCAGGCAATCGCCCTTTCCAGCCAGGTACACCACTGTCACGCCGCGCCCGTTCCGCCCCGGGTCCCGCATGTCCCACGGGACTAAGCGCCCCTAGCCGGCGGCCGGCCGGCCACCACCGTCCCGGCCGATGATGACGGTGGTAAACGGGCCGCCGGGTGCCGTGACGGTCGTGGTGGTCGTGACCGGCGCCAAGGTGGCCTCCCTGGAGAAGCACGAGCAGGCGCTGCTGAGCTGCGCCGGTAGCGGGGCGTTGCGGGTCGCGCAGGGGAGGAGCCCGTCGTCGGCGCGACGCGCGAGGTCCCGCCGGAGCGGCCGAACCGTGCGCGTCTGCGAGGCTGTGTCCGTAGTGGTCGCCTTGCTACGGGGGAGGAAGGGGGTTAGCAGCCGGCTGGGGGGAGGGGCGGAGGGGTGTGGAGAGTGCGCGCGCACATTGGGGTGGCGGTTGTGGTGACTGTGAGGGTGGATGCTGTGGGAAAGATGCCCACGGCGGAGCTGCAGAAGGAGATGGCGGGCTCTTGGTGGCCGATCAGACACCGGATAAGGTTGTTGTGGGCACACTCGGCTAGGACCGCGTTGATGTTCACGGCGGCGACGGCGACGGCCGTGAGGATTGTTGCGGTGTGCATTGCGTCGAGTGAGAGGCAGAAGAGAATAGAACAGATAGCTTGGGGGCAAGATCGGCAAGATGCGATGGGGGTTGGGAAGCCCGGGAAGACGACGTGTGGCGATTCAGGGGCAAGGGTGATGTGGGCGGTACATATAGTCGCGTGTCCATGTGGTCCAACTCCCTGGTTACTACATGCGGCGACAGGTAATCTTTGCCAAGAGGCTCTCCCAAGGCTGGTGGTTCGAGCCCACACTCTTTTCAGCTCCCTCGCCGGCGATGCTGTCTCACTGGAGCTGGACGGCTGAAAAGCAATCGCAGAGCCTGGGAAGCACCGCCACGGCGGGGAGGCGGGATTTGGCAGACACGGGGGACGCACGGGGCCGGGCAGATACGGTCAGACTTGCGTGTGGCAGTGGAAGGCGATCCCATTTTCGCCGTCGAACTGGGTTGGTCGCAATCCATGCTGTTCCGGGGTGTTTCCCCTTTTCGGACAACCGAGCCCGGCCCATCTCCTTGCCCACCAAGAACTTGGGACCAGTTGGGTTGAAAAACTACCAAGGTGCGCAATTATTCCGCCGTAGGAATTAATACCGTACGTTGGAGATAGTCCAAAATCCTGGTAGCTACCTGACTAGGTAGGTAGATGCCTACCCCCTAGTGTCAATGATGAGGAGGCCAGTGTGCATACTTGAGAAGGGAGGCAGTCTGAAAGACAGCGGACGTCGTTTACGCCGTCTCATCTCCCGATTGCGTAAGTCGATCGTACGGGATACCTTATGCAAGCACGAACTTTTCCGTCTATACGAAGCAACGAGTCAAGGCACGCCTGAGCTGCCTGTGCGACATGAGATTAGCTGGTACACTCAAGATCTGCATGCGGCTCGGCGGAACGGTCCGCTGTGACCAGCAGTGGTGATACCGGTCCCCCACGGGCTCCTTGCGTTTCTCCTATTTATTTCCCTGCGAACTTGCATTCCTAATGGGCCCGGCCTGAAGGTGAGCTCGAAAGAGTCGGAGCCGGGACCCGCCCGTGCGGGTGTGGAGGCGGTTATGGGACTGACAAAGAATGGAAGACATAAATCAGCTGGGGAGATGTCGGGACGGAGGCACCCAAAGACAGGACGAAAAATAAAACATCTGTTGACAGCCAAAACAGAAACCGGGAGTCGCCCCTGGATCAGAAAGGGGCGAAGGGGGTTGGCGTACGGAGTGCAACTGGTGGCGCAGGGAAAGTTGCCCAGGACGTTTGTGGCTTGGAAGAGCCTGCATCGCCAAGGGGTAAGGTTAGAAGAGCGCCCTCCGGCGGAAAGAAAGCCCCTTTCGTCTTCAAGAACAACCTTATGCGTCCTCCAGATTTCTTTCCTCGCGAGGCAGGTCTTCTGCAATGGACACAACACTCCCACCGTTTCTCTCCGACGACGCCAAAGTCGGCGACATTCCCTAGGTAGGTTACGAATCGATCAGCTTTACCACGGGCCGGCAAAAGTTCCGACGGTAATACCCCAAGCCGCCGTCCTCTGTACGATTCTGGTGGACTTTGGTGACCTGGTCGCCCCTTTTGTCCCGGAGCCAAGTGAATTTGTTATGGACGGAGTGGCGGAAAAGGAGAAATCCGGGGAGCACTGCCTTGAATAGGAGGTAATTACAGCAATAGTCCCTGTGTCGCTGTTTGGACTGCCAAAAACGGAGGCCCAGAACCTCCAATTTCGGCAGCCTGGAACACCCTAGCAAGTACACAGGCGGAGGGGCTGCGGTACCTTTCCGGGTCCTCGGTACACACACAATACCACTGCCTGCACCCGCTGTCGTGCGGCACAAGCTCAACTCCAAACGCAGGAGCCGGGAGCCAGGACTTGGGACGCCTTCGAAGACAGGGCGGAATGCGCGGAATGGAAAGATTATTTAGAGCAGACATGCCGCGGTGTCTCTTCTTGTCGGCCTGCCTCCGCCGAGATCAGTCTCTAAACTCATTTTCATTACTCCTCTCGAGACGAACACCCGCGTATCGCCCCAAGCGCTATAAAACAAAATGGGGACCCTGGACCCCGCGCTGGCTGATCGGGTCCGAGCCCGGCTTGCGGAGCTGCAGCCGCCCGAGAGCGAGAACCCGCTGCCGCTGACGGCCGAGGAGCTACAGCATTTCGTCGATCGCGGAAATAGCCGGCGCCCGCTCCCGCCGAACCACTCCGACAACACGAAAGTGAATGTCGTCGAAGGCGAGGATCAATGGATTGGTTTCTGCGCATCGTTGCCAGCCAAGCCAGAATGGAAAACCCATGTCCAGACGCTCAGTTGGGAAAACCGGGGTCTTGTCGACGCATTCCTTCGGTATTTGATGCGAAGGGAAAAATCACGGATCCGCAGTCTGGGTGCTGTCCGCGTGTATCTGAGACAGTTGTGGCAGTTGCACCGTAAGTATACAGGCAACCATCTCAGCAAGCAGCTCCGAGACCATGCCCTGTCAGTCGCCAAACTCGAGATCGTGCCCAAGTTCGGCCTGCGCGTGGAACCGAAAAGGAAGAACCACCTGGGGCCCGGGGGATTCACCTATCTGGCCCATTTCCGCTAGGTCCGAGACAGAACCGCCTTCAAGATCGGGCTCGACCGGCTCGACGATTCACTCATCCGCATCTTTCTCATGTGGACGGGCTGCCAGAGGCACGAGCTGGTGTTCGCCAAGCCCAGGAACAAGGAGAAGAAGATCAAGAGATACAACGAGGAGTCCAACGCCTACACCAATGTCAACAACAGCTCAGACAAATATATCCAAACGCGCCCCAGAACCTGCTGGGTCTGCGGAGGAAGGGACAAGAGGACCAACTCGGCCCACAAGGTCCTCTGCTAGGAGGACATCGACCTCTAGATCCTCCGCGATCCGGAGGACAACGGCGGCAGGGACCGCCTCGCCATGCAGGTGCTTCTACGCTTCCACAAAGGCCACAACAAGGAGATCGTCCCCACGTGGTACCCTTTTGTCGAAGAGAGACTCCCTATTCTCTGCCCCATCTCTCACCTCCTTGCCAAGGCCCTGGCGGAAGGGGTAATCAAGCAGGACGGCTACAACAGAGCCGAAGTCTTCTTTAACACGAAGCTTAGCATCCGCGCAGTCAAGGTTAAGTAGAAAACGGAGTTTCTGCACAAGCTAGTGTTTCGCAAGACCGTTGAGTCCCTCGAAGGCCCCAGGAAGTCAGACAAACCGTTAACGGCAAGGTCCTTCAACAACAACTCGGACGCGCTGGGGAAGGCGGCAGGGCTCCCCGATGCGCTCCACTCTTACGATTACCGCCGCGGGAACCTGGAAGTCCTTGACAGTGCGTCTCCCTCTCCTACGCGGCTGAGGAAACGCTGACGCTTGGCAGCGCAATACTGCGAGTCGGTCCGGGACCAGGGGGCGAGGCACCGACCCAAGAGCAGCGTGTACCAGAGATACTACCACAACGCCAAGATAAACGCCGTGTCGCAGGATGCCTTCTTAGGCCAGGGCACCCATTCGCCCTACCTCGACATCCTCAACTATATTAGCCTCTTGTGCGACGAGAACGCTCCGATAGGCGTGCCTGACGAGTTCATGCGTGTCATCGGCTGGGATGGCGCGTCTTGCCGGTTGGAGGGCGAGGTGTTGGCGCTTCAGGCCGAGCTACAGGCCTAGTACGGAAGGCCCAGTATGGCTCCCGTAGAGGAGAAGAAACTCTACGAACAAAAGCGCAACAACCTATAAGCAGTAAGGCAGAAGCATCGCAGAAACGTGGAACACATTATTCGCGCTGAGCACTTCAAGGAACGGAACGAGGAAGAGCTCAAAAGACAGCTATGTAGCATCCACGATCCCTAGCAGCCGCTGCAGAAGGTCGTCTTCAGCCTGCCGGAACGGAGACGTATCGCGGACCTGCTCGGCGATCTGAACGAAGACCTCCCGGAAGATGAGATCGTGCGTAGGAAGGTCGACGCTATCGGCGCATGGGTTGATTACGCCTGGAGGATCAAGCCCAAGGAGCCGACGTTTGCACAGAGCACCGGGACCCAGACAGCATCGAGAAACGTTGCCACGCAAGCCAAGGTATCTCTCAAGCTCCCAGCGCGCGGACCTACCATCACGCCGAAGCCACAGTACCTATCGATGATACAAGACCCGGTAAGCACGCCGGCGTCCGTGCCGCCGGAAGCAGCCATGATCCGAACCCCGCCGCCGCCGTACACACCTGTCGCCAACGGCCGTCCCTTAGCCGTCATCCCAGGCAGGGCAGGCACTCGCATCGCCCTCCGAAAGTCGAACTCAGGGGCGCGGCATGAGTGTATCTTCTGTGGGAGGCGCTTCACACGGAAGGGAGCGATGTGGAACTGCGCAGAACGGCATCTCATAAGACGCAGGACCAAGGCCGTGCCATGTCCCGTCCGAGAGTGCAAGTCCAAGGGCAATGTGTTGGAGAACGAAATGCGCTTCAAGAATCACGCCAAGATTGTCCACGGAGTGGATCTAAGGCCCAAGATCACCATATGGACGAGA
>Ga0247777_1000439_pt1 | contig 11706 bp, 8 predicted proteins | sample UWRJL154409C5_FD_179937 | JGI IMG/M metagenome (GOLD analysis project Ga0247777, IMG submission 179937) | Plant litter microbial communities from Arlington Agricultural Research Station in Wisconsin, United States - UWRJ-L154-409C-5 | ecosystem: Environmental > Terrestrial > Plant litter >...
CGCGGCGGCGGCGGCGTCGCGGACTCAGGTGCCAGAAGGGGGTTCGCCTCGTCGTCGTCGTCGTCATCGTCGACACCCTCGTCGGCGTCGCCTCGGGGCGCGGGGGCGGCGGCGTCGTCGTCGGCGGCCAGCACGCCCTGGCCGAGCGACCCGAGGCTGCAGACGATGGCGCCGATCTGGCTGACGCCGACGAGGGCGGCGGCGACGAGGACGAGGGGGCTGCCGCCGCGGCCGTCGACGTCGCGGGGCTCGGGGCTGGGCAGGCGTGGGAAGAGGAGGTAGCCGACGACGCCGAGGCTGGTGGCGGCGAGGATGGGGAGGTTGAGGCGGCGGGGCCGGCGCGACAGGTAGCCGAACAGGGGGGCGCACAGCAGGCCCGTCAGCTGGGCGACGCCCGTGAGCATCGAGGCCAGCAGGTAGGCGGCGCGGCACTCCTTCTTGAGCTCGGGCGAGGGGTCGTGGGGCGTTGTGCCCTGGCAGTAGCCGTGGTGGATGAAGAAGGCGTTGACGAAGAGCGGCACGAAGAGGCTGATGGCCACCGTCGACGCGCGCGCCACGAAGCCGCCTAGGTAGCCCAGCCCGATCTGCGAGTCGGTGAAGCCCAGCCGCACCGACTCGCTGAGGAGCCGCCAGTACGAGAGGACATGCTGTGGCGGCCGGGGCGGTTAGTGGTGTGCCGACCTTGCTGCGGGACCCCGGTGTGTGGTGTTCCGGGACACACGTACCTCGTCTGACGCGTCGCCCGCCGCGGCGTCCCCGCCGTTCAAAAACCACTCGCGCCGCGTCTCTGCCCTTCCGAGCAGCATCTTCCATCCCTTGCCCTCTTCGCCCCGGAGGTCCCGCAGGCCGACAAACACAAACAGGGCGACCAGCACGGCCACGGCGGCCACGACGTAGAAGCTCTCCGCGACGGCCTGGGCGATGGTCACGCCCTTCAACTTGCTGAACTGCGCCGGCAGGGGCAGGAACACGGTCAGGGCGACGAGCGCCCCGCAGCCCGTGAAGACGCCGACCCAGCCGGCGAGCGCCGACGGCTTGCCCGCGCCGCCCGTCTCGTCGCGTCGGCCCGGCGCGCCGACCGTGTCCGTCGAGGATAGCGACCCCGACAAGCTACGCGCAAAGCGCTCGGGCGTGATGGTGAGCTGCGACTCTACCGACAGCGCTATGCTGTCGCGGTTGTTGCGCCCCGGTTTCCTCGGGTCCCGTCCGTTGGCGGCATCCAGGGCGCCCGAGTCGTCCGTAAGTGAGGGTAGAATGGCTGTGACCATGGTTGCTCTGTGTCACACGGGCGTTAGCATCGAATCTGGAGCTCACGGAGGGGAAAGGGAGCGGCCGGGCTTACGCGGCGGTGGCCCCGACGGCGAACAGGATGCGCGCCAGGAGCAGCTGCGGGTAGATGTTGCGCGCCTGGACGAAGAGGACGAGCGACAGAGCGATGACGGCGTAGCCGATGACGGCGACGAGGCGCACGCCGAGGCGGTCCGAGACGAGGCCCCATAGCGGACAGGCGACGAGGGCGACCAGCTCGTCGACGAAGCCGAGGGTGCCGACGATGTCGCCGACGCCGTGCTTGACGCCGATCAGGTCGGTGATGACGAAAGAGACGGAGCTGTTCAGGAAGACGAGGAAGGAGATGCTGAACAGCGAGATTCCCAGCAGGTACGTCACGGCCTGGAGCGTCGTCGTCGACGACGAGAAGGGGAGGTAGCGCCGCAGGGAGGCCATGTTCGCTCGTCGTTTTGCCTCAAGCGGTAGATGATGGGATGGAAGCTGCGTGGCTCTGCCGTCACATGGTGGTGTACCTCCGACCCGGGTTGCTCGCGCGGTTTGCTCGCCTCCCGGAGAATGCGATTGGGCTGCTGCTGGCCGGAGACGAGCTCACCCTGGTGTTGGACTTGAGGAGGTGACGATCGTCAACCCTGGGCAGCCGCGCTCCTGTTTGGTAGTCACGTGTTGCCAACACGGTCAACGGTCAACACGCCGCGCCCTTCTGCCCCGCGTGTGCCACAGCATCATCGCTCACTATCGCCGAGATCGGAGTTTAGCCGACCCGGGACACTGACCTCGACCGAACTTCACCGCTTCGCCTTTCGGACCCAGAACCGCAATTGGTCTCTTCCGAGGGGTAGAGAGCCTCGTTTTCAACTGGGCGATCTTCTTAAGCTTTACCGTCGTCCTTCGTGCAAAAGGTCCGGCCCGAAAAGTCACGCCAGGGCTCCTCCTTGAGCTCCCCAAACTCCCAGCCTCCGGACGCCCATGCTCGGCCGCCCACAGGACAAGACCTAATCCTGACAGCATGTCGGCGTCTCTGCCGGGCAGCCGCGAGCTGCCGGCGTCGCAGTACGACCTGAGTACCTACTGGGGCCGCGTGAGGCACACGGCTGGCATCACGGATCCGAGGTGAGAGCGGGCAACAGCCAACCTCAACCGCCCCTGGCCTCGGGCGGTCGGTCGCGGTAGGGCCCCAGAGGTGCGGTGCGTGCCCACTTGCTGTCAGCCTTGTGGAATCACATCGAGAGCCGGGCCGTGGAGCTTCTTGGAGATCTCGGACACGCGCTGACCGCTTCTTCGACCTGATCAGAACCCTTCTCGCTGGCAAGACGGGCCTTGAGCAGGCCAAGCAGGCCGTCATGGCATACAAGAAGGGCGAGGTTAAGGAAATGACGCCAGAGCTGTGGCAGGCCAAGAAGATTGTGGACTCTACATTACATCCAGGTATCATCTACCGCGGCGGAGGAAATCGACGTTGAGCGGCGGGCTAATGGACCTCGGCAGACACGGGCACGCCCGTCTTTCTCCCGCTGCGCATGTCCTGCTTTGTGCTCTCCAACCTCATCGTCACGGCGGGCATGTTGACACCCGGCCTAGGGGTACGGCGCCCCTTTCCGATGGCCGCGTTGTGCTACAAGTAAAACTGACGTCCCCCGGCGCAGACCGCAGGAACCATTGCCTGGCAGGTGGCCAACCAGTCCCTCAACGTGGCCATCAACAACGCCAACGCCAACAAGTCGACGCCGCTGAGCTACGGCAAGCTGGCGCAGTCGTACTTCCTCGCCGTGGGCGCCTCGTGCTCCGTGGCCGTCGGCCTCAACAGCCTCGTGCCGCGCCTGCGGCGCCTCTCGCCGCAAACGCGCCTCGTGCTCGGCCGTCTGGTGCCCTTCGCCGCCGTGGCCAGCGCCGGCTTCCTTAACGTCATGCTCATGCGCGGCGAGGAGATGCGCACCGGCATCGACGTCTTCCCCGTCCTAGGCGCGGCCGACCGCCGCCGCTTCGCCGCCGAGGGCCGGCCCGAGTCGGACGTGCCCTCGCTCGGCCGCAGCCAAAAGGCCGCCACGCTCGCCGTCGGCGAGACGGCCCTGTCGCGCGTCCTCAACAGCTCGCCCATCATGGTGCTGCCGCCGCTGGTGCTCGTTCGCCTCCAGGGCGCCGAGTGGCTCCGCAAGAACCCGCGCCTGACGCTCCCCGTCAACTTGGGCCTGATTCTGGCTACGAGCTACCTGGCGCTGCCGCTCGCGCTGGCCGCCTTTCCGCAGCGCCAAAAGATCAGTGCAGATTCGCTCGAGGACAAATTCCACGGCCGGGGAGGCGAGGGCGGGATGGTGGAGTTCAATAGGGGCATCTGAGCCTTGTATGCCCCGAGCGAGACCGGAGAGAGACTAGAGGGGGAAGCTTCTTCAGGCAACCTGCGATACCAAACACACACTAGCATACCCTGGTCCTATTTTCGGGGCGTAGTTGCGATTCGAGAACAGGGTTTTAGAGGCGGGAAGAAAGACGGCAAGGCGTTTTCACCCCCGAAAAAAAGAGAAACTCGTCAACTCGACGCTGTTCTGGCGTGTGTCAACTTTGAAGGCGAAGTTTTATACCAAACATGGTTCCTCCCGAGATTCGCCTGACACAGCCGCTCAATAGATCTGAGGACAGGATGATCGACAGCCGGGCCGGGACACACCCCCGCGACGCGGAGGGGAGGATGGGCGGCCTGGGTTTGGAAACCCGGAAGAGCACATGCTTGAGATGGCAGATGGCGGAGGGCCGACGTTTCATGCACGGGCGGCTCGGACGGTGGGAAATCAGGGACGGAACCCGCCGTCGCGGGCGGTTTGGAAAAGGGGGCACGTCGGATCGCCTTTCTCGGCGCGCTCGCAAACGTTCAGGACGGCGAGGCTCCGACGACGCCGTCAACCTGCGACAGGGTCGCGATGGGAAGAATGGTGTACTTGGGTAGAATAGGTAGTTAGGTACGGGGGTTGGCTTGGTTCTCATGGTTGGCTCGCTAGGGTTTCCCCGTCGTGAATTTGCGACGCGAGGCTGCCGAGTACAGGGGCGAGAGGGGCTGCCTTGCTGCTTGCTTGCCAGGTGCACGGTGTGAAAGGCCGATGCGACGCTTGTGATGTTGTGCCCCAGTGCTTGCGGGCAATCAGCCGCATCACACGAGACCCGAACTTCCCTTGCAGTCGGCTCAGTCTCGTCACGGCGGCCGGCTGGCCTGGTTAAGGACTCCTGGTCAAGTTTGTCGCAACGAGCCCGTGCGAAAGGTTGCGATGGTGTAAACACGGAGGAGAAACTGAAAGGCCCCCCCCCCCGACGCGGTGCCCTCCGTCAGCTCGCGAGGTCGTCGTCAGCAGGACTCAGCAGATACACCCGAGATCTGACGTCGTGTCGCCGCCGGCGCTGCCGGGGCCGTTTCTGGGTAAGCCGGGCCTGGCAAGCCTGGGATAGCACGACCAGCACGGGGTAGGTATCCATTTTTGAGTGGATGAAATCATCGGGACCAGACTTGAGCCAGACGAGAGCAAAGACGACCCTCCACCGTCAGTGGACGGATCAGCGGGGTAGCGGTGGTCTCGGTTGGTGTCTCCACGGCTGCAGTCGGGAGGTGTGGGCGATTGCAGGAGCGGCGCAGATGCACGAGGGGACCAAAAGGGGGGGCGACTCACAACTGCTGTGAATGCGGGTTCGGGAACTTGGAGGGGGGGCGCCGCTCGCAGGCTTCGCCAGAGGCTCCTCCGACTGGCCCTCGGGACGTTTCGAAACCAGCGAAGCCAACGTCTCCCTCTCCCCGCGTCGACCCACGAGGCGACGGGACTCTGGTCGATCACAAAAAGGAGTCGCAGACCAACAGCAAAGTTACCACACGGCGGGGAGGGAGCGGCGACGGCGACTGGTCTGATGTTCCAGGGCCCGTTTTCCCAGCCTGGCACCGACCCGCTCCTATATGAGTATTTAAATAGCGAGCGGGCAATGTGGGTGATTATTGCCGAGATGTCGTCCCCTGTCTGGCTCTGTCGGTTGCTCCAGATCCCGGCGGGCAGGCGGGTACGGAGGGCGACGTCCTCTGCCTTTTGCACCCTTTGTTCATCTCGGAGCTTTCTGGGGCGCGGCCGTGGCGGTGTCCTCCTGATGCCGCAGGTCTGCTCCCGCCTGCCCACGGCAGACTGTTGGGCTCGAGGCTGGCAGCCAGGTCCGGGTGCCGGCCTCACGTTCTGCAGTCGATGGCGGCTCGGCGACTGGCCGTTAGTGGCATGGCGTGAAGCTGCTGGGGAGGAAGAAATCTGCATGCAAGTCACCACCCTCTGCTAACGGGGAGGGACAAGCGCGGCTCGCTGGTTTCGGAAACGCCAGCGACCGGCCGCCATCCAGAACAGGCCAGTGAGAAAAGGCCGTCGCGGTGCTTGTCGAGTAGGCGTCCGACTGGGACACCGAAAAAACGGGATCTCGATTCGCATGGCTTCACGCCGCACTGGGCCGTGAACCCAGTGGCGGAGACGCGGGCGGTGTGCCCTCACACCATTCGCGAAGACGGCGGAAGCCCGGGCGAAAAGCCAGCGGGAAGAGGGAAGCCGATTCCCTCCTTCTGCTGCAGCAAAAATGTCCTGGTCCCTTCTCCGTGCCTGGCGCGCCGGACCAGGGCCGCAGTCGTCGCGTTAATGAAAGGCACTTTCGCACTCTGGGCCCTCATGGCCTCCGTACAGTACCTGCCGAACCAGGCGAGGCAGGCCACCGGTCAACACGACTCCCGCCTCCCAGGTGGGTGAGAGGCTCGGCAAGCGAGCGAGAGAGGACGACGACGACGGACGGCGGACAAGGGAACCAGAAGAAGGGTGTGGTCGTCGTCGGCCAACCAGGGCGCGTCGGTCCCCGAGGGATTTGGCCACCCTATCGACGGCTTTTCACCCTCGCCATTGGCACATTGGTCCCGGGATTTAAACGCTACTCGAGAGCACGTCGCTGGCTGATAAAGCCCATGTTTTTACCGACGGCCGCCACCCTGCGTGACGAGTTGATGGGGTCCGACATGGAGGAGAGTCGCCCGGGGCTGAGATGCGTCTTGCTTGGCTGACTCTGGCCCTGTCGGGTAGCATTATCGCGAGAGAGGAGCATCGAGAACAGCTCTTCGTGGTCGTCGGCCCATAGTGACGTCGGGTGTGCTGTTCCTGCCTGGTGGTCGGCTTCAAACGGAGGCCTTAGCGGCAGCCGGACGAGGCGAGGTCGGCAGGGCAGCGCGGGGCTCCCAGTCCGTTCCCGACACCAAGTGTTGAGTTCGTCGATTCTATCCCCCCAGAAAAGCCGCCATGATCCATGTCTCCAAGCACGAAGTACCTACATCTGGACTCAAAAGGCCCTGACAAACCCGCCTCGGTGTCTGACCCCAGCTGCACCTTCAACTTGGAATGTTTTCATCTCCAAACGTGGGGCTTTGCATTTGCCAAAAGTCCGTCGATGGCTCAGGTACCCTGATTTGCGGGTCGCGTGGGCATCGCACGCTGCACGTCGCACTGTGTTTTTTTGCGAGTTCAGCTCGCTGCTCGGCCCCTGAATCAGCGACCTGGTGCCCTGCCGACCCTGCGCTGAACTTTGGGGGAGCAGTGGATTCAGTGGGGTACATACTTTTTAGGGCATTCACGGGGGCCGCCGCCGCAGTCCCCCGCCTAGGAGTACGAGGGGTACTGTACGTACCTATCTTTTAGTGCGTAATCTGGCCTGCTTTTCAACAAAGCCAAAACCGGCAGTCCCAGCGTTTCCAATATTTACAGGTACTGGACAGTACGGTACGGATTACAGAAGTACCGAGCACCTTCACCCCGTTCACGGCGATTCACAAAATGATGGTTTCCTCCCCTATTGTCATCTCCTCTTGCCATTCTCTCCCAGCCAGGGTCGCATCTTGGCGCTCTTAAAGCTGCTTTGAATTATTCCGAGGCAAACAAGGTTCAAACGCGCGGTACTGTACAGTACCTCCGTCCGGAATCAATTGCCCTGCCCGCACTCCCACAGTACCACAGTGCACGGTCGTGAGAGGCACAGGCAAAACGACGGGGGGCGTGGAGCAGCCGCTGGACGCCGTGGCCAGCCCCTTCGCCCCGTCACTGGCCCACTGGTCACTGCCGCCAACGAAAGTTTACTAGTAACTTTACCACCTCAGATCCCTCCTCACTCTCCCGCCTTCCCGTGTTGACCTGACCCTCCGCTGCTCCGTCCTTCTCGCCATAACTCGCACCGGAAACACCACCTTCGCCTGCTCGCCTGCCCGCCTGTCGCCTTCAAATGTAGCTGCTAGCCCCATGCTGCGGCAACCCTGAAAACGCCCGTCTTGGAGGACTCGTTTCTCGACCCGTCCGAGCCGTCTGGCCGTCAGCCGTCGCACCAGTCGACGACACAGGCCGCTCGCTGCCGCTGCGGGCACCACACTCCGCTAAAGATTGCCCCCTCAGCCTCTGGGGGGCTCCGCCGCCGAACCAACCCGACGGCCAGAGGACCGCCAGTCTCACCTTCCCCCTCCCTCGTCGTCACCAGCCTGCCGACGAGGGCATCCCAACCCGAGAATGTCGATTCCCACCACGGCCACAGCGATCCTGCCCCCGTACCATCACGGAGGCTTTCCCTTCTCACAGTACGGCGGCCGGGCGTCCCCCTACCGGCCCTCGAACCTTTCCGCCTCGACACGACTCGCCGCACCCTTCCCGTACCCCGGGTCACCCGTCACGTCGCCGGCCCACGCCCTCTCGACTAATGGACTGTCTCTCTCGTCGGCCTCCTCCTCACGACCATCATTTCCGGAATCGACGGCTTTGAGCCGACCCGACGACTCAAATTACACCACCACGATGCCCGCCCACCCGTCGGCCCACCAGGACGACCTGCCCGCAAACAAGAGACGACGAGGAAGCGGGCCCGACTGGCAAGAATTCTACAAAAACGGACTCCCCCGGGAGGTCATCGTCATCGACGACAGTCCCGATCCCGAGGTCGCCGTGATCTCGACCCCGACCAAGACGCTGAGCAACGGCCTCGCAAATGGCGCCGCCCACGCCGTCCCGACTGCCGCCGCGGGCGGTCACCACATCGCCAAGAAGCGAAAGCGAGACGACGAGGCACCCGCCACCCGCTACGACCCCGTCCACAACCGCGTCCTGAGCTCCCACACAAATGAACGGCCCAGCGGGTCGACCATTTCCAGCGACCGGACCAACTCGGTCGTCCTGACCACGGCGGCCACGTCGCTGGGTTCACATTCCTCAAACGGCAACGGCCACTACGACTACGAGGTCCAACCCGGACAAAAGCGGAAACGGACGCGCCAGCAGATCGCCAACGAAGCCAAGAAGAGAGAAGTCGACCTCCTCAGCCACCCCCATGTCGGCTACCAACCACCACCCCATCCGCCCAAGAAGGCCTCCGAGGTCCATGTTCGGGTTTGTCCAGATGTGAGTCGTTCGCCCATAGCGGGGAGGGCTAGATAGGCAACTAACCCGACTTCCCTTGAAGAATAGCTACGGCAAGTCGGCCAAGGTGGACGACGAAGACGGCCACTACATTGTCGTTCCCGATGCCGATCTCACAGACAAGTGTAAGTGTCTCGTCGCCCTCGCTCCCCCCGCGCGGCCGCTAATTCCGTCCCGACAGACCAGATGATCAAGCTCCTCGGCCAAGGCACGTTTGGAAAGGTGGTTCAGGCCAGGGACCGGAGGAAGAACGAGTTGGTCGCCATCAAGATCATCCGGTCGGTCCAGAAATACCGGGACGCGTCCCGAATCGAACTGCGTGTGCTGCAGACGCTCAAGGCAAACGACGCCGAGAATCGCAACCGGTGTATTCACCTCCGCGACTGCTTCGACTTCCGAGGGCACATCTGCATCGTCATGGACCTCCTGGGCCAGAGCGTTTTCGACTTCCTCAAGGGGAACAGCTTTGTGCCCTTCCCCAACAGCCAGATTCAGAGCTTTGCGAGCCAGCTGTTCACCAGCGTTGCCTGTATGTCCGGCCGTCCCCGGGTAAAGAGACGTCCCGAAATGGTATATGCTAACCAACATCCAGTCTTGCATGATCTGAACCTGATCCATACCGATCTAAAGCCCGAGAACATTCTCCTGGCCGATGCCACTTACCAGACCTTTACATACAACCGCAAGATCCCCTCGTCGTCATCGACGGTGGCCCGGCAGGCGAGCCAACGGCGGGTGCTTCTCAGCACCGACATACGGCTGATAGACTTTGGGTCCGCCACCTTCCAAGACGAATACCACTCGTCGGTCGTCTCTACGCGGCACTACCGGGCGCCGGAGATCATCCTCGGCCTGGGCTGGTCCTATCCCTGCGACATATGGAGCATCGGCTGTATCCTAGTCGAGTTCTTCACAGGGGACGCCCTTTTCCAGACGCACGATAACCTCGAGCATCTGGCTATGATGGAAGCCGTCTGCGAACCGCGGATAGACACGCACCTGGTTCAGCAGGTCAACCGAATGACAAGAGGAGGAGGCAACCCCGCGGCCAAGTAGGTACCCCCGCTATTGCTGCGAGGACCAACTAACCGGATCGCAGGTACTTTAAGCGTACTAGGCTGGACTACCCAACGACGGAGACCTCGCGGGGGTCAAGGAGATGCGTCAAGGCCATGAAGAAGCTTACCGTATGGATACCCGTGCCCCTTCCCCGACGTGGTTTTCGGTCGCCACTAACAAAACCCAGGAGATCATGCCTAGTAACACTGCGTTCTCGAGGCAATTTTTGGACCTTTTGAAGAAGATCTTCGTGTACGACCCTGCCCACCGGATCACGGCCAAGCAGGCTCTCCAGCACCCGTGGTTCCGGGAGGTGGCCCATCCCGACGACGGTACCGAAGCCGCCAAAATCCGCATAGAGAGACTGCGGGTGAACCAGGAGCGCGCCAACTCGCGCATACCGCACATACACGCCTGACGTATTCGACACCGGATAGAGGGTCGACCGCTCGGTAGGATGGCTCGGTGTACCTGCCAGGGCACAGGACGAGCGTGACCGGGCCAGAGCCGGAACGGGCTCGGTTTATGTTCTACTAGTATCGCTATTCCTCGCATCATCTCGACGGGCCCGACGAAGAATGATGTGGACTGGGGGGTGGGGGAGTTGGGGACTCGAATGGGTTCTAACGTTTCAGCGCATCAAGGGGCTGGGGGAAACGCACGATGATGCAGATTACGTAGAGAAGCGTCCTTGGGGCGCCGTTCCCACGATCATAGACGACGATTTACCCTCCACACCATCCTTCCCTGACGAACACCCATCTTGCTCTCCTTTGCTCGATGCATCCGCAAGACGAGAGAGTGGTCGGGTGGGAAGTTGAAAAACGACCGAGGACAGCTCCATATATTTTCTCGATGGGGAAGAGTGTGCTTTTGGGGGTATGCCGCCATCTCCTCTCTGCTGCTAATACGGTCAACCAACAGTGCTTCCCCACCACACACAAAGTCATTGTGTCAGAACGAGCCGGTTCTCGAAGTCGGAGGAGGCATATCGGACAAAAGAAGATGGCAGCCATAGATTCCTTTGTCTACGGCCAAAGACGGATTCCTCCCGCGTAAAGAGCCACTCGTTTTCCTTTGCTAAACTCCTGGTTTCTAGATCCCCCCGAACGACATATATATTCCCATCAGCGACAGGGGTGTACGGGTTCCCTGGAAAGATGCCCAACAGCTCAGCCCATTTCGACGATATTCCCAGCCAATCTAACCAACAACCTGTCCGGAACAGAGTGTCAAGATCGTAGGAGGCTTTGAACCAGCAGTGGAGCCGGTGAGACAGCCTTGTCTTTGACGTCGACTCAGAAAAGAGGCCCCGCAGCAGAAGCGAGATGGCGGCTAACGACAACTGTACGACCTACCAGTCCCTCACCGAGGTGCCAACGGCGACTCTCGTCGCCTTCGCCGCCGTGCTCACCATGCCTCCCAACCAACTGGATCCCAAGACGGGCTCGCCCTCGGAGGAGTGGCTGGCAAGCCAGAAGACCAAGCTGCCCGAGCTGCCCAAGGGTCTCCTCCGGCGTAGCGGCCTGCGGGGCTTCTCGCAAAAGCTGGCCGACCGCTTCCGGCCCAGCCCGGCCTTCCTGTGCGACACGCACAAGGGCCTCAACCCGCGGCTCACCGGCCGGGCCTTCTGGCACCTGTGCGACGAGGTGACACGGCACGCCGACCGCGTGCGCGCCCACGCCGGCCCGCACGCCGCCGAACCCGCCGTCCGCGCCTGGGGCGACCGCATGCTCGGCGTCGCCGCCCTCTGGAGCGACCCCAGCCTCTTCCGCCTCATCGCCGGCCGCGCCCACCCCCGCCCCGCCCGCCTGCCCCACCTCGACGTCCCCTGCGAGGCCTGCGCGCTCGCCGCCGTCGGCGCCAGGGGCCAGCTCCTCGCCGACTTGCGCGCCAGCCTGCTCAGCCGCGCGCGGTTCGA
>Ga0247777_1000440_pt1 | contig 11701 bp, 9 predicted proteins | sample UWRJL154409C5_FD_179937 | JGI IMG/M metagenome (GOLD analysis project Ga0247777, IMG submission 179937) | Plant litter microbial communities from Arlington Agricultural Research Station in Wisconsin, United States - UWRJ-L154-409C-5 | ecosystem: Environmental > Terrestrial > Plant litter >...
AGGACTGCCTCGCCCACATCGACCATCCGTACAAATCGGTGCGCGAAGCTATCGGTAGGGTCATCGCCGCCATCTATAGGACTCGCTACCACGAATCGTTCCCCAGCGTCCAGGTCCTCCTCGACGCCAACAAGGCCGAGTCGTCGATCGGTATCCGGCCGTACATACCGACGCCCGAGTTCTCGGCCACGGTTACCGAAGTCTTCGGTCGGATCGAGAAGTGGCGACACGAGCGCTTGCCCGGCCAGCAGACGCCGAGCAGCTATACATCCGGATCCAAGACGGTGTTGGTGTGGCTCGACGCGACCTTGTCGTCCCAGGAGTGCACGACGCTGGTCAATTTCTTCCCCGACCCTTTCATCGACCAGCTCCTCCACATGATGGACGTCAAGGAGGACCCGGAGCTCATGCGACTGGCCTACCACGTGTACCGGCACCTGCCCAACATCCCGTTCCGCAGCGGCGAAGACGAAGCCTTCATCCGGGCGCTGATACGCATCGGGCGGTCTGCCGCGAGTTGGCACCAGCGGCTGCGGGCCCTGGTCAACATGCAAGTCATCTACTTCCGCCGCCTCTTCCTCACGGGCCCGGACCAGAGGGAGCTGCTCTTCAACGCCGTGGGCGACATGCTCTCGGACGCGCAGCTCGAGGTCCGCGACTGCGCGGCGGCCACCCTGGCGGGCATGATCCGGTGCTCGCCCGCGGCCATCCGGAACCCCATCATCCAGACGCTGAAGCAGCGGTTCGAGGACCAGCTGAGGCTCAACCCTCTGCCCAAGAAGAAGGTCCCCGGCACGGACACGCCGGTCGATTCGCAGAAGCAGGTGGTGCGGCGCCACGCTGCCATCCTGGGGCTCGGCGCTCTGATCGAGGCGTTCCCGTACGCGACCCCCCCGCCGTCGTGGATGCCCGAGGTCCTGGCCCACCTGGCCACGCGGACCGCGAACGACCCGGGAATCGTGGGCAAGGCGACCAAGACCATCCTGGCAGAGTTCAAGAAGACCAGGCAGGACAGCTGGACGGTGGACCAGAAGGTAAGTCGCCACGGATAGTTCTAATGCGAGGGTGGGCCCCCTGCTAACCGGTTTCCCCCCGCCCCCAGTATTTTACTCCCGAACAACTAGAAGATCTCGAGGGCGTCCTCTGGAAGAGCTATTTTGCCTGAGCTACCGGAGTGGCCATGGATGGGGAGGCAGGGGTGAGTGATCTCTCGGGGAATCTCCACTCCGAGCCGACCAGGGCCAGAACATGCGAGAAAGAGAATTTGGGAAGCCTGACGTCAGGGACACGAAACCTGACTGGAAAGGGTCCCACGAACCGACGTGGCCTTGCTACGCGATTGGAGTAGACGACGGGTGCCCGCCCGAATCTTCATCCTCAGCCCAGCGTCAGGCGGCCTGGTCACTCTAGGGATCGGCCGTCGTAATGGTAGAATGTTGAGTTTGTAGCAGCGCAGGCAATTGAGCGATATCTTCTCCAAACCCCACGCCCCGGTCGGCATGTTGTCGCCCCTCGATCGTTCGGAGCCGCATTTGGTCGTCACGGCTCAGACCAACGTCCTTGCGAGTCGATCAGATCGCCGGTTCCATGAGATGGACGATCCATGCAGCGCGCCACACCGTGCATCGGCTGGCGTATCTGGACTTGAAGTGGGTTGGGGCTGCCGGGCCGGCAATGGGGGGCCGCTTTGCGCGCCCTGGATCCAGAACTGCTCTGCTGTCCGGGTCCATCCGTTCCGAACCCTCGGGATCCAGATCGCCAGACGATTGCCCTCGGTCTGCTGTGTGTCCCAAGCCCCCAAATTTGACTCTCGAGGCCTCCCGTCCCAATATTACAGAAGAACTAGGCGGGTAAACCTGCATCGTACTCCCCCGTGCCAGGTCCTCGGCCATCTGGCAGTATACGGAGCGACCACTTCTGTATTCGTAGTCGGGAATGGAGACAGACAAGCTCGGGTGGTTGATGGGGGTTCGGACGGGCTAGGAAAGGAGCACACGTCCCCGGCTGTGAGTCTTCTGGGAGAGTGACGGACCGGGCAGGCTCACCCTGAAAAGGGGTAAAGGCACCGCTCCCGCACAGCCACCCTCCCGGCCTCCAACCCCAAAAAAGGGGGGTCTTGTTGTGGCGTGCACGCCACAGCCGCCGCCCATGTTCCTTATTGGATGGTGCCTCTCCATGGGAGCGAGTTACGACGGCTGCGGGATGACGTAGGGCGAGAGTATTTCTAAGACGCCTACCAGAAGCTGGGCGACAGAAACGAACTGTCAAGGGCGCTGCGGGGGACGAGCCAAATGATTCCTGATATGATTCCAAGCCATCGTTACGTGAACTTCGAGTTCCCGCCCTGGAGGAAAGGGGGGGCAGGTGCCCCGATGGAGGCTCTGCAGACAGCCCGAGATCCCTCCTTTTCGGAAGAAAAGAGCGGGGCACCTGCAGTGTCCTGCCAATACCCAGAAGCAGGAGTGAAGCAAGATGTGGGGGAACTTTGATGTGTCGTCGGCTTCAGCACTGCGGTTTCTTTAGAAATCGCTCGACTCCCTGGCACTGGCAGCTTGGCGGTGACAAATTCCTCCTCAGACTACCTCGTTCTCGCCGACGCCGGCGAAGACGGAGAGAGTATAAGACGACGATCCGGCGTCGGTGAAGGCTCGACGAGAGTAGTCTTTCGAACCTCCAAGTCTGTCAACTCGTCTCAGACGGACCTACCTACCTACAGCCCACTTACCAACAGGAGCGTGGTTCGCCTGGGTACCTGATACATATTTACATAGACTCCGATCAAAGTCGTCCAATATCGACATCCAACGATTGCGCGGCAACATGTCGTATAGCGCGGAAAAGCTCGCGCAATACTTTGCGCACATCTCCTTCGACCAGGAGAAGCACTCGGCGGGCACGCTCGACTACCTCGCCGCCCTCCAGCGTGCCCACCTCGCGCGCGTCCCCTTCGAGTCGGTCTCGCTGCACTACTCCAAGACGCGCCTCCTCTCCCTCGACCTAGACGATCTCTTCGACAAGATCGTCGGCCGCTCACGCGGCGGCTACTGCATGGAAGTCAACGGCTTCTTCGGCGCCGTCCTGCGCGGCCTGGGCTTCGACGTCCTCAGCGCTGGCGCCCGCGTCCGCGGGACCGACCGCTTCGGCGGCTGGGACCACATGGCCAACCTCGTCTCCCTTCAGGGCGTGCGCTACCTCGTCGACGTCGGCTACGGTGCCCAGGACGCCACCTGTCCCGTCCCCCTGCAGCACGGCTTCGAGTTTGACAACATCCCGCCCTGCCGCGGCCGGCTCGAGCACCGCGCCCTGGCCCAGCACTCGGACCCGGAGCAGCGCGTCTGGGTCTACCTGACGCGCGAGGGCCCCGACGAACCATGGAAGGAGATGTATGCCTTCACCGAGACCGAGTTCTTCCCTGAAGACTACGAGGTCATGAACCTCCGCACCAGTATGTCTCCCCCGAGAGTCCCCTTGGCCCCACGTCCGGTCCCGTTTCGTCGTCCCAAGGACCCCCCCTTTTCCCGACCGGTAGCTGATCTTTATCAAAAGTGACGTCGCCCACGAGCATCTTCGTGCAAAATGTCGTGGCCATGCGCACCGAGCTGGACGACACGGGCGTCAACACGGTCGCCGTCATAACCATGTTTCGCGACTACGTCAAGCGTCGGGTGAGTCAGGACTACCGACCCGCGACCCATTCAGGTCAGACCGTCGACTACCTTGCGAAGCTGGAGACCGAGGAAGATCGCGTAAAGGCGTTGGAGAAGTACTTTTTCATCAAGTTGACTCCGAGCGAGAGCCGCGCTATCAAGGGACTCTCGAGTGAAATCAAGGCGAGCAGCAAGGCGGCCTAGCAAGGGGCAAGACGGCCCTCTCCCGGCAACAACCGCTGTGGCATATCTGTATTAATATAAGTCTACCTACTCTGCAGTACCTGAGATCCAAGGTACCTCCGGCACCTAGGTAGGCACGTAGGTTGCGTGTACCGCATCTTCGTATCTCGCCGAAACACATCAATAGAATCAAGCCCGCCAGCGGACCCTGCGTAACTGTGCAACGCGAAGGAATCCCTTGTCTGGGGCACCGCCGACCGAAGAGAAATGCCAAGCATCGCGGCCCAGTAGGAAAATACCCTCACAAGGAGACGAAGGCGGTGAGACCCAGTATACCTGGCCGCTTGAAACGGAAAACAATCACATCCTACCTAGCACATATACCGCCTTTGCTGTTCCGTTACCCAGTGGCGATGGTCATGTGTCGGCCAAAGCTCTCCAACTACGTGGAAGCAGTGTACTTCTCCTTGAGCTTCGCCGCTGTCGTCTCGCCCAGCTGCTTCAGCGACGCGGAACCCATGATCTCGAGCACGCTGATCTGCAGCCCAAATGCCTGGCGAAACCAACGCCGCAGTTCGATGGCCGTCAGCGAGTCGAGGCCAACCTGGGGCAAGCTCAGCGACGTGTCGACAGGCGTTTCGGGTCGGAGCAGGAAGTCGTAGATCTTGCGGCCCGTCTCGACGGCCAGGAACTCGACGCTCGATTCCTCGGCCAGGATGGCCTCGGCTTCGCCGCCCGCGAGCGTCCCGAGGAAGGTCTTGAGGCCGCTCGACTCGGCCTCGCCGTGCGCCGTCTCCGCGATCGGCTTGTTGTGGTACAGGCCCATGCGCCGGTCGCGTCGCCAGTTGGTCGGGTTCTTGGGGTCGTCGAGGTGCAGTTCCGAGCGCAAGCCCATGACCGTGTGCCCGACGCTGTGCCACGGCGGGTGCACAAGCGTCTCGGCCGGCCCGGGAGCGGGCGGGGCCGAGTTCCCGAGCGTGGCCTCCACCGATTCCAGGAACTCGCGCTCGCCCAGGAAGTACATGCCCTGCGCGATGCCGCTGCGCTTGGCGTAGGCGTTCTCGGCAACGTAGCCGACGTCGTCGATGGGACAGATGCTCAGGACGGACGCCGGGAGGCCCAGCGAGTGGCGGTACTGGCAGAAGGACTCGATAAAGGTGCTGCCGGCCTTGTAATTGCCTTGGCCAGGCTGGTCTACTACGGTGACGGTGGAACTGGCCAGCCAGAAGAAGTCGAGGTCGTGGCCGAGGAAGGCCTCGTGCACGTTCCACGTGCCCTGGACCTTGGGGGCAACGGCAGCTGTCCAGTCGTCCCACGACAAGTCGATGAAGGGAGAATCCTGTAGGGCCGTTAGTAAAAGACGGTAGAGTCGGGGGAGAATCGCGGCAGGCGCTTGGGAAACACGTACCCTCTGTACCATGGCCATCTGGAACACACCCCTGATGGGACTGGGGGAAGCGGCAATGGCCTTCTTGACATCGTCGACGTCGTTGATGGTGCCGCTTACCATGGTCGCGGTAGCGCCCATGGACTCGAGCTCAGCGGCCAAGTGCCGACTGTCGTTGCTGATGCCGGCACTCCGGGACAAGAAGACGAGATGCTTCGCGCCACGTTCGATGAGCCATATCGCCAACGATCTCCCGAGCCCTCCGACCCCACCCGGGATGAAGTAGGCGGCATCCTTGCGGAAGCTCACCGGCTGCACTTCGGCCACCGCCTCCAGGACGCTGTCGTCCTGGGGCAGGTTGAGGATGATCTTGCCGATGTGCTCCCCGCCTTGCAGGTGGCGGAAGGCATGCTTCACATCGACGGCGTCGAACTCGGTAATCGGGTCCAGGGGAGCCAATTTGCCCTGTGTAATGAAGTCGAGTGTTTTGATCAAGGTCCTGATGCGCCGCGTTAGCATGAGGGGGGTCGTTCTCGGGGACGGGCGGGGTAGAAAAGGGGGCTCTCCACTGACTCTCGCACGATATCCTGACGCTCCCTGACGAGATAGGCTACGTCGACACCGCAGTACGACCGGTTCTCCAGGAAGCGGCTCATGTCAAGCTGGCCAAAGCCGGCCAGATCTCGCTTGCCCAGCTCGAGCAGGCTGCCGTTCTTCGCTACGGCCTTCCAGCTGGCGTGAAGCATCTCGCCGGGCAACGAGTTGAGCACCAGGTCTACGCCGGCACCGTTCGTGAGCGCCTTGATGCCTTCGAGGAAGGACGGCTCGCGCGACGAAAAGATGCGCTCGCGCGGCAGGCCATACTTGTCCACCAGGTGCTTCACCTTGTGCTCGCTGCCGACCGTGGCATACACCTCGGCGCCCACCATCCGGCACACCTGCATGGCGGCGAGGCCGACACCGCCGCAGGCCGAGTGGATCAAAACGCTCATGCCCTTTCTGAGGCGGCCCACATCGAGAAGGGCGTATACAACGGTGGAGTAGCAGCCCTGAATGGTGGCGGCCGCCGGGAAGCTGATGGTGTCTGGGATGCGTAGGACGTATTCCTCCTTGACGAGCACCCGAGTCGCGAAACCGCCTTCGTGGGTGAAGGCCATGACGCGATCTCCGGGCTGAAGGGGCCCCCCTTTGGTGAGGGTGCAACCGGCGCCCACCCGCGTCACGGTACCGCTGACTTCCATGCCGAGCGGCACTCGCCCTGCCGTCCAGGCAATGAGACCCATGGCATACACCACATCGCGAAAGTTGAGGCCGGCGGACCGCACTTCGACCTCGACCCAGCCGTCGGGGATCGCAGCGGGCACGGGATGGGCCCGCCACTGCAGCGTCTCCAGCATACCCTGCTTCCCGATATCCAGCGTCTTCACGACGCCCGCGCTCAGGCCCCGCTGGGCCGTGACGGCGCGGCTGCTCGCCGTCTTGAGCTCGTCCGCGAGAACGAAGGGGTGGTACCGCCCAATGTGGATGACGCCGTCGCGCACGGCAAACTCCTTGTCCGCCTCGAGGTTGTCGCTCTCCTGCTGGGCGCCGGCGCGTACCTTGGCGAAGACCTTGTGTACAAGATCTGGTAGGTCAGGCTCCGACGCCGAGATTTCCAGCGTGGAGAAGTCTAGTGCCAGTTCGGAGCGAACGGTGCGCGCCACACCGATGGTGTGTGCCGTGCGTGGGTCGCTGCAGTTGAGCTGGGACGGCGGCGTCAGCCAGAGCAACTTTTGTGTGGTCAGCGCCCGAAGAAGACGCTGGAAGGCCGAAAGCTCCTCGGCGTTGATGGTCGCAAAGAAGGTAGACTCGAGATCAAGGGTTGAGATGATATCCGCGTCCGCGGGAAGAGGGTCCGTCAGACCGAAGTTCGTGACCTCCCACTCCCTCGCGCGTAGGGATGCGGCCAGAGCGGCCGTCGGCCCGCTGTCCGGGGAGGACGACAAGAGGGCGACCCTTCGAGGCGGTGTCGCAATGTCCTGGGTTACCGCCTTGTGCGAGACGATGACAGCGCACTGGCGGTACGGCTCGTCCTCGTCGTAGACGGCCGTATCGACGCCGGTGAAGCCCGCCGCGCGGAGGTCGGCGTCCCACCGGGCAACCGAGACGTGCGGCTTGTCGGGCCGGCCGTCGGCCTCGCCGAGCCACCAGCCGGAGAAGTTGCCAAAGATGTAGCTAGGACCGCGGGAAACGCTGGTGATCTCGGTCATGACGAGCATGCCATCCGCCCGGAGCAGCGGCTGTAGGTTTTTCAGCGTGTCGGCCAGCGAGGGCGTCGCGTGGATTACGTTGGAGGCCAGGATGAGATCGTACGTCCCCGGCGTGAAGCCCTGTTCGAAGGGGTCGCGCGAGATGTCGAAGACCTGGAAGTCGAGGTTGGACGCGTATGCAAAACGCTCCCGTGCGGCAGGGAAGAAGCCGGCCGAGACATCGGTAAAGGTGTACCGGGCATACGACGGCAGGCCGCCCACATCGGCGAGACTGCGTAGGATCGTGGCGGTAGTTCCCCCCGTGCCGGCGCCAACCTCCAGTATCCGCAGCTGCGGCCGCGTGTGGCTGAGTATGCGGATGAAGGCTGCGTAGTCAAAGCCGATGACGTCGTAGATTTGTGCGAGTATCGTGTCCTGCAGGAGGATGTCGAGCGTGTCGGCCTCGCCGGCGAAGATCTTGGCCGTGTTGTCGACGATTCGCTTCAACCCCGTCGTCACAGCTTGTCGACCCCGACCCTCGAGGGCTCGGGCGTGCTCCTCTATCATGGCGGTCCGCTTCTCGCTCGACAGGAGCACATACTCCTTGGAGTCCCTGACGAGCTCGAAGGCACCGGCGGCGGCAAAGCCGACCTGCTGGTTCAGCCAGTCTCGAAACTTGGCAAAATGTGGCTGGCAGGGCGTCAGATAGCGCACGCGGTGGGCCGACTCGAGGATGCACAGCAGGGACATCTCCTCCTGGAGGATGGTCTCGTCCCTGTCAGAGGCCGGCGGCACGAACAACGTCGCGGTATCGACAAAATCGAAGTCGGGCATCCACTCCAGCCGAGCGGCCGCATGTATGTCCTTGTTCTCGATAACCCCGTCGTCGCCGAGCGGCCGCAACTCAATGCCGGAGGCATGAAGCACGAGCCGATCCCCCTCGACGCACTCAATGCATGGCCTCTCGGCGTCGCCAAAGAGATTCCAGGCCTTAGCGTCCATAAGCTCGGCGCCGGCCGCGATCTCCAACTCCTCGATCGCGGTAGGAACGGACAGCTCACACGTCTTCCTCCCGAGGCCCTTGGACTTCGCCGCCAGGAGGAGCTGTAGACAGGCGTCGATGGTGCCAGGGTGGAGCGTGAAGTAGCTGCGTGCTAGTTCACCGCTGCGCGGCACAATTTGGCCGATAGCGAGCTCTTCGGTCGTCGAGGTCGTGATGGACGTCAGTCCCCGGAACTCCGGGCCGTAGACGAAGCCGATCTTGGACATGTCCTCGTACATCCGGGCGCAGTCGACGCGACGCGGGAGCGTCTCGGCCTTCCAGCTCACAGGGCGAGGCGACTTGACCGTTGCAACACGCCCGTCGCAGTGCCTGACCCAGGTGTTACCCGTGTAGGAAATGATGGCAAAGTCATACCAGTCCGAGTTCTCCGTGTCGTTCAGCTTGTGCGGCCGCAGCGTGGTGACGAGCTCGACGTTGGTCGAGTCGGCTAGCAGCAATGCCGTGTGGGCCACGACATGGCGGAGGCGGTAGCCGGATCCTCTCGGCGAGTTCGTGACTTGTCGCACCGCCTCGCCCGCGAGAGAGACGTAGGCCGCGAAGGGGAAGACGACGTCCTTTTGAATCTTGTGGTCGGCCAGCCATGGCTCGTCGTCGAGGCAGAGTATGTTGCGCCATTGCGGCTCCGTCCCCGCGGCCTCCAAAATGCGAGTGCCGAGCAAGCAGTGGTTGGGGTAAGGCCGGGCCCTCCAAGCCTTTGATATCCGGCTCTCGTGCCAATACGCCGCTGAGTGATCCCAAGGGTAGGTGGGGAGACCCGGGATGGCTCGCCCCGTCGGAAACAAGACACGGAAGTCCAGGGAGACGCGGTTCTGGTACAGCTTGCCAATCGACGACAGAAGACTCGTCCTCGAGTTCTTTCCGCGTTCGAGGGCGGAAATATAGTTGCAGGCCCGCGAGTTGGCGGCGCAGATTTGACGCAGGGGACCGGCCAGGGCCGAGTGGGGGCCAATCTCCAAGAAGATGCCGTCTGTCTTGTTCATGGCGAGGAGATTTGCGACTGCCGAGGAAAACCGGACCGGAGAGGTGAGGTTGGTGGCCCAGTAAGCGGGACCCAACGGGGTATCGTCCATCAGTTTGCAGGTCACGGAAGAGAAGAAGGACGCTTTGAGGCGGAGACGGATCACGTCGAGACTCTTCAGTTCAGCCTCTTGCAGCCGCAAGTATTCACGGCCCAGGGGTTCCATGTGGTCTGCTCGGTCGTCAGTACGAGAAAAGTTTAGTGGACGAAGCACGCATCAAGGCAGACTTACGGGAGTGGTACGCCATGTCAACTTTGAGCGGCCGGGCGAGGGTTTCGGGCAGTTCCTTCTTGATAGCCTCGACCACCTCGAGGACCTTGGTGCGGTCACCGGATATGGTACTGCTTCCAGGACTGTTCTCGCAGGCTAGGACAACACCCTCACGGAGAAAATGGGAGAGGTCGTGGGCGCCGAGGCCAATCGCCGCCATGCCGCCGTCGCGTGTCTGCTTGGTGGTTACATAGCCGCGGTAGTAGGCGACGATGATGGCCTCTTCCATGGAAATGTAGCCTGCGGCGTAGGCCGCGGCAATTTCACCGCTAGAGTGGCCCACCACGGCAGTCGGCGTCAAGCCCAGGGCGGCGTATCGATTGAACAAGGCGACCTGCAGAGCTGTGCTTAGCGGCTGGGAAAGGGAGGCTTTGTGGACCGAGCTGGTCTCTGCCGGTTTCAGCAGCTCATCTGCTCCGAGGTCAGTCGGGAATCAGAAGTGAGAGAGAAGCCAGTAGACGCCAGGATAAACCAGTGGCACCTACCGAGCAGCTTCCAGGACGGCGGATGAAGCAGCTTCTGTAGGATGCCGTCCATCCTGGAGATATCTTTGCGGAAGTTGATATCGGTTTGAATCAGTTCTCTCCCCATCTGGGGCCACTGGGCCCCTTGTCCGCTGAAGATCATCGTAACAGGCGGCGGCTCGAGCGGCGCCTTTGCGGCGCCGATGCCCTCCGTGAGTCCGTCATCGCCCAGGATTGCGAACGCTCGATGGGGCAGATGTTCACGACGGACGGCGCGGGTGTAGGCAATGTCAAGGCTTCTAGCAGGCGTGGAGCGGATGTACTCCTTGTGTTTGCGGACCTGCTCGCTCAAGGACGCGTCACTGTTGGCGGAGAAGAGCACCAACTCGGTCTTGCCCGACCGAGCCTCATTCTGAAGCGGCGTCCTCGGCGAGCTACAGGCCTCGAGAATGACCTTGACTGGTGGTTAATACTAGCAGAGCGACCAAAGGGGATGGGCACGCGAGGCATGATCTCACATGTGCATTGGTGCCACCGATACCGAACGAGTTGACGCTGATGCGCTCAGCACGATCAGGCGGGAAGGGGGTGGGCACCACTGGCACCGTCAACCTGTACTTGTGGAACGGGACTAGATGTCCAGTTAGCGCCGCTACGTCTCGCCTCGGGCCGCGGCTCTGTCCGCTGAGGGAGACTTACTCTTTGGGTTTGGCTTGCCGAACTTGATGTTAGGGGGAATGGTCTTGTGTTCCAGGGCCAGGACTGATTTGATAACGCTGGTGATGCCCGAGGAGCCTTCTGAGTGGCCGAGGTTGGGTTTCACAGAACCAATGTAGACGCCGGCCACCCCAAAGACCCTGCCCACGGCACTCGTCTCGATCGGATCTCCGGTCGGCGTACCCGTACCGTGGCACTGACCTGGTCAGCATATACTGTTGGGAACCGAGGTGGAAAGGGACTAAGACGAGAGGAAGGTGTTACCTCGACATAGGCGGTATCCGAGGGGTCGAGGCCGACATCCTCGTACGCCTTCCGGATCAAGGCCTCCTGGGCAGCTCCGTTCGGTGTAACCAGGCTCTTCCCTTTGCCGTCACTATTGGTGGCACTGCTCCGGATAATGGCCCGGATCGGGTTGCCGTCCTGCACGGCGTCCTCTAGGCGCTTGACGTAGATGGCAGTAATCGCCTCGGCCCGGGCAAAGCCGTCGGCGGCGGCATCGAATGTCTTACAGGAGCCCTCCGGAGAAAGGAGCTCGCCGGCTGCCATGGTGGCCGTCAGTGTGGGGGTCATGATCATGCTGGTGCCGGCTACCACCGCCGCCGTGGCGTCGCCGCTCTGAATAGCACGACATGCCTCGTGCAAGGCAACCAGAGAGGCCGAGCAGCCCGTCTTGATGGCCATGCTACAGCAGCAGTCGTTAGGATCGAAGCCGACTAGGGG
>Ga0247777_1000441_pt1 | contig 11699 bp, 7 predicted proteins | sample UWRJL154409C5_FD_179937 | JGI IMG/M metagenome (GOLD analysis project Ga0247777, IMG submission 179937) | Plant litter microbial communities from Arlington Agricultural Research Station in Wisconsin, United States - UWRJ-L154-409C-5 | ecosystem: Environmental > Terrestrial > Plant litter >...
ATGCTCTACGCTGCCTCGCTGGTAGACTTTTCGTGCCTTCGTCTCGCTGCTTCTACATGCGTCCGAGCCGCGTCCACAACGCTTTCGAATGACACAAGAACCGAGCTACAGGACCTGTTTGGGGGGGTGGACTCGTGCGTTTCCTCTCATCCCACGGCCGACTACCTTTGGTGTCTAGGCGCTGTACCTAGGAACCTGACCGGCGCTGCCTTGTACCCTACGAGCTTACTGTACTTCGTCCTACCCCCCCCTCTCCCCTTTTTTTTCTTTTTCTTTTCTCTTTTATTTCTCTTTTGGAATCTTCGACTCTTTCATATACCCCTAGCATATTCTGTGTTCGGCGTCCTTGCAACTCGCGGCGTTTGGGTTTGCTTTTCACTCTGCTCCATTACCCCTTTATTGTTTTCTCGGACATAGCTTTTTGGTTGCTTGAGGTCACCATCCCCTCTTCCGGCGTTTTAGCATGGTCACATGAACGTTTAGAATGCAACATCTGTTGACAAGACGACTTGTATTCGGCCTTGGTTCTCCAGATTGCTGTGCTAGTTAGTCTGTGTGCCAAATGACCCTTATGTGCCCCACGACGCTGGTCCTCCCTCGTTCGACATTGACCGCCGCCAATCAAATTGACCATGTAGCGAGTGGACGAGGCCAGCCGACCGCCTCCTCAACGAGATATAGCCAACAAGCTCTTAATCCTGCCCCGTACATCCTCCTTCGCCTTCCGGAGCAACTTTGTCAACAGACAACAAAAATAGAAGAACGTGAAAGCTGCCGACCGCAACCACCGGTCGGCTAGGCACACGCAGCCGTCTACAACGGTAAATCCGCTCCAGCGGGGAGTCGCCTAGTCAGTCTCGTTCTCGTCCTTCTTGGGTCGCACCCACGCAAGCGTCGACGTCGTCGCTTCCGCCCAGAAGCCATGATCCACCTCGGGCTTCTCGTCCGCTTTTTCTTCCTCCTTGTCCGCGTCATTCGTTTCCGCCGCCGCCGCCGCCGCCTCCCGCACCTCGGTCAGGTACCGCTGGCCCTGGTACTGCTCGCCGATGCGCTTGGCCACATCGTTGGCCTCGTGCAAGCTGACCAGCCGGCGCTTGCCCGGGTGTCGGTCGAGGTACTCGCGGACCGTATCCCAGATGGCCTCGCGCCGGGTCCGCGGCGTCGTGCACGCCGCGCTGAAGCCGCGGCGCTCGCCTTGGGCGATGAGGAAGATCTCGGGTGCGCGGTCCACCAGCGCCGCCACGCTGCGGTCCGGGCGGTAGCGGCGGAAGCTCGTCGACGGCGCCGCCAGCCGCTCCGCCACGAAGCGGTCGCGCGCCATCTCGGCCGGCGTCCGGCCCACGGCGTTCTCGCGGTGCAGCAGCGCCGGGTCCGCCTCGACCAGCAGCCGCACCAGCGCCGGGTCGGCGTCCAGCCCCACCAGCGTGTGCAGCGGCGTGTCGCCCGCGCCGTTGAACAGACCCAGCTCCAGCCCCGCGGACCGCTCGAGCAGCAGGCGCAGCACTTGGTGCATCTGGGCCGGCGAGGCGTACGTCTTGCTGCCGTAGCGCGCGGGCCGTACCGTCTCCGTCAGCCACTGGTGCAGCGGCGTCTGGCCCGCGTGCGCCAGGCTGCTGCGGTCGCGGAAGAGGCTGGGCAGCAGGTCGGCGTCGATGAGGTCCAGGAAGGGCGCGAGCTGGTCCGCCTCGGGGTTGTGGCGGAGGGCGGCGTGCAGCAGATTCTCCCACGTCGAGTTCTTGGCCGCCTGGTCGACGTCGGCGTCGATGAGGAGCCGGGCGATGCCGAGGCGGCCGAAGAGGACGGCCTGGAACAGCGGGACGACGCCGGCGGCGTTCCGGATGGCCATGGACGCCGGGAAGGCGTGGATGAGGTACTCGACCGCCTTCTCGGCCTTGTCGGCGTCCGACCCGAGGATGGCGGCGTGCATGACCATCTCGTTGTGGTTCGAGAGCCACCTGCTGACGGCGCGGTCGAACCCCCCGGGCGCCTGACTGAGATGGCGGAGGCGCGAGTCCTCTCTCGCCGCCTTGGACCTGCCGAACTCGTTGTAGCAGCGCATCGGTGCGTCCCCCATGAACCACTCGAGCGATTCGATGGAGCCCTGCTTCGCGGCGTACAGCAGCGGCGACGACCGGTTACCCGTCGCGCGGCGGACGACGTTGCGTCCCGCCTGGGCCCAGTCCTTGCGTTTCTTGCCGTAGACGGTCAGGCCTTGGTAGAAGCGGGGCTTCTGCGTCGACTCGACGCCGCTGCGCTTGACGAGCTCCTCGAGGGGGAGGCCGGCGCCGGTCCGCTTGATGATCTCGGCCAGCATCTCGGTCCTGCCGAGCTTCACGGCGTAGTCGAACATGGCCGAGGGGAACGAGTAGAAGCGGCTCGGCTCCTCCTCGGGATCCAGCTTCTGCGTGGTGCTGAAATGGGCCGCCAGGTCGAGCAGGAACTTGAGGCCCTGGTGGTCGTTCTCCTCCATGACGAACTGGAACGGCGACCCGTAGCCGGCGCGTACGGTCTCGCCGTTGCGGAGGACAAAGGTTCGGCCGGTCGCCTCGAGGACGGAGGTCGGTTTGTCCCGGCTCTTGACTTGCATCGACACCTCTCCGATGTTTTCGATGGTGAACTTGTCGTCCACGATCTCCTTGTAGACTCTCGGCTCTTCCTCGTCGCCACTCTCGTCGTCGCCGTCGGATGCGTCCGAGCACTCGGAGTCGTTGTCGGCCCTTCCCATCCGGAAGCGAGCGTTCTCCGCTTCGATGGGCTCGAACTGGGCCTGCACGATCTCCAGGATGGCCTTGGCTACGTCGCGGTGGCCGCGGAGGAACGCGAGCAGGAATGGACTGTTCGACACATTGTCGGTGACCGAGATCTTCAGCGGAGGCTCCTTCTTCTCTTCGCCCCATCCGGTGAGCGTCAGGCTCTTGATCTTGTCAAGGTCGCCCGACCAGGCCGCCTCGAACAGCTCGACATAGGCTTTGTGCCGCACGTCGGTAACATCCTTGGTGCCCTTGAAGGTGAAATCATACCGGTACGGCGTGTTGAATGTGCCACGAGCGGTCCTCTCCGGAGATTCTCTCTTGAGGTGGGGGTATAGTTCATCGAACGTCTTACCGCCCTTCTCGAGGACGATGCGCTCGATCTCCTCAAGGGTGGCAATGGTCTTGGCAATGGCTGCTTTTTTCTCATCGACCCCCTTGAGGCCTGCGACCCGATCCGCCTCTTGGTTAAACCGCTCCGTGTCTTTCTCGTACGTCTTTCGAACAGTCTTGACCTCCTCGGAGAGGACCCAATGCTGCCAGGTCCCGGGTCGGAAGGACGCAAGGGTCCGCTCGGCGTCGGCAATGTGGTCCTTGGGCGCAGCGCAGTTCAGCGGCTCGCCAGTGTACTGGGCTAGGGCCGCAATCTTCTTGCGAACAATGTCGAGTGCCGTCTCCCCGTCGCCGTAACCTCGATACCAGGACGACCGATGGGTGATCTGATGAGACTCGGGGGTTATGGAGTTGACGTCGGCGCCTCTCTTGATCAGCTCGAGGGCGGTCAAAGGGTCCGGGGAGTTGAGTGCCGCCAGAAGCGGTTGTTCGGTCATCGTCTGGAACATTTTGACGTTGTTCTCGAACGTCGACAAGCGTCGTTCCAGGATGGAGTGCTTGGCCGACTTCAACCACGTGTCGAAGTCCAGCTGGGCAACGGCGCCGGCGTTCAGCAGCTTCAGCACAAGTCGGGAGTCGCCGTTGGCGACGGCCTCCAGGAGGGGGCTCGTGGTCTTGGAGATTCCTGGGAATGCCACATGGTTGATGGCGGTCCTCGATCCCGTTGTGTCCACCTCCCACAGCGTCTCCAGCAGTGCCGACGCGTTGTCTTCCACGTAACGATGGAACGCCGTGACGCCGTGGAGGTCGGCTTGCGCGCAGGTGGCCCCGAGGCTCAGAAGAGTCTTGACCATGGATTTGGCCTTGTCCAGCGGCAAGGCCAGGGCGAGAACGAGGGTCAGGAGAGCCGCGGTCGGCGTCCCGTTGGCCCCGAGCTTGACCGGCAAGAGCACATCTGCTCCGTACTCCTGATGGTCTTCGGGTTAGCCGCGGTCTCTGATCTGACCGACACGGTCCGGATCACATACCTGACAGAGAAGCTTGACAACCTCGTCGTGGCCAGAAATGATGGCGAGATGCAGGGCCGAGGTCGGGGTATCCCAGGCGACGACATTGACGTCGTAAAAGTCCGGGTCGTCCTCTTTCTCGGCAGGGACAACGTCCTCGTGCTCCGCGCCCTCGCCCTTGCGAACCTTGACGAAGGATCCGGTAGCCATGCTGTGGCCCTCGTCGTCTTCGTCGTCCTCGTCGTCGACGAGCTCGCCATCGGAATCGGCCGAGTCCTCGGATGGGTCCGACTCCACGGGCTCCTGTTCGACATCCTGGGACGGCTTCTTCAGCTTCCGGCGCTGGTCCCCCTTTTCTTCTTCTTCGGCTTCGTTGGCGACACTCCTGTCCATCAGAATTTTGGTGATTTCGACGTCGCCTCGCTCCGCGGCGAGATGAAGCGCCGTGCGACCGTCGGCGAGGCGCGCTACGAGGCGGGCGTTTTTATCGACGAGGAGCTTGACGATAGCGGCAGTCGAGCTCATGACGGCGAGATGAAGAGGCGTGCGGCCCGTGTAGTCGCGCGTGTTGGGGTCAGCGCCCTCCTGCTCCAGCCAATCCTCGACATGCTCGGCGTCGCCGTCGACGATGGCCTGGCAGAGACGGGCAGTATTGCCCACGTACGCCATCTCGGTCCAGTCTTCCTCGGTCAGGGGGTTGAAGGATCCGATCTGCTGCCGGCCGGGGTCATCCTTGATGAAGGAGATGGCGCCCGAGACGTAGATCTTGCTCTCTTCTGCCGCGACCTCCTGCTCCTGCTCCGTCACTGGCTTGGGACAGAAGCCACAGCAGTCGTTTTTGACGTCGTCGAAACGGCCAAAGAAAGCAGGGTGTCGATGCAGGTAGACGTCACGCTTCTTGTCCTGATTCCACTCGGCATTGAGCAGCAGGTCCCTGGTATAGCAGAGCTTTTCGATCTTCTTGGCATGGAACTTGGTCCCGTAGGGGATGGTGAAGGTGTGGTAGTTGGAAACCTCGTCCGCGTTGACCCACTCGGCAACTTCGTCTTCGTGGCTGTCTTTGATGTTACCTCGCAAGGTGTGGTAGTTGAAGCGGTTCAGCGCCGGTCGGCCTCGCTCCTCACGACGCTTGGCTGAGTACGACTCCCGAGAGGAACTCGTGGGAAGGCGCTCCAGCACCAGAAGCCGGGCCAAGCCGAGGGTGCGCTGGAAGCTCCGCTCGAAGATGGTCGGGTCGACCCGGGATCGGTCCATGTCGGGCCAGTACACCTCGAAGTTCCGGTGGCTGTACTTGGACAAGCGGTTCTCGTACGAAGGGCTGCGCCGCGAGAGGTCGATGTGATTGATCTGCGTCATGTAGCCTGTCCCTTCATCAGCCATTATCCGTGTCGGTTTGGGTGTGAGGACACGAAGTGTCGGGGGAAAAATACGCATCGTCGACCAAGTAGGTAAGGTACTTACTCTGAAGAGCCCGCGGGGTGACGTAGACTTGTTTGCCATCGTACGCGGCCCCGGAGCAATCGATATCGAAACCGGTGAGAATCTCGGAAACAGACTTGTAGATGCGGAGGACAATTTGGACATGGCGCGTGGGGTACTGGCTGCAGATGGTGACGGCGTGCTTGGTCCGGACCGTTGTGGTCTCGGTCAGGATGGAATCGCGGATGGACGTCTCGATCTCCTTGATCTTTTCCACGGCCTGCTCCTCCGTGAGGCCGTACAAGAAAAGATCGACGTCGGACGCAGGACAGAACTTCTCGTGGTAGTACTCGCGAAGGGCACGCTTAGAGGCATTGTACTTGGCGGGGACGGGAAGAAGGCAGTTGACGACGCTGGAGCCCGCCGCCACGACGTTGTCCCAGTTGAGATCCGCCATGGACGACTCGGCGAAGACACTGAAGTTGCTCCTGAACTTGCTCAGGTTCGGAACCGTGGCGGGGGCGCCAGAGACACGGCGGTTCTCGTCGGGAAGGGGCATGATATAACGGCTCTTTTCCACCTCGGACTCGGAGCCGAGGTTGCGGGCCCTGACCTTGATGTCGGGAGTGTCCTCGGTGAAGAGCGGTACGACGTTGACGTGCGGGTGCTGGAGGGCAGCGTTGTTGGGCTCCTGGGCGTACAGACGACGCAGCTCGGCCTCGAACACGCGATACGGCTGGAAGAGCTCCGTCACCGGCGTCTCCGGGTTCTGGGCCACATGGCGGACCAGTTCGGAGTGAGGAGCCGGGACGGCCGGCAGCGACGAGGCCATGATGGGCGAGACGACGACGTCAGATATACGGCTGAAGGGCCCGCAGCTGAGTTATACAGCACAGTGAGAGGTGAGAAGGAACGCTATCGTTGGTCGTCATACCGTGAGCAGGGGCCACGACAGGATACCATGTACAGTAGGTAGGCATTGAGGAACAGCCGCGAAGAGGCACAGCGGAAAAGAACAGGGAGGGGATGATATCCACAAATTAAACACACACCGTTTGTCAGGTTGACTTGAGCAAGTTCACTCTCGTGGAGCGGGCGAGTATTCGGGGGGGGAAAAAGAAAGCGGCCGAGAAGACGAGTATTGGAGACCAGACAGGACGATGAGAGGTTGACGACTACTTCAGGAAGGTCAATTGGTCATTGTTAGCATCAACTTCTATCGAGGAGGGGAACTCTGAAATGGCAGAGGACAGAAGCTCTTTTAAATACCTTATGGCGCGGGTTGAGCGCTGAGCATTGTTGCGGAGCTGAAGCCTCCTGACATGGGTTGTGAAGCAGATGCGACCGCCGGTGCGGCTGTGGCGCGGTTCTCCAGAAACACGCGACGGCCAGGCAGAAGCTGGCCTTGGCACACACGAGGTCACAGGACCGCGCGAGGGAAATGAGACGAGAGACGAGAAACTCGAGCAGTGACTCAGGCGCTGCTTGTCCTGACGACAAGAGGTTGGGACCCGCTTCAGACCCAGACTGCTGCTGCCTTGCCGGACAATTGTAGCCGGGAAGCAATTGGACCTCCCCTGTCCCGGTCGTGAGGGTTCCATCGCCACGCAGCCCACAACCAACGCCCACGTCGGCCAGCGTGCGGCGGGGACGTTGGAGACGATCATTTCCATTAGTGAGGCCCCCGTAAAAGGACATTGGATTCAGGTAGGCTCAATCCCCGAACGAGTCTGGGGAGGGCCTTGCCTCGCCTGCGTCCCCCGCTTGTGACGTCCAACACCCCAAGCCGGCCTGTCAATACGGATATCCATACACGGATTCCCGCATACCATCAACATGTCCGCGGCCCCTTTCAAGCCGGGTGCCCGTTGCTCAGGAGTCAAGGAGGCCGGGCCAGTGCCTCAAACCATGCTTTCACATCTAAAGTCCCCCCCTCTCAACCTTGCACGCGCGGGTGCCCTCATCCCAAAGTAGTAATCCGTAACGCCGTCTTCCACGAGTTATACACGCCATTGCCCCATGATCTTACAGCGCGATGGCGCCTCTCCGGCTTTCCCGAACATGCAGGAGTCCTTGAAAGCCACAAAACACCAAGAAGCCCTGCGGTGAGCAAATGCCGTCAGCCTCGTATCGGGTGAAAGCGCGCAACAACGGGGACGACCTACTGCATATACCAGAACGGCGATAAAAATGGTGCCCGCCACCTCGGGTCCGTTCTCCGGGTCCTCGGTGCCGCCTACCAGCGAGTGGTGGTTTGCCCGGAACAGCAGGCCGAGGGTGCCAAGAATGAGGATAGCAAATACGGATATGACCACGCTGCGATGGGATGCGTTAGCAGGCTTCCTGCCCATGGGAACAAAGTCGGGGCCGGGGAGGGCAAATACAACGCACCAAGACCACGCTTGCACGGCGCTGACGATGGGCCTTATCCCGGGCATCGCGTGGGTGGAATAGTTGGGAGCGGGCGGGTGGCCAATGGTGGGGTTCTGGTTGCGCGACCGATTGCTGATTCTTCGCTCGCGGAGTTCGATTGAGGAGCTCATCAAGGTGCTGGAGTAGCGAAAGGCGAAGCGGGCGTCGTCGAGATTTGTCTGGCGTTGGCGTTGGAGAAGGTCGTCGTCTGCCTAGCCCGAGCCGAGAGTGGACGTGCGCCACCGGCTGCCTGAAATACGAGGCCCAGATTTTCTAGCTGTGGCTTGCTTGGGTGCCTCAGCCCCCAGCCAGCCTCTCGAGCTTAGAGTTCGAGCCTCAGTGGACCTCGGCCGATGTCGTCTCCCCCAAGTCAGATGACGATTCCGCAGTACCCATCCGAGCCATCGCCCGAGATGTTCTCTCGCTCCCCAGTCGTGTGTTATGTTAATTTTCTATTCCCCAAGGTTGCAGCGACGTTTCCGCTGGGAGTTCCTCGTCCCCAGCGACACTGAGACTTGACTTCGACCCTCGACGGTAGAGAGACTCATTCGGGAGACTCCATCGCGGGCAAATCATACCCTCCCAACCCTACCGTACCTAGGAACTAGCTCTCTCCGAGACCCAAACATGTTTGCGGTCAGTTTCCTCACCCCAAGAACTTTCTTCCGACGGCGCACTTAACCCGGCCCCGAAATCACAGGCTCTCCATCCCAACCCGGAGGACCGTCTCCACCTCCGCCTGCACCGCGCGAGATCGGTAGTTCTAACGCCGGAAGAGTGAGCTCGCCCCCCTCGCCATCCATGCCGTTTCTCTATCTCTCCGTCTGCATCACGACGAGCAGATAATGTGTCGTCCCAACTCCTCCTCGCCGCACGTCGGTGGCCAATCAAGCCCGAAGGAGAGAGATCCCCTTGTGCCCCCTCTCCCAGAGACACATGATGGGTGCGCCATGTTCATGCGCAGCCTCCCCCGCCCCAATGAAGCCCGTCGCCGACCACCAAACGGCCGCCCTGCCTAGTGGCAGGCGTCCGGTACGACCTCCTCCGCACCGTACAACCCAAGCAAACCATCATGGCTCCGCTGCCCCGTCCTTCGTCCCCGCCCGCCTTTACCTAACGGCCCGGGCTGCAGACTCGTCGAGATCCGCGCCGCGCAGCGCACCTTCGAGGGCGCCTACGTGCGCACCGCCATCTCGCAGTTCAGCTTCGCGCTGGTGGTGCTCAAGATCTTCACCTCGGAGTTCTACCCCGTCGGCGCCCTCTTTGCCGTCTACGGCGCCGCCATCATGCTGGTCGCCATCTACCGCCGCTACGAGGGCAACCGCCAGTTCTTCAGCCGCGAGGAGCTCGCCGACCCCATCCCCGACGACCACGACCACGTCGGCGGCGACCACGCCGACCCCTCTCCGGGCGAGGTCGGCCGCCACCATCACCGCCGATGGAGCGCCTTTTCGCACCGCGGCGCCCGGGACGTCGTCGTCAAGAAAAAGTTCCGCACCAGCGGCAACAGCGTCGGGCTACTCGCGCTGCTCAGCCTACTCGCTTATGTGGCTCTGCTGGGACTGTTGTGGAAGCTGGAGTCCTGAGGAAGCGTTGCTGCCGCTGCGAAGTCAGCAAGCGTAGCACAAGGCCGAGTCCGGGGCCTCCCCGGTCTCAGTCTCCTCCCGCACACAAGCTTTTTGCAGCGCGCTATCCGCCCCCCTGTTCACTGCGTCCCGTGCGAAGCCAATGCACCCCTACGGCGTCGGCCTCACCGACGTCGTCACGTGAAGACGAGAACGGGTTGTTGCGACGATTGGGGGAGGGCAGCGCCGGGTAGGACGAGGCGGTCAAGGCCGTGAGTGGGTTGGCATGCTCGAGGACCAGGCCCCTAGGGCATGCACGACATCCCCTTGAAGAGGAAGGCCCTGCAGCTGTCCTGTGCCCCGTCCTTATCCGATGACCTGATGGGCAGATGTGCGCTCGCGGCGGCGGCGGCGGCGGCGGCGGCGGTGGCGGCTGGCTGCATATGTCGAGTGCGGGGAAGACAAAAGCAGGCGGGTTTGCGGAGGCAGCGACGGCGTGCTGCGCCGGTCTTGGCGACGGGATCGAGCCGTCGAGAGAGACATCTGACTAGCACCCCCTCGACCGCCGCTGCCCGCTTCCTGTCGGGTCGGCCACCGTGTGTAGCTGTCGAGTCGGCGGTGAGTTCCAGGGCTTTCTTCCGCCCAAGGGCGACGAGCGATTGCCGCGGCGTTAAACCGAGGTACATTTGGCAATTTGCACAAACCTAGTCACGCAGGCGTCGGGGAGCGACTGTAACCTGACAGCCGGTCTGGACTGGATCGATGGATCGAAGGGCTTGCATCTCGCGCCTTCGTGGGACAGGTGGACGGGTCCTACGTCGTCGTCTATCGAGAAGTCCGATAGTGGGTGGGACATGCACGTCGCCTCGCCTCGGTGCACACCGGGTGTTTGCCAAAAAAAAAATCGTCATGGCATGTCTGAAGAGAAGAGAAGAGTATGGCGTATAAGTAGATACACAGAACGCGGAAGCAGAAAGCTGGATATTGGAAGAAGAAAGGCGGAAACCCGCAAAAAAAGGTGGAAGAAACAAAAAGAGCATGTCGTGCCTCCGACTTTTTCTCTGACCGTGATATTTTCCTTGCCATTTATAAAGCATGTCCGCCCGCTTCGGGGCCCAAGCCCAAATGCAAAAACCGCCCTTCATGCCATTGCCCTGCTGCCCTGCTCAGAGATCCCCACCCGCCCCCGGCCTTGTCGTTTCTCGACGTCGAAATGCGGTAAGAGAGCAAAAATAAAAATAAAAAATAAAAAAATAAACGAGACGGAAAGGCTTCTTCCTTCTCTCCCCACAGGTAGAAAACCCCCATTTTGATCATTGTCCCGTCCCAAATGCCCGTATTATCGCCCCTCCGTGCGCCCCACCGCGGCGCTTCTCGTCTTCTGTCGTCTCGTGTCGTCACGTTTCTTTCCACGTCCTCATGCTGGCGTCGCCTGGTGTCAAAAGTGGAGTCGTGTAACAGCGGACAAGGGGGCGTCGACGCCGCGGCGTCCCGAGTCGGCGGTCCATCCACCCCCCGGCCTTTTTTTTGCTTTACTTCCCCATCCCTCCTCCGCCCGCACCTCATCCCGTCCCGCGTCCCCAAGCTTCTGTCCCGCGTGTGCCGTTGCCGCTCCATCGGGAGACTCGCGATCCCGTGCCGCACTCTCGCTGCCGCTGCGGCCCTCATCCCGTCCACGCCGCCCCCAGACCCCACGCAGGGCTCACCCGGCGGCCCTTTCGTTCGGCGGGCGTCGGCGTGCCTGCTGCCGCCGACACGCATCCTGCCGTCTCGTACCGCATGCTCGCCGTGGAAAAAGGCAGACGGGGGTTGGTCCCGGTGTCTCTGTATGCAGATGTATGCAGTCGCCCAAATGCTCAAAATGCGGCCGAGGCCCAACACCACGATTCGTCCCGTCCCACTTGTCGGCATCCGCGGCGCTGGTCACGGGAAGAGGTGTCGAGGGGGGCATATGTGCCCAAAGAGTTGGTTGGTGGTTTTTCCTCCATAACGACCGTGGTATGTCCCCCCACTCAGCACAAGCGTCTTCGTTGGACTCCACAGCCTAAAATCCACCTCCAGTTGAACGTCGCCCAGGTATTACACAAAACACATTAGGACCTTCGTCGAGGTGGTGCGGCGACCGCTCGAACTCGCCGCTTGTCGTCGTCGGATTTACTTCTCTTTCGTTCCCGCCCCCCATGTGACTCGGCCGATAATGTATCTGGCATATC
>Ga0247777_1000442_pt1 | contig 11697 bp, 14 predicted proteins | sample UWRJL154409C5_FD_179937 | JGI IMG/M metagenome (GOLD analysis project Ga0247777, IMG submission 179937) | Plant litter microbial communities from Arlington Agricultural Research Station in Wisconsin, United States - UWRJ-L154-409C-5 | ecosystem: Environmental > Terrestrial > Plant litter >...
GGTGATCTACTAGAGCTCGCAGGGCAGTTGCTAGCCTGATGGCTACAGTAGCAGGCCGGGGCTGAAAAGCCGGGGCCAGCAGAGCGGGCAGCTCGCGGGTCGGGCCGGGCCCTTGTGGAGGGGGGCCGGGGCAGTGAGGCCGGCCGATGCGGCGGTGGCGCGGATGACGTTGCGCGGGTCTTCCCTAAGGTGTGGTAGGGAGATCATGAAGATGGTGATGAGTCGTGGTAGGGGTGTTGCCGTTGCGACTGTCACGACTGGCACAGCTCGCCGTCAGGGCCGTCTAGGTCGTCAGGGCCGTCTAGGTCGTCAGGGCCGTCTAGGTCGTCAGGGCTGCCAGGGCCGGCAGGGTCGCTAGGACCGTCAGGGCTATCAGGGCTGATGGGGCTGTGCGCGGCCGCCCAAACTGGGCCACCACAACGGGTTCAGAAGGACAACGAACAAGATCAGCAAGTGGCGTGTCGTGTTGTGTAGCCAAGACGATCTACAGTATCTTCCCTGGGACTGTCTCCCTACCGCACTGGCCTCCCTGGAGGTGGTTGGGCCAGTCACGTAGTGTGGCTGGCCGCCACCCAGCAGCCGTCAGGGCCGTCAGGGTCGTCAGGGTCGTCAGGGTCGTCAGGGCCGTCAGCAGATCGATGCCGTCGCTGACAGCGCGTCAAGCTGCGCCGACGAACTCCCTGTACTCGGGATCGGCGGATTTGGCCAGTTCCCAGCGGCCCCCTAGGACAGCACGATGCACGCCCTGGGCGTCATCGTAGAGAGGGAGGGCGACATTCAGACCGCGGTGGACAGGGTCGAGGTCCTCATTGTCGACCCATGTGTCGAGGTCGACTTTGGTGAGCGTCTGGAAGAACATGGCGTAAAACATGATGTTGAGCCATGACTTGCGGTCCAGCACGCTCTCGTCCGGGTTGTCGGGAAAGCCCCCGAGGTGGACCCAGCGGATCTGGCGGTTTTTGCCATCCTTGCCCCAGATGGACAACATCAGGGACTTGCCAGGGTCACTCGCGCGGCTGCGCGCCTCATAGTGCATGATCCCCGCACTGATGCCCCTACATGTTCCATCGTCGGTATCGGCTTGACCTAAATACTTTTTGAAGTATTCCGGGTCATCTTGGTCAGTTAGAACTCCAAGATACCACCCTCGCCCGACCGGCATCTCGGGTCCTGCGACGGCGACTGCCCGCAACGCATCCAGGCCTGGCAACTTGCCAACTTCGAGCAGACTGGCACCCGTCGGGATCTGCTCGGCCAGGAGTCGTTCCAGCATGTTGACGGCCGAATGCTTTCGATTGTATTCGGCAAAGCGTGGGCCGGTGTTGCCTTTGAGGCCAGGTGCATCCTTCGGATGACCTCGATGTACTTCAGGAGGGGATGGTTGCCGTGAATCCGGCTTCCCTCGGCGTCACCATCGGGAGAGGGCGAGACCGAACGCTTCCGAACGTTCTGGGAGTCTGGTGGTCACACCAAGAATCAGCCGAATGGTCACAAGACGGGAGAGACGGGATGAAAACTGACTGTTTGACGACATGGTTGCAGTATATATAGAAAGAGGAACTGAAGAGACGGGTTCCCTCCGCGGGCAGTCACTAAGCCAACCTGGAAAGCTCTCGGCGCAGGACCACCAGTCCCAATGCGACAGGCAGTCAGCCAGTACCAATTATTCAGAGCGCCTTAACATTATCGCTGCAGTGGCCGTCGCAGTTGAATTGAGCAATCCGGTGGCTGTCGTAATTGAATGGAGCGACCTGGTCGATACGGAGTAGAGGTTGGAGGTTGGAGGTGACAGGGTTGGAGGGTTGCGTGCGGGAGGCGGCGCCGATGTGGCAGAACCGATGTAGTAGGGCGACAGAAAGACCAGACCGATAGAATCCTTCGGAAAGGCGGGAAACTGCCCGCGGGGCGGTTCTTGACTGGCTACGGAGGGGAACTCGAAGGGACTGGAAAGGGAGTGAGTGTGTGGCTGGGCAGAAACACAGTGCCACGGGCGGCAAGACGTTGGGGGGAGGGAGGCTTGGGAGGGAAGATATGGGCCTGAAGAGAGACCCGGAGTAAATGTGTGTCTGGGAAGAGACGCAATGAGTGTGTGCTTGAAGAGGAACGGAAATACATGTGTGCCTGTGGTATTGAGCGGCAGAGCTGCCGGGCGGACAGACAGTACACCAGTGGCAGAAGAATCAGGATGGTGGATGGATGGTGGGAAAATATCTTCTGAATTCCATCTTGTGGGTTCTGCCGGGGGCTGGGAGGGTTCTGTGCCTTCCATTGTGCGCTGCCATTCCTGGTAAGAGCAGGAGGGGGGGCGACGCGCTTTCCTGCCATCTGGATCTCGTCGATGTCGGCGAGGCGCGCCCCTCTTCGGCCCGTCACCAAACACCTTGACCAAACGCTGCTTGTATCTGTGTCTCCGCTTTACCACGTATCTCGTCTTGTCAGGAGGGCGAAGAGAGGAGGAAAGAAGATGTCTTCTGAGTCTAGAGCTATGGCTGGCATCGAGGGGTCCCAGCTTATATAGGCTGGGAGGTACATACGTCAATCAGGGAGGCCAGGTCAGACCCGGCTCAGGGTCTCCCGACACACTGACCGACGATTAGACAGGCCAGATCATGCTGACTCCAAGGTAGCTTGGCAGGGAAGGAGTGGAAGCGACAGACAAGCGAGAGGTCGAGGATACCTCAGGTAGCTGTGGTAGTCGAGCGAGGGCTCCTTCTGCAGGCAGTTTGGATGCACCTACATGCACATTCACCCACCTTCCTCCTATTCCGCCCCTGTTGAAACCTGCAACCTGCACGCATCTTCCTCAACTCCAAGACCGCCGCCCGCCCCATCGCAAGGTTTTTTTTTTAAAAAATTAAAAAAATAACGTCCTCAACATGCCTGGTATGTCTTCCTTTCTCTTGACGTGCTATAACCGGGAAATCGTACTAACCTGCTACAGCGACAGCCGCCGGCCGCCCCGTCCGTCGTCCCGCGGAGGGACGACGTATACGATACGTCGACAACTCCCGGGCGGTGGTGAGCATCCGAAGCCACGCTGTACCATCCGATAAGTACTGATTCCGGCGTAGGCCGAAGTCGTAGCCTTATAGGCCTTAGTGTTCGGGCTGAGCTGCGTCGGCATTGGTTTTGTCGTCGGGTATGTGGCACAACAAGCCCCTGGAGTGATCATTTAGAGCGTAGCTTACTAACACGTTATCTTCCGTATGTACCAGGCGAATGACCGCGCCCGGCGCGGCGTGCTGAGGCTGGTGTCGACGCCCTGAAGGACAAGTCCAAGGAGCACAAGCACGACGTTTCGGCGGAGGCCAACAAGCAGGCTGCTACCCACTAAGGTGGAATCTCCTCGACGCTGACGAGCACATCGTGGCGCGCAAGACATGGAGCAGCACGTCAGCATCATGGTCCCGGACACGCGTTGGGATGAGTTCCGAGGGAACAGGTGCGGTTGATCGCAGGTGGACGGCGAAGACACATCATACCCCCTTTGGTGCGGAGAAAGAATGGTGCGCAATTCGTAGTTAGATCAATCGACTGGCCATTGATTTCCAGAACTTGAATCTCTGCGACCCTGTAACACGGGTGGCGGTGCCGACTCGTTCGTTTACACTCGAGTCCGCTTACCTTCGGCATCTCGACACCGAGTTTGCCACCAGAAGCGACCCATCAAGGTACGGATGGTCACGCCACTGCGAAATGTCCAGGGACGTCGTGGGCCCATCGGAGGCAGGGGTTCACTTGGTCTGGGACGATGCGCCAGGACCATGAGTCGTCGTTCTCGTGCCGTCGGAGGACACCATTCGTTTCGCGATATTTTGCAGCCTCCATTGTCAAGTGTCGACATCGATTACCTCGTAAATTAGAAAACATGGCTGTATAGCACCGTCAAGGAGGTCGACCGCGTCCTTGTAGGCGCAGACGACTAGGGTGTGGTCGAGGGTGTGGTCGAGGGTGTGGTCGAGGGTGTGGTCGAGGGTGTGGTAGAGGGTGTGGTCGAGGGTGCGGTCGATGAGGTCGCCGTCACCACGTTGGCCCAGAGGTTCAGTACCGGTGCCCAGTGGCCGACAGCGGCGCCTGTGACAGCGGCGTGGGTCGCAAGGTTCTCCCCGTAAATTTAACCAGTGCCGGGCAAGCGCGGAGAACCTTGCCGTCACTGTGGCTGACGGCAGGCCGCTGCGCCTTGCGATTTGCGAGATTCAAGCCCAGGTTTTGATCACGCGAGGAACCACGTGACCCCATCAGTGCCGCTCACATACCGTACTCAGGACAGACCAACGGCAGGCGGGTCACAGTTCCAGAAAATCCATGGTAGTGACCGACGTACTCAATTTAGAGTCTCTTAGCGAGTTAGAACCAGCACATGCCCTCTGTCATCGCTACAACCAGGCACAAGAGGGAAACGCCACACGTCCGCTGCCGAAGGTTGCCCCCGAGGACCTCTCCACCCGAGGGCAACAGAAAATGCTATTGCCGCGGAGCATAGACTGAAAAGGCTTAGGTAGCCGCAGCTAGTTTGATGTTGGGGTTTTAGTAGGTTCCGTCATTGAGGGAGGAAAGGAGGTCATGGGCCTGGTCCCGGCAAACTGGTTGACATCCTGCAAGCACGCCATCGCGGGTTGCCTATCCCAACGCAAAGGGTCATCCGTGCCAGTCTAGACTTCCTGGCTTGACCCAGCCATTCGGTATCATGCAGGATTTGTCATCTATCAATTGGTTAGAGATCTTCCTGGTTGGTCGTATCTTTGGCAAGTTCAATACTGCTAGCGCACCGGCAATGGCCTGATCGAGACTCCAGGTCTGTCTTATCATGGTGTCGCGGCCCATGTCGCCATGGAACCAGTTGAAGACGACACCGAGCTCGCCCTTCTACTTAGGAACTCAACAGGCGCGGCGCGAAGCTCGAAACTCGACAGCATTTGGGCCGAGACTGCTCTATCATAGCAGAGAGAACCTACAGCCCTGATTGGGTGTCAACTAACTCAAGTACCTGCACTCAAGATGCCGGAACCCAGCGAGAAAGCTGTCAAGAATGCTTTCGTTGGCGAGAGCGGGGGCGACATCCCGGTGGTGGTGCAGACCTCGGGCTCGAAGGAGCGAGCACAGGGCGGGGTGTACACGGAATCAAAGAGGACTTGGAAGTCATTCTTTTGGTCGAGTGAGCTTCTCATTCTCGGTATTTTTGAGGGTGGGAGATCGCTAACTACTATACCTGTACTTCAGCCCTCGACGTTCCAAAGGAAGAAGCCCGCTTCCTTACCAAGCTCGATTTGACCCTGATATCGGCATCTGCCCTGGGGGTCATGTGCCGGTACCTCGACCAGGTCAACATCACGAACGCCTTCAGTACGTGGCCCGGGACGGAGAAGACGTTCGGGATTATTGCTAAGACGGGAGCGTTTTACAGACAGTGGCATGAAAGAAGATCTCGGGCTCTACGGAAATGAGCTCAACTACGCCAACGCCATTTGGAGTGCGGCCTATGTGTTTGGGCAGATTCCTTCCAATCTGCTGCTTACCCGAGTAGGTCTCTTCGGCTTTCCCCCGGCTCAAAATAGAGCGTAATGATGTTGACACAAATCTCAGGTCAACGTTCCTCTGTACGTCGCCTTTCTCGAGATGGCTTGGACGGTCTTCACCTTTGCCACGGCCGGTGTCAAAGACGTGAATCAGCTCTACGTCTTCCGCTTCTTGTGAGTCTCTCGTGCCCCACCCCTCCACATCTCTCAGCCGCCCTGACGGCGTATCAGCGTTGGTCTATTCGAGGCCGGCCACTTTCCGGCCGTCATGTACGTCTGCTCGAGCTACTACAAGCCTCACGAGCTCGCCCGACGAAACACCCTGATTCAAGTCTTCACCTCCGTCGGGCCTCTCTTCTCGGGTTTCTTGATGGCGGCGGTGTTTTCCGGCTTGAACGGAGTCAGCGGTCTCCCGGGATGGCGGTGGATGTATATGTACGTGCCCTTCGACGGTATGGCCGAGCAAGGGCTGACAAAAGCAGCATCTGCGGCGTTGTGTCCGCTCCTTGCGCCATCTGGACCGCTTTTGCCATGCCCCAACTCCCCGCCCGAGCGAAAGCAAACTGGTAGGTTTTTCTGTTTCTGTACGTCCCGAGACCGACGGAGCTGACCCTGTTTCAGGATCTTTACCGAGGAAGAAGTCAAACTGGCTCGCGCCAGGATGCCCACCGAGGTGAAGCCGCTCACGGGACTGTTCAAATGGAAAGATATCAAGCGCTGGCATACGACCTGGCACGTCTATCTGTGTAAGTGACTCTACCACGCTTTGGCATCCGACGAGTCCCTTCGCTCGAATGGATACTGACATGGGAACAGTTCCTCTGTTCTTCACATTCGCGGCACAGTTCGGCCAAGCCGGGCAATCGAGTAAGCTTGTCCCGCCGATTTTCACCGCGATCAGGCGGCTGACAATCCACTCTATCTAGTGATTTTCTGGGTCAAGAGTTACAACGTGCCGGGAAAGCCACCGGTCTTCTCTGTTGCAGAGATCAACATCATTCCTCTTGGAGTGAGTTTCGCGGGCCGGGTGGGGGGGTGTAACAGACCTCGGGCCTAACTCTGTGTACAGATCAACTTCCTTACCATCTTCTTCACCCTTGTCAACTCATGGGTCTCGGACAGCTTGCCGGGCTCGGCTAGGTGGCCCGGAATGTTGTTCGCGAGCGTGATGGCGATGATCTTCCCCACCGCCCTCGCTGCCACGCAAGTCCACCCACCGAACATTGCCCATCGCTGGGTCCTGTACTGTAAGAACCCCACCATCCGCTTCACGAGGATGAGTGCTGACGTGGCTTCTCATATTAAGACCTTACCGCCCTCATGGGAACGTCTGCCGGCCTGTCTTGGACCTGGGTGAACGAGGTGAACCGACATGATCCGGAGAAGCGGGCCTACGTATCGGCTCTGGTAGGTGCCCCCACTCCCCACCGTCTTTGCCGTGGGAGCCAAGAGCTAATAAGGAGTCTTCTTCAGATGAACGCGTTCGCCTACATCTTCACGGCATGGGTCCCCATCTTCACCTTCCCCACCTATCTCCAGCCGTACATCGTCACCGGTAACTACGTCACGGCCGGGTTCGGGGCTTGTGCCGCGGTGACGGTTCTCTTCATCAGGTACTTCTACAACCGGGACCTCAAGGGACGAGATCATCAACGCGCCACGTCTCCGGTGGATAGTGAATCGCTGGGGTCCAAAGGACAGGACGAAGGAACCCGGGACCGTGACTGAGCCGTTTCGGGTCGAAACACGGATAGACCCACCAGCCGCCACGTCCTAGTATTAGTGTCTACTTGCCTACTGTATCTAAGTACCTACCGTACAGAGCTGCTTCCTAGTGGGCACGAATGGAGAAAAGATGCCCCTCAAAGGCAAGACATGATCCCAACCCTTGCTCTAACTCTGATTTGGCGCACGCAACCCCTTCACCCTAGTTTCTACGGCTGTGTCTGTCACGACTAAGCCTCGGCTCAGAGACTCGACGCAAGCCGTCAACGTCAACCGACGGGCCAAAGGGAACCTCCGAGGGACCGCCCAGAAGGACCAGCTTGGGGTGATACCGTGTCTCAAAACGTGCAGTGGAGCGCACGAGTGCACCAAGGCCAAAGGGGTAAACATGATGTTGCGACATTCGTTAAGAGTTGCACCAGTTGTGCGCTAATTTGGCCCTCATCTCCCAGCATCACACGACAAGATCCCAGCAGCGGCGATGCAGCCGTGGGACCTGGTTGGGACGGAGGGCAGGCAGTTCGGGGGGGTGATAGCGCGGTCAGCGACGGCATCGATCTGGCCACCCTCCCTTGCGTATTACTCCTGCCCTTGCCAGGTTCCCGGCCGGGCCGAACTCCAACGCCGCTGCCGCTTGATTCTACCGCCACCTTGCGACCAGCAGACGTCCCGTTGTCAGCAAAGAATACCCTTGTTGTGCCAGTCGTGACAGTCGCGACGGCAACACCTATACCACGGCTCATCATCATCTTCAATTCTTCATGATCTCCCAATCTCACCTTGGGGGAGACCTGCGCAGCTTCATCCGCGCCACCGCCCCGTCGGCCGGCTCGCTTCACTGCCCCCGCCGCCGTCCACAAGGGCCCGCCCCAACCCGCCAACCGCCCACTCTGCTGGCCCTGGCTTGCCAATTCCAGCCTGCCAGCCACCAGAGCAGCAACTGCCCCGCAGGGTCCAGTAGTCTAGTCGCAGCCACTGCACGACGAAGCCGACGTTTAGGGCGTTCTGACCTGCAGGATTATGAGGGGGCTGGCTACTGTAGCCCAGGGGGCAACTGTTATGCAACTCTCAGCAAAGGTAGTGTACAGGGATACTGTAACTAGGTGAACTACTGTAGCCCTTATGACAACGTTGCCCTAAGGACTACAGCTTGCCCTTAGGCTACAGATGCCCCCCTGTTGCCGCCTGGGCTACAGTTGCCTGCTAGGCGACGGTTGCTCCCTGTGCCCTATGGACTACAGCTGCCCCATGAGCAACAGTTGCCCCCCTGGGTGACAGCTGCCCCCTGGGCTACAGTTGCCCCCTGGGCAACAGTTGTCTGTTAGGCGACAGTTGCTCCCTGTGCCCCCTGGGCTACAGCTGCCCCATGGGCAACAGTTGCCCCCTGGGTGACAGCTGCCTCCTGTGTCCCCTAGGCTACATCTGCCACTTGAACAACAGTTGTCCCCTGGGTGACAGTTGCTGACAGCTGTTAACAGTTTTCGAGCGTTGCTGGGGGTTTTCAATCATGCTGCCTCCTGTTAAGGAACCCAGAAAGACACCCAAATTTGCCTAGAATTCCTGGAATTGAGCGAGGTCACGGCTGACGGACTTGAGACTGAACGTGCCAGGAGACCCCGGGCCGGGTCCGGCCCGACCCCGATTGACGCATGTATCCGTAGTCTACATACGTGGCAACGGGCCAGTCTCTCAGCCTATATAAGCGGGACCCCCGGATGCCAGCCATAGCTCTAGACTCAGAGACATCTTCTTTCCTCCTCTCTTCACCCTCCTGACACTGGGGGAACCATGAGTTAGCCACATTGTCGTTCTCGCCAACGGGCTAGCGAGGGAGAAGGGGCACTTACCGAGTGCCGCGGGGGGGCTACTGGACCGCCCGCCGGCGGCCAGGAAGGTGAGAGCTCGCTGCTACATTGGAGTCAGCAGATCGGGTCTGTTCAATCGGAGGTGACTGCGAACGAACAGGGTCGGCGGCGGCCGTCTCCCAAACCCAGTCGACTGTGGACTTGACGGCGTCAGCCGTCCCCGCCCACCTAGGTGCAGTCAGGCGCCTGGTACGTAAGATAATATGTTAGTAATCTAGGCTCTGCAATAATCCCTCCAGGGGCTTGTTGTGCCACATACCCCAAAACAAAACCAAGCAGCACGCAGCCTAGTCCGAAGACTAGCAACCGGAGTGCCACGACTTGCCCCTACGCCGGAATGAGTACTCATCGGATGGTATAGCGTGACTTCGGATGCTTACCACCGCGCAGAAATTGCCGAGGTATAAGATACGTCGTCCCTCGACGGGACGACAGGCGGAGCAGCGGGGAGTCGCAGAAGTCGCTGAAGCAGGTCGGTACGATCTCCCTGGTCGGCCAGGGTGGCTTGCGGCGGCAGCGCGAGTTGGCTGGGACGCGATGGCGAGGGCCTGGGCGGGAGGCGGCTCAAGGGCCTGGGCGGCTTCTTCCGCTGCTGCTGCTGCCGCCTCCTGGCGTCAAGTCAGTTGGATGATCATCGTCAGAGTCTTGCTAAAGGGGTTACCGACCCTGGCCCTGGCCTTGGCGGCCCGGTGCCTCTGGGCCCCAGAGGCCTATCAAAAGGAGTACCGCTCCGCGGGCAGTCAAGAACCGCTCCCGCGGGCAGTCACCAACCCAATCTGAAAAGTAGTCAGCCCAAGGCCCACCAGTCCCAATGCGCCAGGCAGTCAGCCAGTTATTATTACACATTATTCAGAGCGACTCAAAATCATCGATACGGTTACCGTCGTAGTTGAATTGAGCGATCCAGTGGCCGTCGCAGCAACTGAATTGAGCGACCTGGTCGATACGGAGTAGAGGTTGGAGGTTGGAGGTGAGAGGGTTGAAGGTTGGAGGTTGGAGGTGAGAGGGTTGAAGGTTGGAGGTGAAAGGGTTGGAGGGTTGCGTGGGGGAGGCGGCGCCCGATGTGACAGAATCGATGTACTGTACGGAGTAGTGGGGCGACAGTAAGACCGGACCAATAGAGTCCTTCGGAAAGGTGGGTAACTGCCCGTGCAAGCGGTTCTTGACTGCCCTCGGAGCGGAACTCTTGAGATTCCAGGTTTCGTTCTGAGGCGGAATGGAAGGAAGGGGAATGTGCCTGCAGTTGCATCCCACACTGCCTGCAGAAGGAACTCTCGCTCGACCGCCACGGCTACCTACAGTACGTTACCTGTATCTTTGGGAGTACAGTAGTCAAACGGCAACGTCGGGCGTCTCGGGGTTCGAGGCTGCCTGGTCCATCCTGTCGGAACGGATGGCTGCGCGGGGGTCGTGCCATGTCACTTTGCGGAATGAAGACCCGACGGTAGGTACCTCGGTATTGTACCTGGGATACCTCCCGAGCTCCCCTCTTCCCGCCGCTCGGGAGCTCAGCCCCCCGACGGTAGGTACCTCGGTACTGTACCTGGGATACCTCCCGAGCTCCCCTCTTCCCGCCGCTCGGGAGCTCAGCCCCCCGCCGCATTCCCATCGCTGCCGCTTTGCTGTTGCCGCTGAGCCGCCGTTGATCCGATCGTCGTCCCTCGTCCTCCTACACACGCGTGCCGTCGATGACCTGCTAGACTTAGCCGCGTGACGCTCACCTCGCCGTCCGCCTCTCCTGCCTGCATGCCTCTCCCCTGTCCGAGTCTTTGATGCCGCTTCTGGCTCGGAAGCCGGAATGGCACCGGCAGCTGCGGGAGACGGGGGCAGCGCAGACCTTCATCATCTGCCGGCCGGCCGAATTCCCGCTCGACCAGATCCGAGCGTTCACGGGGGCCCTTTTAGAAGTTCAAACGATATTTGGCGTCAAGAAGACCCTTCCTCGGCAGTCGCAAGCCGCCGACGAGCAACTCCTGGACGAACTACGCCCCCTACAGCACGAGCTGTACACTTACGAGGCCGCCGTCCTGGGATGCCTGCACCTGTTCACCTTCGATCTCGCCCGAGGCCACCTCCATAATAGAATCAAGCCCGACCTCGAGACGGCCAACACGGACGAGTTCTTCAACTCGCGAATCTCAGTCTATCTGCAATGCGTCATCATCGCGAACCGTGCGGATCCCCACCTGGTGCACGACGTCGAGGCGGCAGCGGCTCGGGAACTCCTGCAAATTCACCACGTCGAGAAAGCGAAGCGTTTCCCGTCGGTCATCCGACTGTTCACCACCCTCCGGGAGAGCAACTGCGAGGAGTTGCTGCCCTACGACTTTGTGACCGAGGTCTTCAGGAGAGCGCAGTATAAAAGGAAGCTGAGTTCCAAGATGGCGGCTCTCCGACGAGAGCAGGCATGGAGCGATACATACAGACTGGTCGACGGGCTTCGGGACTTTCCCTCGCTGCCTGACACACCCCTGCCCATCAAGCGATGGCTGCCGGAGATGTTCGACAACTATGCCATGTGGGCCTCGTGGCGGCCGGACCCGGCCCGCCTTGGACGCTGGGCCTCGCAACTACTGCCGAGGCACAGGACG
>Ga0247777_1000443_pt1 | contig 11693 bp, 5 predicted proteins | sample UWRJL154409C5_FD_179937 | JGI IMG/M metagenome (GOLD analysis project Ga0247777, IMG submission 179937) | Plant litter microbial communities from Arlington Agricultural Research Station in Wisconsin, United States - UWRJ-L154-409C-5 | ecosystem: Environmental > Terrestrial > Plant litter >...
TAACGTTTTGTGGATCGAGTCGTTGGGTGAGCGGACTTGAACAACCCTCAGTATCTCTCACATATCCCATGGGGTCGGTAGTTTCTGGGAAATACCTTATCTTGACTGGGGCGAGCGTTTATGCACGGGGGGATTGGGGGGGACTGAGCGGTGAGGTTGAGGTGAGGGGGCCTAAACAGCTGCTTCAAGCCAACCGCCACCCATTGTGAAACGTGATCGGCGCAACAGGATCCACGGCAGGAAGGATTGGGCCCCCAATCCCCAATTCGATCCGGGCTACAACCTGAAATTTGCCTGTGTTCAACCGCCTATCAAACAGAATCCTGCCCGAGAGCTTCGAGTTGCCAACGGCCGCGCGCGAGCGGCATCGCCGCGCAGCCAAGCCCCCGGCCATGGCGTTCTCGGCCCTTCGAGACTTGATCTCAGGACCTTCCCCACCACCGAAGACCATTGCCCTGGGATCAACTTGGACCAGAGCGCGCCGTGCGAGTCCTCCTGGGGATAACTTCGCCAAAGCGGCCCCCCTGGTGTCTCTTGTCAGGTCTCGAGCATGGCAGCGTACGCACCACTTAGCGACTCACGGTCGTCTCTCACGGCCAAAGGTTATACAGACATTATGGCTCCAAAACCGCCCGCCACCACACCAGATGTCGATGTCGAGCCCCGATATACCCAACGAACCTGGCTCGAGAGGCTCGGCCGAAAGGGACTGGCCATCCTCTTGATCGGTGATGCGTTCATCTTTGCCTGCGTCGGAGTCCTCGCCTTCTTGTGGATCGAGTCGTCACGCGCCATAGCCGGCCAGGAGCCGGCCCTGTTTTGGAGGCTCATTGTGGACCGAGGCTTCATGACGCAGACGGTCACCATCGTCTCAGCAGTCATGCGAGTGGCCCTCGGCTTCCAGGTTGGGCTCGTGACGACGATGCTGGCGGCCCTGATCCTGGAGCAGATGGGCACGAGTATCCCCAACGCCCCGCTACTTTCCATCATCAGGGTAGTTGCCGTGGAGCCGCAGAACCTGTTTGTGGCCGCCCCTCTGCGGCAGCTCCAGGGCGTCAAGTTGCTTCTAGCCCCGGCCATTCTGCTCGCAGGAATCATCGCCACTCTGTCCCAGTTCACCTCGACTATTCTGGTGTCCGATTTCCAGATTGCCACCGTCTCGGGGGTTCGCAATATCTCGACCGTTCCTTTGCTGTATAAAAATGGCACCCGGTCGAATGCGGGTTATTGGGGCGTTGACTTTTTCAAATCCAACCCGTCGGCACATTGGAGATTCGCCGAGTACAAGCTGCCCCCGCTGGCAGGCGATGGGTTCGACGACACCGGCGAAACCTACCGAGCCTTTCTGCCCTTTTCCCTGGCGAACGAGCGCGAGAGCCTCGAGGCGTACACGGGCCCGGCCATGGCTATCGATGCGAGGGTCATCTGCTTCCCGCCACGGTTCTTCGATGTCAACGTCACCAAACCGAGGGGGGAGAACGCATACATCCAAGGCTATTTCGCCTTCGATGCGGCCGAGTCGAATCCCTTCTTGATCCCGAGTTCACAACTAGTCACCGAGGGCCCATGGTACTTCAACACCACGCTGCAGATGTCGACGAGCGATACCGAGTTTTCAAAGACGCGTTTCTGGAAGACTACGCTTTGGGTCAACAGAATCGGTATTCCTGACGGCGTTCTCACTACGCCTAGCCTTCGAGGCGTGATTCCATCAATCATCGACCCGTCCAGCTATCTGTACATGTTCCTAAACACAACGGCCGAGATCAGGGAGGTCCTCGGGCGGAATGATAGTTTCACCGATAACTTCACCTACACGGTCGGTGGGCCCTGGTCCCATTCGTTTTTGCCGTCAGGAGTTGAACTCTTTTCGGGAAGCGTCTGCTATGCCGGGGGCACTTCGGCCATTCCGGGAGCGCGAAACGTCACCATGTTGGGGAAGGCAACGAGACCGGAGCCGCGGCTGGATTGGAGCCAGTCTGTTGGATTCTTTGACACGGAGGACATCCGGCGACAACTCGGCGCGCTGCCAGAAGGCGCGCTACTCTCCGGGGAAGACCGGGATATCCTGTCACTCGAGTTTCACGGCAAGAACGACACCGACATGGTTTTCGTGTTTGGCGCCGTCGGCCCCTTGATCGTGGAGCAATTTCCCTTCCGGGCGCCCAGCCAGAGCTTGAACGAAACTCGCCCCTTCAACGACTTCCAGGCGACTATGATTCCTATTGACCAGGGCACTCTCGGCATCCTGGACGTAGCCGTGCACCCGGCCCACACGACGGTCTTTCAGGATATTCTCCGCACAACTGGCAGGCCTGCGCTCGCGTTGCAGGCCTTCATGACGCGATTTCTTCAGATGGTGTACTACCAGGACCTCAAGGCGCAGGATAACATGATGGAGGCCACCTTCATCAACTCGAGCCAGGTCCTGGTTCCGGCGAGATGGAATGGCTTCATTATTATCATGGCCATGCTGGTCGCGCACATACTGCTGGTGAAGGCGGCGGCGACCGAGTTCTTGGCCAGGACAAAGTCGACGATGCTGGGCAACGCCTGGCAGGCGGTGGCGCAGGTGGTCTCGGAGAAGACGTTGCCCATTTTGCACCGGGCCGACGGCATGACCGACAAGGAGGTTGTACAGTGGATCAACGAGCGGCCTTACCGCAGCGAGACCATTGGCATAGTCAGGTCAAGGCTGAACGGGAGGAGCGAGCTGGGAAACCACAGAGAGCGGTACGGTATGTAAGCTGGATCAGTAGTAATTAGCACGTGTACTCGACAACTTGTGGATTTCAAGCACCGAGCTGGATACTTCATCCCCTGCCTCTCACTAATGAGTTTGAAACAATTTGGATCTGGCCGCGGATGTGGGGAGAGTACGGAGTAGCAACACGTCGACCATATCCTGCCTGTCGTCGCGCCGTCATGACAGGGGTCACAGTGGTTCCGCGTGCCTTGTGCGGCTCGAACATGGATGCTCCATAAAAAAAGAAGCGCGGAGAAAGCACATCAGGTGATTGCGCACGTGCCAGGCACGAAATGCACGGTGCAGCGAGTGACTTAGCTTTCGTCAACCACGCCAGGAAGCCACCGGACCTTCGATTCGGCGGAATCTCGAAATTTTCAAGCACAAAGCACCCTTCCCCGCTGCTTTTGTTCAAAATACCGCCCTACCGGCGCTTCAGAGCTCAGTCACACTATCCCAGTACCAGGACCGTTGTGTCAAAACCGCCTCTACTCGCCGCCGCCTCCTAATCTCTTGAGCCGCTCCCCTCAATCCCCTAGGATCGCGTGTCGTCTTTGCCGATTTCGAGACGCCACGACGAAAGCCATCGACCTCCAGCCCCCACCCCCACGGACGCGTCTGCCATCCCGGCCGCTCCTCTCCGACAGCTCTACTATGCCTGCTACTCTGCCATCCAGCTTCGCCTCCGCCGCGGCGGGTCAATCCCGCGGCAACCGGTCCGGCCGAGACGGGGGAGGAAGTGGAGACTGGTACGAGCTCCTTGCCGCTCCCGAGACCCCGTCCCGCCCCGGGACGTGTCCGCCCCTGATCAGGACTGACTTTATCGAGTAGGGCACGACGTGACGGTCGGTCCGCCAATGGCACCCTAACCTTCAGACGCTCGTCCACGACGCCGGCCAACCAGGCTCAGCCCTCGTCCGAAACCCCGACTCAGAGCAACGCAGCGGACAATGTCGCTCCACAGTCCGTGGCGGCCCTTCTAGCCGAAGGGTCCATTAGATACTCTCGCGAACAGCTGCTCGACATCTACAAGGCCCGGGCTGATGCCCGATCTCGGCACCCGGCTGTGACGGACCTCTACATGCAAGGGTGGAACCCGGGACACGTCAACGGCACGAGCAGATCGAGCTGGGGGAAAAATGAGAGCTACGTCCCACAAGACCCCGGTGTTTGCTGGGATGCAAATGGCCAAGTCAAACCTCTTGGCCTGCAGGGCATGTCCCAAGAAGAAAAGGAGGTATGCCATCCCAACCCCCCCCCACGTACCTGCACAACATTACCGTCTCGCCCGAGTTCACCTATGCTACAAGACACGCTGTTAACACGTCTCTACGTCAGATTTTTTCGTCCGATGTTAATTCGCCGCTCAAGCAGCCGCAGTCGAAGGAAGCCGCGCCGGCCGGGGGCGCCGTCAACGGCCGAAAGGCCTCCATGTCCCACGGCAGCAACTACGGCCTGTCCTCCCCCTCCACTGCATCACGCCCTGGCACGAGGAGACGCGAGACAGGGGAGAGCAGCGCGTTTCCCAGCGCAGGACTCGCTTCACCCACCGGCGCCGGTCGTTTGCGAGATGACTGGTTCCCTCGGAAGAGCCTCGAAGCCAGGGACGCTCCGTTCGAGGACGACGGAGACGACTTGCCTGCCCAAGCTAGGCCCGGAGCGTTCGGTACTCTGGGGCGCAGCAATACCGCCGGGGGAGGCGGTCTGGGAGGGGCTTCACCCTGGGGCCCGACAGGCGCCGCGGGCGTGCAGGGGCCCGGCTCTGCCCTTGGCAGCTTTGGGAGCTTTGCCATGCCCCCCACCATCGGAGACAAGCGCTTCGCCTCAGGCCGCGGTGAGAGTCGACTCGCTCATCTGATCCCGAAAGACAGCTCCGAAAGCATATCGAAACTGTCGGAACCTTCCGGGGGGGACAGGGCCTCGTGGCGGGCGCGGAATAGGGCAGACGTGAACCCTTATGCTGCTGAGGACGGACTGTCGGGCAGTGCTGCTCTGCTGGATGGCCGCGACACCAGCCCGCCGCCGCCCTCTCGACCCCCCCAACATGGCCACCCCTACGACACACCGTTGAAAGGCCCGGCTGGTGATTTGGGCTTGGCCGGGCTTACTCTCGGCACCGGCGATATGTCTGACAGCCCGGAAACCAATCCGTACCGCAGCCCAGCGGGTGACCGTGGCGACGAGGAGCCCCCACACATGGCCCAGGACAAGGGCTATCTGAGCGGCACAGGGCCGGAGCACGCCATGAACTACAGCTCGCTCCCCCGAGGATTTGCGCCGAGTTCCGCCTTCGATGCCAGCGACCGCAGCCAGACGTCCAGTGGCGGGGCAAAGGGGTTCCCGACGGTCAACGCCCTTGGCGGATGGCCCACGGGGTTGAACACCAGCGCTCCGGAGCAGTCAGGATTCGGTGGCGCGTTCGGAAGCTCCATATTCAGCCCCGTGGGCGATCTGCAGTCTCCCGGCTTCGGTGGCGTGCCTGGCATGTTTGCTCATGGCGCCGTGCCGACGGCCGGCCAGTCGGGGTCTTTGAGAGGCACCAGCAAGATGGGATCGCTCTTCCCCGCCGCCATGCAAGCTCAGATGCAGCACAGCCAAGAGCAGGAAGCCATGAGCGACTCGGTCCCGGACCTCCGACATGCCAACCCCCTGGGCGCGATTGGTGGAGGCACCATCCGCGGACAGGATACCGACGCAACAAGGCAGAGGGGTCTGTTTGAGGAGCTGATGGAAAGCCAGGTCCGGGCCGCCGGGCCATTCACTTCGGCCGACTTTGCCTCTCTGCCCGCCACCGCCGGGGCCCTGACCCAGGGCTACGAGTCGAACCGGAACGAAACCCCTCCCAATCAGCCTCGAATCATGGTCATGCCCGATCGGATGCGGTGGGTCTATCTTGACCCGCAAGGCACGGTGCAGGGGCCTTTCACCGGGCTGGAAATGAACGACTGGTACAAGGCCAACTTCTTCACACCCGACCTGAGAGTAAAGAAGACGGAGGACACCGAGTTCGAGCCGCTGGGACAGCTGATCCGCCGCATTGGCAACTCTCGCGAGCCGTTCCTGGTCCCCCAGATGGGCATTCCACACGGTCCTCCTTCACTCGCCGGCCCGCTTACCCATGGTGACAGGGGGGCCGTGATTCCCCCGCTGGTGGGAGCCTTCCCCGCCTTCGGTAGGACCCTGACCGCCGAGGAGCAAAACAATCTGGAACGACGCAAGCAAGAGGAACAGTACATGATGGCTCGGCAGCGGGAATTGCTGGCTCATCAGCATCACGCCTTTGGCAAGATCCAGATGACGCCGGGCGCTCCTGGCGCTCTCCACCACCATTCGAGCGCCCACAGCCTCCAGAGCCAGCCCAGCTTCGGCAGCATGACTTCGCCTCTCGCGCCGCAGCCACCGCCCGGCGCGCTTGGCTCCACGCAGGGCTTCTTCGACCAGTCGTCCTCCATCCCGTCCCAGGCGATGCAGGTGGGCATGATGTCGAGCCAGGAATTCCTTCGGGACGAATACAACATGGACGAGCGCCGCGTGTTAGCCGCCTTGCATCCTTCGGGAACGGCAGCGGGATTCATGCCTCCCCAGGTAGCCGGTGCTATCGCGTCGGCCGAGCCCTCGCTCCGCGCCGGTCTGCCCAGTGTTGATCAGTTGCAGCAGGACGCGCAAGGCTTCAACGAGAGGCTGAAGGAGTTCAAAGAGCTCCGAGCACAGCGCGACGCTGAGGATGCCGCCAGAGCGACGATGGCCTCGGTTGCAGAAGAGGAAGACGTCGCTGCGCCCCAGGCCGCCGCGGCTCAGATCATGGACGAAATCGCCGAGTCGCTGCAAGAGGAGAAGAAGTCTCTGAGCATCAGCCAGACCCTGTCTCTCACCCAACAAGTCCAAAAGACGCAGGCGGCGAAACATCGTGCGCATGGACCGGTGGACGATTCGTACTCGTGGCCCAAGCCCGCCGCCGACCTCCCGCTGCCGTTCCCACCGCCGCTGCTGCAGTCCGCCACGCCGCTTCCTGCCCCGACTGCCCAGCGACACCGCTCTACGCTGCCCGACCAGTACGCTACCCGCTCCGAGTCGGAGACGCCAGAGAGTGGCACTGCCAGCGCCACAGCCGTGGCGCCGCCTCTCGCGCCCTGGGCGAAAGACCCCGGCGATGGTCGCCGCGGACCGAGCCTGAAGGAGATCCAGGAAGCCGAGGCGAAGAAGACTGCCAAGGCCGAAGAGGCAGCTGCGGCGGCGCGTCGCGCGGCCGCCGAACAGGAGGCTGTAGTCCTCCGGGAGCGGGAGAGGGCTGGGCTGGCGGCCCCTCCCGGCCTACCGATGTCGTCCACTTGGGGGAATAGCTCTCCCGTCACGGCCACAGCTGGTAGCGTGTGGACGAAGCCCGGCCCTGTTGCGGGTGCACCCGGTCTCGCCGCAGCCGCCGTGACGCAGGCTAACGCCAGGAAGACTCTTGCCGACATCCAGCGGGAGGAGGAGGCCCGTAAGCGCAAAGCCAAGGACCTCGCCACGCAGACCGGGGCGGCCACCGGCTCCGCCATGGGTAAACGCTATGCGGATCTGGCCAGTAAGACCCAGGCGTCGAGCATACCCGCCCAGGGTGCCGGTCCGTCGGCACCGCCGCCGCCAGGTAGCGGATGGGCCACGGTCGGCGCGGGCGGCAAAGTCAAGATTCCCACGGGCCCGTCGGCCGCCCGACCCGTGAACACCGGCAACGCCAAACCCGCAGCGCCTGCCACCGCGGCCCGTCCCGTTGTCAAGCAAAGCATCAGCGCGGTCGCTAAGGGCGAAACGGGCGGCGCTGCCATGGAGGAGTTCACCAAGTGGCTGCATCGCGAACTCGGCCGGGGCATCACGGCTGGTATTGACAGTAAGTCCCGCTCTCCCCTTGGCGAGTTGTCTCTCCCCATTCTAATCCGCCCGTAGTCGGGTCGTTTGCGTCGACCCTTGTGGAGCTCCCGTTGGATCAAACCATCATATCCGAGGCCGTGTATGCTAGCTCGACGACGATGGATGGCCGCCACTTCGCGGACGAGTTCATCCGACGCAAAAAGCTCGCGGACAAGGGCGTGGTCGAGAAGCCGGCGCCGACGCCCGCATCGGTGACCGACAACAAGGGCGGCGGCGGCTGGAGTGAAGTGGCGAAGAAGGGCGGCAGCAGCCAGAAGGAGGACAACATGCCCGCCGGCTTCAAGGTCGTTCCTGGTCGGAAGAAGGGCAAGAAGTAAAGGGACCAGTCAGTGCGCGTGCGGCTCGATACCATCTCGGGACACCGAAGGAACGAGGCTTGCGCGAGAGGGGACATTGTCGACTGCACTTGTCGTTGCAGCGCCGTGGGCTGACCAACGGTTGTCGCATCTGCCACTCGGAAGGATGGCTTGTACAGCTATGTGGGTGGCCTTGAAGCCACGGCGACGTAGAACAGTCAGAGTAGCACCTGTGAGAAACAGTGTTGAACTTACCTACTACGCGCGACAGATCTCGTGTCCCCCCTTGGCAAATCTTCCTTATCTTTGTGTAATAAGATCCCACGTCTTCGGAGGCAGCAGACAGCTAGCCGTGCTCCGTACGGTACGAAGTACTGTACTCGTCCGGTTGCACGACCACAGACGAGAATCAGGGGTCGTCAGGCTTATCTTATCGCCGATCCTAAAATTCTGGCGACCCCGCCACCAACACCAGTTGAGTTGAGGTCGAGAGCTCCAATTCCCAGCAGAAAGATCCACGCCAACCCGGTACAATAACACGTTTCGCGTCTGCATTGTCCATAGCATGGAAGTGCCAGACATTATTAGTCTTCTCCATGAAGGCCGCTACGTCGATGTGTTGAACTCGGATACCGCCAAGCCCGTCCTCGGCCTCTTCGTCCGGGAGTTGGTGGCTCAGAGGGTCGGCATCCTCACCCGGACGGATGCCCCCTTGGGCCACGACGACCTCGGTGCACCGGCCGCCGTCGTCGCCGTGGGACTCGCCGCGCTCAACGCCTTCCTGCAAGCCAACGTTACCGGTCCCGTGCTAAGCAGCCTGCGCGACGCCGAGGCCGTCCTCGCGGCCGCCTTCCACGAGCGGGTGCCCGCCGACGCAGAGGCCGCCGACCCGGCCCCGTCACTGGCCAAGCTACGCCGGCGATGCACCAGGGCCCTCGACGTCGACGGCGTCGCCGTCTACCCGCACGCCCCGCACGTGGAGCTGTTCTGCCTGGCCCACTGGCTCTTCGCCGCGTTCCCCGCGCTGCCGTCTCCGGCCGCAGGAGGGTCGGATTCTGACGCCGTCAACCTGTCGGCGCTCCGCGGGGAGGGCGTGGCGCGAGATGCGGCGCAGACTTGTCCGGCCTGGCTGCGGCTGCGCGTCCGGAGCTGGCACCACCGGCTGTTCCCGACGCCGACGCTGGGGTCGGGAGCTGTGTTCAACCGGGCGACGCAGTGGAGCGAGGTGCCGAGCCTGAGGGAGGAGATTGAGAGGGACGTTGCGGCGGTCGAGAGTATTGTGCTCGGGGAAGGTGAGTCGCGCACGGAGTGGGGGGATGAGGACAGGGTTCGTTTTCTGGTGGAGAAGGCGAACATCTGCATGATGCTAAGCCAGAGCTCCAAGGCCAAGCAGGCGCTGGAGCGGGCGACGGAGCTGAATGGCTTCGTCTATGCACTGTCTGGGGCGCTGGGAAAGAGGACTCGGTTCCAGGAGAAGAGCACCAGCCAGCTCGTTGTACTTGCGAGGAGCCGGGGTGAGGGAGACGAGGCGCCGACCAACAGTCAGCCGGCGCCCGACGCGCTGGCCCTCAACGACGACACGTTGCTGGAGAATATTGAGTTCACCCCATCGCAAACCGACGTCACGGACGAACAAGCCAGCATTCCTACATCCCTCAGGGGCCTTTCCCCAGAGAATCAACCCCGGCTTGCACCCTTGGACCAGATCATCCTGTTGACCGAAGCCACACTGAAGGAGGCCTTCTCCCCCACGGACACGCTGACCTCTGAAGAGATTCTTCCCTACGCGACCCGAGTCGTTTCAGACAAGTCGACCAACTGGCAGATTTACACCCAGGCGTTGCTGGTGCGGTCAAGAATCGAGCAACACCGCAGCAGGACCGTGGAGCGAGGCGTCTTGCAGATGCAGGCTCTGGTGGATCAGGTCATTGCTGATGCCACAAGAGGAGCCAGCTCGAATGAAACCACATCCACGAAGGACAAGGATGGAGAACACGCAGTCCCGTCGATTCAGGTTACGGGGCCAGAGGCCCCGGCGATGGTCGAGGAGAGCAAACCGACGTCGTTCTTTCCGGTTGCCAAGGACTCCGAATCTGCACCGGGTCAAGCAAGACTTCGGTTTATTCATACTTTGGCCTCACCACCCAGGTGGCACCTTGAAGCCGAACTGGGTTACGCCTGGGCGGGCGTCGGATCACTCGTCTCGGCGTTGGAGATCTTCAAACGACTTCGGCTGTGGGCTGAAGTTGCCCTCTGCCTCGCTAGCAGAGCCGCAGCAGACGACGAAGACGGCAGGGGTAGCGGTGGTGAGGAGAAAGCGAAGGCTATCGTTCGATGGCGCCTGTTCCAGCAGACGGGGACTACTGCAGCACACGCCGACATCGCCACCGATGAAGGCGCTGTCGACATATCAGAGCTCAAATCGGCCGACTTCGCCGGCCCAGAGCGTGATCCGCCACCTCCCGACGCCCCGCGTCTTCTTTGTATCCTGGGAGATCTCGAGACAGAGCCGTCACACTACGAGCGGGCATGGGTGGTGTCAAGAAAACGTTATGCTCGGGCGCAGAGGTCTCTGGGCGAGCACTATCTACAGCACAAGGAGTGGCAAGCCGCTCGGGAAGCATACAAGAAGGCCGTCGGGGCCAACCGCCTCAGCCCCGAGCTCTGGAGCCGGCTGGGCGACATCAGCCTGAGACTCGGGGCCTTTGCGGAAGCGGCCGACGCCTTCGGACGCGCTATCGGTGCCGCGAGTGATGCCGTTGGAGGCGAGGACGCGAAGACGTGGAGCAATCTCGGCAGCGCACTCTACAGTCTCTACGTGGAAGCGATGGCACGGCGAGAAGAGAATGGGAAGCGGGGCGGAGACGGAGACGCCAAGTCACAGTCCGGAGAGGGCGAAACGGACGACGAGATCGACGCAACCACGCCGGCGGAACCCATCACGACAGCGACCCAAGATCCTGCCACACTCCTCAGCCGTGCGCTTACAGCCTACAAGCGCGGCGCGACCCTCGCGCAGACCAACTGGCGTATCTGGGACAACGTGCTCACTCTGGCCTCACGGGCGCGCCCACCCGCCGCGCTCGACATGGTGCAGGCGCTCCGGCGCATCGTCGCCCTCCGCGCAACCGAGGACGCCCTCGACACCGACGTGCTCCGTCTCCTCGTCACCGAGTGCGTGGTGTCGAAGCCGCCACCTGCAGCAGGTGCCGACGGCCCGCCGAGAGGCACCGAGGAGAAGGCCGTGTGCGATCTGCTCGAGCGCGACGTCGTGCCGCTCATAACCAGGCGGTCCGAGCTGTGGGCGCTGGTCGGACGGGCACGGGTCTGGCGGAGAGATCTGTCGGGGGCCGTCGACGCGGCGGAGAAAGGATGGCGGGCGGCCGTCGGAGGGGCCGGCGCGGCGGCGGCGATGGGCGGCAGCAGCACCGCGGGCGGGGACGGGGGCAAGGGCAACTGGCTCGTCGACAAGGAGGCCTGGGACAAGGTCGTGGCGAGGACGGACGAGCTGGTGTCTCTGCTGGAAAACTACGGGCCCGAAGTCGAGAGCATCGGGGCCCGGTGGCGAGGGAAGGCGCGAAGCGCAGTGCGGAGCGTGCTCGGGAAGGCGAGGGAGAGCTGGGAAGGCGACGAGGGCTGGGGCACGCTGCAGGGGCTGATGGACGGGCTGCAGTGAGGAACGACCCGGCTCGAGGCCCAGCGAAGCTGCCACCGTGGCGGAGTCACGAGTAGGTCGTTGACGC
>Ga0247777_1000444_pt1 | contig 11690 bp, 8 predicted proteins | sample UWRJL154409C5_FD_179937 | JGI IMG/M metagenome (GOLD analysis project Ga0247777, IMG submission 179937) | Plant litter microbial communities from Arlington Agricultural Research Station in Wisconsin, United States - UWRJ-L154-409C-5 | ecosystem: Environmental > Terrestrial > Plant litter >...
CGCATCCTGCACCGCGCCGATGCCGACGCCGCCAGCCTCGGCTGGGTCACGCCCATCTTTGAGCTCTACTGCGTCGGGGGCCCCAATGCCACTCGCGCCGCCTTGACGCAGGCCGCCAACAAGGTCGTGCAGTGGGCTAAGCGCGAGGAGGAACGTCTCTTCATCATCGGTGGAGGTGTGTTTTGAATTAGGCATTGCATTAGGAATTCTCTATCGTGGCTAGGTACTTTTCCGCTCGTCGCTCAGAGAAAAATCCCCTCCCCCTCTTTACTTCACCGTGGGCATCCGTACGGTGCAAGCCCGCGGCCGAACGACGACCTTGGTCTTCACCCGAAATAGGGCCCCGCGCTGTTTCGGGTCCACCGCCCTTCCAGGGCCGCAGCATCCCCCTCGAAGCCGGTCTCGTTGACCTTGTCGACGCTCCGCCGCTTCCGCTCCACCAACAGGTCGACGGCCGAGTCGGAGCGCACCGTAGCCGACCGCTTCACCCCGACTGCCCGTCGCACAAGCCTATTCGGCCGCCGGCAGAGGCCGCCCCCGTCCAAGGCACGCCGGCCCTGCCAGGGCTGTCGCTTGGAGTCATCGATCTCGCTCAGGGGCGCTGCCGGACTCCCTTCATCTCTCGTCAACCCCGCAGTGCTGGGTCCTCCAACCCGCCACCGCAGCTCCCGCACCATCTCCCACCGGCGCGCCACCGCGTTCTTAACCCGCTGGACGACACCCTTCCCCTGCCTCCAGGCCTCCTCCCCACCGAGCTGGACGGGGACGCTTTGGCGCCTGACCCACGCATCCCCGCCCCCGCCGCTCTCCTCCGAGGAGAAGGAGAAGCGCGACGCGGTGCTCGCCACGCTCTCCTGCTGTGCCCGGTGACCCCGCCGCGGACCCGCACCCGGCCCAGCCGAGACGCTCGCCGCCCGCCGGTTCCGCGCCGGGTCCCAGTACACGGGGCGTATGTCGGGGTCGGGGCTGTGCGCCGGCGCTGCCGGCGGCGGATGACGTCGGAAGAGCGAGACGGATCGCCCGAGGGCACCCGGCCCGAATGTCTTTCTAGGCGCGATCTGGTCGGGGGCAGCTACCGGCCGTTGGGCCCGGGGTTGGCGGGGGGTAGGGTCTGAGGGCGGCTGGCGGGAGAGGAAGCTGAGCGCCCGGGTCGGGTGGGACAGTTTCGTCGACGCCGTGGTATTGTCGACGGTATACGTTCTCCCCAGCAGGGCCCTCGACCCGAGAGCCCTCCCCTGCCGGGCCACCCGGGCCACCTGGGCCCGCGCGGCGGCCTCTTGGCTCTCCAGGTCCCGGTCCGTGAAGGCGGGCGGAATGGACGGTGCGTCACAGTCCTCGCGGAATACGGACCGCCTCGGCAGCCCACGCACGGCTGCCGGCTTGGGTGGCCCCTGCAGTGACGTAGGGGCGTCCATGGATATGGCGAGGACGACTTGTGCTGGAGGAGAACAACCGGAGTTTGGGTCTTGGGTCTCCAACTGCTGAAAGTGTTGAAGAAGGGTTATGAGGTCGTTCTCTCCTCTCTCGAGTCTCTCGTTGGGCGAAGTGGGGGGAGGCAGCCCGTCTTCGTCGGTGATAGCAATGGGTAATTGGATGAACGAGCGGCACCAGTGTGTGGTTTGAGCTCAAGAAGCGATGCTGAGAGAACTCTTCAACAACTGTCCCCCACTGTCCGATGCTATCCGACGAAGATACCCCTGAGGACTGTTTTGCGGCCCCTGCTTTGGTGAGTTAGGACCCGCTTGTCCCCACTCGCCCATCCGCCATGATGCTTATTCGGGGGACCTACGAGTCATACTAGGAGCTCAACAGCGTATATCAGTGTTCAACCTAGGCCAAGTGGACGAGACAGCCAGAGTGGCGTGCTAAGTGACGAGTCTGTTTTCTCCCGCGGCATTACCATGCCATCGTGGTATCCAGCCTCCCTTGGCTTCTGTCGACACTACAAGAGGTCTAATTTGGCATCCACCCTCCGAAGACCACCCAATGGCCCGTGTGGGGCCGGGAAACCACACCGATGGCAATCCCCTCTGTAACATACGATAACATGAAGCCTAACAGCTTGGTACTCGCTGAGGTGCCTCTCTCACTCTCTCGGTGTCGCGAAAGGAACAAACCGTACCCGACTTGGACAAGAAGCCAATCTCGCGTCCCAACTCGACCGACTCTTCAAAAAAGGGGAAAGCCACGGGGAAACCAAGCAAAGCGAGAAGATTGGGTACATCCGCCTCAGTAATCTCGGCATTCGTACTGTAGTTTTCCTGCATCTGGCCGTACTGAGGTCGTTCCTCGTTGCCTGTGCACACAGGCCTTGACGGCCGTTTTGGCACCTTTCACCCACCTCGACAACTTTCGCCGGAATCTGCTCCCTAGGACCACCTTTGGCTCTGGCACCCTCGGCAGCGGCTTGCGGGATGCCAGGTCGGCGCTCGTGTCAGCCGAAGTGTGTGTCGGCGTCATGGCGGCGCCCGAGGGGACCCGCCCCGAGCGACAAGGCCGAAACTGGGAGCCGGCGTCCAGCCGGGCAGTCGGCGTCAGCGCCGGTGTCTCCGCCTTCCTCGTCAAGTTAGAGAGTTTCTGCCTCAGGAATCTCCGCCGTCCCATGTTGCCCCTTTCCGAGTGGAATGTCCCCCTCTCGCTTGGGGTACCCGGCGCCGCAATCCCAGGTATGATCACCTTCTCGAGCTGAGTGTCTAAGGACGCGCCGCGGCGTATGTTAGTCGCTGCTTCTTGAATTAACGGACAGCAAGGCGCAGCGTCGTTGGACGATGACCTGAGACTCTCCAAGCCCGGCGATTCACTTCCCAGCCGGGAGGACAACGGTGTGGGTGGCCGTGGAAACATGCGCAGTCCGGCCCCCGGCGATGAGAAGAGATCTCTCGGTGGCTGGAGAGAGAGATCCGACACAGTGGTAGATCTTCCGTTGCGGGAAGAACGCTTCACCGTGCCGCCGTCGTCACTCATGTCCTTGTCAAAGCCGTTTCTGGACATTTTCAGCCTGAGTCGAGAGTTGACGAGCTTCGATCGGGGTGCAGGGCCGACAGACGCTAGCTTGATGTCCGGCTCGTTCAGGATCCAGGGGTAGTTTTTATCCTTATTCCAAGGCCGCGATTCCATCGTTCCGTTTGACCCTGCCACCGAGTTCTTGAGTCTCACTTTGAACTTGGGGCTTTTTTGGGGAATCGCCTCAGAGTGGCTTGCCCAGTCGAGTTGGTCGTCAAGATCTGTCGTCGGGGGTTCGTTCCCGGCGGTCGACGCCGACGAAGACGCAGCAAGGTGTCGCAAGGGCGACTTCTGCGGCACCTCCTCAAGCTCTTCATCCGAAGTCTCTCGGATTGGAACCTCGGGGGTAGTCGCGTCTTTCGGAAGGGGCGGTAGGGCTTTCATGAGCTGAGGGATGCTGTTCTTGACGCGGAGTTCCTTTGCAGGAGAGATAGGCTTAGGGGCAAGCATCGGGGTTTCGCTCCGCGAAAAAGGAATGCCCCGTGGTCCCAGGGCATCTCCGGTTCTCTGGGCGGCCGAGCGTACCGAGAAGTCGTTTTGAAGCCGCCGTGAAAACAGCACGTGTTGCTCCTGCTCAGCATCGTCCTCTGAGTATCCCAAGTGGCGGGACGAATGTCGTGGCTCTCGTTCGACATCGCGCTCAGCAGAGCCAACATAAGGTGCCTCGACGGGCGAGGGTGACTGCAGAACACCTCGCAGATCACCTACCCAGTCTTCAGGTAGCAGAGGCCTCGCCCCTTCGTCAAGTGTCCTAACTGAGACTGGCGAGTCGGCCTGTCCGGCACCATCGAGGTCGAGGTCCTCCTCATCCTCTCCAACAGATATGTCCATGTCGGCTCGTGGGACCCCCTGATTTGCGCTCATCTCCTCAGGGGCAAACTCGTGGGAGCCCTCAGCTAGGGTGCGCATGGGGCTTCTTCGATCCGCGGGCCCGTTGTCCCGGTCTGCGATCGTGGACAGGCTGCGCGTCCGTACGCTCTGGTAGTCGTCCAGTCCCAAAATGGTGGCCTGGACGCTCCTGATGGTGCTTTTTCCAGGGCTCTGGATTTCAACCTGGCGCTCGGGAGACTTGGAGGCGGCGGACAGCTCTTCCTCGGAAACCAGAAGGCAGTCGTTCCGTATGGATTCGGTAGCTTCGCCCCCGTCTTCGCCTGCGTCGAGTCCAAGGTATCTCCCCTCAGCTCGCGGGAGAACCGGCGATCCCCCCCACGACATCGGGAGCGTGAAGATGTTCATCGGGCCTGACAAAGGCAAAAAGTCGTGTTGTCTAGCAAAAGCAGCCAATGGACCGTGCCGTGGTGATTCGACGTCTCCGCCCCGAACCTCGAGCAGGCTGCCCGAGGACGAGAGGCTCTGTGACCGTTTCCCTCGAACGGGGTCTGGGGTCGACCGCATAGCAATGCCGGAGGCATCGCCATGGACATCACAATCCTGCCTAAGGACCAACGGGCGATGGTGATCGCTCAGCACCCGGGTGGGGATTGGGGCGAGGGGGCTGGGCGGCGAGATCAACGGTGAGATGAACTGTTCTTGAACGTGTTCGAACTCCTCGGTGTAGTCGTAGTAGAACGATCCCGAAGAAAAGGTGCCTTGTGGCGCCCGGAATCCAAGTGGCGAGTATCGATAGCCATCAATGACGGACGTGAGGCTGGCAGTCCTGCCGCTATACGCCGACGATCCGCTGCCCAGTCTGTCACGGAAGTCGGAACCCCTCGACCGTGCGGGATGGCTCTGAACTTGATTGTCTCGGGGACTCCGGGCGGGATACGTGCCATAGTTGGGGCTTGACCGCATCGACAAGGTTCCGTCGGATCGCAGCGACAACGGGGGCGGCCTTCTCACTCCCGGCGCGTAGAACGGTTTGTAAGAGCCGTGTACGGTTCTCTGTTGGCCTCGTCAGCCATCCGGGATACGAAAGTCGCAAGTGCCGTCGGGCAGACTCCTACATAGGACACGCGGTCAATGCCGACCATGCGGCTGTAATCGATACCACCAGTCTCCGTGAGGGCTGGCGACGCAGGCCGAACGCCTGGACGCTTGAGTCTCGTAGGATAGGGGAACGGCGAGCGAGGTCGCTGCAAGCTGCCGGCTGAGATGGTATGGGAACCGTTCGAACCCTGATACAGTACTTGACGAGAACCGTAGCTGGTCATGGAGTAGGATCGATAGGCCGTCTCGTCAAAGCGACGAGACGTTGAACTGCGACCCGACCGCTGACTTTCAGACCCGTACATGGAAAGGATCTCGGACGTGGTGTCCCGGTACGATGGGAGGCGACGGCGGTCATCTTGAAATCCAGGACGTTCGTTCCCGCGAGACCCAGATCGCCGGGGTCGGCTGGTTTCCGAAATGCCGGTCCTCGACCTAGGCAGCTGGTGGATGGTTTGGGAGACGGGGAGAGGGCCGATGGAGAAGATGCCGATATCACCTGTCTCGGTTGTCGTCTTCAACATGCTTTCGAGCGGGCCGGGCGAGGCGAGGAAGTCGACATTCTCCTTGACTCTCCTAAGTGGTCGGTGAAGGGAGCCAACAGAGGGCCTCTGGTGTCGAGCGTGAGATGAATAGGTGCCGTGCAGCGCTCCATGGCTGACCGAGCGACGAGCAGATCGACGGCGCTCCATGGGTGGGCTTCCTCTGTTTCTGATTTCCAAGCACTGGGGCAATGAAGAGATATAGATGTAGACCAAGCCAAAAGAGTCCCTCACAGGGTAAGCCGGGGCGATGAAGAACAAGTGGCGTAGCCCGCGAGGCCGTCCCGAATGCTTGGATAGCTACGTCAGGCAAAGCAGCGCGTTCACTTCCGGGCTGGCGGGGAGGGAATGAGAGAAGGAACTGTCTGGAGATGCACCGGGAGCAGAGGCCGTCCCCGGGTGGAAAGTCGATCTTGAGGATGCCTGCCTCCTCTATTAACTTCCCACTTGCCAAGTTTAAGGCATCTGGGTGCCACTGGAGCCCCCCTGCACTTCGCCATGGCACCTATGTGATGGAGGGAAGGAACGGTTGTATCAGGGTCTGCAGGTTGAGAACGGGGAAAGCTCCGCGCTCACCCCATCACCTTCAAAGGGTCTCGCCCGTTTCTCGCCTGCCGCAGGTAGGTCCGTTGGAGGAAACCTAAGCTGGGACGTGAATATCCAGGGTATCGGAGTCCACGTAGTACCAGGACCACGGGGTCGGGTGCCACCTGTGGTCAACACCGTCTATATTACAGCTCGTGGGGGAAATGAGAGAGCGAGCAATCTCCCGAATACCCTTGGTTGTGCTGACTTTCTTGTCATCTACATACCCGAGTAGGGAAGCTCAGGAATCTGTATTCCCTACTAGCGGCGTTTCCTTCAGGCCTTGACTTCCAACTGCCGGTGTTGACAGTCAGTACTGGGATGGAACGTTCGGGTCTGATTTTAGTGGGCTCTCCGGCCCTGACTACTGCGGGTATCTGGGTACCTACTAGGTAGGTAGCCAGTACTTAGGTTAGTGTAATTCGTGATGACCGCGATTCAAGTGGCGCCGTAGCTTTCCACAACCGACAGCACATCTCGATACGACAGGATTCCCTCCGAGCCAGATACTGATACGTATCCTAAGGGGTCTTGACTCGATCTCTGTGCCTCCCGATCCTGCAGGAGTGTCGGCGAGTCGGAGCTACCGACCAAGGACGCCTATTACATGTGGAACGGCGGCAAGTATGCAGGTTGCCTGTACGTCCCAGGCGCGCGGGTCCTGGTTACGTTGCTCCCGTGCGGTTCTGTCCGGGCGGGTCTCGGGAAACTGACCTGCAAGACTCGGCGCGCGGACGGGAGTCCGCTTGTCATTCCCTCCGTTGCCACGCTTGTAGTCGTCTCCACCGTATGGCACAGGTGGCGGCATGACAATAAAGCCGATGTGGACTCGGATCTAGCGGCCGGAAAAGCCGCCAGGCGTCGTGGCTTAATCGCACATGCCATTCTCTTGTTCTCTCGTTTGCCATCCCAGATAACAGCCCGCACATACATAGGTAAAGTTACCGTAGTGGATGGATAGGGAGGGACGTCAATGCAGTTCTGTGATGGGCTAACTATTGTGGCAGTACTTGGTAGGCTGTTGGATGATGGGAATGCATCCCATAGAACAAACGGCGGCGATACGGGGTACGAAGTACGGGGAGATGTCCCAGTTGCCCCTCACGAGGCTTGGGGCTGATCAGTTATCAATAGAGTGCTTGCAGCTGCAAAACTATGGGGAGGGGGGGAGGGTGGGGCGTGCGGAGCCCTGTCTGACGGTTCGCCGGAGGTATCTTTTGGCCGTGGCATGAGTGGATCTGTACCTGCAGCTCTGCTAGTGTCCAGCCGCCGCCACTTGCAGTGGCGGGCCAGTGGCCAAGACTTCCCCAAATCGGCGCAAAAAGGGACAGGTGTTCAATTGTGCTCAGCCTGGCTGAGGCTTAGAAATTCATGTCAATCGTCTTTGACAACCATTGACCACGTCCACTTGACCACCACCTCAGCATCTGTTTCTCTGCCAGTGAAGCGTGTCCTGCCACATTCACTTTAAAGGCAGACGCACCCAGGAAGTCAATATCTTCGCTCCCCCCATCTTCCTCCATTCCCTTTGCCTGGCTTTGCTGCTCTTTCATTGAATTTTCTACGAGAGGTGAGTTCCCTGGACCTGTTCCCCGATACCTACACCCGTCTCGACCTCGACCTCCACGTTTCCCTCCCAAAAATCCCAACCCCCGCCTCCCAACTTTTCAACTCTCGTCCGAGCTGCCCGAATATCTGCTGATCTCCACTTCCATTGTCGCCAGTTCTCGAGTAGCAACCATGCATTCTGTCAAGAACTTTGCCCTCGGCCTGCTGGCCATGGCAGCCGTCGCCATGGCCTCGGATTCCGACGTCGTGCAGCTCAAGAAGGACAACTTTGAAGAGTTCATCAAGGCCAACGATATCGTTCTGGCTGAATTCTTTGCCCCGTGGTGGTGAGTGTCAAGCCCAACCCACCGCTTGACCCCGCCAACCGAGACTGACTTTGCCTCAGCGGCCACTGCAAGGCCCTCGCTCCCGAGTACGAGGAGGCCGCCACAACTCTCAAGGAGAAGGACATCAAGTTGGTCAAGGTCGACTGCACAGAAGAGGCCGATCTCTGCCAAAGCTACGGTGTGGAGGGCTATCCCACCCTTAAGGTCTTCCGGGGTCCCGACAACATCAGCGCCTACAAGGGCCAGCGCAAGGCCGGCGCGTCAGTCTCCCCTCCCCTTCTCCCCCCACCCTCCACCCTCAGGTCTTTGTGTGGACTGCAGCTGACCGTTTTCCTCAGCATCACCTCGTACATGATCAAGCAGTCTCTGCCTGCCGTCACCACCGTCACGTCGGACACGCTCGACGAGTTCAAGAAGACGGACAAGGTCGTCCTCGTCGCCTACATCGACGCGTCGGACAAGACGGCCAATGAGACCTTCTCCAAGGTGGCCGACAAGCTCCGTGACAACTACCCCTTCGGTGCCAGCAGCGATGCTGCCCTGGCCGAGGCCGAGGGCGTGACGCCGCCCGCCGTCGTCCTTTACAAGGACTTCGACGAGGGCAAGTCGGTCTTCTCGGGCAAGTTCACCGAGGACGGCATTGAGAAGTTCGCCAAGACGGCGTCGACGCCCCTGATCGGCGAGGTCGGCCCCGAGACGTACTCGGACTACATGTCGGCCGGCATCCCCCTTGCCTACATCTTCGCCGAGACCCCCGAGGAGCGCAAGGAGCTGAGCGAGGAGCTCAAGACGGTGGCCGAGAAGCACCGCGGCGTGGTCAACTTCGCCACCATCGACGCCAAGGCCTTCGGCGCCCACGCCGGCAACCTCAACCTCGTGGCCGACAAGTTCCCCGCCTTCGCCATCCAGGAGACTGTCAAGAACCTCAAGTACCCCTTCGACCAGGAGAAGAAGATCACCAAGGCGGATATCGCCGCTTTCGTCGACGACTTCGTCGCCGGCAAGGTCGAGCCCAGCATCAAGTCGGAGCCCATCCCCGAGACCCAGGAGGGTTCCGTCAAGGTGGTTGTCGCCAAGAACTACAACGACGTTGTCCTGGACGACACCAAGGACGTCCTGATCGAGTTCTACGCCCCCTGGTGCGGTCACTGCAAGGCGCTGGCTCCCAAGTACGAGGACCTCGCCGCGCTCTACGCCAAGTCGGAGTTCAAGGACAAGGTCGTCATCGCCAAGGTCGACGCCACGGCCAACGACGTCCCCGACGAGATCCAGGGCTTCCCCACCATCAAGCTGTACCCGGCCGGCGCCAAGGACCAGCCCGTGACCTACAGCGGCTCGCGGAACGTGGACGACCTCATCAAGTTCGTCAAGGAGAACGGCAAGTACAAGGCCGAGGTGGAGGAGGAGAAGGAGGCCGAGACGCCCGTCGCCCCCGCGGCCACGGAGACGACGGAGGAGGCAACCAAGGAGACCGAGGTCCACGACGAGCTGTAGTTGGCCCGAACAAGGCCGGCGGAAGCTTCCCTCGCTGTGTATTTTGTCTCGGGCGCGCGGTTTTCCATGCAAACACGTCTGGGATCGGGTCCATTTCGAGAAACTGGCACTGGGATGTGATGGGGACAGGCATCAAAATAGCTAGTGCAGCTGCCCTCGGTGCGTGAGAATGGTGATTTCGGCGTAACTTGCGTTCCAGCTTCTCGGTCCCCGCGTCCAAGCTTCGTCGTGATTCGGCTGCTCTCTAGGTCTCGAAGCGCACGCGACCCCTGGCTGGACTCTCGGCTCCGGTTCATCAGCTATTTTTGCAGGGGCCACGTCGCCGCTGCATCGGCACTTTCGATTCTGCCGTCTTTCACCGCCTAATTTCCTGGGGCAAGGGAGGTTTTCGCCCCTTTCGGGCGAGCTCAGTCGAATCACGATAGAAACACGTTGGTTCTCCAAACCTCGCAACTCCCCCATTCACACGTACCCGCCGTCTTCCGTCCAACAAACTTTGAAACGATGGCATCTCGAATCCTGACGTCCGGCCTGCGGACGCTTCCCAGCGCATCCTTTGCTGCCCGCTCATCGCGGAGCTTCCAGAGCTCGGCGCGCGTCTTGGACGCGATGGCGGCGCCTGCGTTGCCAGCTCGCAAGCCCGTGGGCGCGTTCCGCGGAGGGTATGAGGATCGCCCTTCGCCACTGGTCGCCTCTCGCTGACAGATGTTCGCCACAGCCTCTTCGGCTTCCTGCTCGGCTCGTCGCTCGCCGGCAGCGGCGTCTACTACTACGTCTTGCAGGAGTACAAGGCGTCCAACGAGCAGCTGATGGAGGACATCTACGTGCGTCAATGCATCTGAATCTTGTCTCGCGACCACGGGCTTGCGTAATTTCCCCTTACCCCCCTCTCCCTCCGCTCCTGTGCGCTGGGTGTCGTTCGCCGATGGGCTTGGAATTGCCGCTTTCTGCGTCTTGCTTCGGCTGATGCCGTCGGCGCGCTTCTCTCCCGCGCGCAAAAGTCCCGGCGAGCCTGTGCAGGAGCGTTTGTGCTGACGTTTGCGTTCACGGGCTACAGACGCTGCAGCAGGCGACGCAACACATGAGCAACTACTTGACGACGCTAGAGGAAAAGATAGACGCCAACGAGAGGAAGAAGAAATAGACCAGGGGTTAAACTGGGTAGACGGAGGGCGGGGGGGATCTAAGGCTGAAGGGAGGGATGATACAACAGAGGGCGAGGAACACCGGCTTGTACATGTACGATATCCCTGCCAGCATCGTATCTCTGCTCTCAAGACATCCCAGCCGACAGACGACTCGACGCCAGGAGCAGTGGGAGACGGTGACATTGTATGCGTGAAAAATCAGGCAGCTCACAGCGAAGCGCCTCCAGTATGTATGACTCAACGAAGCAGAACCCCTTTTAGAAACTCGTTGGAGTCCTTGGTCGTCGTTGCCACCAACGGCAGTCCCCGAGGTTAACCCTTGCTCCGAACTTACATAGGTTGGGTGTGCGATCTATGGAGCACCCGAAAAATACTCCGGTTAAGCCCGCTCGTCCCCCACCCGCCATCCCTCTTCCGTCCCCACACCACACCACCTCGCGAAACAACTCCCAGTTCAAGTCCGGCCATGAACAACTTCGGCGTGGTCGAGGTCGCCAGCACACGGACGACGCACGCGCCGGGCTGGGCCTACGTGCCGGACACGAGCGTCGGCCCGGCGGCGGCGCTGCAGCCCGCGAACCGGAAGCGCGCCCGCAACCAGACCCACGCCAACGCGTCGGACCTCTCGGCCCGCCAGGAGGCCAAGCTGCGCAAGGAGCTCGAGGCCCTCGATCGCGACAGCCACCGCGACGCCCACGTCGCCGTCCCGTCCAAGCCCGGCGGCGGCAGCCGAGGTACGACTCCCCCAACGCCCCCCTGCTGGTTGTGGAAGCGGGACAGGTGCACAGCCGACGTCGCGGCGCAACGCGCGGGAGGGAAAAAGGGACGGCGACGATGAAGGATGATGACACAGCTGACACGCCCCCGCCGCACAACGCAGGCAAGAGCACGCCCAACGTGCGCAAGATCCTCACCAGCCAGAAGACGTTTGCGAACCACCTCGACGACTTCGAGGCGCTGCAGGCGCCGCCGGCCGCCGCCGCCGCCCGGGCCGCCGACGTCGAGATGCCCGACGCGCCGGCCGGCACCCCGGCGGCGGGGTTGTCGCCGCCGCCGGCCTCGGCGATCCTGACGCCGTACGAGGCGCCCAACGC
>Ga0247777_1000445_pt1 | contig 11687 bp, 10 predicted proteins | sample UWRJL154409C5_FD_179937 | JGI IMG/M metagenome (GOLD analysis project Ga0247777, IMG submission 179937) | Plant litter microbial communities from Arlington Agricultural Research Station in Wisconsin, United States - UWRJ-L154-409C-5 | ecosystem: Environmental > Terrestrial > Plant litter >...
ATCCGCATCCTGAAGGACGCACCGCGCAGCCTCGTGTACCGGATTCTGCGCAGCGGGGAAGTGCGGGTGAACAGCGGGCGGGCCAAGCCCGATTACCGGCTCGTCGAAGGCGATCGCATCCGCGTTCCGCCCGTGCGGCTGAAGCCCCGCGAGCCCGCCGGTACGCCGTCGCGCTCGTTACGTGAACTGATCGCCGCTTCCGTCATTCACGAGGATCGCGATCTGCTGGTGATCAACAAACCCGCCGGCGTATCGGTGCACGGCGGCAGCGGCGTGAGCCTGGGCGTCATCGAAACATTGCGGATACTGCGGCCTGAGTTGAAGGAACTCGAGCTGGTGCATCGACTGGATCGAGATACCAGCGGTTGCCTGCTTGTGGCGAAACGACGCGCGGCATTGCGAAACATGCATGCGCAGCTGCGCGAGCGCGAAATGGATAAGCACTACCTGGCGCTGGTCGGCGGTCGCTGGCCCTTCGGGGTCAAGACCATCGAGCTGCCGTTGAAGACGAATTTGAAGCAGGGCGGCGAACGCATCGTCCGCGTGCACGAAGATGGCCAGGAAGCCATCACGCACTTCAAGCCGCTCGAACACTTCGCCAAGGTGGCGACCCTGATGGATGTGTCGATCGGCACCGGCCGCACCCATCAGATTCGTGTCCACGCGGCGCATTGCGGACATGCCATCGGGGGCGACGAAAAGTATGGCGATCGAGAAATGGACGCGAAACTCAAGACGTTCGGCCTGCGGCGCATGTTTCTGCACGCGCATACGCTGACGTTTGCGCGGCCGGACTCGGAGGGTGAATTTACTATCTCAGCCCCGTTGCCCGAGGAGCTGGAGTCGGTGCTGCAGAAATTGCGAGCGCCATCGGCACGCGCTGCGACCCAGCCGGGCGAGTCATAGGCGCGACGACCGTTACGGTATGGCGAGTCCCAATCGGCGCAGCGAACTCGCCACCCATATCAGCGGCAGTCCGATCAACGCGGTGGGATCCTGCGATTCGATCCGCTCGAACAGCGAGATGCCGAGGCCTTCGACTTTGAAACCCCCGGCACACTGCAACGGCTTTTCACGATCCACATAGCGCCGGATTTCGTCGTCGTCCAGCCGCCTGAAATGCACGGTGGTGGTATCGAGGTGCGATTCGTTCGATCCGGAATCGGTGCGGACGATATGCACTGCCGTGCTGAACGTTACGCGCTGCCCGCTGCAGGCCCGGAGCTGTTCGATGCAGCGCTCGACGGTGCCAGGCTTGCCGAGAATCTCGCGGCCCTGCAACGCCACCTGGTCCGAGCCGATGACCAGGCTGTGAGGATGGCGTGCCGCGATGACATCGGCTTTGGCCCGGGCGAGACGATTGACCAGGTCTATGGCGTTTTCGCTAGGTAACGCCGTTTCATCCACATCCGGCGCAGCTACCGTGAAAGGCGCGCCAAAGCGTTCGAGTAACTGGCGGCGAAACTGGGAAGTGGAGGCGAGGACCAGGCGGGGCGTCGCGGACGAGGGTTTCGCAGCGCTCATGCAAGCTCCGGGCGAATCGACTGAATTCTTAGAAAAACAAGCATTTAACGGTCTTTTTCTTTTGACAGGCCATAATGTCGTCGCTAGTATACGCGCCCCATGTCGCGACCCCCGGGTGCCCCCCTAGATCCAACGCTCGACGCAGTTCACGCCGCGCGGTCTGCCATTCGTCTGGAACGGCATTTCGATGTGAGCGAACTGCCGCGCCTGCGCGATGCCACTCTGCCGGATGGCGGGGAAGCTGCCGCCGCTCTCGATGCGGTCTTTGCTTTCTCGCTGTTGGAAGGGCATCCCGCAATCGACGGTGAGATGAGCGGTACAGTGTATCTGAGGTGTCAGCGCTGCCTGCAGCCGGTAGCCGTCTCGCTTGCCGAGGATTTCCAGCTCGTGCTCGTCGCCGACGACGAGGTACGACCGGAAGAATTCGGTGCGTACGAACCGGTGGTGGTGGACGCGAGCCGGGTGGATCTGCAATGGCTGGCCGAGGAGCAGGCACTGTTGGCACTGCCGCTGGTGCCGTTGCATGAGCCGGGTGAGTGCGACGAAGCCGAGGACATTCCGGTTGCTCCGGCTGTGGAAGTCGAGAAGCAGCGACCCTTCGGCAATCTGCGGGAGCTTCTGCAGAAGCGCTGAGCGGTCGAGCGCGGATGCGCAAAGATTTGGATTGAGTTCTGGTCAAGGTTTTTGGAGTGAATGAATCATGCCTGTGCAGAAAAGCAGAGTGACCCCATCGAAGCGCGGAATGCATCGTGCGCACGATTTTCTTGGCAGTCCTGCGTTGTCGGTCGATGCGACCTCGGGTGAGACCCATGCGCGTCATCGCATCTCGCCCGATGGTTTTTATCGCGGCAAGAAAGTCATCGAGAAGCGCGACAAGTCCGATTCCGAGTAGCGTCTGAAGCTCGTGCTCCCCGGGCGGGGCACGACAGGCACCTTCGAAGTACTTTGTCGACCAGCCGGCCGATCACGATTGCGGTAGATGCGATGGGGGGGGATCACGGGCCGTCCGTGATCGTTCCTGCATCGCTCGCCGCATTGTCGCGCGAGCCTTCGCTGCGAATCATACTGGTGGGCCGCGCCGACCAGATTCAGCCCCATCTCGGCAGCGCCGCTGCCCGCCATGGCCAACGCATCGTCTTGCGTGAGGCTTCCCAAGTCGTCTCGATGGACGAGAAGCCCCAGGACGCGTTACGCAAGAAGAAGGATTCTTCCCTGCGCGTGGCCATCGACCTGGTGAAGTCAGGAGAGGCGAACGCGTGTGTGAGCGCGGGCAATACCGGTGCCCTCATGGCTACCGCCCGCTTCGTTCTCAAGACCATTGCAGGCATCGATCGTCCCGCCATCATTTCCCGCATCCGTTCCCGCAAGGGCTTCACCCACATGCTTGACCTGGGCGCCAATTCGGAGTGCACCGGCGAGCACCTGTTCCAGTTTGCGGTCATGGGGTCCGTGGTCGCCGCGGACATGAGCGGTATCCAGAAGCCGCGTATCGGCATTCTCAACATCGGTGAAGAGGAGACCAAGGGCGACAGCGTGGTACAGGAAGCCGCGCGCCTGCTGTCGGCGAGCAACTTGAACTACATCGGCTTCGTCGAGGGTGGCGATATATTCACCGGCGATGTCGATGTCGTGGTGACGGATGGCTTCACAGGCAACGTTGCGCTCAAGTCGATCGAGGGCGTCGCCAAGATGCTGATCGCCGCGGTCAAGGAAGAGTACACGCGTAATCCTCTGCGATACCTGAGCGCGCTGATCAGCGGTCTCGTGTCCTGGCCGGTGGTGCGTTCGCTGCGACGTGAGTTCGATCCTCGCACCTACAACGGCGCCAGCATGGTCGGACTCAACGGCGTGGTCATCAAGAGCCACGGCAGCGCCGACGCTATTTCATTTGAAAACGCGATTCGCGTCGCCATGATAGAAGCTCAGAAGGGCGTTCCCACGCACATCGCCAATCTGCTGAAGGAACAGACCGAGCCGGTACTGGCCACAGTTGAGCACTAGCGCCGGTGCGCCTCGCGTGCGAACTGATAGACTGTGCCATATGCAAGTGAATTCTCGCCTCCGTCTCGCGATTTCCACCCTCCTGCTGGGCCTTTCGCTGATTAATGCGTCAGGCGTACAGGCAACGACCTTTACCCTGCCGATCGGCGACGGCGAGACCGTGCTGGGAGAAGTGCAGACGGTTCTGGCCAAACACGAAGACACTCTGCTCGACATCGGGCGGGTCTACAGCGTGGGTTACGAGGAGATCGTCGCGGCCAATCCCGGAGTGGATCCGTGGCTGCCGGGTGCGGATCGCGAGATTCTCATTCCATCGCGTTACATCCTTCCCGACGGGCCGCGCGAAGGTATCGTGGTCAGTCTCGCCGAACACCGTCTCTATTACTTTCCGAAGCCTGTTGCCGGCTCACCCGCAGTAGTCGTTACCTATCCCATCAGCGTAGGCAAGATGGACTGGAAGACACCGTTGGGCCTCACCCGCATCACCGACAAGCGCACGCGTCCGATCTGGTATCCGCCGGAGTCGGTGCGAAAGGAACATGCAGAAGACGGTCGGCCGCTGCCCAAGGCTGTGCCCCCAGGGCCAGACAATCCTCTTGGCGAATACGCGATGCGACTCGGCATTCCGGGTGGCGCATACCTGATTCATGGGACCAACCGGCCGGCGGGTGTGGGCATGCAGGTGACTCACGGTTGCATCCGCATGTACCCGGAGGACATCGAACAGTTCTTCAAGATGGTGGCGGTGAACACACCCGTACGTATCATCAACCAGCCGTACAAGATGGGCTGGAAGGGCAACGATCTCTACATCGAAGTGCATGCGCCGAGCGAAGGGGAGCTCGATCCGAACCTCTATAGCTTGACCAACATCACCAAGCTGCTGGTCTCGGCGACGCAGGATCGAATCGTCGCTCTCGACTGGGCCAAGGCCGAGCGGGCATTCCTGCATCCGACGGGTATTCCAGAGCCAGTCATGCTGACCCCCGTGACGTCGCAGCTCACCGAAAGCACGCACTAGCCCCGGCAATCCGGCACCCCGGTTGCTGCCGACACTTGCTAGACTTCGCGCCGCGGACCCTGCGGTGCGAGGTCATCCTTTCCATCGAGTTAGTCCATGGCTGAGGCTGTGGGGTCCGCCTTTTTTCCAGGCTGTTAGCGTTCGGCCGAGAGCTTGCCTTACGCTTAGGTTAATACCGCGGGCAAAAAAAACGCCGCGTTTCCGCGGCGTTCTTGTTCGACCGTGAGGTCGGATCGAATTACTTCGAAACCGACTTCTTGAACATGCGGTCGATCTTCTCGTTGGTGGCGTCGCAGCAAGCCTGGCTCGCCTGAGCGCCCTGCAGCGCCTGGTTCGCCGCGCTCTGGGCGCTATCAGCAGCCGACTTCGCGGACGCTGCAGCGCTGGCAGCAGAGTCGGCAGCAGCCTTCGCTGCAGCCGCATCCTGCACGGCCTTGTCTGCCGTTGCCTTGATTTCGTCAACGAGCTTCTGCGAGACGCAGCCGCTGGCCGAAATCAAAAACACAGCGGCAACGCCTGCCTTGATCGCGGTGGAGATGGTGTTCTTCATAGCTTCTTTCCCCTTCATACTGGCAATAAAAAAAAAGGACCAGACAAAATTTTTCCCGCCTCTTAATCCATGAGAGTTCTAGCTTGTTCCCATGGATATCGCCATAGCAGCCTTATAGTTGTAAAAGCTGCTGGGCGCGAGTCGAACGCGGAGGATACAAGATTGAAGCGGTGCGATAAAGCTTATGTCAGTAAACGTCGTGGTGAGGCGACATGAATTGACGGTTTGGCTACCAGCAGTCCTTTGGTGGCCGGCGCTCACCGGTCGAAAGGAGGATCATGGTTTTACAAGTCGTGTCTTTGGCCTGTCGCCCGATCGCCGTGGCAGTTAGTGTGTAGGTTGAGTCGGTCTTGTCCGTTACCTCTACCGAATAGAGCCCACCGGAAGTGTTTGCTGCGGCCCAAATGGGCTTACATGGATCCTTGGTGTAATCCATGGTGCGCGTGTAACACTTCTCCAGAGCCCCGGCGCGACGTTCGAGTTCGACCTTGGCTTCCGTACGATTCGATTTGCGCACCTGGTTCTCATAGCTGGGGTATGCGATCGCGGCAAGGATGCCCACGATCGCCACCACGATCATCAGCTCGATCAGCGACATGCCTTTCTGTTTATGACTGCTCATGCGGTTCACCGTATCTGTCGCCATGACTGTCGTCCGACTCCGCCCAACCCCGGATTCTCGGTAACGCGCTGAATGACGCCCGAGGAGCCGGGAAGGAACTTGTATTGCACCGGTGTTCCGGGGCCTGTGTCGCCAGGCGCCTTGAACACGCCGTCGGCCACGCCTGGAGACTGGAGGATACCTTCCGTCGAACCGACTCCGGACGCGGAAACGTAGATCGTAACGCCGCCTACCGTTATCGGGATGAGATTGTCGGCGGACGTGAACTGGCCGTCATTGTTCAGATCGAACGGTGGAACGTCGAGGCGCGAACCGCTCAGTACGTTCATCTCCATGACCCAACTGGTACCGCCCGGTTTGCAGGGATTGGCGTCAGGAATGAGGGTCGTGAAGATGACGTTGCCATTGCGAACGACCGGATTGGACACCTGCTTTTCCGCCTGATAGCCCGAGGGCGAAACTAGATTGATGTACCAACCCGGCTTGTCGCCAACCACGTTGTTGCTGGTTGCCCGGACGTTGATGGCAGGGGGATCAGCCAGCGGGCCGGAGCCATCGGGATCGGGCGGATCGACCGATACCTCTGCCAATATGGTCTGCGCGAGCAGGTTGCCGCGGGTAACACGATCGGTGGCGGCAACTCCGGTATTGCGATCGATGATGCCGTAGAACGATTGGTTTCGTACCGGCGTCAGGGATTTGTCGGTCTCTTCGAGGAACTTGCCGGTGCCGAACAGCACTACCAGTCCTGCGCCGTTGGGACCTCGGGCGACTTCAGGACGCACTGTAATGGGCTGCGGGTTGGTGCCATCTGTTGCCGTGAACAGAGGTAGCCAGCCGCCAGCGCTGCCATAAGCAATCTTCCAAGTGTCCGTAGTAGCGCCAGACAGATCGAACTTCCACATATTGCCGTAGAGATCGCCGGCATAGGCATAGTCCACCTTGCGATCTCCATCGATATCCACCAGCGACGGGGTGGACAGGCCGTTGACCCAGGCGCCGGTGGTCGGAGCGGTCACGCCCGTGTCGAACTTCTTGATCAGGTTGCCGGTGGCGAGGTCGACGATATACAGCACTGCCTTGCCGCTCGTGCTGTTGTAGCCGTTGCCGAATACGACGGCCCAAGTGCCATTCTGTAACTTCACTACTGTTGGCTGGCTGTAGGTCAGGCCGAGATCCTGCGGTTGAGGGTCGTCGGCCTCCGTGAACTCCCACAGCATGATTTTCGGCGGTACGCCGTCATTTTCCGCATCGGTAAAGGATGCAGGATCCGTGACATCCAGTGCATAGATGCCTTTGCCGCCTTTGTTCAACCCGCCGACGACTACCGTATGCCAGTCGTTGTTGAAGAAGGCGTCACCAGTGCTGGGCGAGCCGTCGACGTAGAACTCGTGACTGTAATTCTGCTTCGCCAGATTCTTCAGCCGCGCAAACACGGGGCTAGGTATGAACGCAATTTTCTCCATGCCCCTGTTTGCCGCATCCTTGGAATCGGCATTGAATCCATGGACCATGCCATCGTTCGCGCCTACATAGACCATCGGTGGCCGCTTCTTGTCTGTCTGCGCCTTGACGAAGGCTGAATAGGGCTTCGATTCCAAGCTGTCGCGATAGCGAAAGGGTGGAAGTCCCACATACAACGGTGCCGATGATACGATGTCGCCCAGCCGGTTGGAGCTGGTTCCATCAAGGCGCTGCCGGAATTTCGGCGCTGTGTCGCCTTCGTTGGCGGGGTCGCCACGTAGATAGTTCAGCAGCAACTGATTCGAATCCAATTGTCCCTGGCGGGTGGCATCGAGATTGGCCCATTGGAACGCCACTGCGGTTCCGTTCGAGTTCGCGGTGATGATCTTCCGGCCAGCTGCCGCTGGGAGTTTCTTGCTGGCATACCACTCGGGGGTGCCCAATACGCCGGTATCGGTCAGCGGGAACGCCATCAGCTCGCCGGTCCAGCCGGTACTATCGAAGGCTGCCTGGAAGATGCGTGTATCGCTGCTGATGGAGCCGCTGTTTACTGCGGCCGCCGCTGCAGAGGCGCTGCGGTCAGAGATTGTGGTCAGGACGTTGGATAGTTGAACACCGATATCTTTGGGTGTTTTTGCGTTGAGCATGTCGCCGCGCGTGTTCAAGGTGGCGTGCCACAGATCGTCCACGGCGGACGGATGGCGGTCGCGGAACGACGTGGGCCAAGTCGGCGGATTGGCGAACGGGTCGTTGGTCTTCGCGGTATCCACGCCGTAAATCAATCCCTGAGTGCCGAGCGTGACTGCGAAAAAGTTCATGTGCAGATTCTTGTTGCAGTCAAGCGTCTTACTGTCTGCTGTGCAGCCCGGCGGTATCGGAACCTGGCCCGCCGCGAGGTCAGTTCGAAGACGCGTGTTGTAGAAGTAGGTCGCGTAGTCAGCGGTCGTATTCGAGACGCTATCCTGGAACGGCGATCCCATGGCGCCGTCGGCATTGCCGACGGTCGGATTTGGCGTACTGGCGTTGGAGAAACCGTCGGTGAACAGGATGCCGAAGTTCTTTTGGCACACTTCGGTGATCGGTCCGTTGGCACGGTTGAACTGAGTGCCCAGATAGGACACGGCTTCGCGGTTGGGGGTGCCCCCGGATCCAACGTAGTCATATACGGTTTCGAGGAACGTGTTGCGGTCAGCAGCATTGTCGATATCTCGCATCGTCACTTGTTGGAGATTACCGATGGTGAAACTGCCGACGCGTGTGTTCTTGATATCGCTGAACGCAGAGCCGATACCGGCGCGCGTTGCGGCGTGCCGTTTACGATAGTAGGTCCACCAGTTCGCGAAGTTCTGCATCGCCTCCGTGTATTGGGCCGTGGTCGAAAAATTCGCGGCCTTGATTTCATAACCCTTCAGGGTCTCGCCGTTAGGCCCAGTGCCACTGAGCGTTGTTGCTGTCGTTTTCCAGCCGAAAGAGGCTGGCAGCGCAGTGTCTGACTTCAGGTAGAACGTCGCCGGGTAATAGCGAATCGCGATGCCGATACCGTCCCCCGATGCCTCGGTTTTAAGAGTTGCCAAGTCTTCCTTGCCGTCCGTGATCGTCAGATCTTTTGCGGCGACGGTCCAGTCGCCGCTACCCGAAACCCGGTAGCAGGTGCCCTTGGGAATCGACATTCCCGGATACATCCGGAACTGATGATTGGTGTTCAGCGTGGGCGTAGTTCCACTGCACGTTTGCGTATCCGGCACGCTAGTGCTCGACATGCGATTTTTCGTCAGATCGAAAATATTCGCGCCTCGAGTGGGATCCGTCAGTGCAGCGCTCGGCGTCGCGTTGGCGAACGTCGTCGTGTCGGTGCTCTGCCAGGGAATATAGGTTTCCGCCGGGTTGAAATAAGAAGAATTGAATTCCGGCGCGCGCGTCCAGGCAAAATCCGGCAGCGGTGCAATGGCGAAGTGGTCGTTGGTACTGTCCCCTAGAACGCGAAGGCCGGTGCCGGTGCCGATGGGAAACAGGTAGACGTATTTTTTCCAGGTGCCATTCGCCTCGCCCGCAAAGTTGAAGTTGGTGCGTCCGGCGGAGGGGATATCTGCGGTGCCAGTCGAGCCGCAACCTACATAGCCACGCGGACAGCCACCGCCGTCAGCAGTACGCCACCATGCCGCGCCATCGTTGTTGGCCAACAGCAGTTCTCCATCCATCGAGGACGAATCGTCGACCGCCATGATGACGTTGGGTTTGACGCCACTCGTCAGGAACAATGGCTTGTCCGTGAGGACGAGCGGCCCTGGCGCGGCGACGCTGCTGCTCGAGAATGCAACAAGCACGCTGACGAACGCGGTCAAACCAGCCCGGTTGAGCAAAATTGAAGCAGTACTCATAGGTTTTCTCATGATTCCGTCTTTCAGTAACGCCGTGCCCAGGTGCTCTGGATGACGACTGCGCTCTTATCGGAGCCGCCGATGCCGCGCGATGTGATTCGATAATGCATCTTGCTCGGAGGAGGGCCTGTCGGTGGCACGGTCAACGCGTCCGGCACCTCTTCGAGTTCTTCCACCAGGAACTCAGGGTCCTGCTTTGCCATGCCGATCTCGGTATCTTTGCCACTACCCGTAATCGTGCCGGAAGCGGTATATGCCTGGGACATGCTTGTCCACCAGGCCTGATCGCGGTAGATCAACGGCTTCGTTTGCGACTGGTCGTTCTGAGGTACTCCCAGTTCATAGACCTGGCACTTGGCGGCCGCACAGGGTGAAGGCGCAGTAACCAAGGACTTGATCCAACGCTCACCCGCGCGCAGTCCAGCTTCCGCAGACTGAAGCGCCAGATCGTGATCACGTGCATTGCCGGCCATTCGCTCCTGCATTCGGGTGGCTTGGCTCGCGCCCAGGGCGAGTACCGTCATGATGAGCAGCAGCAGCAGGCTGACGATCATTACGGCGCCATGTTCTCGTTCCGGATGGAATTGCAGTTTCATTGCCAGCCTCTAATTCGTAACTACCCGATTGCGTATGCCCACCGTCGCCGTGAACACCTCACGGTAGAAACGGTCGTTCGGCGCAACAACGGGAACCGCGGTGGTCCCTGTCAACAGCGTGTACGTCTGCACATCCTTATCGGTGCCGTAAGCTTCGATCGAGCGGACCAGTAGCGCGACGCGTATCGTGAATACCCTCGACCAATTGGTCACCGAACTGGCGATGACGTACGCGTCCACGGTGTTGTTGCCGTCGTTATCGACGCCGTAATCGATCTGCATCTGTTCCACACCTTCGACCAGTTCCTCTGGATTATTGGTGCCGACCTTTCTGAAGAGCGAGGACGCGCGAGCGCCCGCCGTGCTTTGCGCTATGTAATAGATGACCGTATTGACGGGGATGACTTCGGCGTTCTTGCGAAACACATAGCTGAGGTTGCTGTTGTCGTTGCCTGGACTGCTGCCGCCTTTTGCGTGCTCGATCTTGCCCCCGCCGTAACCAGTCACCTGAAAAAACGCCTGGGCCTCGCAGCTGTACGCCATGGCGATGTCGCCTACCTTGAACGCGTCGGGTACATCCGTCACGGTGAGTGGTGAGTCAACAGTCGCCATTTTGTCGGTTAGTTGCAGGGGCACGGCCTCGCGCACGGGCAGGCGCAGCACGAGAATGTCGCTGCCGTTGATCGGCGCGCCGATCCCAGTGGGTAATATTCCCGTTGGAAAAGCCGGCGACCAAGTCGCGCTGCCCGTGTATTGATAGCCGCTCACCGGCCCGCCATCGCGAAAATTCCACAGCAGCGACGTATTATCTTTGAGCGAAGTGCTGACGTAAGTGCTGGTTCGCGAACAGCCCTCGTAGCCCGCCGAGCGGATGTCGTAAGTGAACTGATCAAGCGCGTAGCGACCGCTCTCCTGGATTCGCGACAGCTTGTCGTTGGTCTCGTAGGAAGACTTGGAACTGGCAAAGATTGCAATGACACCGGCCAGCAGCAGCAGGCTGATGGCCATTGCGACCATGAGTTCCACAATGCTGAAACCCAGCATTACGCGCGCGAATACGGCCTTCCTGCGGTCAGTTGGCGCCATGTTCAGATCTCCGACTTGGTGACGAACGTCACCGTCTGCGCCGCTGTGTTGAGGGCTGTATTGACGTCATTGATGTGTTCAGCGCGTTCGTTCCAACGGATCGATATGGTCGCCACCTGGCCAGTCACCACGTTACCGGTCACCGCTATGCTTCCGCCTTTGATTCCCACCGCGCCTGGTAATGCGGCGTCGATTGCGGCTTGCCAGGCGATGAGGTCCGTTTGCGCAGTCCCCGTGCCAGTCCCGTCATAGCCTGTTACGTATTCGCTGGCTTTCAACTGATTGGCGCGCATCCGGTCCAGAATGTCGGCCGCGAGTGCACTTGCTTGCGATCGAACATAGGCATCCTGGTTGCTGCGCAGGCTGGTGAGCTGTAATGCCGCCACCCCAAGCAGGCCGACCGAGATAAGTACCAGTGTCACGAGGACTTCGATCAGAGTCAGGC
>Ga0247777_1000446_pt1 | contig 11676 bp, 11 predicted proteins | sample UWRJL154409C5_FD_179937 | JGI IMG/M metagenome (GOLD analysis project Ga0247777, IMG submission 179937) | Plant litter microbial communities from Arlington Agricultural Research Station in Wisconsin, United States - UWRJ-L154-409C-5 | ecosystem: Environmental > Terrestrial > Plant litter >...
GAAATCCAATCACCTCTTCTTTCTAGAGGGTAACGATTTGTGCGATGTTTTTTTTCGGCCAGTTGACCCGTGGAGTCCTGGTATGCTGTTTCGTTGTTCTCGATTGACGCCGAGTCTCAAGCCTTTTAGTACCTACCTAAATACGGAGACAGAAGAGAAACACAAAACTTAGATGGAGTAAAGTCAAGTCCCCTTGTGGAGCAGCTCCAGCTTCAGTGCAGGGATGGCCCTGCCCTCGCCTGACAAAGACTGGAAGCCAGAGCCCATCCAAGGCCTCAATGACGCCACAGAGCTGCTCAACAAACATCCCGAATGGCACCCCAAGCTCCCTTGCCAGATGCAGTGGAGTGTTTTCTGCAACGCCACACTGATCTTTGATGGCTTATTCTACAGATAAAAGTAGTGTCTTATGGTAGGATCTAGACATGGTCTGAAGCTATAAAATTCCTGATCAAAGTTGGGGGTGACGCCCACAAACTTCTTGGGAGACCTTCAGTCGGAAACAGGACGGTCATCACCCTACCCCTTCCCCTGGTTTGATAAGTGATATTATGATTAATACTTTGATTCTTTGCCTTTCAATAGTAGATCTAGCTACCTAGTTAGGTATCTGTCTGCCCTTCGTTCGAGCCAGAGCTGGAATGCTGAAGTCACAAGCTTTGGTTGAAGGGCTTGGTCTGATTGGGTCGGCGCACTGCACCCTCTCAGTATGTCCGCTCTGATAGTGGCAAAATTTCGGCGATCCGAGGGCTAGGCTCCTATAGCACAGTGGTAGTGCGTTGCACTTGTACTCTTCGACGACATGCAAAGGTCAGTGGTTCGATCCCACTTGGGAGCAAATCGCAATAATTTTTTTGAGGATTTATTTTGTTCTTATAACCTTGATTCATCGTTCTGTCTCTCTCTTGCCCCAATGTTGGTTGCCTACTACTGGACCATTGGAAGCTCTGACTTCCATCATTCCATGCCTGCAGCCAGTGGGCGTCCCTTTGCAAATCAACTGATATGAACGGTTCAGTCTACGTTCCAACAGGATGCTTTGCCAGTCGCCTGCTGCCAGTGACCAGCTGAGTCTTCCGCTGTGCCCTAACGGCAGGAACCGTTCGGCCCAGGCCCATTTCCATACGAGGTCGGAGATTTGGTGTTCGACTGCTGACACTCCGAGTACGAGACCCAAATATTGACGCCGGGGATTTCAGTCCAGTACTGGCCCAGTGTCTTCTGTGTGGCGGGGCAGCATGTCCGACGAATGTTGCCCACAATGGCAGCGAGGTCTTCGGCGGGTAGGCCTACCGTCGCGCCGTTATCCTGCTCGAACAGTCAGCCCAGCGTTCAGTCCGGTCTGGTGGGTACTCATGTGTGAGCCGGATCATCGTTGCCACTCACGTTGCAGAACTAGGAGGACACCGATGTTAGCAGCGACCCTCGCAAGTCAAGCACCGCAAGTCACCTACGTAAGTCCCCGTTGTAGCTCTGCAGCTGAGTCTTTGGCAAGTTCGCGCTGGCGCTCCCAGATAGCCGCCTGTGTCGTAGAGCGTCGACTCGGCCTGCGTGGCGTACCGGTACTCGCCCGTCTTGCAGTTGTCCATACCGCAGTTCAGCTGCGTCTGCGCGGCTCGCGGCTCTACGAAGCCATCGGCGCTGCGTCTCGTGAGGTTTCGGTTTATGCTGGAGTCGTAGCTTGGGTTCATCGCCAGGATAGTCTGGTAAATTTCCTATCTCGACGTGTCAGCGCACCTCATCGCCGGACTCGAGGGGCGGGTGGGTGAGTTCATACATCGACATCCGCGCCTTGCAGATTGACGCTTGGCCCGCCGGCAAAGACCTTTCCTGTCCAAGTCAAGCCTGGAGTGGTGGTGTAGCGTGCGAGCTCTTCGGCCACACCAGCCGCCAGTGTCATACGTGGCCCCTGTCGACAAGTAGTGGTCAGCATCACGAGACTTGCGGTGACGAGCACGACCCATTCCGCCATACCGTCCAGAGGCAAAGCAACACCAATGCTGCTACCGATGCATGACCCATAGTCGCTGAAGCGTCAAGTGAGCGGGGATAAGCTTGAGCCCGTTGATCAGGATTGGCTGGCGGTTTCTTTGAACAATTATGCTCCTCAAGATCAGATACAACGGACTACGAGGTAAGAGGGTTGGCTTCAATGACAATAGTTGCCCCAGTCGCGTGGGCGGCAAGTAGATATATACCGTAGGAATGGACATCCCGAGACCTTCAGTCACGGCGGTACAGGGAGGAGCGGGGCCGCTGACCTTTCAGAGTGTGCCAGGGGTTGCTCCGCCGAGATCAAAGGTTTCCTGGGCAAGTTCTCACAATCTCCAGTGAGGCGCGGAAGACCGCTGGGTAGACCCAGGGACATTCTAGACCATTGGGTGGTTCACTAAGCCACCTATGCTTCATTACTTGCGCCGTAGCAGCGCAGGGACCTGGTGGTGACTGATCGCGGCTACTTGGATTTGGCCGGCCAACCGAACAGTATACCCTAGTCCCGCGGACATTGATGACTGCTGCGCCGTTCGTTCAAGGTATCCCGCGGCTTCTTTGGGCAGCATCATGGCAAGGTCGTCGTCGGCCATATTTGTGAGCCGGGTGAACAACTGGGGCACGGCTATCAGCCGCACATCGACACTACGTTCCAACCGGCGCCTAAAGTTTCGGTACTATGCTTTCAGTAATTTTCACAGCGGACCCCCATCCAAGTCGACGGGGCAATGTCCGTATGAGTAGGTACCTAGTAAGTAGGTGAGTTAGTAGATGGGAATATACGAGAATCTTACCGCTGCGTCCCTCCATCGGCAAACAGCGTCAGACTTCCTACGTGGGAGACCAAGTGGAAGGCTGAAACCCGGTCTACTAGGAAGAGGAGCTACTGGGAGGCGAGGCTGACGACGAGGCACAATCCCAGCAATCTACATTGGCGATATGGCCGATATTTTGAGGTAAATTGGACCCTTGACCCGAGTTCCTCGGGCCCGAGGTGTCAACATCGCCCCGAAAACGACTGTCAAGGCCCGGCCGCTCGCACTACAGTACTATCCCGAGTACCAAACACCCATACTCCGGCGAACTGAGGTGGGAGTAGAATCGCGTCCATGATATGCTGCTGGCTCTCGGGACCGACCTAGTGTCATGGGGATCAAGGCAAGTAATTACCGCACCAAACGCAACCCGTCTTGGACGTCGTCACGGACCCTCAGTCACTGCGTCCGTTCACTCGAATCCCTTAGCCCCCAAGAGGACGTTTCGGCAGCAAATCGTTCCCTTTGGTACTCCACAAGCCTCATCAATAGGCCACAAGAGTATTCAGCCCCTCCAGCTCCCTCGCCCAGCACCGGTGATCGGCAACGGCGGCGAAGAAACCCTCAAGCAGGCCTATGCCGCCTTTGGCCAAGTCCACAACCTCGGAAAGACTGCCCGGCTTCATGCTTGCCATGGTGACGACTCCGTACGATTTGACCGCGTCGGTCCCCGACGAAGTCTGGACGCCGGGTAGGTCGATGGCCGCTCTCACCAGTCGAACGCCCTCGCCCGCCGCACCAATCGCTTTGAGGTGACCAAAAGCCTCGCGAATCCAGTGTAGTGCACGCCCGTTCCTGGATAGGGCGTCGACGGATGCGCTGCCGCCTGGCACGAATATGGCATCAACCATGGTGCTGCGCATGCCCTCGAGATGGTGGTCTGGCTTGATGCCCTCTCCGCCACTGGCAGGGCGGATAGTGCTTCGCCGGGTGCCGATGACCAATGGGATGGCCGAGGCGGCGACCAGCGCGGCGCGGACGGCCGCGACTGTCGTCGAGTCGTAGCCATCGGCAATGAGGATCGCGACCTTCCGGGTGGCGATTGTCGGCGTTGCGGGGAGGAAGTCGAACTGAGACAGGTTTCTGGCCTGATGGCCTTTGTTTTCCGTCTTGGCCTCCGTTGGCACGTCGGCGCCGACCATCTGGGCCACCGCCTGGGAGAGGCCAAGATCGATGTCCGCAAGCCGGCCCGCGAGGCGCTGGTAGATTATTTCCTCTTCACAGTGGTCGAGCTCGAAGCACAAGGCGTTGGTGACATGGGCCTTCTCGACCGCCGACAAGCTGTTGAAGAAGAGCTGTGCCTGAGAGAGATGATCCTGGAACTTCCTGCTGCGCGTCCGCACCTTGATCCCGGCGACCTTTGCGGCATAATCGACATACGCGCCCTCTTTCACGCCGTCCGCTGGACGCCCGGCTGCCCGGCGGTTGGGCCAGTAGTTGATGTTGCCGCGGCTGATGGTGTGTCTCATGGCGCCATCGCGGTTGAAGTTGAGGACCGGGCAGACCGGACGGTTGATGGGCAGCTCTTGCCAGTTAACGCCGAGACGCGATAGCTGCGTGTCAAAGTAGCTGAAGTTGCGACCCTGGAGGAGAGGGTCGTCGGAGAAGCCAATACCGGGCACGACGTGGCTCGTGCAAAAGGCAACCTGCTCCGTCTGTGTGAAATACTCGTCCACGTTGCGGTTGAGCTCCAGTTCGCCAATGTACCGCACCGGAACCAGATCCTCGGGCCAGACCTTGGTCGCGTCTAGGATATCGAAGTCGAAGTCGTGTTCCTTCGCCTCGGGAAGGACCTGGATGCCGAACTTCCACTTGGGATAGGCGCCGTTGTCGATGGCTTCCATGAGATCCTTGCGGTGGAAGTCCGGGTCCTGTCCGGCCAGTTTCAGGGCCTCGTCCCAAACAAGAGAGTGCACACCGAGTACGGGGGTGAAGTGAAATTTGACGAAGGAACGCTCTCCCCTGGCGTTGACAAGGATGAAAGTGTTGACGCCGAACCCTTGCATCATCCGATAGGAGCGCGGAATGGCACGGTCGGACATGGTCCACATGTACATATGCGTGGCCTCCGAGTGCATGTACATGAAATCCCAGAAGTTGTTGTGGGCCGACTGGGCCTGGGGGATCTGGCATCACAGCAGTCGTCAGTCGGGGCGACCGCTGCCTGATTCACCTGCGCGAGGGACTCACCTCGTTCTGCGGTTCCGGCTTCCCCGCGTGGATGACGTCTGGGAACTTGATGGCGTCCTGAATGAAGAAGACGGGGATGTTGTTGCCCACGATATCCCAGTTCCCCTCCTGCGTGTAGAACTTGACCGCAAAGCCGCGAACATCCCGAACGGTGTCGGCACTGCCCCGGCTACCCAGTACGGTGGAGAAACGCACGAAGACCGAAGTCTCCCGGGAAGTGTCGGTGAGAACCGACGCCATTGTCACGTCTTCGGCGCTCTCGTACAGCTTGAAGGTGCCGAAGGCTCCCGCGCCCCTCGCATGCACCACTCTCTCCGGAATCCTCTCATGGTCAAAACGATGAATCTGACTCGATTGTCAGCTTCTTTGTATTCTCCGGCTCCGTGGAGCGCGTCATGGGGTGGAAGGCGTACTCGTTCCCGGCCAAAGACATCCTCCAGAAGCATTGGCCCCGTCCCGTCCTCGTTGACAACCTTGAGCCAGTCGTCGGCGTTTCCTTGACGCACACCAGAGTCCGAGGTCATCCGCGCCCCCTCGTTGTCCTCGCGGGTGTCACGCTGGAGGTCGCGGACCTTGTCCGCGGGGTGCCCCATGACAGCTTGCTGAACCTGCTGCATCGGTTCGGTGATGAGCTTGGAGGCCATTGATGTTGACGGGAAGCGAACAGGCGGGGCGGGAGGATATGAAGGCTCAGTACCGTACGAGCGTCGTAATGTCGCGGTTTTGGATACTTGGGCGGGTCACGATGCTTGGGTAGCGAGGCGAGCGAGGGTAGTAGGTTGGTAGGTTAGTTTTGGGGTGGCCGCGAGGGGCAATGTCCACGTTAATTACGGGGCCTCTACGAGGACAGAGTCGTTGACGTCAAGAGTCGCGATAACGGCAGGGGTCTGGGTCGCTCCCCCGGGCATGCCGTTCTTCCGATTCTCTAACGTTACTGCGAAGAATACAAGAGAAACCGCCACAGGTCAGATGGAAGGAGCCGGGATTTGCAGCATGTTTGCATAACCGAGGTACCCGACTGTAGCGTGAAAAGGACGTTCCACCAAACCGTCACTGTGATGGAGACGATGACGACACCGCCCAATTCAGACAAGTGAGGTCTGCTAGATCAACACGAAGAAAGACACAAAAGAACAAATTGAATTTTCCGTGACTTGCTTGAAGCGAGTCAAATTCAGTCTTCAGTCCAGGTCCACGGCATGAATAAGGCACTGGTTAAATTGATCATGTTCAACTGATCACCGCTAGCATGGGTGACCTGCGAGGCTGCCAGGAAGCTAGCCTCCTAGGCTACAGCCGTAAGGAGGGGGACTCGAGGGGGTCAGGGTTCGTCACACTAGATGTTAGACCAGCCCCAAGCTACCTAGTGACGGCGTGTCGCGAAGCTTGACATCAGCTGAGTTCAAGTCGCGACTGTCGGGCTCGGTCAAGGAGACGATATTCTCAGCTAACTGCCATCACCCGCACTTGCAATGTCCTGCGCTGCTGAATCTCTGTAGTTTGCTCACCTGGTACGCTGAGGAAGCGAGAGGCAAAGATCTTGGGCTACGGTGTCCCGAGCAGGTCACTGCGAACCAACTGAAGGCGTCTGGCATTGGGCAGCACTCCCTTCCACGCCGACCGTTGTGATCTACATATCCAAAGGAAGTTCACTGAGAGATACCTGACAAGGAGTGGCTATATCGGCCTGACACCTGGTTGAAAGTGACGAAAATCCCGTCTCCCTGGACCAAACACGGAGCAACGCAGCCGCCAATCACAAACCCGGCGCGTCTGGCCCTTTCCGTCTCTACATCACAAGAAACCCACCTCCGTGACCCGTGAAGTCGCGTGCGCAGCGCCTGATAAGTCCCTTGAATAAGCTGCGTCGCTCGGCTTTGGCTTCTTGCTTGTCGCCAACCGGCGAGCCAGCACACACACACTCCGGAGCCGCCGCGCACCCACCGGATCACCAACCTCGCCGACCCACCCAGCACTGGCCACCAACACTGTTCCCACTCCCAGCGACAACGCCAGACGAGATACACGCCCCCGCTAGTAGGAACAACCCCGTGACGGGTTGTCCACAGCTGCTAAACAAACGTGCCCGCGCCGCCTAGAGGGTTAGGCTCTAGAGCCAAAAAGGATGAGCAGCATGTCAGTCTGTCCCGATGCCCTGACGACATGTGGTTGGAACAACTGGAAGTGGCTCGTTGCCAGAATCCGGTGCTCACCGGCCAAATCAGGCAAAGTAGGTAACGGTGTCGAGCCCTGCATCTATAAATTCCGCTGCTTCTCGACTATTGAAGTCGAGTCTATCAGACTCTTGAGGTAGGTAGGCTACCTAATCTAGGGTCCGGGTTCTCCAGTACACTACTTATCTTCAGCTGACAATCTGACCAGCCGACCCGGCGCATTCAAGCCAGTCGGCTTCGTGGATGGTCTGGCCAACATTATGGACCCGGGTCAGCCCACCACCTGGAGCGTTTTTGGCATCCACGTCTCGTCCGGAGCCCGACCAATAGCCTCGGAGTGGAGGATATAGGATCCAAGGATCCTAAAGAGAATACGTAAGGCGCCGCCCAGCGAAGATGGATATAACGCATCACGGCTCTGAGAACGTGGAAGGATGTACTGGGACCAGAACCAGCTCCGGAGGACGGTTCGGGGCAGAGACGTAGAACTGGGTGCGGGCAACGGGCTGTGCGTGTGCCGAATGCCGAACGCCGGAGCTGAGGCAGGCGGCAGGGGAAAGGTCAGTGGTGCGGGTTGCTTAATATCCCTCAGTGGGTAACCTCAGATCGTGGTCGCAGACGTGCGTCTATCTAACAGTTGACGACTCTGACTCCTGGAATGGGGGTGAGCTCACTACCGATCGGTCAAGGGACGTGATAGTCGTTACGGACCCAGGGACTAATATTGACGACAATTAACATGCCCAATTTCTGGAGGCCGAGGGCGGCTTTCCCTGCACACTCACCCGACCTGCCGACCATCATGGTTCCGTCTGTAGGGGGTGGGTTACCGTCCCACTGCTCCATGCTACAATTCTGCCAAAACCCCCAACCATAGTATAGTCTGCATCACTTCTTTTTCGCGGCGGCGGCCAAATCGGCAAGGGCTTCACGCCGCTTGTACTTGCCGTCCTCAACGACTCCTGTCATAACTCACGTGTCAGTCCGACGTCTCATGAACCGCAGAGATCACGGGCGATCATACCCGCATCGGCGTCACTCGAGAAGGTCCCGGACCACTGAACATACGTCTGTCCTTCGTGGAACCCAGAGGAGATGGGGAAGAGACGGATGGTGCTCAATACGGAACTGTAGCTGAGCTCGGGGCTGGCTGTGATGACAGAGTACGTAACGTAATGGTTGATGGTCTACGAGGAGATCTGTCAGTAGAATGCCTCTGTACTCGACGTCTTGCACAAAATATCCGGCGTGATATTAGGGGGCAGAGAGGGAAGTCGTGCTGGTGGGACCGTAGGTGGTGGGAGGAGGGTAGTAGGGGCTCACCGAATGCTCCTCCTGCTTGACCTCCAGGACGGTGCCATCTTTGAAGGACCATTTGACGATATCCGTGTCTGGAGAAGCTCCCTTGACGAACTCGCTCGTCTTAAGCTTGGACCAGAACTTGTCGAAGTCCTGTAGCTTGATGAGATGCCAGACGTCGGCGAGCGGGGCCGAGATGACGGCCGACTCAACGACGGATGCCGTCGTGGGGATTGGCTGGAAGCTGGAAGCCATTGCTGTTGCTCGATGTCGGTTAAGCCTTAGCTTGGGCTGTAATAAAGCGAAGAATGAATCTTTTTGTCGTGGGTGACAACCTTTCGAGAGAATAGAGTTCGAAGACAGGCGGGAAGACCGGCGTGGGTTTTTTCCTTGGTGTTGGTGAATCGCAGCAGCTGCAGCTGCAGACGATGACATCGGCGTGTGCATTCCGCACCTGTCACGTCACTGTGGGGAGACACTGGGCCAATCACTTCACTGGAAGGCTCTTCGTCGCCCCTGTCCCCCAACAGCCCGACAACACGAGCCACTCGCGGCAGTAACGTATTTGGCACCTCAGGAGCTCGGCTCGCTCGGGTACAGTACGTAGGGAGGGCGAAGGCGTGTTGGGGTACAATGACGGCAACACCAGAGAGCGATACAGTCGGGTACCACTGCGGACGATTTGGCGTTAGTGTCGCGGGTTCGAGTCCTGGTGTGCATTCCACCCATCCCAATTCCATCCATCAGAACGTCCATACATGTATATTATCTACGGAGGTAGGCACCCCATGAGCTTAGGCACCTCCGTTTCCCAGTGTACTTTCCGTCCCAAACGCCTGCTTCGAGCCAGACTCAGTATTTGGGTGTATCTGCTACCGAGACATAGACATATAGGTGCCAGCACAGAGGAGGTACATGAACCCTGCCCCCCCCCCCCTCCCCCCTCTACATGGCACAGTACCCTACGCTCCGACGGTACGTAGGTGCCAGTCAGCTCTGGCAACCCACCCAACCACCTTCCCTCCGTCAGACCAGCCTCCACCCCAGCTCGCCCGGCTCCACCTAATGGAGCTGGCACTGTGGATTCCGAGGTCATTCCCGGAGTAGCCTCTCCTCAGGGCTGCCTTCCATGCAGAACTCCCATGACAGCCGCCGAGGCCTTCCGCCCAAAGACCGCAACACGAGCCCTTAACATTCCTCTAGGCAGGCTGGGGCGCTGACCTCGCTTGCCTTGTCGTTCAGGTATCCCACCAACTGGCTTGTCCGACACGCGCACTTGATGGCCTGTACGAGCGTCTCGGCATTGATCCTCGCCCCCCCAGGGTTGGTGTGCGTGTGGTCGTTGGGAAAGTAGGCAGAGGCCTTGGCTGATCCCATCTGCTGGAAGACCGCGACCGAGTAGTGGGTGTGATCGATGTACTCGACTCCCAGCTTCTTTGCGACCTTGGCGGCATCGCGGGCAAATGGCCACCCTGGGCGGAGCTGCTCACCTCGCCACTGGTTGCGGTTCACCATTCCTGAGATCAGCGGTATGGCCTCGCGTTCCTGAATGTCGGCCACCATCTTTCGTAGGTACCAGCCAAACGAGTGCACCGTTTCGGCTTTGCCAGATGCTGTCGTGGTCTCGACCGTGTCGTCGCCGATGCCCGGCAGTGTGGCCCGATGCGACGTGCTATTGCTAGGGTCTCCTTCATCATTGTGGCCCATCTCGATCAGCACAAAATCCCCTGGCGCCGTGCCGGAGAGCAGACGTGACCAGAGGCCCTCGTTGATGAAGGAGCGGGTGGAGCGGCCCGACCTCGCGGCGTTGAAGACCGGGATGGTGAGGTAGTCTCCCAAGTAGTACCCCCATCTGCCACCGGGTCAGCGTTTGGGCCACTGCAGTCTGGGTCTGGCTGGCGTGCGCTCAGCTTGACGGCGAGCCTACCCCTGAATCGTCGAGCTGGCGTTGTAGCTAGACGCAGTGCTGTCGGAGCAGATGAGGAGCTTGGGCTCGGCAACCGCCGCACCAACCGAGGCGGCGAGCACCGCCAAGGCCTTGGAAAGTCTCATTTTGGCGGGCAAAGCGCTCTGGGTGCGTCGGAGGAGGAGTGGTTGTCCGTTGTCTGGGTATGGCACCGGCAGAGAGGCTTGGCACCGGAAGATATACGTGAAAAAGCTTGCTCTTCGCGTTATTTCGCTTAGATTATTTCGCAGCATCCCGTGAACCGCGGAACCGACATGAGGTGAGCCGCCGGCTAAAGGAGAGATCATTGACCCCGAGCGGGTGATGCGGCCAGTGGACAGCATTCGCAAGTGAAACCCGGGTAGAGTCCATGCGATCGTTTGCAGGGGCAGATCCTCTCAGGCTCGGGTCTGTTTCCGTTTCTTGAGAATTCGTCTGTTGCCGATGGCGTGGGTATATCTCACTGGAAAGGCACGCCAGCTCCCGGTTTCGCGGCTGTTGTAGCTTTCAGTCCCCGGTGTCGAGGGAGCTTGTAATACCCAGATCCATCATCACTGAGCAGTCGTACGTCTTGGAATCGAAGAAGACGACACAAGCGTCTCCATACGCTTGGTATCCGTCCATGGAATCGGCCAGGGTGACAACCGTCGTGCTCTCGCCCCGGCACCAATGGGAATACCTTCTCTCTTCCTTGAAGCCCAAGAGCGCGACCGCAAAGGCGACTAATACATGCCCACAGAGGAGAATCAAGTTCAGCAATGCGTGGGCCAGATCCGGAGCAAGAAGAACACCTTCGTACCTCCGCTGCAGCGAGTCAAAGTAGAGGACCGAGACTCGGCCAGCGGATGAGCTGCCGGTGCAGACCAGAAGCTGGGGCCGATGGCGCCAGAGCTCGTGGAGTAGCGAAAGGCAGCCGACGCCTTCGTCCGAGTGGCATCCAGGCGGTGTGTTGGCCAGGACAATGTCTACCGAGGGAAACTGCGGTAGCCGGTCGTACCATGCGTCGGTGGTGTCCTTCTTTGTCGACCTACTGCCTCGTTCCAGCTTTTCGCGGTAGTGCTCGGCCGAGACCCGGGGGTAGTGAAAGGCGCCGTCGCCAGAACCCGGCGTCCGCGGGTGACCGTAAACTGCGAAGGAGCGCGTGGCGGGGCCGTGACCGGTAGACACGTTCGTTTGACGATCCCGGAGCCAGCGGAGGTCTTGCCAGTCGGGCTTCCCCGTCGCTGCCACGGCTCGCGGATGTCTGGTGTCGAGGACGACG
>Ga0247777_1000447_pt1 | contig 11672 bp, 8 predicted proteins | sample UWRJL154409C5_FD_179937 | JGI IMG/M metagenome (GOLD analysis project Ga0247777, IMG submission 179937) | Plant litter microbial communities from Arlington Agricultural Research Station in Wisconsin, United States - UWRJ-L154-409C-5 | ecosystem: Environmental > Terrestrial > Plant litter >...
GTTGCTCTGGATGCAACATCGTTTCCGGTCTGTCGAGTAGAAGCTAGATCCCCCTTGAACTTGTATCCACCAGGGTTCTGACATCTGCTTGGGATTGGAGTGATTGTGTGTGTGTGTGTGTGTGTGTGATGAGCTGGGCACCTTTCTGATGTTCAGCCGTTGTCATAATTCAGCGTGGCTGGCCGCTACGCTACCTCCTGACGAAGGTTTCTCTTCGGAGTTCCGCTGGACGGGCATAGTCGGTAGGTCGTTTGCTACTCGGGCATGGGCTCACTTTTAGTGGAACTCTCTCTTCGCAGATTGAACTGGGGTGTTTTGCTGCCCAGGGGGAAGGGGGGGACTTGACCGGTACCCGCCGTCGCCTTCCAACACCTCAGCCGTCGTGCGGATACTGCCCATACCGATTCATCGCTCCTCTTCTAGCGACCAAGGCTTTGCCGGACTCGACCCGGTAGATGTCGATGTTCACCTTCTGCAGCCCCGCCTCTGTGAGCGAAGCTGCCACCTCGTCGTCGGTCGTCTGCGTCGTCGCGCGGTCGAGCAGATGGCGCGTATGAAGCGTCTGAAGCACCGGCGTCTGTCTCGTGATGGAGTCCGAGATGACGGAAGTGGGATGAAAGGCGGAGAGAAGCAAGGCCGACGTGAACTGGATGGCAACGCAGGCCAAGAGGAGAAGAAGGGACATGAATGCGGGGGCGGAGCGCAGAAACGCGGACGGCGTCCAAAAGAGCTCCTTGGCGAGGCCGGATGGGCCACCGTTGGCGGCTCGGAGTATGGAGAAGGTGGCAACGTCGGCCAGAACCACCGAGCGGGCCTCCATCAGGAGCGACGCGGCGAGGCCTGTACGGATGACGGCCTGGAGATCAACTGCGGTTCTCAGAATCAGGGCGCAGACTTCAGGATCAGGAGTCAGTTAATGCACTGTATGGAAATGGCGTGAGATGAAAAGGCACGAACTCGTGACGGTTCTCGTGGCGACGTTTTTTAGCACAGGGTAGCGCCAAAAGTGCGCAGCGCGTTCTCCGTCGGGATCGGATCCGAGGCCGGTCCAGATGTAGATCGGGAACGCGAGCAACCCACGGTTCCGGGTACGAGGGTGATGATGGCCGTCGGCCCCAGCCGACCCTTGAACCACCGCTTCTTACCCAGCTTCGCATCCAACTTCGCGTCCGCCGGCGTCGAAGGCGACAGCGAGCAGTCATGTCCGGCCACGAGTGGAGGCGGCGGAAGGAACGGGGGTCTCACATGCTCCGTAGTTGAGCGATATACCGGCGCATCGGGCGTGTGTAGCTTGTCCGTTATCCTGTTAACTGTTCAACGATGCTCCATCTGAGGGTTCTTTCATCACTTGACGCTGAGAGCCGACAATGCGATTCGCTGACCCGGTCCTCTGGCGTGGCGGGGCCAATTTTAGTGGTGACGGGGCGGCAAGATCACGTCTGGGTGCCTTCTCAGCACCAAATTTAGGGGGTTTTTCGGTGGATCTACACACGCTGTGGGCAACCGTCGGCGAGCACAGCCAGGCACGAGGCACCCAATGCACCGTGATGGCAGGCTCGCACAGCACTCTCAGGGAACCGCGGGGCTGCTGTGCTGGTGTAGGTTCCTTAGTCTCGCTTCCCTTCCGAGCAGAAAAGGCATGCAAAACATGAGAAACCCCCAAGGCGTTGCAGAACATGGAACCGACTTAACGGACCATGATTGCTCAACCAGGCTCTCAAACTATGCAAAGATATCGATGTATGGCATCTTCACCGCGCCCAACAAGGTGCCGCGTCGACCTCGATGAAGGCCTCGGCCGCTACTGCTCTGCGGATTACGAGTTACGGGACAGAGCTCGCCGACTGCTTCCACTGACCATACTTCCGCTCCCACTCGTCGTTGACGTCGCGGTAGTCCTCCGGGCCGTACGGTTCGGTGATCTCCTTCAGCCACGTCTTCTTCCGGTGCACCTTCAGGCCCAGGTCGGCCAGCAGCATGTCCATGAAGGGGACCGCGTCGAAGACAAAGTCGGGGTGCTTCGCGCCGTAGTCGTACGGATACCGCCACTTGCCCATACGGTTGTGCAGCACCGTGTCGTACTGCAGCTGCTCGAGGGTCGCGGCGCCGCTCCCTCGGGCGGCGCCGACGGCTGCGCTCGGGTCGCGTGCCAGCTTCCCGTCGAAGAAGGCGCTGATCCACAGCCCCTCCAGGTGGGCCGTCATGGCGTTGCTGAAGTTCATGTTGAAGCCGCTGAAGGCGATGTCCTTGTTCCGGAGGAACTTTTCCTGCGGCGGCGTGATGAAGTGGTACAGCAAGAACGGCGTCGTCGCCGACGTCGGCGTGATGCCGCTCTCGCCCCCGACCACGCGGATGCCCTTCTGCTCTGACAGCGGAACGTACTTCGCGTTGAAGGTGCCCGGGTCCCGGAGACGGGGGAAGCGAGACAGGATTTCTGCGTCGGCCCTGTCAAACAGCGTCCGTTGGCTGCCGAGGTCCGTCGCCGACGCCTCGCCGGGCACGAGGTGCGGCATTCCGAGCTCCTTTTCAATGCCCTCCGGAAGGAACTTCAAGGGCGGAGCGTGTGTCCACCCCGTCACCAACAACAGCGCGTCCGATTGGAGAACCGTTTTCTCCCCGTCGGCGAGGTGTACCTCGTGCGGGCCGAGGTGCGAGATGTCAGCCACGTGCACCTTGATCTTGCCATTGCGCACGAGCTCGAAGAAGTCGGTGTCGTAGTTCAGTATGCTGAAGCTGCAGCCAGCGAAGAAGGCGTCGGTCTTGGGCTTCAGCTTGGCCATCTCGGGGTGCGAGTCGAACTTGCACAGACTAATCACGTCTCCCCCGAGGATCTTCCAAAAGGTGCGACAAATGGCTCGCCCCACGGCAGTGCCGTGGAGTAGAGACCGCACACGCGTTCCGTACTCCGCGTCACCAGACCAGACACAAGGGCTGAACCACGTCAAAAGACGGATGTCTAAGAGAGGCCAAAGTTAGCCCTGAGACGCCCCGCCCACCAATCATCAAGCACGGGAACGGCAGGCACGGAGACGACGTACTGACGAGTTTCTCCAGCCACTTCTTGAGCGGTGTCACGTAGGGCGGCGCCATCCAGCAAGCGCCGTGGCCCGACTCTGTCATTTTCGTCAACGCATGTCGCATCTCACCGCGGACAATCAGCAGTGAGCCCTCACCTCGTATGACCCAATCGACCTGGACGCCGGCCGTGGCGTAGGCGTAGGCGGCGTCCCACGCATTCTTGGTTCCCCCGAAGACGGTCGCACGCCGTGTCTTCGCGGGGTCGACCGTGTCTGCATGTCGGAGGAAGTCCTTGGCATGGAAGAGCGGCGCCCCGAAGGCCTCCTGGCCGTCGATATGAGGCAGGAACGGGTTCGACGTCAACCCCGTCGCCACGACCAGTCTCCGGGCGAAGACCTTGTCGTTGGGAAGGGCGGCGTCCGGATGGAGGACGTCGAAGCCCCTCTGCACGGTGAGAATCCAGCCTCCGTCGGGCTGGTGCTCCGCCGAGACGACCTTGGTGCGGAGTCGGATAAGATCGAGGAAGCCGAAGTGCGAGGCATATGCCTTGTGGTAGGTGTGGATCACCTTGCCGGGGATGTGCTGACCGGGTTTGATGTCGAACCGGGTCGGCTCCATGGGGAAGTCGGGATACTCATACGTCCCAAGCATGTTGTTGCTCTTAAGACCGGGATACAGCCGGTGTTCGGCCCAGACACCACCGACGGTAGGGGAGGATTCCATCACGGCCAGTGACCCGCCGGGGTGCAGCTCATGGTACTGCTTCGCCGCCGCCAGGCCGTACCATCCTGCCCAGTGTCGGTTTCAATGCTTGAGGCCGACGACGGCTGCGGATCGACTCCGGCCGCCCGGGGGGCAGAGCAGACTTACCGGCACCGATAACAACGCAATCGAGCTTCTCCATTGCGACTGGCCCTTGTCTTCTCGCAGAGGAAAGATGCTGATAACCTCGCCAAAACTCGTGCGGGGTCGGAGGGCAAGCCGCTTTCGCTGCCAGGGGGGGAGCTAGACTTCAAACTCTGGGTCAAGTGTCGCTCGCCCACAGAAAGGATATAACAGAGTGGAGAGAGTCAGGTCGGGTCATCACAAAAGAAAAGGAAAGGGGGTACGACCAGCCACCGAAGAAACATGCTCTAGACCTCTCGGCGTGCGGCGAAGGCAGCCACTCGGAGCGAGGGAAAGTTGCTAGGGAGCACGGCAGCACGACTCGTCGTACTTTGTACAGTCGTACTTTGTAAATATACCGGGGGTGAAGTTGCAGAACAATTCTGCAACGTGCATAAGTAGCTCGCTACCCTTCCTCATCTTCACCCCCCCGCGCCGCTAGGGTACGTTTTAGGGTGGGTGGCAAGGGCCGGCGGGCGGGGGGGGCGAGAGCACGAAAAAGGGGCGTCCTCGGCCGGGGAGATTCCCGCTCGAATCATGCCCCGGCACCTCGGTAGCGGCCACTTCCAACGGCGGTCTCTAGCACGCGACGATATCCTCATGTATCGTCGTGGGCCGTTTGCGGAGAGCGCCCGCCTTTCGCCCCACGCGATGTGGAGTCTTTGGAGGGGAGGGAAGACGCCACGGCGGTTCGAAACGGCTATCTGCGCCACGTCTCACTCGAGTAAGTCGAGAACATTTCACGACTCGGGTCTGCTCATGATAACACACGCAGGATATGCTTCCTTTTGCCGTTTGGCCCCTAGTCGCTTCTCTGCGTTAGCGCCGGAGCTGGCGCACATGCGACCCGGGCCGCTGGAACCTGGATCCTGGCTTTTGACTCGCTTTCGAGCCAGGGACGAACCACGGATGTCGTCCACCGGAGCACTGTCGTTTTTCTCGTTTCTTTTCGAGGTAACACCATCCAGGGGTGCGGAGGACCCATTTGCTCCCCTGAGCTCCCGTTGCGGTCCCTCTTCGGCGCCCTGCTGGTACCCCGGCTTGCCCGGCGTGGAGCGACCGGGGGTATACTCACAGGGTTCCAGGAAACCGAGACGTTGACGACCAGTCCTTCTTATCCTCGACTGCCGACCTGGATGACCCAGCCCCTGCTTCTCCCGCGATGCAGAGGCCATCTTGCATTTCCTACTGGGTACACAGTACGGAGAACATGGGCCTTGTCATCCCGGGGGGCATTTACGTACATACATGCGTGCAACGCCGGCGTGGAACGGCGGACACCCGCCGGCCGACGTTGCTTTTGCCGCGTGCTCCGGAGGCGCTAGCCCAGATGCACTCGGTGCGGGTCACGACTTGGCTGCCCCCAAGCGGGTGATATCCGTCGATCGTTGCCCAACCCGATGTTGACGATATACAAGGGCCAGCTCCTTCAAGGCGGACGCGTCTATATCAACCTCGAGCACGCCGCAGGGCAGATACGGCTGGGCCAGGTTGAGATAACCCGAAGCTTTCTTTCTCCTCGACAAGCAGTGCTTGCAGGCCCTCTTCTTTTCCTTTCGGTCCCCCCTCCCCTCCCCCCCTGAGGAGCACAGGACATTGACCATGTCCACCGTTGACATGTCGGATCCCGCGGCGGCAGCCGCCGCCCAAGCAGCCATGGAGGCCCAGCTGGCGGCAGTTAAGCGATTCAACGTCGAGGCCTTCACACTCCTCGGCATTGCCTTGGCAGCCACGGTGCTGCGAACGTATGCCCGCGTCAGTGCGGTGGGCATCCGGAACCTGAAGCCAGACGACTACCTCGTTTGGGTGGGAGCGGTACGCACCATGTCATCCCTGCCTCTTCCAGGAATTACAGGTTGCTATCGGCCACTGACACCCGGCCCCCACCCCCCAGATCTTCCACGGGATCGAGACAGGTCTCGCATATTGCGTGGGCGAGGTGGCTCATGGCCTTGCCAACAACGGCATGACGGACGCTCAGAGACTCGCACTTGATCCAGCGAGCATGGAGTACCATCTGCGGTGAGCTGTCCTCGTACCCAAGGTCCAATGACGCAGCTTCTGACGGAGTTGGTTCAGTGTCGTCGGGTCCCAGATCCAGATAGCAGGCTGGTCCAGTTACTCGATTCTACTCTGGTCGTTGAAGGCTGCCATGTGCACCTTCTTTCTTCGTCTTACCGTAAGCCACGAGACACGGCCTGCTATTCCGTCATACTCACATTCTACCAGGACGGTCTGGAAGGTTACCGTCTTCGTATCTACATCGGCTTCGGGTTGATCGGCGTCACATGGGTCGCCATCATCCTCAATCTGTTCCTCAGCTGTCACCCTTTGTACAAGATGTGGCAGATCTTCCCCGACCCTGGCCGTAGGTTTCCCCTATCCCAAGCCTGGCCACTGGGATCTGTCTCCAGAACTGACACAATTTTGCTGTTTAGAGTTCTGCCAGCCGGCGACCTCACCGGCTCTGGTCTGGACTTTCCTCAGCATGAACGTCGGCACCGACCTATACCTCATATCCATCCCTCTGCCCATGCTGTTCCGGGCCAATATGCCCAAGGTGAAGAAGATCGCGCTCATATGCCTGTTCTGCTGTGGTCTTTTCGTCACGATGGCAGCGGTACTGCGCGTCGTCTTCATTGTCACCGTAGGTCCCAACTGCCCCCCCATTACCGGCTTCCGTTCTGCCCCTAACAGTGTCAAACAGGACCAACAAAACGGTGCCCTGCTCGCCGGGTCCTGGGCCGTTCGTGAGACCTTCGTAGCCGTCATCACCACCAACCTGCCCATGCTGTTCCCGCTGTTCAAGCGCTGGCTTAGCCCGCTTGTCAGCAGCATCAGCAGCTCGGTCGGCAAGGGCAGCAAGGACAGCTCGCGGCCCCCCACGCTGGAGACGTTTGGCAAGAAGGCAGTGCGTGCCCGGCCGCCGCGCTCCGTTAACCACATCACCAACGTGACGGCATTCAACGACAGCCAGGAGTACATGGTGGAGATGGGCGCGCTGGGTCGCCCTGTCGGCGGCGGCGGCGAGAAGGGCAGCAGCGACACGAGCAGCGACTCGGACAAGACCGGCGCCGGTGCCGGCATCCAGCGGCGCGTCGACGTCAGCGTCTCGCAGGAATCGGGCATCCCCGTGTCGGCGGGGCTGCGCGGGAACTACACGTCGGCCTCGTCCAGGGGCGGAGAACCGGCGCGGACAACGTATTTCGCCGATCACATCACCTCAGACTCTTACAGGCATAGATAGGTGCTGGCCGAGAATCGGTCCCTTTGAAGCAAATACATCGATATCGTCATCCAGACGAGGAAACCGCCGGGAGGCTCCCCCGTCGGCGTAGCCCATACCCTCTGGGCCCCGGCGCTGCTAGAGCCTGATGTCTTCCGGAAATCCACTGGAAACGGGGCAGGGAAGCGCCAACGGACTAGCCGCAACAATGACGAGGCGAAAAGAAGCTCTAGACGTACACATGGCAGAACGCGCCTCCGTGCCCTCCGAGCCCATCGTGCGCTTCCATGACCGGGATCACATCGGGGATGAGCCACTTGAGGTCGACTTTCCGGCTTGCGCCGTTGCTTCCGAGGGTGACCTGGGCGTTGACGCGATTCTCGGGGTCTTGCATCTGCCAAATCCACCAGAGTCGATCCAGCATAGCGTGGTGGAAGTAGAAGATCGGATCGCCAGGGGAGACCATGGGGTCGCCGCCGGGGTCGCCGCCGGAGATGTAGTGGCCTGCGGTGTGGACGCCCCAGTTGTAGGGATCACTGGCGTTTCGGGGCGGCGTCAGCAGAGTGTTGTAGAAGGTGTTGATGTCCTTGGATTTCGTGATGAGGTTGTAGGAGCGATCCGCGGTGGCGCCGAGCGCCACTTCGACGTTGACGTCGCGGCGCATGCAACGCGGATTGTACCCGCCGCCACTTGCCATCGGATTCTTCGGCACGTTGTTCATCATGGGGGCGCCGGGCCCCACGGTGGCCTGGTAGCTGTTGGAGAAGTTAGCTCTCGAACGGCGCCCTTGACCGACTGGTTCTGGACGGGGTAAGTACGCACTCCTTGAAAGGACCCTCCGTGACGCATCCGCCTCCGCCGGCAGACTTGATCAGGCCGCCACCGGTACGGAACCCGGTATACTTGGGATCCGGTGCGCCGTTGCCGCCCATACTGGTCGCGTTGCCATTGAACAGGGCCGAGTTCTTCGGGTCCTTGGTGTAGCGGTCGTAGTTCATGTACTTTACAAAATGACAGTCAGCAACCTTTTGGTTTGTTTTGTGATAAACGGAATTGGGGCAGGTAAGAGCGTACTGGGTGGTATCCCTTGTAGCCGCACTCGTTGCGAAGAGCTGTCTCGTACGCGAGGATGAAGTACTTGTGGGCCGGGAACAGGCCGATCGTGTCATGCAGAGATCCGGCATTCGTCATGTGGTAGGCCATGAAATCGTGATAGCGGCTCCGAACCCCCGGGAACTGGTCCTTGGGGGCCCTGGACGGCGCCTTCATGAGGCAGAGCGTGGCGTTGATGAAATCAGTCCGCTGCTCGTTGGTCATGTCACCCCTACGGCGGCATAATCAGAGATTTGACGACAGTAGAGCGGTCGGATGATCATATATACCACTCCCTCCGCACGCCCGCATTCTCCAGTGTGCAGTTGTTGTTCTTGCCGGCGGCAATCTTCTTGGTCATGTACGCGTCGACGTTGGCCATGGTCGCCTCCTCCAGCTTGTCGACAAGATCCAAGGGGTAGAAGCCGTTGCGTTGCCTGATATGATGTCCATGAGTTACCGTCGCTCAAATGGGGAGCCCAACACACTCACACGGCCACCTTCGATCTCCAATCTCTCTGCGTCACGACCCCCGCGAGGGCCGAGGGCAGCAGCACGGCCGCACTCCAGATAGACCGCATGTTGGGCAGTTGTTTGGTGCCAGTTGCTACGCGTACCACTGGCCTTGTGGAGAAGTCGCTATAGTCTTAAGCGACCCACCGCCCAGCGGAGATCTAAGGGACTTTTTGTAAGATACGCCGTACTGTCCGCCCGGGTCAAGTGGGGGCAGTTTTGCGCCGGTCCCATATGGCAACATAAAGCTTAGAACAATGAGTGGACTGGCTATCCACGGTTTACTTTAGTCTTCGATGAAATTCTTGTGGGGTATTACTCTCTATTAATTGACCGGTTCTTGTGAATGGTCCCGGCATATGACTTTTGCCCGGGCGAGGCCCACCTAAAGTGGTGGCGTTGCTCGTTCCGCGAGGCCCTTTCGTTTAGCCGAGAGATTCGGCTATCCCGTGTTGTGAGGCTAGCGCCTAGGCCCTGCCGCCTGTGGACGGTAGGTATTTCATTCATATACGAGCCTGGATCATAATTAGCACACTCACTCCAACGTGCGATGAAAGTCAGTTGGTGAACCTCAGCTCTTGGCAGTTTGTGCTTGATTTGAAGTTCGCGCGGACAAGATGCGCGCAGCCACTTCTATCGTGGCCCTGCTCTGCGGAGTGAGCCTGGCCTATCCGGGTTCAGTTGGCCCCAGAAGGGCCTTGGACGGCCGTTCAGAACAGTCTGCAGCGGACAACTGCGTCGAAAGTTCAAGATCTCCATCGTATTGGAGAATCGACGACTTGGTACTGAAGGTGTACAACTGGGATAACGGCGGTTCCATGGGCACGTTTGGCTTCCGATCCTATTACTCGGCGACCAACCAGACGGTGGAATGTATGGCGCAGGACGTGGACCTGGCGAAGCTGGGGGATGGGCCGTGGTCGAAATGCAACACTGCTGGGACCGAGTTTCGCTTCGATTTGGTCGACATGAGCCTGACTATGAAGGAAACTTGGAGATGTCCGGCGTCTCCGGGGTGTGTATCCCGATCTCCTGACACTCCTCATGGGCGGCGCAGTGGGTTGCGGAGAACTGAAAAGCTGTTGCGCTGACACTTCTGCCCCCTATACAGAACTATTTACAACGCAAATGCAACAGGGCATTTTATGTTGCACGGCTGCCTCGACAATGACACGGCGAGAGGTCTCGAGTCGGATTGCAATCTGATGGAGTTGGATTTGGCGGCCAATGCAACTTCGTCGGCGGCGACGAGTTAGTTGCTGTTTGTCGACCATGGCATTACAGGGAGAAAACTGAGAAGATCTCCCTTCGGCTGGTATAGACATGGATAGGCAGTTATCATTCTGCAGCCGTCACTTCACATGTACAAGTGCCAGTGGGGACGTTTAGGCCTGGAACCGCTGCTACCAGGTATACGGGAGGTCACCGCTGCCGCCGCTCGTCTGTATTGTCAGGAGAATGTGCACGGCAGATTCTGTGCAAGTCTCAAAGTCCAAGATCTCAAACAAAATCGAGGGAACTAGACCTTTCATCTGCCTGATTATTGAGCAAACATGGCATAGCGGAAAACTTCAGTTAGAGGGTGGCGATCGTACTGGCTTATGTCGACGAAGAAGGTCGTAGCAAACGGGAGGAGAGCGAAAGACAAACTATTACGAGAGTATTAGGGCAAAATGCAAGGAGACTCTGTTCTGCCTTGATGACTGTAAGGATGCTAGTACTAGAACCGGTCACTCCGAGGTGGATAGAGATGGAGAGTGGTTATGATGGAAGATTGCTCGGCCCAAGTTAACGTTACCATGTGTGCCAGGTTCATAAGGAGCTTGCCCAACTCCTCCCTAAAACACGGGCCTCTTCCAGCATCGAGACCTCACCCTGTCCCTCCTGGCAATCTTTGGGCTTTCTTGATTCTTCACATATGTTAACGTCAGCACTCCCCCAGTCAACACGTGGTTGAGTATCTCAGACCATCTCTTACTCCGGAAACCCCCGATATACGTCCATTCCGTTGTGCCCACCGGACGACGAGATGTCACCAAACCCGCACCCATGCTCCGGGTCGCCATCAAGACGCCCACAGGTCTTCTTCCTCATAGTGACAAGTATGTACAGGCGCACTGAAAGCTTGTTTTCTACTTCCGTGGCCTTGGGCTTACTACTAGTGCTGTGATTTGTCGCGGCCTTGCAGGGCGAAAGCTATGAAGACTAAAACTCAATGTTCTCGAGTTCAGAACTCCTTGGCGGTTAATGCAACCGTATTGTCTCGACTGAACGGCGGCGCCCTTGCACCTTCCAGACGGTCAGAAACCTGGATGCAACAACCCCTTACAGACCCTTCAAAAGATCCGGCAGCACGGTTTCGGTATAGGCCCAAGTGTTCGTCGTGAAGTGAGCCGTCCACCAGGAGCCCGTGTACCAGGTAGCCCGCTTCCCCTGAACGCCGTACAAGTCCTGTATGTAGCCCTCTCTCATGGCTTTAGGAGGCACGCCGATCGGGACCCGGCCGTGATCAGCGAATGCTTTCCAGATCAGTCTGTCTCCTTCTTTCGCCCCCGCGAGTTGTCCGGCCTTGACCAAGTTGTCAAAGGCCGTCTGCGTCAGCGCCTTGGCCGCGTCCGCCGTGTAGTTCGTATCGCCGATGACGAGGACCCGGAAAAGCTTATCTCCTGCGCCGGAGGTGCCAATGTAGTCGAAGCGAGCCAAGAAGGGCGTCTGCGGGAATACGAGGTAGTTGCTCGGCCCCGCTGCCGGCACCGTGTTGGTCAGGGCCGCGCTCGCCGGAAGCGCCGGGTGTGAGACGATGCCGGCGAAGTTGGTGGCGTACTCGTTTTGCCGAAAGATCTGCTGCTCGTGCGAGTCGAGACCGAACGACGCCAATGCCTCGAGCGTCGGCTCGATGGCGACGAGTAGACGTTTGGCGGTGATGTGGGTCTCGGTG
>Ga0247777_1000448_pt1 | contig 11671 bp, 16 predicted proteins | sample UWRJL154409C5_FD_179937 | JGI IMG/M metagenome (GOLD analysis project Ga0247777, IMG submission 179937) | Plant litter microbial communities from Arlington Agricultural Research Station in Wisconsin, United States - UWRJ-L154-409C-5 | ecosystem: Environmental > Terrestrial > Plant litter >...
CTCCAAGGTCACATTGAGCAAAATCTTCGCCCGGTTCTTATGAAGCCCTGCTACATGGGCATTCCGATCATAATCATCGGTGATCCCAGCGGTACGTCGAAGAGCTCCATCTACGAAGAGAGTACGTTCGACGTGCTCAAGCGCATGGGCTTCAAAGCACTGCCTGCACCGACCAACGATCTTGATCCACGGCTGCGCGCGGTGGAAGCATGGCTGCTGAAACAGTCAGGTGGTCAGGGAGCTATACTGTTCGACAAGCTCTACTGTCCGACGATCATTCGAGGTCTGGCAGGCGGCTATCGCTACGCAAAAACGCGTAACGGCACTCGGAAGCCGCTTCCGGACAAGAACCAATACTCGCACCCAATCGACGCTCTTCAATACGCCTGTCTCGTTGCGCATGGGCAGATGAACGGAGTAATCGGAAGGGTGCTTGGCTCTCGTCCACGAGTCGAGCGCCGGCGGGTATCTGCGGCCGGATGGACTTAACCAGCTTCGACGTCGAATGCTCACGATCCGCGTGTGATGGACTGGCCTTCTTGTGCAGCTTCGGCGTCGCCAGTACAGGAGCGTGGGCTCGTCGCATGACGATGCCGTGCTTCTTAATATGCGACCGGATGCACTGGGCAGTGTATCCGTACAAATCCACCAGATCGCGCATCGGTGCGCCCCACCTGTAGAGGTCAATGAGCTCTCTCAAATCCCTACGGGGGAGGCGCACGCCACGCATCAGGGCCTCACAATCTGGGGGCGCGCGAGGTTCTGCTGCGCCTTCGCCAGCGCCTCTTCAGTTTCAGCTTCGATGTTGCCGAGGATGTAGCCTTCGAGCTCCTGCGCAATAGCAATCGTAGTGTGCACAGTAACTGAGTTCGCAGCGTGTTCCGGGATCGTACGGTCGACAAAGCCCGAAGATGAAACGATCTTGGTCGCCGCTTCCAGCGCGGCTAGGCGCGTATTCAACTTCATTTGCTGGAGACGTGCCAAGTTCTCCAACTTCTGTGCCGACACTTTTGCTTCGCTCAATTCATTCTCCTTTTATTGGTGGGTGAGAGTGGTCGAAGGCTTCCCTCACAGAGGGTGTAATGGTCGTTGCCCCGCACGCAGCCGTAGTAAGGCGTACCGTGCGCTGCGCAGACCGTCCCATCGATCAGCGCCTTCACCTGCACGATGGGGCCGTAGATGTGTTGCTTCTCCTCGATGACTTCGAGGAATTGATCGAAGCCATATTTATGCTGCGGGTGGTTCTTCGTCGTCGTCGTCATCAGCGCCCTCGTCGACTATCTTGTTGAGTTTATAGATGCCGCGCTGCAGATGGTACATGCTCTCCGCAGCATCGGCGCAGCTCGACGCGAAGAACTCCCGGCCGTTCTTCTGAATGCCAACCACCACTACAATCGCGAGATCGGTGTTGTGCGCGTCGGCTAAGATGGCAACGGGGTCGATATCGTTACTGGTGACGCCGCCAAGGCGTTTAACATTGGCGTGCTCTTCACAGGGCATCGGTCCAAAGCAGAGATCGCAGCGCGGCTCGCTACCTACCAGTTTCGGGGTTGTCGTTGTCATAGTTGCCAATCTCCGGGAGGAGAGGTTCTGCAGCGTCCTCCAGCGCCTTTTCGATACTGAGCTTAGCATCCACCAGCATCATCTCTATTGGCGCTAGGAGCTCCGGACGTAGCGTGCTGGCGGTGCTGATGATCTCGTCGCACAGTTCGATCTGCTCGCTGCACGCGCTCCGCATGGCCGTGTTGACGCTCTCTCCGGCCTTGTCTTTGAAGACGAAGCCGTCGTCCATCATTTTGATGTTGTCGAGGTGGAGCTGCTTGATCGCACGCGCAGCCTTGATGGCGGGGTGCTCGTCTTGAATGGCATCTGTCATGGGGTATCTCCGGGATGGGGTGCCCCAGACGTAGCCGCACCCTCCCCGCGTGTCAACGGAAAGGGTGCAAGTATCACCTTAAAGTGTTCTCAGAGGGGAGAGTTCGGCTCACGACCCTGTGGCGAATTGATATCCGTCGCGAGGGCTGCGTCGGAAGGAGCCGAGGGCTCGCCCGAGTTTGGGAACTGATTGTCCGGCGGTACCGTATTGCCGGAGTTCGACGTGTCGTTCTTCGGCCCACGCAGGATATCGATAGCATCCTGTATCCGGTGAGCGAGCTGTTCGACTTGCGGATCGTCCTCTTGCGGGGCGCTCATTACCGGCGAACCGGTACCGCTCGAGTTCGAAGCGGCGTCGGCGCGGCTCTTGAGTTCGGAAGCGACATCGATCAGGTCGTCGACCTTGGCAGCGAGTTCAGAAACCTTCATTTCCATCTCCTGTTTGTCTGTTTGTCTGGCTTGGCGGGCTAGTCGCAGCTCTTGGTGTATGAGCGAAACATACTTCAAATTGTCGCGGAGTACAGCATAAACGTCGAAGGTCGGCGTTTGTTCATTTGGGACTTCTACCGCGTTGGGGGCGGCCGGTGGGTCCATCACGAACCATTTTCGTTTTCCGTCGCGCTGCATTAGATTGTGAACCCCTGATCAGTTGTATATTCCCAAGTGAACACCGGACCTGCACTCTCGGCGCTGACGTCGGCCGATAGCGTCGGGTTGCTGATGAACGTGCCCACCAGTCGATCACCAGCTTGGAGCGCGGGAAGTGTGTCGCCCGCCTGACCGCCGCTCCACGTCTGTGTGGAGGCATTGTAGACGCGATTGCCGGGATTTCTGACGTTGATGATCATGTTCAGGTTGACGAGCGCGCCGCTACGCCACACTCGCATCTGGTTGGTAAACTGCGTCGGCTTGAATTGGAGCGTTCCCACAACTCCAGTGTAAGGCGTAGTGACGTTAATCGACATGGCGCTGGTGCCGGTCAACTCCCCCCATGCAATCGGCGAGGGCTCTGCAGACCCGGTCTTGAGGTTTTTGTCATAGGTGCGATTGACGTAGGAAAAGATCGGCTTACCCTGCGCCGGAGCCATCGAGTGCTCGAGAATTTCTCGGCACCCAAGATTGTTCGATCCCTCGAACTTCATACACGGGTGACTGCCGAAGCCCGTCACTCCACTCGGCCAGCCTCCTGCCAGATTGGTTTGCACATAGATATAATCGTTGTCGTTCCACTGATCGAGAACTTGGAAATTCCCGACGATGCCCGTCGCGATCATATTGCACCAATAGCCGGGCGTGGCCCATGATTGAGCAGCGCCGAGTAACCGCCCGGCACCTGTCCATACAATCGGATTTCCACCAGTGCCACCCGTCGCCATCGTCACGTTGTTGAGGTCGACGGTAACTCCATCGACTACCGTTACAACGTCCTGTCCGGATCGGTTGGTGAACAAAGCGTCAAAATTATATGTTGCTCCCGTGCCTACATCGGTGGTGCTATCGACGGTGATGCGTGCCTTGCCGCCCGGGCTGGTTGTGACGTTCGACACGATCATCTGGCGGCGCGTTCGGATCACTCCGAGCGTCATCGGATAGTTATTGACGTTGTAGCCGCTCGACGATCCGATGAACTCGTTGATCGTGCTGTTGGTGACCTTAGTCGATTTTCCGGCACCATAGCCGTTGTTGAACCACAGCTTCTCGATCGTCGAATTTTCGATCCAGTTGACGCGACCGAGACCGGTCAGCCAGTTGAGGTCGCTGTTCTTTACCTCGAAGTATTTGATCGACGACGACTGAAAGAAAATTTTGTAGTTGCCGCCTTTCAGCGAAGTGCAGCCGTCGAGATACCACTCCTGAATGATCTTATCGACTTCTGTCACCGAGTTGCCGAGGTCAACATTTATCCATCGCGTAACGACGTTTTGCGACGGGCAGATGCCCGACGTTCCAGTCATTGAGACATTTTCGACCGTCATGTCGGCGAGGTTGGAGACATAGACCCAAGGCGTTGATGCGTTCGGCAGATCGAATTTTAGGTTCTTAACCGTGCTTTTCATATCGAAGGAAGCGCCGAGCAGATAGATGTAGCCCGGCCCGCCCTGCGGTATGTTGCCGCCCGCTCCATCGTATTGCAGTGCCCATGTGCTCTTGTAGCTATCGGTTAGCGGACGATCGATCACTACTTCGCCGGTAGCGGGATTGTTCGATATGATCTTGAAGAAATCAAAAAATTGCGGGTTGGTCGGGAAGCCGTAATTCCCGTCCACCACTCCCTGCATGTCGATGCCGCTAGTGAAGGCCCAGCGACCAGCGGGAAAATTCGCAGCCTGAGCTGGCGTCATGCAGAAGACCGACGTTGCTCCAGCACTTACAGTCGCGATACGCGAAGCAGTTGACCCCTGTCCAAGCCCGCCAAAAAACGGCGGAGCCCACGAGTTCGTCTGAGGAATACGGAACGTCGTGTTGGTCGGGCCAGCCCCTTCGACCGTGATATCTTTAACGCCCTGCGCGAAAAACTGCGCGCCAAATCCGCTTCCCGCCGTGGCGTCGTGCTTGAATGTACCGGCCGGAATTGTCAGCTTAACAGGTAGCGAGCCCGGCGATGAATAGCCCGCCTTGGCGAACGTTCCGAATGTGGACAGCTTCGGACAATTGTCAGCCGCGCCAGTCGGATCGGCTGCATAGTCCGCAACGTAGTCCTTGAGGACCAATGCGTTTTTCGTCCCGAGCGGACTGGACGCCCATCTGAGATTGCCACCCATTATGCGTACAGCGCTCCCCAAGATTGGATCAAGGACTGAGAAAAGCCCTTGCTGAACACAGCCAGACCCGCGCCGGTAAACTGTCCTTCGTTAGATAGATTACCGTAGTTTCGAGCAGAGTAAGAAAACCTTGTATCCTTGCTGCCAGAGGCAAGAACCGGTCCCGTACCCGTCGATGAAGCGTCAAGAGAAAATTGCCCGCGCAGAATAGTGTTTTTCGAAAGAACAGCATCATTGGTTGCTGACGCGCCTGACACTGGCGTACCGGCAACTCCGTCTAGGTAGGCGATCATATTTACATTGTCGAACACAGCAGCAGCCACATGCGCAGCCGTGGCCGAAGCAAATGGCACGGTCGCCGTGGTAAATGTGTTTGGTGCACCAACCTTGTCGCACACCATCCCGAATGTAACATTCCCGGACGAACCTGAAGCATGCTGGAGATAGAGCCCGGTATTTTCACCATAACCAAATAGGGCAGCGACAGCAGTCCCCGGCTTTTGATAGGCCGCCAGTAGGGTAATCTCGCTCCAACGTTGGATGTTATTTGCGCGACCGCCGCCAAAATAGCCGTGCGCCGTGCTCGCATTGTTGATCCACGAGGGCGTCGTTCCGCGGAAGCTGGTAGCACTGTAGGAAGTGTTACTGCTGGTCGATGGATAGGTATTGCTAGTCGTCGGAGTGTAGTCTCCACCACGCGGCAAGTAGGTAGTGCCAAGGCAATAAATCTTGGAAATGAACCCGGAGCCGTGCAGCTTGTATCCGAAACGAATGTCCGTCCACCACTGAACGTACTTCCAAGCATCGTTTGATGTGAGCCAAGATGCCGCCGTGGCCACGAAGGCAATGTCGATTTTCGACGGATCGCCGCCGTCGTTGAGGAAGCGGTTAACGTGCCTATTCACGAGTTCAGCATTGTTGCTGGCGTAGACGTTGACGACACGGCTTTTCTGTTCGACGCCACCGTTCATGGTGACAACCTTGATCCATATCTGCTGGTCTGGTGGCGGCGTAAAGCTGATCGACGTTCCGGTGACATTCCCGATCAGCGTCGCCTGCGTAGTAGCATTCGTTCCCCAATAAGCTCTGTAGTTCTGATGCGGAAGACTATTATTCCATCGGGTCGTGACGACGCCAGATGTACAAGACGCCTGCACGCCGAGTGGTGCTGCACTTGCCGCCGCAGTCGCATCCGTGATTAGGAAGTACTGATCGAGCCACTGCTGCCACGTTCCACCATTGGTGAATATCGTAAATGTTGTCCCCGGAGGCTGGTCGCTTGTAGGACTGATGTTGTACGTACCAAGCCCGCCCGTTCCGGTTCCGAAAGATGTAATCGCGGGTTTTCCTCCGAGATAATTTATTCGAAACCCAACAGCCAACGGCGGCACCCCGCCCGGCATGGTGGTTACAGTGAGCACGTTGCTCGTGATCGAACCAACGATGTCGTAAAATGAAGGGTGGTTATCCAGATAGGGACCTGCGTTGGTTCCGTCGTGATACGAGACAGGATAGCCTCTGCTGACGTAGATCGAGGCTGCGCCGTCCTCTTCGTAACCATCGGCACCGATCAGATAAGTCGGCCCAGGGTAGGCTTTGTTTGGGTCGTAAAGGTCATCCCCGAAAGCAGCACTGATACGGGTGTAAGTTCCTTGCGACACGTTGGATGAATTAACCGCCAACAGCGACACATAAGAATTAGGCGTGCCCTGCTCTCTTGTAAGTAAATATTTTTGCCCGGAGATCGTGAAGTACGGCCCCGCGCCCGCTACGATGGTTGAGTAATCAGGCGTCCACGCCCAGCCGTCCGAACTGGTATATTTGTAGTAAACAATATTGGTCGCAGAACTGTCCGCCTTACCGAGTGAGTAGACTACCCAGTTGTTAACACCAAGGCGTTGCGGCCGACCAAAAGCCGTCCATCCATTGAAATTTGTCGTCGGGATTGTTGGGCCGAGAAAAGTAGAAGTTTGAAAATCAGAGGTCGTGATCAGACCGAGTTGGTGCTGTCGGGATGACGATGTGCTCTGGCACTCGGCATAAATGTAGAACTTGTCACCTGCACTATCGGGATTGTAAACGAGAAACGGGGACCAATAGGCCAGTACGTTGCTCTGCGTATATCCGTTCTGGTCTACACCGCTCCATGTGTTCTGCAGATCGTGAATACACCGCATCGATGTGGGGTCAGGCCATACTTGCGGATCGTTTGAGTACGCCGCAAACAATCCGCTTGACCCGGGCCAATTTGATTGGTGGTCACTCCACAGCAACCAGACGTAGCGCTTGCCCCCTTCACGGGCTTTTATAGCCGCGCCCTCTGATCCCATCGTGTCAAGATCATACGGCTTTGCAGCGATCGTTCCACCGATCAGGTAGTAGTCGGCCGCACTGAAAGCAGGGCTTCCGTTTCCGGGTACGTTCCACTGCAAAAAAGGCAGCGTAGGAGCGTCAGAAGCGAACAAGCTTCTCTCAATCATGTTGGGGCCGCCGCCCATGTCTATGATCGACGGAGCGACGTTCTTAGTTCCAAGCGGCGACGACGCCCATCTGAGATTAGCACCCATCAGCCTATCACATACGGAACGGTGCCGCCCCCGCCGCCAGAAGGCACGGTAATCGTGACGCCGGTATTTCCGCCCATGTCAAGAGAGTTGGTCGCAGTGATTGAACCCGCACCGGCCTTGATAATGCGGAGGATGCCGCCCCAGTCAATTGTCGAAGCGGACCCTACCGAGATAGTAGCTGCGTTAGTCCCCGTGGCGTTTGACATTAGGCCGACTGGTGCACTGGATGTTCCGGTCATCGTGAGGGCACCGGTAATCGTTGTAGTGATACCTTGAGAAGCGCCAAGTGTGTTGCCGCTACCAATTGTTACTGATCCAAACGTAATGGCAGTGGTCGCATTATAATTGAAAATTCCCTTCGTGCTATTGGCTCCAAGAGTAAGGCTGGCATAGGTGGTGCTGGTGCCAAAATGTGCAACTCGCGCCACAGAGTTTGCGTTGAAGACCAGATTTGCACTGGAAGAACTGAAGGTCAGGTTGGTGGAGGTCGTAATATCAAAACAAAGCGGAGAAACCGACGTCGCATTAATTGTCCACGTCCCGCTGCCCATATTAATGGTGCGCGTGCCGGTGCCTGAAAAACTGATCGCACCGGAAGTAGTTACGTTGTTGTTGTTGGTCGCGAAGTCGAGTGTCCCAGTAAAAGCGCCAGCGGTGAGCGTCGTAACGTTGACAGTCGTATTAACCGTGACAGTACCCCCGCCAGAGTTGGCATCGAACGTGACGGTATCTCCAGATGCTGGCACGGAGAACCCGCCCGCTCCGCCCGTTGTCTGCGCCCAATGCGTCGTATCAGACGCATCCCAAGTACCCGTGCCGCCTACCCAAAATCTCGCAGCCATCTACTTACACCTTGCTCTTGAAGCCGTTCATCGAACACTCGATCGTGGTGACCGCGGCGTCCGGGTCGAAATTCCACGCTTCGTTTGCGGCATTGGGCTTCAGTGGCGGATCGAAGGCGAGTTCACGGCCACCCGGCGGGACATTGACGCGCCATTTAGTCGTGGTGCCCGACTTGAGCGCGACCATTACGCTCGTCGAGGCGTGCGTGTTCGAGAGCGAGACGCGAGTGAGGTACTGCTTGATGCCAGCACCAGCAGCGGCAATGACAGCCGTCGAGGTACCGTCGGTGTTGGATGCCGTGCCGTCGATCAGGTCGCCAAGCGAGCACCCGTTACGCGTGATCTGCGCACCGTCGAGCTCGCCATAGAACTGCGTGCGATCCCCCGCGGCGACTACCGTTTCGCCGGACAGCGCTGCAGTCGCCTTGCCGCCAACCTTCTGCGGTGCGCCCGCGTCGGCTGCGTCATGCGCGACGTCACCGGCGGACTTGAGCCCCTTGGTAGTCACGTCGACCAGCAACTGATCATAGGTCGTGCCGTTGTACCCGTACAAATACGATACAACCGGAATGTTCAGAGCCGATGCGCTGGATGCTACTCCGGAGGTGCTGTTACCGACTTGCGCCGTCTGGCTATCACTAGCGATTACAACGCGCGGAACGTTAGTACTCGAAGCACCGGTGCCAAAGGCAAGGGTTTGTCCGCTAAGAGTTAGTACGTCAACGTCGCCGATATTATTGGTTCCGGCCGGCGTTGCCGCCCCGAGCAGCGTCTCGACGGTGTCGAGATATCCGTTCTGCGTGGTGAGGAGCGTATTTGTCGACGCAATCAACGTCTCGAGAGTATCCGTTTGAGTGTTCAGCGTCGTCGCAAGACCTTCGAGCCCGTCGACGAAACCCTTCAAACTCTCCAGCCGAGCCTGCACGGTGTTCGCTGCTGGGCTGGCTCCGGTGCCGATTACAGTGATCAGATCATCGATCGTGTTGATCGTTACCGGGTTGCCGTCTTTGTCGAGGACTGCGATTGTCATGATGTTCTCCTACTAGACGCCCAGCGAAATGTACATGCTGTTGCGCGCGTCGTTAAATTTCATCGCTGGGATGTAGCCGCCACCTTCAGAGATATCGGTGACCGTCAAAGTAATCGTTTGATTGGTCTGATTGCCAGCGCCGTCAGTTGCCCGCACCTGCACGATGTAAGTGTTGTTGGTGTCAGCGTCCGTGGGTATCTCGTAGTCCCTCGCCGTCAGCGAGAGCTGGTTACCCACTAAGGTAAACAGCGCCTGATCAGCACCGCCCACCTTCGACCAAGTCACCGCTTCGTTGGCCGTCAGTGTCAGCGTCCAGAGCGAGTTCTCCGGCTGGCTGAACGCGTTTCCGCTTGTGATGGTCGGCGCAGTATCGTCGACGTCGCCGACATTGATCGTGAACGTCTTCGGGCTGATCGCGGGCGTGGTGCCCGATACTGAAACTTGAAATGTGAAAGTGGGGGTCGTCTCGAAATCAGTGTTCGTCGCACCGGCCTGCACGTTGACGTTGTTCGTGCCCGCCAACTGAATTTTATTTCCGGCGCTATCGGTAAGCGTGAAGACTGCTGTGCCGGTTGCGTTGACAACGCTGAGCGTCCCAATAGCTGTCCCGGCTGGAGAATTCTCGGGAAGCGACGCGGCGCTGAGAATGATAGCAGCTGCTGTGCTACCCTTCCCACTGCCGGGGGCCATGATGCCCCCCATGTCGAACCCGAGGCGAAACCCCATTACGCCACCGTCTTCACATTGATTTTGGAGCCGATGGGGAGGTTTGTCATCGGCACCCCTACTTGACCGGCACCGATCGGGAAGCTCGCTGACGTGGTCGGCAGGGCCGATACAGTGGCATCTGCGTTGGGGGCGGTCCCATAAGCCGCGGCGATCATCGTCGCTTCACCGTTACCGATCAGGACAATGTCGCCGAACGCTACGGTTGTGGTGGTCGTTCCGCCGAGCGCTAGGCGCTCCTGCGCCCTGACCTCTCCGATGCCCGCTCCGCCCCATCCACCGCCCAACGACGATGGCCGAATAAACGAAACCAAAACGGTCATGCGAAGTCCCTCTGCAAATCGCTCTATGAGCGACCCTTATCACGGGACTTCGAACATTACAAACACTACTCGCGGACGATCACTTTCGTCCCTGCCGGCAGCGGCTGCATCACGATGGTGCCGTCCATGGGCTGCGCCGGTGGCTTTGGAGGCTCAGGCGGTGCCTGCACGAGCGCGTTGTCCGCCGACGACGGGTACGGCCCATACGTCACGAACACCTCCACGTAGTGCCCCTTGTCATCAGCGAGCTCCATGGTGCGCTGCTTGAGCATGATCAGCTTGTACCCGCAGACGGCCTCCTGATCCGCACGTACGGCCGCCTCAGCGACCACCATGCTCGTTTCACTGGGGCGATACGTGAACTGCGTCTCGATCTCGCCGCCGAGCTTCCTAAGTTCCTCTGCCAAATTGCTGCTCCTTGTAGCCCGGCTGCACCGCCATCTCCGGACTGGCATCGCCAATGCGGGGCGCGGGGGCCGCGTTCATGTTTCGGGGGTCAAGCGGTGGGGTGGTCTGTTTCCGCGGCACGAAGCCAACGTAGATCGTGTAGTGCTCCACGCCCGCCCCATCGAACGACATCTCGGTCCGACATCCGTACGGCACCAACTCCGGCTGATCGCGGGCGGTCACCGCGTAGACTTCGTTGAGCATGATCACAGCCATGTCGGGATTGTCCGAGCCAACCCAAGAGCGTTGTACTTCCGTGTATCCGATGGGGCGGGGGGTATCTCTCATGGTGCGATCCTAGCTCTGCTTCAGCTTGCCGTCCAGCCGGCTATCAAGTTCTTGCTGCAGCGCTTCAGTTTTGGCGGCCTGCCCCTTCTGGTAGTCCATCCAGTCCCAGTACGGCTCCCCCTTCGCCAGCTTGACGCAGTCCTTGTGCTTGACGTTCGCCAGCACGCAGACGCCGTCGTGGAGGAAGACACTGAGGACAGGTATCGTATAGCGATTCTCCAGCGCCATAGTAACTATGCCGGCCCACGGATTTACGTGCTCCGGATTGTGGTAGTGCACAATTCTACCTACGGTTGGGTATTGGACTTTGTCAATCATTAGGTGGACGCTCCTATTTTTTGGGTGGGGGTGGGTAGTACGGGCTTAATTTTTACCGGCATGTACGTGATCGTCATGTCCGTAAACGTGATCCCTGCGTCTGTAAACGCTCTCAAGCAAGCGTATTTGTTGTTGGGGTGCAACTTGCGCTTGCCGCGCTCGAAAGTATTAATCGCCCCGGGCGATATACCCGCGTAGTCCGCCAAGTCCTGCTGCGACCAATCTAGGATTGCGCGAGCGGCGCGGAACTTCTGGGCGTCTGAAAGGGGCATGTTACCTGCAGGGGTAAGTGGAAGGGACTGCCGATATGTCTCTCCGGCATCTGCGTTCCTATCTTTCAAGGTTCGACGCTGCTCTCTGTCTTGTTTGAGCTAAGTCCCTTAACGTTGTGTATATCATACAACCATCTAATACAACTACCATGTTATCACTTTTGTGTGAGGGGGGATATTTTTGGAGTTTTTATTTTTTGGAACTTTGGATCGGGAGGGGG
>Ga0247777_1000449_pt1 | contig 11671 bp, 12 predicted proteins | sample UWRJL154409C5_FD_179937 | JGI IMG/M metagenome (GOLD analysis project Ga0247777, IMG submission 179937) | Plant litter microbial communities from Arlington Agricultural Research Station in Wisconsin, United States - UWRJ-L154-409C-5 | ecosystem: Environmental > Terrestrial > Plant litter >...
GAAGGCGTTGTGCACGTCGCGGATGAGCTCCGAGTTGGAGAGGGCCTCGCCGCGGAACTCGGGCGGCAGCGCCATGGCGAAGTCGCGGAAGTCGGCGAGGTCGGGCCCGACGTCGACGAAGCCCGCCTCGCCGGCCGAGGTGTCGTTCTTGTTCAGCAGCACCGACAGCAGCGCTTGCGTGCCGCAGGCGTTCTGGATCGTCTGGGCGGCGAAGAAGAGGCGCTCCGAGGCCTCGTGGTCGAAGTCGCCGTCGAGCGGCTTGTCGGCCGTTGTGTAGGGCGTGTTGGTCGGGAACTTGAAGAGGAAGATGACACCGTAGACGGGGTGCAGCTCGGCGAGGGCCTCCGGGTCGAGGGAGAGAAGCTCTTCGAACTGTACATCTTTGACGCCGAGGTTCTCGAGAAGGTAGGTGAAGACGCCCTAGGACGAAGGATTTCTGTCAGTCGAGGGATTCTGGGATTTGGGGAGGATATCGCGAGGCCGCGGCTTTTGGGCATCGGCGGACATTGTCTTACCGCATCGGATTCAACTAGGGAGCTGTGGTTAGCTGTCAAGTTTGCCAGTCAGACCGTGAGAAGTCCGACATACTCGTGTTCCATCCACCACTCATCTTGCCCAAGGTCTCTCCCCTTCGAGGTCGCGAAAACGCCCTCTTTTCCCGAAAACCCCCGGCTGTTCACTAGCGCAGCTGGAAGACCGGTATTCGTAGTTGAAATGGCTAGTAAGTCATTCCTCGGTTGCTTGGGATGCTAGATCGGGTCACGGTTGTCGCAAATCGCAACGGGAGGCGTACCTTTGTGTGGGGCGCGCAGTTGAACGTGGTGTGTGGGTGTGACGCCATCGGCGATAAGATTGCAGGAAGCAGCCTCAGCCCAGACAGCGTCGCTGCCCCTTCCGCTCTCAACTTCGATCCCTTGGAGGGAACTCCATGCGCGCCCTCGTTCATCACTGCACGGAGTACGGAGCCAACTAAACAGGTACCATCATATCTAGACATGTCGCGGCTGCGCTCCTATGTCAACCAGGCTACTCGTAAATATTCATGGCCTCGGAGATGCGTCACCCTCAATGACGTCCGGGCCATTTTCATCGCGGATGCTATTCACACAGCCCACCAAGCGCCTCATACAAGACCAACGATCTTGCTCTAGGCTTTTTGCCGCTCTTTCCATCCATATCTGTCCGGCCGGCCCTGGGGAAGTCCCTATCCTCATCTGGCGCCTTTTTTCCCTGCAAATGAAGAGATCTGAACTAAACACGCGTTGAGCTGTGAGCACAGGTACACAGTAAGCAAAGACGGCGGAGACCGCGGCCCTGCCCCCGACATGGTGCGACAAACTCTTCCTCGTCCGCTACTCGGGTCGAACCATGACGCGAGCCGGTGTTGACAGGGTTTCCGCACTCTTCTCTGAGCCGGACGTTGCCGACCCACGAGTGTCCCGCATGGCGAAGGTGCTTTCATTGTCATCCTCAAGGACGATGCCGTCGTCACCCCTCGGCTTGCGGCGGTTCTCCCACATGTTGCCCTTCGTGAAGGCGCGGACAACCCACGGCTTCTCGCCGGCCGGACGCCAGGTCCAATACTCCTTGAGATCGTACTCTCGCGGCTCGATGCGGCCACCGCTGACCCAGATCACAACCCAGATCAGACCGTTGAGGATGGTGTAGACGAACAGGCCGCTACCGGCAATATCAGCACCGTGCTCCTGGTGGAGTGAGAGGAGTAGCCACTTACGCCATGAGGCCGTACGCGACACTGAAGCTGTACGGGATGAAGACGATCGTCACAAACGACGGAATCGCGTCTCCAATGTAACTCCAGTTGACGCAGGTGACTTGGCGAATCATCAGGCATCCGACCTGCATGCGGGCGTTAGCACGAGTGCACCAGTGAAGCGATCAACCCGCTTACCAGTATCAAGGTACAACCGGTCGCCCATGGCGGGATGGACGCGAAAATCGGGGCAAAGAAGATGGAGATGAGAAAGCAGACGCCGGTGGTGATGGCTGTCAGTCCGGTCCGGCCGCCTTCTGCGATGCCGGCGCCGCTCTCGACAAACGCCGTCACGGGGGAGCAGCCGAGCAGCGAGCCGATCGAGATGCAGACCGCATCGGTACAATACGCCACGGTCGAACGCGGGAAATCTCCGTCCGTTGTTCTCGTCTTGTTGCAGAAACGCGCCATTGAGTACAGCGTGGCCGTGCAATCGACGATGTCGACGTAGAGAAAGGTGAACAACGCGGCCGCGAAGTGGGCGCCTTCGGCGCCGCCGATGTTCCACTGCTGCGCGGCCAGGGTATGCTTGATCGGATTGAAGGCGACGACCTGCTTGAAGAAGTTCCATCGGTCATTCCCGTCCTCGGTATAGGGGAAGTACGTGACGGCCGTATTGCGCCTGGGGGATATATCAGCGGCGGCTCACCAGACCAAAGGGGTTTGCTTACGGCCACGAGAGAATGGTGACGAAGGCGATACCGATGATCATTGCCGACTTGACCCGGAAGGCCATCAGGAAGGCAGTCAGAAGACCTCCGCCGAGAATTCCCAGCCACATCTAACAACAATCAGTCCAGTCTCCCCTTACGAGCCCGGGCTGACAAGCACCGACCTGGGGATTCGTCATGGCTTCGCCCTTGCAGGTGCCGTTGATGTCGCTGAGCTGACCTGGCGGGCACCCACCAATGGCCAGCGGGGTTGCGCCGCCTGGCGTGATGATTCCGATGCCGGAATTGTACGACATGCCGATCATGGTGAGAAACAGGCCAATGCCGACGCCGCTTGCCGTCTTGATAGTACCGGGGATGATCTTGACGAGCCATTGACGCATGCCGGTGAGAGCCAAAAACATGAAGATCCAGCCTTCGACGAAGACGGCGGTGAGAGCGAGGCCGTACGGGACGGGCCCTTGGCCACGGACGCCAACGACCTGGTAGGTGAAGTAGGCGTTGAGGCCCATTCCGGGACTGACAGCAAGTTAGCGGATTTGCGAACCGCGCCGGACTTGGGGCACACATACGCTAGGGCGACAGGGAGGTTGGTCAGGAAGCCAAAGGCGATACTAGCCAGGCCGGCCAGCGCCGCGGTTGCCGTGATGTAGTCCCGATGGACCTCTGCGCTTCGGTTACCACAGGCTTCGGGCCGGCAAGGATGCGCCGGTTCCCGTCAACATACCTCGGCTGCATTGGCTGTACTCTTGGAGGTTCGCACAGTTTCCCTCTACCAAGGGCGTCTTGCAGACGCAGGGGCCTCCCGTATCGGACAGGATAGACGCCTTTCGGGACCGTCAGCAATCAGTATCAACCAGCAGCCAAGGAAACCGGCTGGACTCACGTTGACGGCGATGATGTACGCCATTGTGGCGAAGGTAGTAAGCCCCGCGCGGATCTCCGTCGTGAAGTTGGCATCCGCGAGAGATTTCGGCTGATCAAGGAAAAGAAGTCAGCCTGGGAGCCTCTTCGGTCCCATGGGGCAAGTAGGCAGAGATCTACTTACGTGACCGCTGTCCTGGAGCCGAAATACTCGGCCAAATGTCGACTTGTTGACCGTCGCGTTGACGTTGCTGATGGCATTGAGAACCCGCCGAACGCCATGGCGCCGCATGGGCTCTTCTGATGGCACTTCTCGCGTCATGTCGGCGTGACTGCAACGACCAGTTGCTTTTCGAGCACGACGTGGGTTGCTGAGAGGTGAGTGACGTCGAGGGAGTTGCAGCAGGGCAGCGTGGGGGATTGGGGGATTAGGGGGTGAGGCGGGAAAAGAAGTTGAAATGGGAGGTGAAAGAAGGGGAGGACGAAAAGAGAGGCGGCAACACAAAATGTGTGCAACGGGCTGAGGATGCGGTCACTGCGCGGTGAAGTGGTACGGCCCCTACTGCTGCAGATGAGGAAGGGAGTACAGCGGGCGGATCGCGCACTTTTAGTACTATACGCGGAAGGCACGACAGGACGGAGAAGTCGGGTTTGTGCAATGCCACCGTTCCCTCGCAGCAGTGCCTCGATAGCTCGAGTAAGACGGAGAGGTCGTTTAGGGGACCGCCAGCTTTACTCGCCGCAGACGATGGCCAGGTTCGAGACTGGGGACTGGGACTGGGTTTGGGGCTGGGGGTCGGGGTCAGGGTTCGTGCCACAGATCAGATCGAGCTGCTGGAGCGGGTGGCGGAGATTGTGAAATACTCCTGAGCTCGACGACAACACGCCTCGTCTTCTGCATTGCTGGGTTGGCGGGTGCCTTTGAGGCGATTGGGCAGGAGCCTCGGCCATCATATCCTGTCAAGTCCATGGCCCGGACCAAGTCTCCTCTTCTTTCCTCCCGTGGTGGGCTGCTCAGACCAGCGCTGTCTGACCCCTGACCACATTTTGGCCGACCTACTCACACAACCTGTAGCGTTGGTACTTCTCCGGCACTCGTGATGGGGCCTGGGGCCGATGTCGACGCCAGGGGCAGCCGCACGGATGCCACCCCGGAAAACGTGGCATTTGGTCCAGACCGCCAGAATGGCACACTCGATAGCGTTGCCGCTCGGCCCACAAAGCCGTCGGCTAGCGCTTCTTCTCCTCAGCTTTCTGTCACATTTTCAGGTCTCCACAGATCGGTTCCTCCGGCCTCAGTCCATGGGACGACGACGGACCGGGGCAGTCTTGGTCACTCCTCATACTAGCGGTCCACCACCACGGGGGGCCCAACAGCTTAGGCCCCCTCCCCAGTCGATTGTCAAGGCAAACCGTGCACCCTTGCTCACCTTGGTATCATGCACACCTTTGTACATATCACTGATGGGGGGCTACTCGTACTGTCAAAACTGCCTCCATTTGGTTCAGCTTCCCCCCCTCATGTGTGCGTCGCAAGAAGATCTTCGCGGAATCATTGTTCAACTGATTTGCTTCCCTGGCCTTGTGCGTGACTTTTGCGCCGCATGATGTGTGCAGTACGCCATCAGCCGCGTCAGGGGCAGGCTGCATCCACCTTAATTCTCCCCCCTGAGGAAAGAAGCAAACCACTGCAGGTCGGTTTCCGCCATGTTGTTGAAACCTCAAGCGAGTCCAACCGCTTCAATCCCGATGATAGGTCGATTGGTTCCCGTGTCTCTCTGGATGGCTGCATTGAACGGGGCCGGGATTTGTCATCTCGTCCCCTGGTCTTGAAGCCTTCTCTCCGCTGGTGTCGTGCTTTTCTTTCCTTCGAGATTCGATCTGGTAGCTACAGCGGGTTCCGTATGGGGCATCACGGCTCTCGGGGTCTCTTAGGCTCCAGCCCCTGAGATGGGGAACTATCCAGCAGAAACCCACAGGTTTTTGTTACAGTTCCTCCCGCTGTCAAAATCACATGTGCTCTATGATGCATCGAGACGACCATCTCCTGTGGCTCTAATGCAAGGGGCTTCCCACCCTCTCCGCCAGAGTGTGATCTGCGTTATCGTGAATGCACTTCGACGTCAGTGGTCCCATCCCCTTACTATTCCCTAGCTTCGAACGGGCGAGCCGAGGGCATACTGTGTAGTGTTGGGTCTGACTGACTGCAAGGCCGAGACAAGGGAAAAAGAAACAATAGCTTCGGCACTCTGCTCTCTCGAGGGTGGCGCCGTCAGAAAAGCAACTATTCTCCTTACCCGGGTGCCTTCATGGAACCTTTCGACGCGATCTTCGCGGGACGCCAATTTGATAGGGGAATCCGTCACCGAACTCTCGTCTCCGTCATCCCTCATAGGTCCCAGGGCCGGGAAGTTATTCGCGCAAACTGCTCTTGATGCTGGAGGGCGGCGCAAATCCTTGCATTCCGCTCGCCACACACGCGGCTTTGGGTCCTTCGACATCAGGCCACCCCAAAGTGCCAGCCCAATAGCAGCAGGGCAAGGCGACGACGATGCTTGCCGGAACATGCAGGGCCAAGCAAGGGTCGGGGTCCCCTGTCGCGCATCGCTGTAGGGCGGCCCACGGGCCCGCTACCCCGGATATTCTTCCAGGGTGCCCTGCTCCCGAGGCTGGGATCGGATCGACGTGGGGGGGGAGAGTCGGCTGGTCGGCAGAGACCGGAGTCCTGCCGCTATTCATTCAGCTCGCCAACTCCCGTGAGGCGCCTGCCGGGACCGCCTGCCGTCCCAGCGCCACGGGTCGGGCTAACGCAGGCGAAGCCCGCCTTAATCTCTGGCCCACCTGGGTCTGGACCGCGCATTGGGCTCGACGTCCTGTCCGTGGCCTGACCGGCGCCGTCCCACGGAATGCGCTCGCGCGAGGTAGGTGGGCGCGAAAATGCCATGTGCTCGAAGCGTGGCAGCCGGCTTCGCCCATACTCCCGTCGTACGCGGTCTTGTCAGTGTGTTGGGTCGACGGCGGGGAGCCCAGTCCGCAGCCAGCCCCCAAGATGACCAGTCGTTTGGTACTGCGACTGTTAGTAGTGCAACGCTCCTGCCTCACCCTACGAGTGCGGTTCGCGTTTGCAGGAGTCACGAACCATCAGATCCGAATCTCAAACGGATCCCAGTGGGTGGGAGCTCAGAGCCACTTTGGGCCCGGGTTCCCTTCCAGCCTTGGCCTCGAGTCGTTGCATCTACCGCGCTTTGGCATTCTGGTGGCCCGCGCGCGCTGCGGAGGATCGTCCGGCGCTCGCTAGTCCACATGTCGGAAGGATCAGACACATCGATAGGCGCATCGATAGGCGCAAAGAAGTCATACGATGAGGTCCTCGCGGGGTGGGTGCCCGTATGCCATACCGTCAGGGATGCGGCCGGCGGCTCAGCGTGGCGTATCCGCCGACGGTTCCGAGGCACGCGGATGGGGACAGACGGGTTCGGAGATGTTCCGCACGAAGAGCCCGAGGATGCCTCGTGATGGGTAGAGAGCGGGATCGTTTACCGGCCGCCTCGTGCGCCTGGGCAACGCCGCTACGTCGGATGACACCGACGTGCCACTGGCAGGACGCACGGCCTAGCCCCTGTGGCACCGGCCGTAAATTTATGATTGCTATTATCTCAGCTTGAGCCACATGTGACGCCTCTTCGCTTCCGAGGACACCAGGGATAGCGGAATATGGGTCTGGCAGCCATGGGCGCCGCCGGACCGGACAGGCCGGCCCAGGACCAGCCCCCGAAACGTGGCTTTCAGGTACCGCCCTGCCGATTTAACCATGCTGGCCGCGAGTTCGAGTCCATCAGACTGGCAGCGGGCCAACCGGGCTGACGGGGTTGGGGAAAGGTCGTCTCCAACGCAGAGCGCGCAATCAACAGCGCCGGGAAGTTTGGACGAAGCACAACATCGCCGTCTGCCGACATGTATTGTACAGACGGTATGCGGGACTGATGTGCCAGGCCTGCAGCGGCCAGGAGCAATTAAGTGCCGTCCACTCAGAAGCCACACCATTCTCCTGGAACCGAGAAAGCCAATTCGATTCGAGAGTCGACATCGACCTACCTCTCCCGTCTCTCACCCTCGTCGCCCCTCCCTCAGGCAGCCCCCGAATCTTCGACCCTCGCGCCCGTGGAAAGCGCGAGTAGCCTCCTGCGCACCCCCTCGGCCCCGGTCACGCCTACCAGACCCGTCAATCAGATATTACAAGGCGGCACTTCCGGACTGGCCTTTTCCCAAGGCCTTGACGGCCCCGGCTCCCATTGTTCTCTTTTTTTTCCAACTCGACCTCAGCCGTCCGCTTTCCTCCACGCGACAACTTGACACCGCCGAGTTGAGACAGCGAGACACGGACAAGCTGCTCGCCAAAAAGCCCCGATCGTCTACCCGCTGTCCCGGCGTCCTGCATCTGCAGGGCCGAGTGCTGTCGGCGTCTTCGACGCGGCGGAGACCACATCTCAGACCTGTCTCACATTCACGCCCGCGCTCCCATCGCCCGCGTTCCCCTTTCCGACCAAAGTCTCACCGCCGTCATCATCTCCCCACATGGTCGTTCGTCCCTCCGCGCATCTCTGAAGACCTCACTACCCCAACCTCACCCACGTACCAACGACCCTTCATCTTCGGGCCTCGTTGGCTTCAGCTTGACGAAGCCTGACGAATCAGACTCTATTCACCTACTTCCTTACTCTTGACGGCTCCCCCTCCTGGTCTCTTCAGCTTTGGTGTTACAAGGCTCTCGGTTCCACGGCGGAATCAGCTCGTCTGTCTTCAACCTTACCGACCTACTACCGTCCTCTCACGTACCTTGTTGCCCCTACCTATCCCGACATCCACCCCCAGCTTCCTCTTCTTCAACCTATCATCCGCGGATACCGTGCACATCAATACGGCGGAGGCAACCCAATGAGGCGCATTTGACCAATTCTTGAGATTCTCGACGCAGGCATGGCTTTCTAGGCGCAGTAGAGCGACTTCTCCAGTTCCGGTCTCCCCCCCCCCCAGATCCACGCGTCATATCTCTCACCTCCACCATTGCAAATAACCACTCACCATGTTCGACGTCATCTGGACCGATCACAATCGCGAGTTGGTGGGCGAGCGAAGGGCCCGCAAGGAGCTCGACAACAGGCCCAAGACGAAGGATGAAGCTCGCAGCAACCGGTCGTCCATCTCTACGGCGAGCTCGTCATCCAGGAACGAAAAGCCACTGGGGTTTCTCGGCGCCATTGGCCGAAACAAGACGGGGCAAAACTCCAAGAGTAGATCCCTTACTACAGCGCATAGTAATGATGGCACCACCGGGACCCCGGCACCATCTTATACCCCCCTAGCTCTCGCTCCCACATCGATGTGGGCCGACGAGAAGCAGTCGATCAATGAGATCGTCGGACGTCGAAGCGATGCGGACTACACGCGCGACTCGTACGACACCACGACGGACCGCTCATCTCAAGGAGGTATGTAATATGCCCCCGGCACAATGACGTTGTTATCAAGCCTCTATTGACGCCAATGCCCTCCAGAGTCAATTTTCTCCAAGTGGACTGATCAAACATCAGCCACGCCCGCCTCGCCCTTTGGGGGGTCATTCTATGATGTCGGGTCAAAGTCCCAGTTCATCCAGTCACTGGGGCCCTCGTCATACGTCCAAAAGACCACCCAAGTCGTCGTAGAGCCTCGGACGCCGTCCGATGAGGCTGCCCAGTACTTTTCTGGGGTCACCATCTCCTCCGGCGGCGCCGGCGTTGACCGCCCGCTCACTCCTAGCTCGCCAAAGGAGCTGTCGGTACCCCCTTTCCAGAAGAGATCGGACGCATGGTTTAACTCTGGAGACAGGTCGGCCTCCCCGCCCCGGTCGAGTCGCGGCACCAACCCGAGCTGGGCCTCCTACAGCGAGACGTCGTCAAGCATCGTTTCGACCGCCACCTTCGGGCGCCGTAACGACCTGGTGCTGTCGATGCCCAAACTTCGATTCAGGAATGGCAACGCCGACGCGTGGCGGCCGCCGGACGCATGGGACTGTCCACCCCCGGAGAGCCCTCGCCCGCACATCGAAGACATGATCACCTACACCCAAGACGACGACTCGACGTCGATGGCCTTGGATCTCGCGGGCATGCAGCGAGAGGTGAAGCGCATGGCAGCCGCCGGTCCGCAGATCGTTCTCCTCCGACTCCGCGAGGAATGGGACTCCTCGACGGATGCTGCTCTGTACAAGGAGCTTGAAATGGAGAAGAAGCGTTGGATGCTCTCGGCACTACACAACATGGACCCGCCCCCCGTGGCGAGCGCCGAGTCGGGGCCCAAGGACCAAAAGATTCTGGCCTTTTTCGAGACTCAGGGTAAGTCGGCACGGACTCCCGGTATGAGGCGTTGTTGATACTGACGAAACAAACAGCGACGGCGTCTTACATCGCGGCTGTCCATGCTGGGGCGCCCATATACCACATGTCGCCGGCGCCCCTTTCCCACAAGCTGTTCCCCAGCATCCGTCCGATGGTGTTCCCGACAGTACCGAGCGTCTCCTTCCCCATCGCGCCACAGTTCTTCTCCAAGGCCTACTCTCTCAATCTCCCTTCCCTCGTTCCGTCGACCGAGATCCCGGCGTTGCTGCGGAACATTCACCGGGGTCTTGCCCCGCGCGGCACCCTCCACCTCACCGTCATCGACCCGGCGCCGGTCAGGGCCACGGTTGGCCCGCGCATGCAGGCTTGGTTGGACGAGCGCCTGCTACTGAACCTCCAGCGTCACTTCCGCTGTATGAGTCCGAGCCAGCTCCTCCCTTCGTGGCTGGCCGATGCCCAGCTCCGAGGCGAGGGCAGCATGATCACGAAACTCAAGTTCCCGGCCGTGACACTATCGGGGCTGGGGCCAGGGGCAGCGTGTGGCGACGGTCGGAGCGGTGGCCGCAACGGCGCCGAGAACCAGGACGTGGAGGTTGAGGCGGAGCTCCGCAGCGAGGTAGCCAGGATGCTCTGGAACGAGGTCTGGGGCCAGTACGTGACGGCCGACAAGTGGTGGTGGGAAGACTCCGACATCCTCGAAGAATGCCGCCGCCTCGACACATACTGGGAGGTTCGCATGATCGAGGCCGTCAAACAACAGTCGTAGTCGCAGGCGCGGCTTGCTTCTCCTGCCGGCGCGACATAATACCCTCGCCCTTCATCTATAACTGCGGCCAATTTAGCGGGCTCTCTACCGTCTTTCTATCGAACGTTTCGTTGGCAACTTGGTGCGAGGGAATGGAAGGGGAAGGTATTCGTGGGTCTTCCTGGGTGGGAGGAGATCCTATCTACGCGCGAGACTCGCGTGGCGTTTCGGTCACGGTTTCGCTCCCCTGACTCTTGCTTTTCCTATTTTTTTTTCAGGTCACTTATGGGCTTCTCCAACTCAGGTCTTTGTGCAGCCTCCTCCCTTTTCTATTTCGGCCAGGAGAGAAGGCCTGCGAGGTAGAAAGGGGGTCAAGCGGCGAGGCCGGCGGCCATGGCCCACGGCAGATATAAGCCACGTCACTCGAGATCTCTTCCAGTCCCCCGACAGGGCAGGAGAAAAGTAGTTAGATACGCGAATTCTAGGCGAGCCTCGGTCTTTCACCTATTCCTTTTTGATGGACATGGGCTCCAGGGAAGGACAAGGGAAGGGGCGGTAGAGGGTGGCCTGTCGGTGGCGGCTCCAGTAGGCAGCTTAGTGGCTAAACACGACGAACAGTTTGCTTGCCAAGAATTCTCCGTTCTTAGGAGGTCCCCAGTTTCCAGGTCTCGATGTCGACGTGAAAAGCCATCTCCCGTGCCCGGCTGTCGACTATGGGTACCTTCCAAGCGTAGCATAATTATCCCCCGTATAACGGTATGAGCGGAGCAGACTGTGTGGCGGAGCTCCGAGCAACAGCGGTGCAGCCGCTTCCTGCCTTCTTGTACTGAGTACTGTAGCCTCCTGAGGCACTAGCACTGGGCATCGGAGCCCCCTTCTTCTCTGCACCGCTTGTCGTGCGAGGCGTCGCAGTGCTGGGATGATTTCCTATGAGGCTGGATCGCAAGCAGTCCCCGACAAGGCACGCTGACGGCGCTCGACGGCAGTCTTCACGATACCGGACCATACCAGCCCGGAAGAGCCGTGTCGTCGCTGGATTCGGACGACCATGCACGCCGGCAGCCTCGTCAAGGTCGGCTTGCGGCCCGCCCGCCGGAGGATGCGGCACGGCGGCGCAGGCGCGTCATCGGAAGCCCCGAACAGAATCCGCGCCATGGGCGGGCGGGGTTGGTCCTGTCAGGCCTGTCTCCCGTGTTCGGGGTGTCAGTGGCAAAAGAAAGTTGACTTATGGTACGCACGA
>Ga0247777_1000450_pt1 | contig 11658 bp, 6 predicted proteins | sample UWRJL154409C5_FD_179937 | JGI IMG/M metagenome (GOLD analysis project Ga0247777, IMG submission 179937) | Plant litter microbial communities from Arlington Agricultural Research Station in Wisconsin, United States - UWRJ-L154-409C-5 | ecosystem: Environmental > Terrestrial > Plant litter >...
GTGACGCGCGATCACATAGGTCAGTAACTCGCGCACACCCTCCACGTCGCGCCGGGCCGCAAAGTACTCGAAGGTACCCACGCGCACATGGCTTGCCGACACGCGAGTGAGCACCGCGCCCGGCAGCGCTTCTTCGCGACGCACGAGCTCGCCGGTGGTCACGACGGCCAGCGAGCGCGTGGTCGGGATCCGCAAAGCATGCATCGCTTCGCTGATCAGATACTCCCGGAGCATCGGGCCGAGCGCGGCGCGGCCATCCGCCGTTCGGGAGAACGGCGTCAGCCCGGACCCCTTCAGCTGCACATCACGCAGCACACCGTCACGCCCGCGCAGTTCGCCGAGCAGGATTGCGCGGCCATCGCCAAGTCGCGGCACGAAGTTTCCAAACTGATGCCCGGCATACGCCATCGCAATAGGCCTGGCATCGTCCGGCAACCGATTCCCCGAGAAGAGCGCCGCGCCTTCGCGTTCCACGGCCTCCACGTCGAAGCCCAGTTCGGCCGCCAGCGGGCGGTTGAAAATAACGAGCTTCGGATCGGCAACCGCGGTCGGCGTGACCGCGTTGTAGAACCGCTCCGGCAGGGTGGAATAGGTGTGTTCGAAGGCAGGCCGCATGGAACCTCGGAAGAGGGCGGCTCAGGGGGTCGCCCGTCACCGCATGATAGCGCCCTGGAGACGTTCAATCTCGGCGGTGCTCTTCGCAAGCCCGGCGATCGCGTCGTCCATCGGCTGGCGATCCGGGTACTCCAGCGTGATGTGCGCGGTCACCGCCTCGAATTTTGGCACCGCCTTGGCGTACCACTCTTTTGCGGCCCGCCAGCTGCCCAGCTCAGCCGCGCTGCCCGGCCGTGCGCGCATCGCGCGGTCGGCGTGGACGGCGCCGATGCCCTGCTCGCTGGCGGCGAGCAGATATTGAACCTGCATAGTGTCCATCTGCCGCAGGATTTCCTGCAGCGTGCTGATGTTCTCCCCGAGGACGGCCTCTGCCTCGTTCATGCGCTTTGCGCCGAGCAGTGCAGCCGCGAGGTTCCAGGAGAGCGATGCGCCATCTAGCCGGATCTGCACATTCTTGTCGTCCTTGCGCAGCGTATCCATGAGGGGCTGCGCTGCCTGACACTGCTCAACGGCGGGGGCGTACTGCCCGCCATCGGCGAAGTTGGCGCAGAGATTCACACGATCGCCGAGCAGCGATCGAATGTAAGTCGTATTGCGTCCCTCGGTCAGGGCAACCAGGTGTTCGTCGACCGCGAGCGACTTGAGATACAGGTTCCGCGATTTCTCATGGGCCTCGGGCGAGGTTTTTCTCAGCATCACGAGATCGCCTGCGGTGCTGTAGGCGAGACCGAGCTGGTGCTCGATCTCAATGTCGCTGGGCTGCTCCCGATGCGCGCTTTCGAGGAGCGCGATGGCTCTCTCGGCATAGGGAAGTGCGTCAGCGCCGCCGCGTTCCAGCGTGATGTTCATCGCGTGAATTCTGATTCCGTCCGCCAGCGCGGCGCGCGCTCTTGCATCCGGTTCGACGCGCGCGAGCTCCTCCAGAATGCCGGTCGCGCGGCCTGATCCGGCGACCGCCTTGCTGGATTCACCGATCAGGAGGAGCAATCGGCTCTGCTGGAGATAGGCCTGCGCCAGGGAGCTTCGTAACGCGGCGTCGCGCGGATCCGCTGCGACGAGCGGTTCCAGCAGCTCGATCGACTTCTGGTAACTCGTGATCGCTTCCCTGGGCTGACCGGTGTTTGCGTTGTAGGCCTTGCCCTGAATATCAGCGACTTTGGCGTAGGCCACGGCGATGTCGTGCTGAAGAATGCGATTCCGGTGCGCTTCGCTGGCGAGCGCGCCGAGATACTTCTGCGCGGTGCTCACCAGCAGCTCACGGGCGGCAGTGGAGCCGGGCAGGTCCTTGATGGCGTCGTGGAGCTGGAACATCGACAGCTCGGCGAATCCGCGCACGGTTTCCACGTGGCGCTCGGCGCGCACCCGCTGTTCTTCGGCGATATGCGCCTGTTGAAGCGAGGTGACGATGCCGCCCGTCAGCATCATCGCGAAAACGCCAGCCGCGACGAGCCATAGCGTGTGACGTCGCACGAATTTACCGGCGCGATAGGCGAGCTGCCCGCCACGCGCCATCACGGGCAGGCCGTCGAGATAGCGGCCCACGTCTTCGGACAGCTCGTCGGGCGATCGATAGCGCTTCTCCGGCTCCTTGCGAAGTGCCCGGAGGGTGATGGAATCGAGATCGGCGTCGAGCTTCTCGCCTGGCCGGCGCTGCGCGGGCGGCAGCACGACGCTCGGCCGCGGCGGCTCGGTTTCGCAGATCTCGCGAATCGCGTCGTGCAGCGGCACCGCCTTCATGAGGTACGGCAGCCGCCGGGTCAGGAGAAGGTAGAGCACCACGCCCAGCGAGTAGACATCGCTCGCGGTCGTGATCGTCCTGCCGAGCACCTGTTCGGGGCTGGAAAAATCCAGCGTCAGCGTGTTCACGCTGGTCACGGTTTGCGCCGGGCCGGTCTGCGAGAAGTCCGGCTGCAGCAGTTTCGCGATTCCAAAATCGAGGAGCTTCACCGTGCCGTCGGCCGTGACGAGGATGTTGGCGGGCTTGAGGTCGCGATGGACGACCAGGTGCTGATGCGCGTGGCTGACGGCGGAACACACGTCGCGGAACAATTGCAGTCGACGGTGGACCGGCAGCTTGTGCTCTTCGCAGTAGCGATCGAGCGGAATGCCCTCCACGAGATCCATCACGAGGTAGGGGAGGCCGTCTTCCGTCGCACCGCCGTCGATGAACTGCGCGATGTGCGGATGATCGAGCCGCGCCAGGATCTGCCGTTCCGCGCGCAGCCGCTTCAGGATGAAGCTCGCCGGCAGCCCCGACGGCACGAGCTTGATCGCCACTTCCTTCTCATACTGCGCATCCATGCGCCGGGCGCGATACACCTCGCCCATGCCGCCGGAGCCGATGAGCGCGACGATTTCGTACGCGCCGACACGGCGGCCGATCCAGCGGTCCTGTTCCGACGTCACATCAGCTCGATCCATGTGGGCGCGTGATCACTGGGCTTTTCCCAGCCGCGCACATCCCGCTCCACTCCCGCGCCCTTCAGCCGTGCGGCCGCCGCTGGGTTCAGCAACAGGTGATCGATGCGAAGGCCTGCGTTGCGCCCGTAGGCGTCGCGGAAGAAATCCCAGAATGTGTAGATCGTTTCGTCGGGATGGAGCGCGCGGATGGCGTCCGTCCATCCCTGGCTCATCAGGCGGCCGAAGGCTTCGCGGGTTTCGACACGGAACAGCGCGTCTTCGACCCAGCGTTCGGGCTTGTACACGTCTTTCGGCGTGGGGATCACGTTGAAGTCTCCCGCGAGCACCACAGGCCGATCGGCACGGATCAGCTCCGCACCGTGCTTGATGAGGCGCTCCATCCAGCCGAGCTTGTAGTCGAATTTCGGGCCGGGCGCCGGGTTGCCATTCGGCAGATACAGGCACGCAAGCAGCACGTCATCGAGCGTCGCTTCGATGTAGCGGCTGTGCACGTCTTCCGGGTCGCCGGGCAGTACACGACGCAATTCGACGGGGGTCGGTCCCTTCGAAAGAATCGCCACGCCGTTCCAGCTCTTCTGCCCGTGCCAGATCACCTGATAGCCCGCGTCGCGGATCGCGTCGGCGGGGAATTTTTCCTGCGGCGACTTCAGCTCCTGCAGGCACACGACGTCCGGCGAGGTCTGGTTGAGCCACTTCAGCAGGTTCTGCAGGCGGGCGCCGATGCCGTTGATGTTGTAGGTGACGATTTTCATGAGGGTTCAGGCAATCTCCGCCCGCAATCTGCGCGGGAGCGAATACTACATGAGGGGCGCGTTTACCGGACAGCGTGGCTACTGGGAGCGCTGGACCGTCGGCTGTTTTGCGGGCTGCGAGGCGTTGCGGATGTTGGCCGCCGTATTGATCAGCGCGATATGCGTCAGCGCCTGCGGGAAATTCCCCGCCTGACGACGGTTGATCGTGTCGTACTGCTCGGCGAGAAGCCCGACGTCGTTGGCCACGGCGACGACGCGCTGGAACAGCGTCCGTGCCCGCTCGAGGTCGCCCATCAGGATGTACGCATCGGCAAGCCAGAGCGTGCAGGCGAGGAAGGCCCCTTCGATCGGCTCCAGCTCGCCGGGCCGCTTCTGGCGCGGGTCGTGGCGGAGTACGAAACCGTCTCGCATCAGATGCCGTTCGATCGCCGCGATCGTGCCGCGCATTCGGGGGTCATCCGCGGCGATGAAGCCGAGCGTTGGCAGCAGTGCGAGGCTCGCGTCCAGATACGGCTGACCGTACGCGGCGACGAAAGTGTCGTTCTCCGCGTCGAAACCCCGCGAGAGAATATCCGTGCGGATCGTCTCCCGGATCGCGCACCACTTGTCGACGCTACCCTGTAGCTGGAAATGCTGTGCGCTCTTGATGCCGCGATCGAACGCCACCCAGCACATCGCCTTCGAAAAGACGTAGTGCTCGCCGAGACCGCGGCCCTCCCAGATCCCCGCATCGGGGCGATCCCAGGCGCCGGCCAGATGGTCGAGCAGCGCGCATTCGAGCGCCCACGTCGCTTCGTCGAGCTCCACGTTGGCCTTGCGGGCCTGGTGAAACGTATCCATCAGCTCGCCGTACACATCGAGTTGCAGCTGCGCATGCGCGGCGTTGCCGAAGCGCACGGGACGCGAGCGCTCGTAGCCGGGCAGCCACGAGGCTTCCCATTCGAGCAGACGCCGCTGGCCGGTGATGCTGTACATGATCTGCATGTCGGCGGGCGATCCGGCGACCGAGCGCAGCAGCCACGCGTGCCAGCATCGTGCCTCGTCCGTGTACCCGTTGTTGATCAGCGCCAGCAATGTGAAGGTCGCATCGCGAATCCAGCAGTAGCGATAGTCCCAGTTGCGGGCACCGCCGAATCGCTCGGGCAACGAAGTCGTCGGCGCGGCGACGATGCCGCCGGTTGGCACGAACGTGAGCGCCTTCAGCGTGATCAATGAGCGCTGCACGAGCGCGCGATACTCGCCGTTGTTCGTGTTCTTCGAGGACCAGTCTGTCCAGAACTCTTCGGTGGCGGAGAGCGCGTGCTGCGCATCGATGGGTGACGGGACTTCGTGATGGGATGCGTCGTAGGTGAGCACGAAGGGCACGATGTCGCCGGCGTGGATCTCGAACTCCGCGACCGTAGTGAGATCTTTGCCGCGCGTTTCAACGGGCGTGCGCAGCGTTGCCATGTCGGGGCCGGCGACCGCGAGCACCGCCCCGTCTTCGAGACGCCGCACCCACGGCACGTTCGAGCCGGAGCTGAACCGCAGCACCAGCTCCATGTCCATCTGCACGGCGCCCTCGTCTCCGCGAACGATTCGCACGATGTCTGATGCCGTGCCCCGCGGCGGCATGAAGTCGATCAGTGTGACGGTGCCGGTAGCAGTCTGAAACGTTGTCTCCAGAATCAGCGTCTCGCCGCGGTACCGGCGTTTCGTCTCCTGCACGGCATCGCGCGGCGCGATCCGCCACCGGCCGTGATCGCTCGTGCCGAGCAGCGCTGCGAAACAGGCGTCCGAATCGAAGCACGGCCAGCACAGCCAGTCGATGGAGCCGTTGCGGCCGACGAGCGCGGCCGTCAGGCAGTCGCCGATCAATGCGTAATCTTCGATGCGGGAAGGGAGGTCTGCCATGGCGTGCGGTGTATCGGTGAATCCTGCCGATATAACGCGCGATCAGGCCGGGCGGTTCGGTCCGGAGTCATCGATCTGGGCGACGATGTGGCGATACCAGTCGCTCTGAAAGACACCTGAAGAGTCCATGCGCCTCTTGGCGGCGAGGAACGCTGTGATGCCGGGGTGGCAGGCCAGAAGCTGGTCGCGGCGCGCGAAGCGATGGTAAGTGAGATAGAAGCTGCCGCCGCGTGCCGCGGCGTGATCGATCAGCCGGGTGAACGCGGATCGGGCGTTGACGATGCTTCGGGGCAGGTGATCGACGTGCAGGTTGAAGATCACGCACGCATACCGCTCCCGCGCCCACGGGAGCGCAGTCTCGGCCTCCGCCTCGATGAGACGGATGGTGCCGTAGATGAAGTCGACCTGGTTCGTGCGGAAATCCCTGCGTACATCGGCCATGAACGGGACAAGCTCGTGGCGCGGGACATAGATCTCCGTGATCATTTCGCTGCCGCGCGCGCCTCGACCGAGCCGTTTGTCGAGCGGCTCGTGATAGCTCTCGAGATACAGATTGAGTTGGTGCGTGTCGCTCCAGTAGATCTGGCCCGATGTCGCCAGATAGAACGCCGAGAATTCTTCGAAGGCGCGGCGTTTGTCGAGGTGCGCCAGCTCGAGCAGGCGATTCCAGTCGGCTTGCGAAAGACGGCGCTGCTCCTGCGGAACGGGACGGACGCGATCGGTTTGCCGATAGCAGGAGAGCACGCCGGTTCGCAGGAAGCTGCTGTGCGCGGGGTCCGTCGCGAACTGGAAATCGCCGTAGAGGTAGCCGTCCGCGATGCGACGATCGAGCGTGTCGATCAGGGCCTCGAGCTCCAGCATCGTGACGACGCGTTCGACCTGCACGCGTGGCACGAGACGCAGCGTCGCAGCCACTACGACGCCGAACAGACCATAACCGCCGATCAGGTGCCGGAACAGCTCGGAGTGCTGCGTTCGGCTGCACATCACCAGGTTGCCGTCGGCGGTGACGACTTCGAGCGACTCGATGTCGTCGATGAAAGGTCGGGCGGCGAGGCAGCGCCCGTGAATGTTCGCGGCGACCGCACCGCCGATGGTCAGACGATCCGCGCCGGTTTGTTTCTGACGAATGCCCCAGGGTGACTTCACGCCCTGCGGCCGAACGAGATAGCCGCGGATGACGTCTGGCCACGTGATACCCGCTTCCACTTCGAGGAGGCCACCGCTGTCGTCGAGCCGCCGGACGCGATTCATTCGCCGCATGTCGAGCAACGTCGATCCGGCCAGGAATTGCTGGCCGCCCATCGCGTGCCGCCCGCCAGCGATGGCGAGTGGATGACCGGCCGAGCGAGCCTCGTTGACCGCGCGAACCACATCGCCGACTGTCTGCGGCTCGATGATCCGCGAAACGACGGTGCGGTTCAGCGCGGAGTGTGTGTCATTCACCAGGTTGGGTTGCATGGTGCCCGCGAGCGTACGGGCCCAAATTCCCCACACAACGCGGCCCGTCGGAGTACCGGGTTGCGATACCTGGGGGATCGGTGCGCGCGTCTACACACCAAAGTGAGTGGCTCTCGACCCACTCATGAGACTGCGTCCGCGCCCCGCCGGGCTGCACACTGCGCCGCAAGTCCAGCTTGACGGAGAGGTGATCGATGCCATTGCTTGCCGGCCTGAACCACGTCGCCATTCTCACCGCGGACCTCGATCGTTTCATCGAGTTCTACACGCGGGTGTTCGATCTGAAGCTGGTGTTCAGCGAGGAAACGCCCGCGTTCCGGCATGCGATCCTGCGTATCTCCGGGCAGGCCTGGCTGCATCCGGCACAGGTGAAGGGGAATCCGCACGCGGCCGCGGTTCCGCGCATGTTCGACCGCGGTCATCTGGATCACATTGCGCTGACGGCGTCGTCCCCCGCCGATTTCGAGGGGTTGCGCCGGCGCCTGGTGGAGCAGGGCGCGAGCAATGGTGAGGTGGAGGACATGGGCGCTTTCCGCGCCACATGGTTCAAGGACCCGGACGGGATGCGGGGTGAGCTGGTTCTCGTGCTCGATCCGGAACTTCAGGGAGTCCACGAACCGCGGAAGGTCGTCGCTGCGGCAGTAGCCTAGTGCCTATGCGCCGCGCGCGAAGCGCGCGTTCGAGAACACGCCGGTGACGAGCAGCTTGTACTGGTCGTCGTCCAGCACGACGACTGAGTTCCTGCCGCGAAGTTTCGCTTCGTAGAGCGCTTCGTCTGCGAGTTGCGTCGCGCCCCGCGGTTTGCGGGACAGGGCCGGCTCGATCGCTGCGACGCCGACGCTGACAGAGACCGTCGCGCAGGTGCGCGACGCGCGATGCTCGATGCCGAGGTCCGTCACCGCCCGGCGCATCTGCTCGGCGAGCTGCCCGGCCTGCGCGGCATTCATGTCGTAGATCAGTGCGGCGAACTCTTCACCGCCGTAACGGGTAAGGACATCCAGTGGCCGGTGCACCATCGCCTTCAGCGTCTGGGCGACCCGGCGCAGCGCGTGGTCGCCAGCCTGATGTCCATAGCGATCGTTGAACGCCTTGAAGTGGTCCACGTCGATCAGCAGCACCGCGAGCGGCCGGTGTTCCTGCACCGCCCGTTGCCAGAGCTGGGCGAGCTGCTCGTCGAACACGCGGCGATTCTTGGCACCGGTCAGCGGATCGAGCTCGACGAGCTCCGCGATCAGACGGCTTTCGAGGAAGCTCGTGCGACACCACCGCTCGAAATGTCGGGCGCAGACGGCACACGCGACGATGCACAACGCGAGGAATACGCAGGCACGGATCACGAATGGCACCGCCAGCCCTGCGGCCGCTGCCGCGATGGAGAACGACGCCAGCATCAGCAGGGCGGACAGCAGCGCTACCCGAAACCGTAATCCGAGAAAAAAGAATGGCCCGACAACCATGAGTGGCAGGAACAGCAGCAACTCGAAGCTGCCTGAGGCCGCGCCGGCCGCGATGGGAATCGCCGCGATCGCGTTCCTCGCCGGAACGATGACTTGCGCGACTGGCCCATACGCGCGCTCGAACAGCCGACCCCAGGCGAACACCGCCAGTGCCACTGTCGTCAGGAACACGAAGGCGAGGGTGAAGAAAGTGGGCTGGTGCCAGTCACTGGACACCATCCGCTCGACCACGCGCTGTCCACCCAGCATCACGCCGAGCGTGCATGCGGCCCGAATGAGGGTGCGGCTGTCCCCCAGTCGTGCGCGCAGGTACTCCGTTTCCATGGCGCCGTCGAAACGCAGTTCCTGGCGCCCGTTCCTCAACGCTGCCGCGTAAGGCGACTCGGGAAAGGCGCTGAAATCGGGCGAGCGAAGCGACACCATGTCTTATTCTAGAGGCGCCCCTGCCCCGCCGATGTGATGCACTCGGAATTAGAGGGGCGCCCTGCGGATGCCGGGGCTCATCGCCCCGATTCCGACCGAAGGAGGCGTCGCAGGAGCGACGCTCCAGTCGGGAGCCGGCGAGCCTGACAGAGCCTGCCCCGTGGGACGAGTCTCGCCGTTTGGAACGGGGTGTTGCACGAACGTAACCCTCGATACACCTGTATGAGTGCCGTTCCGGACAACAAAACGCCCGCCACCCGGTTGTACCGTCTTTCGACAGTGTGATATCTGTTCGCCCGGACGACGTCTCGTCGTCGGAGGCAAGTTGCTATAACAACCTTTGTCGGCTGAAGGCCGATAGCGCCGGCTACCACCAGAACCACAAGAATTTGCGGCGCGCATACAGTTCAGGGGGGAAACATGACTCGTGTCAGAAATTTCGTCGCATCACGCGTGCGCGTTGGGGGAGTTGCGGGTGCCGTCGCGCTCGCACTGGCCGGGCAGGCCGCAGCACAGGAGAGCACGGACTTCCTGGAGGAAGTGACCGTCACCGCGACCCGCCAGGTCGAAACGGTCAATCGGGTTCCCCTGAGCATCCAGGCGGTGACCCAGGACAACATGGATCGGCAGGGCATCAAGAACAGCGCCGATCTCGTCCGGGCGGTGCCGGGCCTCGCCACCGTGCAGAACCCCGGTGGCTCACAGCAGACGTTCTCGATCCGCGGCATAGTCGGCGGCGCTGGCGCCGCCACCACCAGTGTCTACCTCGACGACACCAATCTCACGAAGCGCGCCAACGCAGGCGTGAATCAGAACAACGGCGTCATCGCGCCGCTGCTGTACGACCTCGAGCGCGTTGAAGTGCTGAAGGGCCCGCAGGGCACGCTGTATGGCGGCTCGTCACAGGGCGGCACTGTCCGGTACATCACGCCGCTGCCGAGTCTTACGGAGTTCACCGGGTCCGCGCGGGTGGAAGGCTCCACCATGGGCAGCCGAAGCCAGGTGAGCGACGAGGCGGCCGGCGCGTTCGGCGGGCCGATCGTGCAGGACCGGCTCGGCTTTCGTATCAGCGCGATTCGCCGCTACACCGGCGGGTGGATCGACGTGGTCAGTCCCTACAACAACGGCACGATCCGTGAGGACTCCAACTCCGTCACGGAGTGGGCGACACGGGCATCGCTGCTCTGGCAGGTGTCGGATAGCGTCAACGCCCAGCTCTCCGGCTATCACGTCGAGAACAAAGGTGGTGGGGGTCCCAACTCGCAGACGGCGATCTTCCTGCCGAATCAGCAGAACGCGCCGGATGGCACCACCTTCACGACACAGACCCGCTGCATTACCACCAACACTCGCACCGCGCCGCTCGCGCAGCCTGGCGGCAACGCCGCTGCCGGATTCATTCCGGCGAGCGTGGCGCCGGGTGCGAACGGCCTGTGCCCCACGGGCACGCTGTTCGTTCGCAATGGCATCACGTACGGGCCGTTCAGGACCGGACGCGACATCACGCTCGCGCTGAATCGTCAGGGCGTGGTCGGCAACACGTCGAAGGCGGACGTGTTCGCGCTCGCGCTCAACTGGAACCTCACCGACCGGCTCGACTTCAAGTCGATCACGTCCTACCTGGGCGACGAGGGCACGAGCAACACCATCGGCGGCGAGGAATGGGTTTCGACCGCTCCAGGCGCGGGCCAGCGCACGACGCTCGATCCCACGCGGCTCGGCTTTCCGCTGTTCGGACCGCTGCTGTCCGATCCGCTGATCGGCGACGGCTACGCCGGCTTCTTCGACGCGAAGAACAATCGTCACGGTATCGAGCAGGAGCTACGCCTCACCTATACCGGGAACTCGAGGCTGAGCTTCGTGACGGGCGCGTATTTCTCGCACGCGAACACCGACATCAACTACGTCTATCGAACCAATCCGGCGGTCATGGATGAGGCGCTGCGGCTGATGTATGGCGACATCAACGGCCCGGGCGCCAACACGAGTGAGGGCACGGCGCGCTACGGCCTGGTGAACGATGGAGGCTTCCAGTCAAACCTCCGCGCGGACATTCTCGACGAAGAGAAGGCGGTGTTCGCGGAAGGCAATTTCTGGATCGTGCCGGACAGGCTGCGCGTGACCGCGGGCCTGCGCTACTCCAAGGTCGATCTCGATTTCAACCAGCTCAACTACGGCCAGTTCAGCGGTCGCATCGCGACTTCCAACGGCTCCCTCACGACCGGCACGAGCTCCGACAAGCCGCTGACACCCAAGGCGGGTGTGCAGTATCAGTTCGCCGACGACAAGATGGTGTACGCGAGCGCGAGCAAGGGGTTTCGGGCCGGTGGCGTGAGCTCGCAGGTTGCGCAGACCATCTGCCAGACTGCACTCGACAATCTGGGCATCACGGCCGCGGATATTCCGCCCGCGTTCGGACCCGACACGGTGTGGAGCTACGAACTGGGCGGCAAGTTCAGGCTTTTCAGCCGGCTGCAGCTCAACCTCGCGGCGTTCCGGATCGACTGGAAGGATGTGCAGGTCACCACCACGCTCACTTGCGGGCAGGGCTTCACCGCCAACGGCGGCAAGGCGCGCAGCGAGGGTGGCGAGATGTCGCTCGAATACCGGCCGATTGACCCTCTTATTTGTACATG
>Ga0247777_1000451_pt1 | contig 11658 bp, 8 predicted proteins | sample UWRJL154409C5_FD_179937 | JGI IMG/M metagenome (GOLD analysis project Ga0247777, IMG submission 179937) | Plant litter microbial communities from Arlington Agricultural Research Station in Wisconsin, United States - UWRJ-L154-409C-5 | ecosystem: Environmental > Terrestrial > Plant litter >...
TGGCCGCCCAAGGAACTCGTCCAGCGCTTAAAATACCACGTCCCGATCCAGCGCGGGCGACATGGCGCGACGCAGCGGAACGGCGGCATTCCTTAGTGGTGTCGACTCGCACTGACCTGGGTCGTGGTTGGGGTTAGGGAAACCAGAGACCTTTTGCATGGAAGGCCTGAAATAGGCCGTGCCCGCCCTTCTCGTCCCCCCTCCGTCTCTCCCGAGCTGTCGGTTCCTACAGTTCGACGACGCCCGCCCTACCGCGACGCTGGCCACTGCTACTCAGGCAGTATCGATTCGTCTCTGGCAGATGTAATACCGTCCCGGCCGACTTCCCGCCCCGAGCAGCCTCGTCTCACCCGGTCCGAGACCATGAATAGCTGACGGGTCGTATACGACTTTTTCATCTGGATCCTGACGCTTCCGTCTCCTTCGTGTGGGGGGAATATAGCATATAGCAACGCCTCCCGCGGCCCGCCCGCCGACGCCCCACCATGTCATCCCAGGCCCCCGTCGGAGGCTTCTCCCTCTTCCCAAATACCAACCGGCCTCCCTCGCGAACCCAGGCGTCGCGCCCCAGAGCTTCCACGCCGCAAGGGGATCCGTCGTCAGCTACCGAGGTATCACCGCCCCGGAACGGCCGAGAGACGCCACTAGGGAGGTCCGCGTCAAGGAGGGAAGGCAAACAGGCCGCACCGGGCGGTCGCCAATCGGCGCTGGACGGCCGGATATCACCAGACTACTTCGAGGAGCCCGTCCTACAACGACCGGCCCCCGTCGCCGACGTACCACCCCGCTCCGAGACGGCCTTCTCGGAAGCCCAGACGCTGGTGAGAGGAAGCAGCACGCGCTCCCGTAGCTCCATCGCCAAGCTGCCTTTCCCGGAGGAGGCGTCGTCGAGCCAGAGAGAAGCGCCCGCGCTGCGGTCCATCTTCCCCCAGTACAACCCGACGCTGCCCGTCGACCGCCAGGACTATTATCCCACGCAGGCGAGCCCGACGCACATCCCGAGGGGCGTCATCAGCCGGCCCCTCTACTCGCCCACCGAGGCGGACCACCAGTCGGTCCGCACCCCGCAAGGCCTGCCGGCGCGGAGCGTCCCCGTCGAGCGACCGCCCATGAGCGGCAACGCCGTCTCCCGGAGCTGGCCGCTCCGGGTGCAGGAGCCGCCCGTGGTCCCGACGACCACCAGCACCGACGAACTCCGGGGCCTGTGGAAGGTCACCAACGGCTGGAAGGCCGCCCCCACCGAGGGCCGCGTCTACTGCCTGCGCATGACGTCGGAGAAGGACGCGCCCATCTACACGCTCTCCTCGGACGCCCAGCCCTTCTACCACCTGCGTATGGACCCGACGTCGGCCTCGGCCTACGTGACGGTCATGCGCCACGACCCCAGCAAGCCCTACCGCGGCAACGCGCCCGAGCCCATAGCCACCAGCCCCGGCGGCACGCCCAGCAAGCCCGAGAACAAGAACTGGCAGGAGGCCCTCACCACGACGCTCGAGGAGGAGTCTCGCAAGCACCCGCCCAACGACGGGCTCGTGGCCCTGCTGTACCCGACGGCGGCGGCGCGGCGCGCCCTCGAGGCGCCCCACGACGCCACCACGGTGCTGACGGCCGAGCGCGAGTGCGCCCGCCTCGTGTGGGACGAGGACTCGGCCTCGCACTTCCTGGTGCACCCGGCCCTGGCCCTGCCCTTCGTCGTCACCGTCGAGCGCAACCCCACCTGGAGCCGGACCGAGTACACGCTCGAGCACCTCGAGTCGCCCGCCCACCTGGCGCGCCTGACGCGCGACGGCACCGGCGAGGGCTGGCTCGAGGTCGACACCGCCATCGCCGGCAAGATCGACAGCATCTACCTCGTCGACGTGGCCGTCACCGCCCTCATGCTCGTCGCCCACTCGGACGCCGCCTTCCAGGCCGTCGAGCTCTTCGAGCCGCCCCCGTCCTTCCCGCCCCCGCTCGCCGCCGAGGGCGACGTGCGCCGCGGCAGCAGCCGCCTGAGCCGCGCGAGCGGTCGGCTCAAGCTCAAGACGGGCGCTTCCGCCCGCGATGCCGACGGCGGCGGCGGGAGCGGGGGTGGCAAGCGCGCCAAGAAGCAGAAGCACGGCGGCCGCAGCCGCATGGAGGAGTTCGAGATGGACATTGAGAGCCAGGCCAGCGAGCTCGGCAAGAGCGACGTGCGCGTCAAGACCAAGAAGCAGGACGACCTGGCCGGCCTGCCGTGGCCGCTGCGCGCCCTGGTCAAGGTGCTCAAGCTCACCTTCAAGTGCTTCATCTGGATCGCCACCATGGGCTTCCGTGCTGTCGTCGCCATCTTCCGCGGCCTGGCCAAATGTCTGACGGGCGGGAAGCTCTAACGAAAAAAAACGGGGGGAGCTGGAAGCCGGGAGTCCGGGTCACGAGGGGGCATGACGATGGAGTTGTTGGAAAGGGGCCGGGGATATCGGCGCATGGTACATAATGGGACGGACGGACGGCGGCATGGTGAATAACTCGTCCCGGTCTTCTAGGGAAGGCGGACAGATATGTACGTGATTTAGACCTTCCCCCAATCTGTCCCCGGAGCTCGCGGACGGGAAGGGGGTATCATGAGGGTTTTATTCGGGGCACCAGAGGCCTTCTTGAAGCCCGATTTACGAAGCAGGCCGTTATTTTTTGCCCTGCCAGAGGATTCCTCCTCCTTTCTCCCCAAAGGCCCTCACCTCTTCCGCTCCCGAATCTTGAACCGGTTCCCCCGCTTGGTGACGCCGCCCACCGTGGGCGTCTTGCTCATGCGCGCCCGCTGGAGGTCGAGTTCCGTGCTGGCGTCGGTAAGCGCCCGCAGCCTCTTGCGGGCGTTCTGTAGCTTCCGCCGTAGCCGCGCGGCTTTCTCTGCCTGCCCGTCTTTGGGCGGCGCCCCCTTCCCCCGGTCGTCGTCGTCGTCGTCGCCCATGCCCTCCAGCTCGGCCGGGTCCACAAACACGATCCTCCGGGGCGGCTTTTGCCGTGTGCGCGCCTGCCTGCCCGCAAAGCGGTTCTCACCGTCCTCGTCATCGTCCTCGTCCTCATCGCCGTCGCCCTCATCGTCCCGCAGGGCCGCATCCGCCTCGCCGGCCCACTGCCCGGCCAGAACGGCACGCTCCTCGAGGCGGCGCACCGCCTTGGCGGCGACGCTGCGCGCCGTGCGCACGTAGCCGGCGTCCTGGGTCTTGAGCAGGCGCACGGCGTCGACGCCGAGCGACTTGTTGCCGCGGTCGCCGGCCACGGTGCCGGTCCAGCGGCGGCCCTCGGAGAGGCGACTGCCGGGCGCCGCGCGGCTCAGCATGGCGTAGTTGAACTCGTCCTCATTGCGGTCGGCGGCCTTTTGTCGCAGGGACCGCAGCGTCTTCTGCTTCGCTTTGTGGTCTTTGGCGCGGAGCGCGTAGTCCTGCACGTCCGACGGGTTAGCCGGGTGAGGGAGCGGGGCGGGAAGAGCCCGGGCGGTGCGCCGGCGATCGGGGGCGGACCTTGTGCTTCTCGAGTAGGCCGAATCGCTTGCGCTCGGTCGGCTGCGCGCGCTCGCGATAGCCGCGCTTCTGAATGGAGTTGCGTCTGGACGACATTCTGGCTTCGGGGCGTCAAGGGTAGCGTGGTGGACGACGCTGCTGGTGACGGACGTCGAAAATTTTGGGGTGGACGGTGCGGCCATTATCTAATCACACCCATCGGATAAGATTCAGGACTGTCGTGAATTCACAGCTCAGGTGGGGCGGTGGCTTCGAGGTCCCTGGCGGGCCTGGGGCTGTGGCGCTTCTGGCCCGCTCTGGCGCTCTGGCGCTCTGGGGCCCCCGCAAGACCCTGAAACTTTCCGACCTCCCTTCCCCAGCAGGCAGGGTCCGAGGGCCGACAGGCACCAGAAGTTCAGACCGACCCTCTCGACTCTTTGCCTCCCATACGAGAGTTTGCCAATTGGAAAGTGCGTCCCCGACAGACCGAGGACTCGCTTCAAGGATTTCTCTCTTTCGTCAACGTCGAATCACGATGGGCGCGGACGAAAGACATCAAATGGGAGGTGACCCGTGGCTCACAGGGATGCGCGGAGCCAAGGGGTGATCTGCCCTGGGAAGCACCTGTCAGCACACCTTGAAGCAGGGTCGACCGGGGGTTTGAAGGGGGTCGGTGCGCCTACTTCGTACTGTACTGAAGTTACGTTGGCGAGGTTGGGCACTTGAGCGACCCTATCACTTGCCCTGACGAGTGTGTCGGTGCCGGCGGGCCGTTGCCAAGCCCCGACCGCTCCGACCGCTCCCCCCCACCCACTCGTGGCCGAGACGAAGTCGATGGATTTGTTTACAGAACCACCTGTCCGTCCTCCAGACACGACAGCGCAAAAGCCGCCGACATGGCTATCAGATCACTCAACCGCAAGCACTACCGGGCCCTTATCGTCGGCGCTGTGCTCCTGACCGCGACCTTCTTCCTCTACGACCGATACACGCCGACCCGCTCAAAATGGTACCTCGGCTACGTCAAGAGCAGCTTCGACTGGAGGAACCGGCGTCAGCAGCATCCGCTCGCCGCCTCGTCCATGGCACATCCTCCGTCGGGCCGACCGCAGCAGCTCCGGCGAATACAACACGACTTCTCCCGCGACGAGCGCGACGCCGGCTTCGAGGCGAAGCAGGTCGAGCGCCGGGCCGCCGTCAAGAAGACGTTCGAGAAGTGCTGGGATAGCTATCGGTCGTACGCCTGGGGCTACGACGAGCTCATGCCCGTCACTCTGGCCGGGATCGACCCCTACAGCGGCTGGGGTGCGACTTTGGTGGACCCGCTGGACACGCTGTGGATCATGGGCATGGTCGACGACTTCGAACAGGCCGTGACGGCCGCGGCGACCATCGACTGGGACAACTCGACGTCGCGGTCCTGCAGCGTCTTCGAGACCAACATCCGCTACGTCGGCGGGCTGCTGTCGGCCTACGAGCTGAGTAGTGACCGGCGCCTGCTAGACAAGGCGCTCGAGCTGGCCGAGATGTTGTACGCCGCCTTTGACACCCCGAGCCGCATGCCCGTCAACGCCTTCTACTTTACCGCGGCCAAGAAAGGTGAATCACTGGTGCCCAGCGCCCGAGAGGTGGCCGCCTCGGTCGGGACGCTGTCGCTCGAGTTCACCAAGCTCACCGAGTTTACCGGCGACGTCAAGTTCTTCGACGCTATCGAGCGGATCAAGCTGAACTTACAGGGCTCTCAGGACGGAACGAAGCTGCCGGGCCTGTGGCCGACGTATATCAATCTGCAGAGCGGCTTCGGCACCGAGGACAACTCGTTTACTCTTGGTGCGCTGGCCGACTCGTTGTACGAAGTAAGCTTGAGATGGCGATGAGACCACCCTGACTCGAGACTGACCGAATCAGTATCTCCCCAAAATGTATGCGCTGCTCGGTGGCCGAGACGACACGTACGCCGAGATGCACAAAAAGGCCATGGCCGCCGCCACCAAACACCTCCTGTACCGGCCGATGCTGCCCAACAAGGAGGACATCCTCTTCACCGGCAGCGTCATGGTCAAAGGCCCGATCATCGACCTGGTCTCGGAGAGCCAGCACCTAGCCTGCTTTACGGGCGGCATGTACGCCCTCGGAGGCAAGCTGCTCGACATCCCCGAGCACGTCGAGATCGGCGAGAAGCTGGCCCGCGGGTGCGCTTGGGCGTACGGCGCCATGCCCACCGGTGTCATGCCCGAGATCTCGGACTTCATTCCATGCGATACGCCCAACTTGGCGCCGTGTGAGTGGAACCAGACGCGGTGGGAGACGACGCGCTGGGGCAACGGCATCAGCGTCCCGGGCTTCCGGTCGTTCCGCGACAAGAGCTATCTGCTGCGGCCCGAGGCCATCGAGAGCCTCTTCATCCTCTACCGCATCACGGGCAAGAAGGATCTGCTGGACACGGCCTGGGCCATGTTCGAGGCCATCAGGAAGGCCACCGAAACGGAACACGCGCATTCGGCCATCCGCGACGTGACCGTGTCTGGGCCCACGAGCAAGACTGATTCCATGGAGGTACGTCGACGTGGGAATGACAGCACCGTGCTCCGTGGGTGACGCTGACTTGGGGACAGAGCTTTTGGTTGGCAGAAACCCTAAAGTACTTTTACTTGATCTTTTCAGAACCAGATGTCATCAGCTTGGACGACTATGTTCTCAACACGGAGGCGCATCCTTTCAAGATTGCGAAACCGACCTGATGCCCCAGCATCTGAATCGACGATTCCGGTTCGCGGCCACGGACCAGCGAGACCCGAGGACGATCCCCCAAATGCCACGGCCACGGGCGCCAGCCGCGTGTTCCACCAGACAATGACAACTTTATTGAGAGACTACGTCGGTAAGGCTTCCCCCGACCTCTCCCGCCCACCCTCTACGGTAAGAGAGCGTCTTGAGCTGATGTGAGTGGTGCTTACAGTCCTCGGCGCACAAGAGGGTCATCCAAGCAAAGCCAGCGACGTTCGGCCCTCGATGTTACCCGGTTAAGGAATCTGCACCCTAGCATAGAGCTGTCAAGCCCTCCCAACTCAGGCCTCTCGGCGTGCAAGCCGGCTCAAGAATCATCGGCACACTCAGCAACAGCATCGGTTACGTACCCGCCCTCGAGGCCCGACATCCAGGGCGGCAGTGATCAATCGAGACCCTCGGGCCGTCCTCCCTAGTTGCCGACAAAGCTCCTCTCAAGAACGGGAGGCCCATACAGGGTCGCTAGGCTGACAAGGGACATACCCACTGCGATAACTATATATATATACATACGATTGCACAGCGTCAGGTTCCCGGCAACGGACGGGCAGTTGTCGGACGCGCCTGCGGGAGCTTGGGCCGGGCCAACAACCAAACGACCCGCCCCGGATATCGTCGGCCGCGTCTTCGAGCTAAAGACGCAGAGCTTTCTGCAGGAGCTAAAACCAGGGCTGTCTGGCGAGTTTGCAGGTTCTCTGTGGACAACGGAATACTGGAAAAGGGGACTTCCACACAATCACATCCTCCTGTTCCTCAAACCTGAGATATATTCAGCTCTATCTCTACGATCCGCAGCACGATGTCATCCCAGATCCAGAGATTTCACAAGATTTGACGCCCCTTCTTGCACGAGGACGATCCGTTCGCACGGGGATATCAATATCGCTCTTCTGCGTTCGACCAGCTCCTCGTGCTCACTGCCAAGGCAGGAGGCTCGGCTGCGCCAGACAGCGGGCCCCTGATACCCGGCCCTGCCGCCTGACCCGCGATGTCAACAAGCTCGACGAGGGACAAGGGCGGCTTTTGGTCTTGCCTGATCTCTGGTCATGGTTACTGGTCCACGGTGTTCTGGTACAACCAGTGTCTGACTATTACGGGCACCAAGCCCAGAGAATAACGTATTCGGGCGTCATCGGTCACTTCTCCGGGGAGATTGCGGCAGCGTATGTTGTGGCAAGACTCACCGTCAGAGACGCCGTTGTCATTGCCTTCTACCGGGGTATCTGCTTCATCCGAAGCCGCTACATAGGTAACGTTATATATGCTATAGTTATATGCAATACACCCCGCGGGGGGGTTGGCTTTTCTTTCGCGCCCAGGCCATGTTCAGATTCGGGGTGAGTAGCCGTGCTCCTTCTACATTAGGCTCTCGCTAGTTCTGTGCGCACGACGGGGATGCCGGTGGCAGCACATCACTCGGACTAGAGAGGGAGCCGGGAGTGTGTCCATGCACGCATGGTTACTCTTCATCTCAGGCACAGACCGATGGTCATCGTGGCCTACTCTAGCCATCCAACTCATATGCAGCGCCCGGATTGCCACTCGCGTACACCACCGCCTCGAGCTCAACGGGGTAAAACTCCACGGAACCTGTGGGCGGATCCAGGGTGATGATCTCGGCCTTGTCCAGGTCCACCCGGTCTTCCCCGGGCAGGGCCATGGGCGCAGAGAAACCGACCAGTCTAGTGACCTTGGCACGGCACAGCTTGCAGTAGACGACTTTGTCGAACGTCATGTACCGTCCGATACAAGATGAGCAGAATGAATGGTTACACGGTCGAAGACTGCATCCGAGACAAGTCAGCCTGGCCGAGTTTTCCTCAACGACTCCGGTATGTATGGGGCACATGCTCCGCTCCAGCGGAGTGACGGGCGACGAGGGAATCACCAAACGAAAGGGGGCGAGGGGAGGGCGCGTTTGCGAAAACTCACATGGAATCACACATCCTCGTGCCACAGCACGTACAACCGACGATGCCGCCGCCGCTCGCGTCGACGCCGGGGCGGATGGTGCCGTCGTCGGCGTCGATGTCGCCGACGCTGCGGAGGCCGGCGAGGGTGGTGCCGCCGTCGGCGTCGACGCCCTCGGCGTAGGAGGCGAAGAAGGGCAGGCCGTGGGCGAGGTAGGTCTGCGGGGTGATGGGGCAGGCGGGGGCGGCCAGGCCCGTCAGCGCCTCGAAGGCCACCGAGTTGAGGATCTGCACGCTTAGGATGGTGGCACGGGTGCGGCTCCAGGCGGCCGCGCCCCAGGGGTCGCGCAGGATCGCCTGCCGGATGCGTGTGCCCGCCGCCAGGCCCATGGCCCAGCCCGTCTGGCTGTTGGTTGGGGAGGGGAGGGTTAGTTTTTCGGGCTGGCGGGCGTCTTTTGGACACTGGAAGGGGGTTAGGGGGTTGGGGGCTGCTTACTCTTGTGGTTTGGGCGGCGGCGACGGGACCTGCGCGGAGGGTCTAGAGGAGTAGGCGGCGTTCATGTTGGGTCTTGCGGAGGGACCGTCGTACACCAGGGCCGGGGAGGGCGGCCTATACGCCTGCTGCTGTCCATAGTGCCCTGAGCCGTAGACGGGCGACGCCCCGGTCGAGGTGGGCGGAGACGACAAGGTCGGGGCGCTCGGTGACTGGGACGTGTAGACACGGCTCTCTGCATCCCAGCCCGTGCTGGGCGAGCTCGGTGATTGAGCATACTGACTTGGGGCGCTGGCCGGCGGCGCCGAAGGCAGACCTGGGGCCGACTGCGGTGCCGGGTAGTAGGCGTCCGCCCGGTACGGACCGACTGACCCGTCCATTTCCGCGACTGGCGGCATAGAGGAATAGCCTGCTGATTCCATAGCTGCCGGCATGGAATGACCTGCAATTCTCGGAGGAGGCGGCATGGATTCCCTGGGATTAGTTAGCACAAGCCTATACGCCGGGCCGTGGCGAGGACGCACATCCTGTTCTCCACCATCCCGTAGTTGGCGGAGGAGTCCATCTCCCCGTAGTTAGTGGTGGAGCTAGATCCCGACTTTCTCCACAGCAGTTTCCAAGGACGCGAAGAGCTTGATTTTGGTGGCCGCGCTGACGATGAGGGCACCTGCCACGGGCGGCTGTGGCCCTGGGGCGCCAACGTTTCCGGGCTGGAGGAAGCTGGCTCGTACGACGGAGACTGCGTATACGTGTTCGACGAGACGAGCGACTGCTGCTGGCTCACGGGACTGGGCGGCTCCTCCCAGGTCGGCGAGGCCGGTCTCGCCTGCGCGAGGATGCGGCCGTCTTGTTGGCTTTGCGGAAACGGAGGGGCAGAATGCAGTTCCGCGTACCCGGACGGCTGCTCATCCCACCTCGGCGCGGGCGCCGCCTGCGCCTGGTAGTTCCAGCCGGGCGCGGGAGCAGACTGTCGATGATCGCCGTGGTACTGGCTTCCCGAGTACCCTGCGTGCGGCAGCGGCGGGCCCGGGCCGCTCGCGCCTCTCGGCTGGAGGAGGATTACTGCTCCGTCGCGCACGTTCTGCTCCTGCAGCGTCTCGCGACCGCGGCGCAGAGGGTAGTTCTGATGGACCAGATCCCACTCGTCGATGAAGGTATCGTCGATTTGGAAGTCGGCGGCACGGCGCTCGGCAAAACAGCGCTCCAACGGCCACCAGGGCGCCCACTCCACCGTTGTCAAGTGCTGCTGGCCTCGGTCGCGGTAGATCAGTGTTACGTTGAGCAGGTACACAGCGTCCATGACCACAGTGAGTCCGGCACGAAAAGGGTGGGCGTCCACGTGACTGCGAGGGGGCGGCGAGCACTGGGACTGGTACAGATGCCGCATGTAGACGGGAACGATCTCGTCGAAGAAGCGCTTCTTTTCCTCGAGTTCCTCATCCGTGACCCAGCCGCGCGCCCGGTCGAAGTTCAGCACTTCGGCATTGAACAGGCGAGGCGACGCGTGGGGGACGATGTCCTGCTCCGCGGTGGTCCGAAGCACCCAGCCATCGGCGGGCGCGATCTGGATCTGCATGCCACCGACGTCCTCGCGGCCCGTGACCTGCTTCTCGACTGAGTAGCCGGAGCCGAGGGGCATGGCGACGAACTGACGGACGACGTCGCGGGCCACGCAGACGCCGTCGAGGAACTGCTGCGGCGGGACGGCCAGGTAGTCCTGGGCGCGGGTGCGGCGCGGGTCCGCGTTCCACGCCAGGCCCGAGACGGCGTTGACGCCGCCGGCGAGGACGCGCAGGGCGAAGGCGTCGTAGCGGGCGGCGAAGGAGAGGAACAGGGCTTCGCGCTGGTACAGCGGGAAGAAGACGCCGCCCTTGCGCGCCATGTCCACCAGGCTGCGGTTCCGGGACGCCTCGAGCTTCTTGGCGATGGCCGCGATGCTGTGGACGCCGATGCCGTCCAGCCGGGCGGGCTGGTTGTGCGTCTTTCCGTCTTCGGGCATCCGGAGCGTGCGGTTGAAGCCGATCTCCAGCTCGGCCGGGAACGACGAGGCGACGACCCTGCCGTCCAGGCAGCGGACCCGCAGACGGCGGACGCGTTCGACGAAGATGCCGGCCCATTCGTCCCGGCCGATCAGCAAGAGGGGCTCCGGTCCGTCGAACTCGACGACGGACGGCCCGTCGATAACGGGGACTTCAAAGGACGTGGGCAGGGCCTTGTCTGCGCTCCAGTTGCTCGCCGTGCCGTCCGCGCGCCGGGCCGAGACCATCTTCTCGTATCCGCTTTCCGCGAGGAGGCGGTTTACCGTCCGCAAGGTCATGAACCACGGACCCGTGATTTGGACGGTGTAGGTGGCCGACTTCCAGGGTTTCCGAAGGCCGCTCAAGACCAACGACAGGAGCATATCGTCGTGGAAATCTGAGCTCCCTGTCAGCAACGTGTTGATGGAGGGCGGGTCACGGGCGAAACCCACAGCCAGGCATGGTCAACAACTCGTCCACGCGCGGCGTCGCCGGTTCTGCGTCTGCCTCGACGAGGTCCATTGCGATGGGATCCGGCTTGAATTTCCCCATCCAGTCACCAAAGCCGGAAAAAGTGACCACATCCTCTTGTGGATCGGGCTCACCCGAGGTGCCGCCATATGGCTTCGGCGCCGGTACGGGGCCCTCGACCGGATACTTGGGGTCTTCCTCTTTGTCTTTGACGGTCTGGTCGATCGGCTTCTTGCGTCGAAGCTTGTTTGCGAGTTTCTTCATAGTAACTAACTGGTGCCGCAGTGACGAGCCCCGAGTTTCCGGGTTAGAACGCTTGCAAGCGGTGATGTTCGGTACCCACCGACGAGGCTGTCTCGGCTGTCAGGCGGGGCCAAGCCCATTTTTAAGGCAACGCGGCTCTGCGTGGTGCCGAACATGGTGGCGGCTTTGGGGTGAGCTATCGAAAGCCTCATTGAAGGGCTGGATGCTCTAAAAGCGCCACTGTGGACGCTCACAGGCGAGATCCGGTAGGCCCCTGT
>Ga0247777_1000452_pt1 | contig 11642 bp, 9 predicted proteins | sample UWRJL154409C5_FD_179937 | JGI IMG/M metagenome (GOLD analysis project Ga0247777, IMG submission 179937) | Plant litter microbial communities from Arlington Agricultural Research Station in Wisconsin, United States - UWRJ-L154-409C-5 | ecosystem: Environmental > Terrestrial > Plant litter >...
CACCTGCGCATCGCTCGCCTTGCGTACGATCTGCTGTTTCACCAGCGCCTTGAATTTCGCATCGTCGATCGGATCGATCTGGGTGCCCGGGAAGAACGTGACTTCGGTTTCGGTCGTGCCGATCAGCAACGGAATATCGGCGGACTGGGCCGGCGCCGTCGGATCGAACGGATCGCCCGGCAGCGTGCGCCCATCCACCACGGGACCCGTGTTGAGCGGGGGACGCTTGCCTTTCTGCGTGTCGCTCGTCGCGAGGATCTGCTCCATCGGCAACGTCTGCAGCTTGTCGATGTCCTTCGGCGTGAGCGACAGCCGGGCGAGAAATTCTTCTGCGACCTTCGTCGCGGCCTCCCGGGTCTGCCCGCGAAGTGCGGCGCCGCTCTGGACGATGGCGCGCTGGAACAGTCCCTTCGCCGCGGGCATCGCCATGGCGGTGCTGACCTTGCCGCCGCCGCCCGACTGGCCGAACAGCGTGACGTTCTTCGGGTCGCCGCCGAACGCCGCGATGTTGTCGCGGACCCATTCGAGCGCGGCAACGATGTCGAGCTGGCCCACGTTGCTCGCGGACGCATACTTCTCGCCGCCGACGCCCGCGAGATACAGGTAGCCGAACACCGAGAGCCGGTGATTGACGGTGACGACGACCACGTCGTGCTTGCCGGCCAGCTCCGCGCCGTCGTAGCAGATGAAGCCGCCCGAGCCGCTGCTGTAGCCGCCGCCGTGCAGCCAGACCATCACCGGCCGCTTGCCCGCGGCGCCGACGCCCGGCGTCCAGACGTTGAGCATCAGGCAGTCTTCGCCCATGGCTTCGTCGCGATCCATCGCCTCGACTTCCGGCGGCACGAAGCCGTGGAAGTCGGACAGGAGCTGCGGCGAACGCTGCCCGAGCTGCATCGTGTCGCGCACGCCCGTCCACGGCTTCGGCTTTTGCGGGGGCATGAAACGGTTGGGTGGGGCGGTGGATGCGCCATACGGCACGCCCTTGAACGCTTGCACCTTGCCCAGCACGGCCCCGCGAACCTTGCCCGCGGTCGTGTCGACCGTGGCGCCTGCGGTAGCGGGTGCGCTTTGCGCGAAAGCCCCGCTCCATGCGCCGGTGGCTGCCGCGCCTGCCGCCAATGCTCCGAGACCTACGAACTGACGCCGATCGATCATGGTTGCTCCCCCTGCCATGCAACTTTCGGCGATCTTGCATGACAGCCCACGAACCGCAACAGGATTCAGCCGGTGTGGGCGATGTGCGGCCGGTGGGCTCCGCCCGCCTTCCCGGGTGTTGCGGCCTCGCGCGGCCCCGGGTTGTATGCTCCGGCAATGCAAACACGCACCGTGCTGGCCCTGGCCGTCCTGCTCCTCACCGCGGCGAATGCCCGAGCTCACGAACACACGGGTGGCGCGCCGGCCGAAGCGGAGCTGGGGGCCGTCACCTTCGACACATCGTGCCAGCCGCAGGTCTCGGCCGACATCAATCGTGGCGTAGCGCTGTTGCACTCGTTCTGGCATGACGAGGCGCGCCGAACGTTCGAACGCGCGGCCGCGGCCGATCCGGATTGCGCAATGGCCTGGTGGGGCCAGGCACTGGGGCTGTTTCACCTGTATTCGGACACGCCCACGGACAAGGAGCTCGCCGCAGCGCTGCAGGCGCTGGCGAAGGCCGAAGCCGCGAAGGAAAAGAACGCGCGGGAAGCGGCCTACATTCGCGCACTCCATCCGCTCTTCGAGGGCTACAAGCCCCGGGAGAACTACGTCTACGCGCAACGATTCGCCGACGCGATGAGCGGCGTGGTGGCGAGCTATCCGAAGGATATCGACGCGACCGCGTTTTACGCGCTTGCATTGCTGGCCGCGATGCCGCCGGGTGACGCCACGCGGAGCAACGCGAAGAAGGCAGTCGTGCTGATGTATCCGATGTTCCGCGAACATCCCAATCATCCCGGACTCGCGCACTACATCATTCACGCCACGGACCATCCGCTGATGGCGAAGCAGGGCCTGGAAGCGGCGCGTCGTTACGCATCCATTGCGCCGGCCGCGCCTCACGCGTTGCACATGCCGTCTCACATCTTTGCGCGGCTGGGGTTGTGGGAGGACGACATCCGTTCCAACCTCGCCTCGAAGGCCGCCGCGGAAGTCACGACCGGCCCGCGCATCGGGGCGGAGAATCGCCTGCACGCGATGGAGTTCCTGCAGTACGCCTATCTTCAGAGCGGCCGCTTCGTCGAGGCCCGTGCCATCGCGGACGAGGCGCGGACGATCCGGAAAGAAGACAGCAACTACGCGGATTACTACGACTCCGTGGAGTCGCGGTTTGCACTGCTGCTCGCGGTCGAAACTCGCGACTGGGCGATGGCGGCGAGTCTCGAACCGCTGCCCGGCACGCACTGGTTCGGCGAGGCCCTCACCGTGCTTGCGCACGCCATCGCGGCCGGGCACCGGCGCGATGGGAGCGCGGGCAAAGCGGCCACGGCGGCGTTCGACGCGTTGATGGTCAAGGCGTCTTCGCCCGCCTTGCCGCCGGGCAGCTCAGGGGCGAATGCGCGTGACGAGATCCATGCCTGGTCGGCGGTCGCCCAGGGCGATGCCGGGCGTGCAATCCAGATCCTGCAATCCACCGCGGACCTGCAGTCGAAGGTGGGGAAGGGCGAAGTGGAGCTGCCGGCGCGCGAAATGCTGGCCGAAATCCTGCTGCTCGACGGGCTGACGGCCGAGGCATTGCGACAATACGAGATCTCGCTCGTCAGCGATCCGAATCGTTTCAATGCGCTGCTCGGCGCCGCATTTGCCGCCCAGAAGCTCGGCCACACGGCCCTTGCGAGGAGGTATTACCGGCAGCTCGCGGCCAACTCACCGCATGCGACCGGCAGCGCGCGCGACCTCATCGCCCCAGGCCTGAACCCGGGCGCAGGCGCCAGCCGCTAGGCGTCGCGCGTGGGTGCGGCACGGGCACCCTTTCGACGACCTTTCGGGCACCGGCGAGCTCGCGCAGCTCGTCGGCCTGCAGCTCGAAGCCGAACAACCGATCGACGGTCCGGTTGAGCCGTTCGAGCAGGCGTCCCCGGTCCGGGCGGCCGTGAAGCACATCGGCATCGTGTGAAAGAGGCGCGTTCGCCGCCATGAGAGTCACCCACGCATCTGATCGGGTCGGTCGGTAAGACCTCTCGCCGGGGGTGAATCAATCGCGTTTCGCGCGGTGCGGATAGAACGATCAGGCCCCCCGGCCGATCGACCTCACGCAAAATGGGGATCGAAGTGCTCCCGGAAGTGCCGTAAATACCTGACCGCCGATTGGATTTGCGTGACGCGCCTGTCTCACCTGCGACAGGCCTACGGCCCAACGACGAGGACGGGTGATCTGCCGTGACGCTAAAGGTTGTGATTCTGGGTGCGAATGGGTTCATTGGCAGCGCGCTGACGACCGCGATCCTGCGGACGCGGCAGTGGGAGGTCTATGCCATGGACCTCGCCGACCACAAGCTGTCGGAGGTCGCATCGAACCCCCGGTTCCACTTCGTCGAGGGCGACATCTCGATCAACCGCGAGTGGATCGAGTATCACGTCAAGAAATGCGACGTCATCGTGCCGCTCGTGGCGATCGCGAATCCGGCGCAGTACGTCACCGACCCGCTGCGCGTGTTCGAGCTCGACTTCGAAGCGAACCTCGCCATCGTGCGCCAGTGCGTAAAGTACCGGAAGCGCCTGATCTTCCCGTCCACCTCCGAGGTCTACGGGATGTCGCCCGAGTCGGTGCTGGATGAGGATCGCAGCACGATGGTGTACGGCCCGATCCACAAGCAACGCTGGATCTACGCCTCTTCGAAACAGCTGCTCGACCGCGTGATCTACGGCTACGGCGTGAAGTCGGATCTCGACTACACGCTCATCCGCCCGTTCAACTTCATCGGGCCGAACCTCGACAACATCGAGGAACCGAAAGAAGGCAGCTCGCGCGTGTTCACGCAGTTCCTCTCGAACGTGATGCACCGCCTGCCCATCAAGCTCGTCGACGGCGGCGAGCAGAAGCGCTCGTTCACCTACATCGACGATGCTATCGACTGCATCCTGCGAATCATCGAGAACCCGAACGGAGTCGCGACGCGTCGTATCTTCAACATCGGCAATCCGGCCAACAACGTGTCGGTCGGTGAGCTCGCCCGGCGCATCGTGCGCATTGCCGCGGAGTTTCCGCAGCTGGAGGAGCGAGCTCGCGCGACCACTATCGAGGCGGTGACCTCGCAGCAGTACTACGGCGAGGGTTATCAGGACATCCAGACGCGCGTGCCGTCCGTTGCCGCCGCGCGCGAGCATCTCGGCTGGAGCCCGACCACCGACCTCGATTCAGCGATCCGCAAAACCATTGCCTACTATGTCGCGCAGGGCACGGGTGTGCTGCCCGTGCTCGCCGAATCGGAGCCCGATGCCAATGGCGTCAGCGTTGCCGGCTGGCGTTGACGTTCGCGCGATTCCATCAAGCGTGTGGGTCATCCTGGCCCTCGCATGGTTTGCGACGCTGGCATGGCGGCCTCTGCTCGAACCTGACGAGAGCCGCTACGCCGAGATCCCGCGTGAGATGGCGCAGTCAGGGGATTGGGCCACCCCGCGCCTGAACGGGCTGAAGTACTTCGAGAAACCTCCCCTGCAATACTGGGCCACTGCCGCTGCGTATTCGGTCTTTGGCGTGCAGGAGTGGACTGCGAGGCTCTGGTCCTGCGCGCTCGCGTTTCTGTGCATTCCGCTGGCGTACGCGTTCGCGCGGCATCTTTACGGGAACGGGCCGGAGGCGATCACCGCGGCCACCGTGCTGGCCGTCAATCCTTACTTCGCCATCATCGGCCAGCTCAACGTCCTCGACAGCGGCTTCTGTTTCTTCATGGTCGCCTCGCTGTTTTCGTTCATGCGGGCGCGCGCGTGTGAGCCACAGTCGCGTCGCGAGCTTGCGTGGATGGCCGCGGCGTCGGCATCGCTCGCTCTCGCCGTACTGAGCAAGGGGATCGCCGCGCTCGTGCTCATCGGCGGCGCGCTCGTGCTGCACATACTGGTGACGCGGGATCTGCGGCACTGGCGGCGCTGGCACCTGCACGTGACGATCCCGCTGTTCCTTGCGATCACCGTGCCGTGGTTCATCGTCGTGTCGCGGCGGAATCCGGAGTTCCTGCAGTTCTTCTTCATCCATGAGCATTTCCAGCGCTTCCTCACGGACGAGGCGGACCGTGAAGGCCCGTGGTGGTTCTTCATTCCGTGGCTGCTGTTCGCCGTGATTCCATGGCTCGTCCCGCTTTGGGGCGCGCGCGGCCGGCTTCGATGGCGACGCCCGACAGACGACGTCGGGATCACGCGCGCGATGTTGTGGACATGGTGCGCGTTCCTGATGTTCTTCTTCTCGATCTCGCACTCGAAGCTGCCGACGTACATCCTTCCGATCATGCCCGCGCTGGCGGTGCTGCTGGCACCCTATCTCGCGAAGCGGGCGGCATCGGTGTCGATCGCGGCATGGACCGCCTGTGGCCTCCTCGTGCTGGCGGCGATCGGCCTGGCCGTTGGCGCACGCCACAAGGTCGGCGAGGTTCCTGACGCGCTTCTCATCTGGAGCATCGTCGGCGCGGGTGTTGGGATCGTTGCGGCGCTGGGCGCGCGCAAGAGCTGGGTCGCTGCTGTGCTCGGCTGCGTGCTCGGTTTTCAGGCGTTGATGATGGCGTACAGCAACTTTCCGCCGGTACGTAACTCGAAGAGTCTCGTTGCCGTCGCACGGTCCAGCATTGGCGCGGACACACAACTCTTCAGCGTCAATCAGTACCGCCAGGGCGTTGCTCCCTATCTCGGACGCACGTTGCGCATGGTGATGTTTCGCGGTGAGCTGGCGTTTGGCCTCGAACAGGAGGGCGCGGGATTTATCCCCACGCTCGAGCAGTTCATCGAAGAATGGCGGGTCGCGACCGATGCCGTGGCGTTCGTCGACCCGGCCACCTTCCGGGATCTGCGTGCCCGGGAGGTGCCGATGCGTCTGGTAGTCCAGGACGGCCGTTCGGTCGTCGTAGCCCGAAAGTGAGCCTGAAACAGGTATGACGGATTTCCTGCCCTTTGCCCGTCCCGATCTCGATGACGCGGCCATCGCCTCGGTGGTGAACGTGCTGCGCTCCGGCTGGCTCGCATCCGGGCCGAAAGTCCTCGAGTTCGAAGCGGCGCTGTCGACGTATCTGGATGGCCGGCCGGTGAGGGTGCTCAATCACGCGACCGCGGGGCTCGAGCTCGCGTTGCGCGTGTGTGGCATCGGGCCCGGTGACGAAGTCATCACGCCCGCGCTGAGCTTCGTGGCCACGGCCAATGTCATCGTTCGCGTAGGTGCGCGGCCGGTGTTCGTCGATGTGGACCTCGACACTCGCAATCTCGATCTCGACCAGGTGGAAGCCGCCATCACGCCGCGCACCCGCGCGATCATGCCCGTGCACTTCGCCGGTTTGCCCGTCGACATGGATCGGACGCTGGCGATCGCGAAGAAGCACGGCCTGCGCGTGATCGAGGATGCCGCGCATGCCATCGGCACGGAGTGGCGCGGACGGCGCGTGGGCAGCTTCGGCGACCTCGCCGTGTTCAGCTTCCACCCCAACAAGAACCTGACCACGATCGAGGGCGGCGCGATCGCCGGCGGTTCGGCGAGCGAAGTGGAAGCGATCGAACGGCTGCGCTTCCACGGCCTGAAGCGGCTGGGTGCGGACGAGTTCGAGGTGCTGGAAGCGTCCGGCAAGGCCAACATGCCGGACGTCAGCGCCTGCATCGGTCTTGCTCAGCTGCCGCGACTCCATCAGTTCAACCAGACGCGGCGCGCGCTCGCCGGGCTGTATTTCGAGCAGTGGGAGGACGAGGCGCCCGTGCGGTTGCCCGCGCGCGGCGACGGGGGCCATAGCTGGCACATCTTCGCGCCGCTTCTTCCGGTGGAAGAACGAAGGGTCAGCCGGCAGGCTTTCATCAAAGCCATGGAAAAGCGGAAAATCGGCGTCGGGGTGCACTATCCCGCCATTCATCTGTTCTCGGCGTACCGCGCGATGGGCTATCGCGACGGCCAGTTCCCCAATGCGGAGCGGGTGGGCCGCGCAACCGTGACGTTGCCGCTGTTCCCCGCGATGTCCGCGCAGGATGTGGATCGCGTGGTGCGGGCCGTCGAACCCGCGCTCTCGGAGGCTGTGTCATGAACCCACGAGTGACGCTCATCATTCCGGTCTACAACGAGGAGGCGGGGTTGCCGACGCTCTTCGACCGGTTGTATCCGGTGATGGACGAGCTGCGCATCCCCTACGAAATCCTGTTCATCGACGACGGCAGTCGCGACGAGTCCGTTCCGCTGTTGCGCGAGCAGTTCCAGCGCCGGCCGGACTCCACGCGGGTGGTCGTGCTCGCGAGCAACGCGGGCCAGCACATGGCGATTCTCGCGGGCTTCGAGCTCGCGCGCGGCACCTATGTCATCACGCTCGATGCGGACTTGCAGAACCCGCCCGAAGAGATCCCGCACATCCTCGCGATGATGGAGGAGGGGGCGGACTACGTCGGCACCGTGCGCCGTCGCCGGCAGGATGCGTGGTGGCGCTCGGCCGCATCCCGCGCGCTGAACCGCATTCGCGAGCGCACGACGAATATCCACATCACCGACCAGGGCTGCATGCTTCGCGGCTACGGTCGCAATGTCGTGGACGCCGTGAACCGCTGCTATGAAGTGAACACCTTCGTGCCGGCGCTGGCCTATCTGTATGCACGCAATCCGGTGGAGATCGAGGTGGCGCACGCGGAGCGGGCGAGCGGCGAGTCGAAGTATCCGCTGAGCAAGCTCATCCGGTTGAACTTCGATCTCATGACCGGGTTCTCGCTCGTGCCGCTGCAGATGTTCACGCTGACCGGCATGCTCATCGCCGGCCTGTCGCTGGTGTTCGTGCTGGTCCTCGCCATCCGGCGCCTGGTCATCGGTCCGGAGGCGGAAGGATTGTTCACGCTGTTCGGGATCATGTTCTTTCTCGTCGGCGTGCTGCTGTTCGGGCTCGGCATGGTCGGTGAGTATGTCGGGCGCATCTACGCCCAGGTGCGGCAGCGGCCGCGCTTCGTGATCGCAACGGTCTTTCAGGATATCGACAACGTGCCCGTGAGCGCGAAACGTGGTGCGGGTGGCACATGAATCCACGCGCCGTCGTCTTCGGGTATCACGACGTCGGCGACCGTTGCCTGCGCGCTCTCGTTTCAGCAGGGTGGGACGTGCCGCTCGTCGTTACGCATGAGGCCGATCCCACTGAGAAGGCATGGTTCGCGGATGTCGGTGCCACCGCGTCTGAATATTCGATTCCGGTGCTGCGGCCTGCGAACGCGGCCCAGGCGGGCATCGAGCGCACGCTGGCGCAGCTTCGGCCCGATTTCGTCTTCTCGTTCTACTACCGCTCGTTGATCGGCGACAGCATCCTGAACTGTGCGCGCCGTGCGGCGCTCAACATGCACGGCTCGCTGTTGCCGAAGTACCGTGGTCGCGCGCCAGTGAACTGGGCCATCCTGCACGGCGAGCAGGAAACGGGGGCCACGTTGCATCACATGGTCGCGAAGGCGGATGCCGGCGACATCGTCGATCAGCAGGCCGTGCCGATCCTGTGCGACGACACTGCGCAGGACGTGATGCGCAAAGTCACGACCGCGGCGGAGATCGTCCTCGCCCGCTCGCTGCCTCTGCTGGCAGCTGGCACAGCGGCTCGTACGCCGCAGCGACTTTCCGACGGACAATACTTCGGCCGGCGTGCACCTGAAGACGGCCGCATTGACTGGCGCTGGCCCGCCGCACGCATTCACAACCTCGTGCGCGCCGTCGCTCCGCCGTATCCCGGAGCGTTCGCAGACGTGTCGGGGCAACGCTGGGGCATCGAGCGCACGCATCTCGTATCCGGCCGTACCGAGGAAGATCGCCGACCTCATCTGTTCGAAGAAAGCGGCATCTGCTACATCGCGTGCGGTGACGGCGGCGTGTTGAAGCTACTCGCGGTGAGCGCGGCTGGCGTGCCGATCGACATCGGTCGTCTTGCAAAAGATCTCGCGGCTGATCGGAAACCGCGCTACCTGTAGGCGCCGCCATGCCCTGTATCGGACTCAAGATCGACGTCGATACCGATCGCGGCACGGCCGAGGGCGTGCCGCGCCTGGCGCGCCAGCTCGAGCGACTGGGGATTCGGGCGACGTTCCTGTTCAGCCTCGGGCCGGACAATACGGGGCGTGCGATGAAGCGCGTTTTCCGCAGTGGCTTCCTGAAGAAAGTGCAGCGCACGTCCGTCGTTCAGCACTACGGCATCAAGACATTGTTGTACGGAACGTTGCTTCCCGCTCCGAACATCGCGAGGCGCCGCGCGGCGCTCATGCGAAGCATCGCGGATGCAGGCTTCGAAGTCGGCGTTCACTGCTACGACCACGTGAAATGGCAGGACGGCGTTAGCAAGGCCAACTATCTCTGGACGCGCTGGCAGCTCGAGCTTGCGATCAACGCGTTCGGCGAAGTCTTCGGGCGTGCGCCTCGCGTGCACGGCGCGGCGGGCTGGCAGCTCAATGAACACGTCCCGGCGCTGCAGGAAGTTCTCGGGTTCGAGTACGCGTCCGATACGCGCGGCACGCATCCGTTCTTTCCATGGTCCGGCGGGCTCGTGAGCAACGTTCCGCAATACCCCACGACGCTACCGACACTCGATGAGCTCGTCGGTCGGCCCGATGTGGAGGATCGCGGCGCCGATGACGTGCTGCTCTCGATGACGGAAAAGAGCTCGAACACGGGGCATGTGTTCACGTTGCATGCGGAGCTCGAAGGGGGCGCGTACCTGCAGCTCTTCACCAACCTCCTTACCGGATGGCGCACGCAGGGCTACACGGTGAGCGACATGCCGACGTACAAGGCTGCGTTTGTCGTCGACAGACTACCTGTGCATGCGATTACTCAGGCCGCTTTACCCGGCCGCTCGGGTCTGCTGGCTGTGCAGGGTGCCGCGATCGATGCCGCACGCCCGACGCGTTCCTGAAGTCTTTCACCGGCCTTTCTAAACGATTGATTGAACAGGTCTCGAGCGTCTGAATCTGCGAGTACGTGCACAGGAGCTCGACCCGCAGGTGTATCAAGAGGACCGGCAACTCGTCGCGCGCATGTTGGCGGGCGATGCACGGGCGTTCGATGCGTTCTTCGCTTCGTATGCGCGGCGTCTCGCCGCGTTCGCGGCACGCCGCACGGCGTTTCCTGCCGCGTCCATCGAGGATCTGGTGCAGACCACGCTCATCAAGGGGATTCGTAATCTCGACCGTTTCCGGGGCGAGGCTGCGCTGTTCACGTGGTTGTGCGAGATCTGCCGCAACGAGCTGATCAACATGCAGCGCAAGGCCGCCCGGCGGCCGGAGCACGAGGACATCGACGCGCTGGTGGAGTCGGACTCGACTCTGCTCGAGTTGCGCGCCCCGGACGACGCTGACCCGCTCTGCGCGCTGGAAATGTCGTCCCATCGAAGTGTCATCGCCGAAACGCTCAACGGCTTGCCGGAGCGTTATGCGCGCGCGCTGGAGTGGAAATACGGCGATGGTTTCTCCGTCGACGAGATCGCCCGCATGCTGGGCCTCACGACCATTGCTGCGCAGTCGCTGCTTGCGCGGGCGCGCGTTGCGTTCAAGCAATCGTGGCCGGAGGAGCAGCCGCCATGAGCGAGTGGAGGCCTGAGCTGCGCGACGAGGAAGGCCCGGCGCGATCCGAGGTCGACGCCGATCCCGTGCGCTTCGCGATCGAGCTCGGTCTGCGCCGGCAGCCGCTCGACGCGGCGGCACTGGCGCGGGTGCGTGCTTCCGTGCGCGCAGAGTTCGACTCATTGCACGGCTGGCGCGCGGGCGTCCGGCGCTGGCCGCTGCGGGTCGCGTCAATGGCCGCGGCGCTCGCCGTGTTCACCGTGCTCGCGGCGTTGTACTTGTTCCAGGCCGAAGAGGGCCCGCCGATCGGCCGCGTCGTGCGAGTCGAGCACGGATCGCTGCAAACCGCGACAAATCTATTCCGCAAGCACGATCTCGTCGCGGGCGCGGACGTGCCGTCGCAGGAGAGCATCACTTCCGTCGGCACCTCGCTGATCGCGCTCGCGCACGGTGGGCTGCTTCGCATGGCACCGGGGACGTCGTTCGAAGGCGTGGGTCCGAACGAGGTGCTCCTGCATTCGGGGCATGTGTTCCTGGATTTCCCGCACGGGGCTGGGCAGTTCGTGCTGCGCACTTCGGCAGGCAGTTTCGAGCACATCGGCACGCAGTTCGAAGCGGCGGTCGACGGCGGCAACACGCGTATCCGCGTCCGCGAGGGCTCGGTGCGGATGAATACGGCGGGAGCGGTGCAGTCGGTCGATGCGGGCACCGAGGTCGTCGTTTCACGGACCGGGGCCGTGGCGCGCCGGAGCCTGCCGACCTACGGCGCCGATTGGGCCTGGGTGGAAGCCCTCGCGCCGGAGTTCGAGATCGAGAACCGTGAGCTCGCTGATTTTCTCGCCTGGGTAGCGCGCGAAACCGGCCGGCGCGTCGAGTTCGCGGACGACCGTGCGCGCGACATTGCCAGTCATACGCTACTGCATGGGTCGGTGCGGGGGCTCGCGCCGCTCGCGGCACTGGAGCAGGTTCTGAGCACGACT
>Ga0247777_1000453_pt1 | contig 11642 bp, 11 predicted proteins | sample UWRJL154409C5_FD_179937 | JGI IMG/M metagenome (GOLD analysis project Ga0247777, IMG submission 179937) | Plant litter microbial communities from Arlington Agricultural Research Station in Wisconsin, United States - UWRJ-L154-409C-5 | ecosystem: Environmental > Terrestrial > Plant litter >...
GCGGCGCGTGCGGCGCAAGGACGCATCTCCATCCCGAAGCGCTTCTCGCTCGGCGTGCGCGAGATGTTCGCGGCGCAGCCGCGCCTCGAGCAGCCGCGCGGCCGCCGCGCGCTGCGCATGCTGGAGCAACCGCGCTTCCGCGCCGGCTTCGACCTGCTGCTGCTGCGCGCCGACATGGGCCTCGCCGATCCGGCGATCGCGGGCTGGTGGACCAAAGTGCAGGAAGTTTCGCAGACCGATCGTGATCGCATGGCGGACCAGCTGCTCGGCCAGCCACGCCAGGCGGGCGAGGGTGGTGGCGGTGGGCGACGGCGCCCGCGTCGCCGCCGGCGTGGCCGCGGACGCGCTCCCGCGGCGACATGAGCGCCGCCCCGGCAGGCATCGCGCAAGCCGCCGCCGTGTGGCAGCCAGCCTACGTCGGCATCGGCAGCAATCTCGAAGATCCGCGCCGACAGGTGGAACGCGCCTTCGACGCGCTGACGCGCTTGCCGCGCTCGCGCCTGGTGCTGCGCTCGGCGCTGTTTCGCACCGTGCCGTTCGGCGGGGTGGTGCAGCCGGCGTTCGTGAACGCGGCGGCCGGCCTGCTGACACAACTCACGCCGGAGGAACTGCTGGCCGAACTGCGCGAGGTCGAACGCGCGCTCGGCCGCGAGCCGCCGCGGCAACGCTGGGGTCCGCGGGTCATCGATCTCGACCTGCTGGTGCTGGGCCGCGAGACCCGCGCCACCGAGGCGCTGAAGTTGCCGCATCCCGGCATCGCCGAGCGCGATTTCGTGCTCTATCCACTCGCGGACATCGCTCCCGACCTCGAAGTGCCGGGCCTCGGTCGCGTGGCGATCCTGCGCGCGCGCGTGGCCGATCGCGGGATCGAAGCGTTGTGAGCGCGCAGGACGAAGGCGAAGCGCAGGCCGTTGCCGCCGACGAACTGCCGCGCGCGGTCGCGCCGGAGCTGCCGGTGCAGCGCTACATCGTGATCGAAGGCCCGATCGGCGTCGGCAAGACCAGCCTCGCGAAGCGCCTCGCCGGCACGCTCGACGCCGAGCTGGTGCTGGAGCAGGACGCGCAGAATCCGTTCCTCGAGCGCTTCTACAAGAATCCGAAGTCGGGCGCGCTGCCGGCGCAGCTGTTCTTCCTGTTCCAGCGCGCGCAGCAGCTCGGCAGCCTGAAGCAGCAGGACATGTTCGCGCCGCGCCGCGTCGGCGACTATCTATTCGAGAAGGACCGGCTGTTCGCCGGCCTGACGCTCGATGGCGCCGAGATGTCGCTGTACGACCAGGTGGCCTCGCGCCTCGACGTCGATCCGCCGCGGCCCGATCTCGTGGTGTACCTGCAGGCGCCGGTGGAGACCTTGCTGGCGCGTATCGCCAAGCGCGGCATCGCCTACGAAACCGGCATCGACGCCGCCTACCTGGCGCGGTTGAACGTTGCCTACGCGCGTTTCTTCCATGCCTACGAGCGGGCGCCACTGCTGATCGTCAACGCCGCCAACATCGATCCAACGCAGAACCAGGCGGATTACGACGAACTGGTGGCGGCGATCCGCCGCATGAAGAAGGGACGCATGTATTACAACCCGCTCCGGCACGGTACGATCTAGCCATGTACACGCACCTCGAACAACGCGATTCCACGCGCCCGCCGGTGTCGCTGGGCACGCTCGAGAAAATGCAGCGCGAGGGCGAGAAGATCGCCTGCATCACCTGCTACGACGCGAGTTTCGCGGTGTTGTGCGACGCGGCCGACGCCGACCTGGTGCTGGTGGGCGACTCGCTCGGCATGGTGCTGCAGGGCCACGACACCACCGTGCCCGTGACCATGGACGACATCATCTATCACTCGAAGGCGGTGGCCCGCGGGCTGCACCGGCCCTTCCTGGTGGCCGACCTGCCGTTCGCGAGCTACCCGACGCCGGACATCGCGCTGGCGAATTCGGTGCGGCTGATGCAGGAAGGCGGCGCCGAGATGGTCAAGCTCGAGAGCGGCATCGGCCAGCTCGAAATCGTCGAATTCCTGGCGCGGCACGACATCGCGGTGTGCGCGCACCTCGGGCTCAAGCCGCAGTCGGTGCACAAGACCGGCGGCTTCCGCGTGCAGGGCCGCGACGACGCGGCCGCGCGCCGCATGCTGGAGAACGCGCGCGCACTGGAGTCCGCGGGCGCCGACATCGTGCTGCTCGAGTGCATTCCGTCCGAGCTCGGCAAGCGCATCACCGAGGCGCTCGAAGTCCCGGTGATCGGCATCGGCGCCGGCCCCGACACCGACGGCCAGATCCTGGTGCTGTACGACGTGCTCGACATCACCTCCGGCCGCAAGCCGCGCTTCGTGAAGAATTTCATGGAAGGCGCCACGTCGAATCTCGACGCGCTGCAGAGATACGTGCAGGCGGTGAAGCAGAAGAGTTATCCCGGTCCCGAGCACGAGTTCCACGCTTGAAACTTGTTTCGAAAGAGAAAGAGCGGCAGATGCTCACGGTGACCACCATCGCGCAGGTCCGCGCGCACGTGTCGCGCTGGCACGAGGCGCACGAGCGCGTGGTGTTCGTCCCCACCATGGGCAACCTGCACGCCGGGCACATGAGTCTCATCGAGGCGGCGCGCAAGCACGGCAAACGCTTCGTCTCCAGCATCTTCGTGAATCCCATGCAGTTCGGGCCGAACGAGGACTTCGCGCATTACCCGCGTACTCCGTCGCAGGACGCGAAGATGCTGCAGGAAGCGGGCTGCGACCTGATGTTCAGTCCCGAGGTGGGCGAGATCTATCCGAACGGCGCCAGCAACGCCACGCGCATCGAGGTGCCGGGCATCTCGCGCATCCTGTGCGGCGAATTCCGGCCCGGGCATTTCGAGGGCGTGGCCACCGTGGTCGCCAAGCTGTTCCACATCGTCGACCCGGACGTCGCCATCTTCGGCGAGAAGGATTTCCAGCAGCTCACGGTGATCCGGCGCATGGTCGCCGACCTGTGCCTGCGCGTCGAGATCGTGGGTGCGCCCACGGTGCGCGAGAGCGACGGGCTCGCGATGAGCTCGCGCAACCAGTACCTCTCGCCCGAGGAGCGCCAGCTCGCGCCGACTATCTACCGGCAGCTGCAGCAGGCGGTGGCGGCGCTGCAGTCGGGTGTGCGCGACTTCCCGCGCATCGAGAGCACGGGACGCGCGGCGCTGGATACGGCCGGCTTCCGCACGGATTACTTCAGCGTGCGCGACGCCGGCACGCTGGCCGAGGCGCGGCCCGACACGCGCCAGTTCGTGGTGCTGACGGCGGCGCGGCTCGGTAAGGCGCGCCTCATCGACAACCTCCAGTTCACCGCGTGAGCGGACGCCGCCCGCGCGATCCCCGCGACTAGATAGTCGCCGCGCGGCGCGCGGCTTGCTCCTGGAGCGCCCAGTCCACGTGTTCGCGCACCAGCGCGGACGAATCTTCGAGCCGCGATTCGAGGGCTGCGATGGTTTCGCGGGTGGACGGTGCGTTGCCCAGCGCCACCGCGATGTTGCGCAGCCAGCGTTCGTAGCCGATGCGGCGGATGGCCGATCCCTCGGTGCGCGCCAGGAATTCCTGTTCCGTCCACGCGAACAAGTCGGCGAGTCGCGCGGCATCCAGTCCATGCCGCACCTTGAAATCCGGGTGCGCCGCGGCGCGCGCGAATTTGTTCCAGGGACACACCAGCTGGCAGTCGTCGCAGCCGTAGATGCGGTTGCCCATCAACCGGCGCAGCTCCACCGGAATCGCGCCGTGCAGCTCGATGGTCAGGTACGAGATGCAGCGGCGCGCGTCGAGTTGATAGGGCGCGGTGATGGCGCCGGTGGGGCAGGCGGGAATGCAGGCCGAGCAGGTGCCGCAATGCGCTCCCACCGGTTCGTCGACCGGCAGCGGCAGGTCGGTGAGGATCTCGCCGATGAAGAAGTACGACCCGGCATCGCGCGCGATCAGGTTGGTGTGCTTGCCGATCCAGCCGATGCCGGCCTTGCGCGCCAGCGCCTTTTCCAGCACCGGGCCGGAATCGACGAACACCCGGTAACCCATCGGGCCCACCTTCGCGACGATGTCGTCGGCCAGGCCCTGCAGGGCGTTGCGCAGCACCTTGTGATAGTCCCGGCCGAGCGCGTAGCGGGAGACATACGCGGCTTCGGGGTCGCCCAGCGCTTCGAAAGCATCGCGGGTTCCTCCCGGCCCCTCGGAGGGCCAGTAGTTCATGCGCGCCGACAGCGCGCGGATGGTGCCGGGCACCAGTTCCCCGGGCCGCGAGCGGCGCGTGCCATGCTTCCACATGTAGTCCATCTCGCCATGCCGGCCGGCATCCACCCAACCTTCCAGGTAGGCGGCGTCGGCGCCCAGTTCCACGTCGCTGACCCCCAACGCATCGAATCCACGCGCGCGCGCCAACGCGTCCAGTTCGGTCCTGAGCTGGTCGAGTTGCCGCGGGGAATGCGCTGACGGATTCATGGAGGGCGGGCATTATAGTTCCGCGCCATGAATCGCCCGACCGCCATCTACTCCGCCGCCCAGGTGCGCGCGCTCGATGCCTTCGAGATCGAAAAGCGGCGGGTACCGGGATTCGCGCTGATGACGCGTGCGGCGCAGGCGGCGATCGACCTGCTGCGGGCCCGCTGGCCGCAGGCCCGGCGCGTGGCGGTGGTCTGCGGTTCCGGCAACAACGGCGGCGACGGCTACGTGCTGGCGCGCCTGGCGCAGGAGGGCGGGCTCGAGACGCTGGTGCTCGCGGCCACGCCGCCCGACAAACTCTCCGGCGACGCGCGGCGCGCGCAGGAAGAATGGATCGCGGCCGGCGGCCGCGCGCATCCCTTCGTCGCCGATGCGCTTTCCGGTTCGGACGTAATCGTCGACGCGTTGTTAGGCACCGGCTTCCAACCACCGGCGCGCGCCGAAACCCTGGCCGTGATCCACGCGATCAACGCGGCGAAGCGACCGGTGCTCTCGCTCGACATCCCCTCCGGCGTCGACGCCGACAGCGGCGCGGTGCACCAGGAGGCGGTGCGCGCCGAGATCACGCTGAGCTTCGTCGGTTACAAGTCGGGCCTGTTCCTGGGCGCCGGCGCGGAACACGCGGGTGTCGTGCTGCTCGACGATCTGGGCGTGGTGGCGCCGGCGTTGCCCGAGTTCGCGCCGCTCATGCGGCGCATCGACGAGTCGGAGATCGCGCTGGCATTGCCGCGGCGCGCGCGCGACGCGCACAAGGGTTCGAGCGGCCGCGTGCTCATCGTCGGCGGGGGCGCAGGAATGCCGGGCGCCGCGCGCCTGGCGGGCGCGGCCGCGCTGCGCTGCGGCGCGGGCCTGGTGACCGTGGCGGGCGCCGCGGACAACGTTGCCGCCGTCACCGGCGCCACGCCCGAGCTCATCTATCTACCGGTTTCTTCGGTGACCAGCCTCGACGAGGCGCTGGCGGCCGCGACCGTCGTGGCGGTCGGGCCCGGCCTCGGCACCGGCGACTGGTCGACCCGGCTGTGGTCGCAGGTTTTACGCGCGCGCCGCCCGGCGACCGTGGTGGACGCCGACGCGCTCAACCTGCTGGCGCGCGAACCCGTCAAGTTGCCCGCCGAATGGATCATCACGCCGCATCCCGGCGAGGCTGCCCGGTTGTTAGGCGTCGCGACCGCCGCGGTGCAGGCCGACCGCCTGGGCGCGGTGCGCGAGCTGCATTCGAAGTACGGCGCGGTCAGCGTGCTCAAGGGAGCGGGTACCCTGGTCGCGAACGGTGGTGACGCGCCGCAGGTATTCACCTGCGATCGCGGCAATCCCGGCATGGCCACGGCCGGCATGGGCGACGTGCTCACCGGCGTGGTGGCGGCGTTGCGCGCGCAGATCGGCGACAGCGCGCAGGCGGCGCGCGTCGCGGTGCTGGTGCATGCGCTGGCCGGCGACTCCGCGGCGGTGCGCGGCCAGCGCGGACTGATCGCCAGCGATGTCATCGCCGAGTTGCGCGGCTGGGTGAATCCTTGAGCCAGGAGTGGACCACCCGCAGCGGTGAGGAAACCGAGGCATTGGCCGCACGTCTGCTGGGAAAACCGCCGGGCCCGGATGCCCCGCTGGTCGTCGAACTCTCCGGTGATCTCGGCAGCGGCAAATCGACCTTCGCGCGCGGCGCGTTGCGCGCACTGGGCGCCACCGGCCCCATCAAGAGCCCGAGCTACACACTGCTCGAGACCTACGAGCTGCCGCGTTTAACCGCCATTCACCTGGACCTCTATAGGCTCAACGACGCCGAGGAACTCGAACACCTGGGCCTCGCGGACTACCACCGGCCGGGATTCCTGTGGTTGGTGGAATGGCCGGAGAAGGGCGCCGGGCGCCTGCCGCGACCCGATCTGCGGTTCGAGTTTTCGATCGGGGATGGTGGTCATCGCATTCAAAGGATTGAAACTTTTATGGCGACTAAGTAAATTGCACCGCAGGTACGGCGTAGAACTCCATGATGGAGAAGGGTTTTCTGGGGATGAATACGGCGCGGAAAGTCGCGCTCCTTGTGACACTGCTCGCGATCGCCGCGGGAGTCTCCTCACCCCTCGTCGCCGCTGAAATCCGCGCGGTCCGCATTGCGGCCACCGACACCGGCACGCGTGTCGTGCTCGAACTTTCCGCGCCGGCCAAACACAAGGCTTTCGTGCTCGATGATCCGGGCCGCGTCGTGCTCGACGTGTCGAAGACCACGCTCGCATCCGAACTGCCGGTCGCCGATGCGCTGATCACCGGGTTGCGCGCGGGCGCGTTGCCGCACAACGGCACTCGCCTGGTGTTCGAAGTGAAGGGACCGGTCACCATCCAGACTTCGACGCTGGCCGCGACCCGGGATTCCGCCGAACGCCTGGTGCTCGACATCAATGCTCCCGGCGCGGCCAGGCCGGCGAAACCCGTCGCCGTCACGCCGGTCGCACCGGTCGCGATTCGCCCCGCGCATGCGCCGTCGGAAAGCGGCCGCGACATCATCATCGCCGTCGACGCCGGTCATGGCGGCGTCGATCCGGGCGCCTCCGGCCGCCGCGGTACGCGCGAGAAGGACGTGGTGCTGGAGATTGCGCGCGCACTGGCCGCGCGCATCAACCAGGAGCCCGGCATGAAGGCCGTGCTCACGCGCGATGGCGACTACTTCATCTCGCTGCGGGAGCGCAATCTGCGCGCGCAAAAGGCGCGCGCGGACCTGTTCGTCTCCATCCATGCGGACTCGATCGCGAACCCTGACGTGTCGGGTTCGTCGGTGTACGTATTGTCGGAGCGTGGCGCCACCAACGAGCAGGCGCGCGTGCTGGCCGAGCGTGAAAATGCCGCCGACCTCATGGGCGGCATCGAGCTCGACGACAAGGACCCGGTGTTGCGTGGCGTGTTGATCGATCTTTCGCAGACCGCCAGCATCTCCGCCAGCCTGGTGGCCGCGGACAACGTGCTCAAGTCGCTGGATCGCATCGGCGAGGTGCGCAAGCCGCGCGTGCAGCAGGCGGGATTCGTGGTGCTCAAGTCGCCGGCCATTCCGTCCATGCTGGTGGAAACCGCGTTCATTTCGAATCGCGAGGACGAGCGCAAGCTGTCGTTGCCCGCGCACCGGAGCAAGCTCGCCAACGCGATCTTTTCGGGCATCGAGCTGTATTTCCAGGGCAATGCGCCCGATGGCACGCGGCTCGCCGCCGCGCGCCGCAATGCGGGCGCCGGCCCGCAAGTCGAGCTGCGCTAGGCGGCACGCGCGGTAGACTTGGCGGCCTCGCCGCCATGCCCATCCGCATCCTCGACAACCACCTCATCGACCAGATCGCGGCCGGCGAGGTCATCGAACGTCCGGCTTCCATCGTCAAGGAGCTGGTCGAGAACAGTCTCGACGCCGGTGCGCAAAGCATCGAAGTCGACATCGAGGCGGGCGGGGTACGGCTGACACGCGTGCGCGACGATGGCACGGGCATCCCGGAAGCGGAGCTCGCCCTGGCGTTGTCGCGCCATGCCACCAGCAAGATCTCCAGCGCCGACGACCTGGCGGCCATCACCACGCTCGGATTTCGCGGCGAGGCGCTGCCGTCGATCGCCTCGGTGTCGCGCTTCGAGATCGTGTCGCGGCACGTCGACGCCGAACGTGGTGCCAGCGTCAGCGTCGATGCGGGTGCCGTCAGTGCGTCCATGCCCGCGGCTCATCCGCCCGGAACCACCATCGAGGTGCGCGATCTTTTCTACAACCTGCCGGCGCGCCGCAAGTTCCTGCGCACCGAGGTGACCGAACAGGGTCACATCGTGCGGCTGGTGGAGCGCCTCGCGCTGTCGCGCAGTGACGTCGCGTTCCGCCTGCGCAGCGGCTCGCGCACCTTGCTCGACGCACCTGCGCTGAAGTCGAAGGATGGCGGCGGCAATGCCACCACCGATCGCCTGGCACGCATCGTGGGTCGGGAGTTCGTCGAGCACGCGCTCGAGGTCGATCACTCCGCGGGCCCGGTGCGCGTCTCCGGGTGGATAGGCGCGCCGTCGGCATCGCGCGCCACCTCGGACCTGCAGTTCTGGTTCGTGAACGGCCGCGCGGTGCGCGACCGCCTGCTCATGAACGCCGTACGGCTGGGTTATCGCGACGTGATGTACTCGGGCCGCCAGCCGTCCTACGTGTTGTACCTCGACATCGATCCGGCGCTGGTCGACGTCAACGCGCATCCGCAGAAACTCGAAGTGCGCTTCCGCGACAGCCGGCAGATCCACGATTTCGTGTTTCGCGCGGTCGAGCGCCGACTGTCGGACACCAAGCCCGCGGCCGGTGCGCTGCCGCCCGCGTGGAGCGGCATGGGCCAGCATGCGACCCCGTTGTCGATGCCGCTGAACCTGCGCGTGGCCGACGCGGCCGCACCGTCCGGCGTCTGGGCGATGAGCGAGGCGCTGAACGCGGCCAACGATCGCGAAGCCCGGGTATTCGAGGAGTCGCGGATCACGACCTCGCACGACCATCCCCTGGGTGAGGCGATCGCGCAGATCCACGGCATCTACATCCTCGCGCAGAACGAATCCGGCCTGGTGCTGGTGGACATGCACGCGGCCCACGAGCGCGTGCTGTACGAGAAGATGAAAGCCGAGCAGGGCGCGGCCGCCACGCAGCTGCTGCTGGCGCCGATCACGGTGTCGCTGAAGGTGGATGAGCTCGATGCGCTGATGGCGCAACGCGAACAGTGGACCACGGCCGGCTTCGACCTCGAACGTTTCTCGCCCGAGACGCTGGTGGTGCGCTCCGTGCCCGCGCTGCTGCCGCGTGAGGACATCGCTGCGCTGGTGCGCGACGTGGTGGCCGGAGTCTCGGAGGACGGCGCCTCGCATCACCTCGACGGCGCCACCGATCGCTTGTTAGGCACCATCGCGTGCCGCTCGGCGATCCACGCGCACCGGCGACTGACGCTGGCGGAAATGAACGCGTTGCTGCGCCAGATGGAGCAGACACCGCGCGCCGACCAGTGCAACCACGGGCGCCCGACCTGGACGCAGGTCACGCTGGCCGAGCTCGACCGCATGTTCCTGCGCGGTCGATGACCGCGACGCGATCCATGCGGCCCATTGCGGTGCTGACCGGGCCCACCGGCACGGGCAAGACCGACATCGCGCTGGCGCTGGCGCGCGAGTTCCCGCTCGAGATCGTCAGCGTCGATTCGGCGCAGGTGTATCGCGGCCTCGACATCGGCAGCGCCAAGCCTTCGGTCGAGATCCGCGCGCAGGTGCCGCATCACCTCATCGACCTGGTGGATCCGTCGGGCAGTTACTCGGCGGGGCAATTCGTGCGCGACGCGACGCGCGCCATCGAAGACATCGAGTCGCGTGGACGCGTGCCCCTGCTGGTGGGTGGCACCATGCTGTACCTGCGCGCCCTGACCGGTGGGATTGCGACTTTGCCTGAGGGGAGCGCCGAGCTGCGCGCGGCCATCGACGTGGAGGCCGCGCGTGACGGCTGGCCGGCGTTGCATGCGCGCCTCGCGGCCCTCGATCCGGCCGCCGGCGCGCGCATCCACCCGAACGACTCGCAACGCATCCAGCGGGCGCTCGAAGTGCACGCCGTGGGCGGGCGCCCCATCTCGGAACTGCAGACCTCGACCCGGCCGGCGCTCGAGCGCGATTTTCACGTATGCGCGCTGTTCCCCGCGGATCGCGTGCGCCTGCACGCCGATCTGGAACGGCGCTTCGCGCGGATGATGAGCGAGGGACTGCTGGACGAAGTGCGCGGCCTGCGTGCGCGCGGTGATTTAACCGATGCGCATCCGGCCATCCGCGCGGTCGGATACCGCCAGCTATGGGCGCATCTCGATGGAAGTTATTCGCTCGACATGGCGGTGCAGAGAGGCGTGGCCGCCACGCGTCAATTGGCCAAACGCCAGATGACCTGGCTGCGCTCGATGGCAAACATCCGGACCTTCGATCCCTATGATGCGCAAAGCTTTGTAGGCGTCCGCGAATCCCTTATGGGGGCTTTCTACCTCGTTTGAGTGGATTCCAGCCCTCGGGGCGCGTGGTATGCTCGCCGCCGTTCGCTTGCTTGAAAAATAAGGAGAACGCCCATGGCCAAGGGCCAGTCACTGCAGGACCCGTTTCTTAACACTCTGAGGAAGGAACGAATCCCGGTGTCGATCTATCTGGTGAATGGAATCAAGTTGCAAGGCCAGATCGATTCGTTTGATCAGTTCGTAGTGCTCCTGAAGAACAGCGTGAGCCAGATGGTTTACAAACACGCGATTTCGACCGTAGTCCCGGCGCGCAACGTGCGCATCACCAACGAAGACGGAACGACGATCGAGGCGGTCGCCGGAGAATGATGACCGGCGTGGGCGCACGCGTTTCCGTTTCCATCTCGATTAACTGACGTGTTCGAGCGACCCCGCGCAGGTGAACGGGCTGTACTTGTACGCCTCGGGATCGGCGCACCCGCGGACCCCGAAGATATCCAGGAGTTCGAGCAGCTCGCGCGCTCGGCCGGCGCCATTCCCGTGGCGAATATCGGCGGACGGCGCGACCGTCCCGATCCGCGCTTCTTCGTGGGCAGCGGCAAGGCGGATGAAATCCGCGCCATCGCCGCGGCCGAGAACGCCGAGGTGGTGTTGTTCGACCACCCGCTGTCGCCCTCCCAGGAACGCAATCTCGAGAAGCTCATCGAGCGTCGCGTGCTCGACCGCTCGGGACTCATCCTCGACATCTTCGCGCAGCGCGCGCGCAGCCACGAAGGCAAGCTCGAAGTCGAGCTCGCGCAGCTCAAGCACATTGCCACGCGCCTGGTGCGCGGCTGGACCCATCTCGAACGCCAGCGCGGTGGCGGCATCGGCAACCGCGGCCCCGGCGAGACGCAGCTCGAAACCGACCGCCGCCTGCTCGGCAAACGCGTGAAGACGCTCACGGCGCGGCTGGAGAAGATCAAGCAGCAGCGCGAGACCGGTCGCCAGCAGCGTGCCGAGATCCCGATTCCCTCGCTGGCCCTGGTGGGCTACACCAACGCCGGCAAGTCCACGCTGTTTCGCGCGCTCACCGGCGCCGACGCCTACGTGGCCGACCAGCTGTTCGCCACCCTGGATCCCACGGTTCGGCGCATCGTGCTGCCGGGTAACACGCAGGTGGTGGTGGCCGACACGGTGGGTTTCATCCGCGAACTGCCGCACGAACTGGTGGCGGCATTTCAATCGACGCTGACCGAGGCGCGCGAG
>Ga0247777_1000454_pt1 | contig 11624 bp, 7 predicted proteins | sample UWRJL154409C5_FD_179937 | JGI IMG/M metagenome (GOLD analysis project Ga0247777, IMG submission 179937) | Plant litter microbial communities from Arlington Agricultural Research Station in Wisconsin, United States - UWRJ-L154-409C-5 | ecosystem: Environmental > Terrestrial > Plant litter >...
ATATCCGCCGGGTTCACACCGCTGATGCGGCTGGCCTGGCCGAGGTTCACGGGGCGCAGCTGATTCAGCTTGAGTGCGCTTTCGCGCCGAAGGCCGGTGACTTTCAGGTAATCGAGGGAGTCGGGAAGGCGGATCTTTTCGACCCCCTTGAGCTTCTCGATCTGGCGGTCCTCGCGTTCCAAGTAACCGCGGTAGCGGATCCGATAGAGGGTCTCTTCCTGGACTTGGGGTGATTGTTGGACGAACCCGGCCGGCAACTCGGGCAGGGCAGTGGAACGCCGGATGGCATCCCCCCAAGTTCCGCCATGGGTCTTGTTGGTTTCGAGGAATTTCCTCCAGTATTCGACCGCGGAAGCCTTGGCTTGAACACGTTCTAATCGATTGGATGATAGTAAATTACATTCTTTTGCGTGATGCTGCAGGCGTAATTCGGCACTGCCATGATTGAAGAGCAGGCGATGTTCGGCCCGGCTTGTGAACATGCGATAGGGTTCATTGGTCCCCTTGGTCACAAGATCGTCCACCAGTACGCCGATGTAGCCTTCCTGGCGCCCGATGATCATCGGAGGCTCTCCCCTGACCTTCCGTACTGCGTTCACGCCGGCGACCAAGCCTTGCGCGGCGGCTTCCTCGTAGCCCGAGGTGCCATTGATCTGACCGGCAAGAAACAGGTTTTCAGCCTTCCGCGACTCGAGCGAGGGGAAGAGCTGGGTCGGGGGAGCGAAGTCGTATTCGACTGCATATGCCGGGCGGAGAAGGACAGCTTCTTCGAGTCCGGGGATGCTATGGACAAGCTGGAGTTGGATATCGAAGGGCAAGCTGGTGGACAGCCCGTTGATATAATACTCGTTCGTGTTCCGGCCTTCAGGCTCCAGAAACAGTAGATGCCGGGGCTTGTCTGCGAAGCGGACGAATTTGTCCTCGATGCTGGGACAATAGCGCGGTCCCACGCCTACAATCTCGCCGGAGTACATGGCCGACTTGTGGAGATTCTCACGAACAATTCGCTCTGACTCGGGGGTTGTATAGGTCATCCAGCAGGACACCTGCGCCTCGCCCGGCATCCACCCGATTCGCCGTTCGCCGTTCCGTTCTACGTGGAACAAGTCCTCGGCCCCTCGGGTGTCATGGAAGGCCATAAGGGTCGGCGTAGCGTCGCCCTTCTGCTCGGTCAGTCCGTCAAATTTGATGCTGCGGCCGAGGATTCGTGGTGGGGTTCCGGTCTTCAGGCGCTGGAGTTCGATCCCCGCTTCCAGCAGGCTGCCGGACAGGGTTTTCGCGCTGAAGTCCCCCAGCCGCCCGCCCTCGTTCTTGTTTTGCCCGACGTGCATCAGACCGCGCAGGAAGGTTCCTGTCGTAATCACGACTGTCCGGCCCAAGAACTCGATGTCCAAGTTCGTCCGACAACCTACCACCCGGCCCTGTTCAAAAATGAGTCCGGTGACCAACGCTTGGAAAACCTGCAGATTTGGCTGCAGTTCGAGGGTGTGTTTAAGCCGGAATTGGTAGGCCTTCTTATCGCACTGAACTCGGGGCGACTGGACGGCAGGACCCTTGGATTCGTTCAGCAATCGGAATTGAATCCCGGTGACATCGGTGTTGATCGCCATTTCGCCTCCAAGGGCATCGATTTCTCGAACAATCTGGCCCTTCGCCTGGCCGCCGATCGCCGGATTGCAGCTCATCTGGGCGATCGTATCGATGTTTCCGGTCAGCAGCAGGGTAGAGGCTCCCATCCTAGCCGCGGCCAGACAGGCTTCTACACCAGCATGCCCGGCGCCGCAGACGATCACATCAAAAGGTTTGTCGCTATAAATCACAGATACGTTGAAACAAATATTTTAATATGAAAGCGATAGTGACCTACTTCCCGATGCAGAATGTGGCAAACAGTCTATCCAGCACCTGCTCATGGTCGATTTTGCCGGATATCTCCCCGAAGGCGTCCAAGGCCCCGCGCAGGTCGCTGGCGACAAGTTCGCCCGCGATGCTTCCGGCCAGCTTTTGCCGGGCTGACTCCAGATTGTCCTTGGCTTGGCCCAAAGCACGAGCGTGCCGGGCATTAATCGCGATCACTTCCGCCCCCGTGGTACTTTGGAAGGAATCGGCGAGCTTCACGATCGCCGCCTGGAGCGCCTCGAAGCCGCGGCCGTCGAGCGCCGAAACTTTGACGCGCGGAAATGGCTGCGGCAAGGCGGTGGCTTGGGCATTGGGCAGGTCGAATTTATTGCAGACGACGATCGTGTTCCTCGTGGAAAGTCGGCTTGCGATCGGCGGCGGCAGCGCGGGGAGGGAGCGCGTGGCATCGAGTACCCACAGCACCAGGTCGGCTTCCGCGGCTTGCTCCAGCGTCTTGTCGATCCCTCGTTTCTCGAGGGAAGAAGGCGCCAGATTCAGCCCGGCGGTGTCGACCAGGCGCAGCGCGTGCGGCCCGACGAGAATGCGTTCCTCAAGGTAATCGCGCGTCGTGCCGGGCTCGGGACTGACGAGGGCGCGATCGCGTCCCACGAGCCGGTTGAGCAGGCTGCTCTTGCCGGCGTTGGGCTCGCCAATGATGACCGTGCGAATGCCATCGCGCAGCATCGCCCCGTAGTGGCTGGTCGCCAGCAGGCGATTCGTGTCGTGACCCAGCTGTTCCAACTGGTGCAGGAGCGCACGCTGGTCCTCCGCTGGCAAGTCGTCCTCGGGAAAATCGATATAGGCCTCAACCATTGCCAAGACGTTTATCAGCTGCGAGATAAGAGACTCCATGCGTCGGCCGAGCGAGCCCCGAAGCTGTTGGTTGGCGGCGGCGAGGGCGCGCTCGCTGCGCGCGTGGATGAGATCCATGACCGCTTCGGCCTGGCTCAGGTCCAGGCGTCCGTTGAGGAACGCGCGCTTGCTGAATTCGCCCGCCTCGGCCGGCCGGCAGCCCCGCGCGAAAAGATCCTCGAGGATTTTTTGCGCGATGAAGGGATTGCCGTGGCAGGAAATCTCCAGCGTGTCCTCGCCGGTGAACGAGTTCGGTCGGGCGAAAAAAGTGAACAATACGTCGTCGACCAGCCGGCCAGCCGCGTCGCGATAGTCGGCGTGGCGCGCCGTGCGGGGGAGGGGGCTTTCGCCGAAAATCCCGTGCACCAGCCCGGCGGCCTGCGTCCCGCTGGCGCGCACGACGGCGATCGCCGAAGTGCCGGCGGGCGTCGCGAGGGCGGCGATGGTGTCGGGCGGGTAGGACATGCGAATGACGGTTATGCGTTACGGGTTATTCGTTATTAGGTGCGATCCAATAACCAAACGCGGTTCATTCGACAACGTTCCGCCGGCGTGGAGCCCGAATGGAAGAGGGCTTGTCGCTGGATACTAGCGGCAGAGGCGGAGCCCGTGCCGACCGAGGTGTGGATCATCGGTGTTCCTCCTTGTTGCCGGGAAGGGCCGGCGCCTTTGGGCGCGGCCCCTCGACAGGCGCTCTGAGCCCCGGGCTCGTCGAGCGGGGCAAAACTGCGCCCCGGCGCGGAGAGCCAGGGAATAAAAAGGGCCGAGCGAGCTCGGCCCCTACCACCAGACGAATCACTTTTGCGGATTACGCGGCGGGCTCGGCGTCCTCGAGTTCGGCGGGCTTGCCGCTGGCAACTTTCTCCAGGATGCCCGCCTTCACTTTGGCCGCGAGCGCCGGATTGCTTCGGAGCGCATCCTTCGCGGCCTCGCGACCCTGGCCGACGAGTTCGCCGTTGAAGGCGATCCACGCGCCCTTCTTCTCGAGGACCTTGTGATCGAGGCCGAGATCAAGCAGCGAACCGGTGGCGGAGATGCCCTCGTCGTACATGATGTCGAACTCCACCTCGGTGAACGGCGGGGCGACCTTGTTCTTCACGGCCTTGATTTTGGTGCGGTTGCCAATGACCCGGCCGTCGGGCGTCTTGAGCTGGTCCTTGCGGCGGATGTCGAGACGGATGGAGGAAAAGAATTTCAGCGCGCGGCCGCCGGAGGTCGTCTCGGGGTTGCCGAACATCACGCCGATCTTCTCGCGGATCTGGTTGGTGAAAATGCACACGCAGTTCGTCTTGCTGACGACGGCGGTGAGGCGGCGCATGGCCTGCGACATCAGGCGGGCCTGCGCGCCGACGGTGGCGTCGCCCATCTGGCCGTCGAGCTCGGCCTTCGTGGTGAGCGCGGCGACGGAGTCGAGGATGATGACGTCGATCGAGTTGGAGCGGATGAGCGTCTCCATGATGTTGAGCGCGTCCTCGCCGGAGTCCGGTTGGGAGACGAGCAGGTCGTCGAGCTTCACGCCGACGACCTTGGCGTACTTCGGGTCGAGGGCGTGCTCGACGTCGATGAAGGCGGCGAGGCCGCCCTGGCGCTGGGCCTCGGCGATGACGCTCAAGCAAAACGTGGTTTTGCCGGAGGATTCCGGCCCGTAGATTTCGATGATGCGGCCCTTGGGCAGGCCGCCAACGCCGAGCATGAGGTCGATGGCGAGGGAGCCGGTGGAGAGCGTCTCCACCTTCATCTTGGTGTTGTCGCCGAGGCGCATGATCGAGCCCTCGCCGAATTGCTTCGTGATCGCGGAGAGCGCGAGGTCGATGTTCTTTTCGCGCGCGGGATTCACGGCGGGCTGCTTGGTGTCGGCTTTGGAGGATTTATCGGCTTTGGACATGGGAGGTGTTCGATGGGTTGTTGTGGCCCATACTACCGCAGGGGAATGACAGCGGTATGTCAGGAGACATGAAACGACACACGCGCGCCGGCAAGCATGGAGTTCGTTTGAACGGTAGAAAGATCAGGCCGGGAAGAAGGGCTGGAAGCGGGGAGGGTGGGAAGAAAAGGTTCTTCCCCGGCAGCCTTCCCAGCGTCCATCCGCCATTCCGGGCCTGTGCTTACGCCGCCGGAACGGGGGCCCGATTGAAGCCGAAGGCGAAATACACGGCGGCCGCGAGGCAAAGGAGGCTCACGGCGTAGTTCCACTTGAGCTTCTCGCCCAGCACCACCCAGGCAAAGCCCACGAACACGACCAGGGTGATGACTTCCTGGATGATCTTGAGCTCGTAGCCGGTGAACCTGCCGTAGCCGAGCCGGTTGGCCGGCACCATCAGGCAGTACTCGAAGAAGGCGATACCCCAGGAGATGAGGATCGTGACCCAGATGGGCTTGTCGTGAAAAAACTTCAGGTGCCCATACCAGGCGAAGGTCATGAAGAGGTTGGAGAGCGAAAGAAGGACGATCGTGGTCATGCTCGGAGCCATAACGTCCAACATCCAACGCTCAACGCTCAACGTTCAGGCCAGCCAATCCGTCTGGACGTTCAGAGTTGGAGGTTGAACGTTGGATGTTCCCGCGCCCGGCGCGGTCATGATTCCGTCAGCGCATACACCGCGAACGACGCCAGCCAGTGGGCACGGTTGAAGTCGTTGACGTCGATCATCGGCAGTGCGGCCTCGAGGTGGCGGAGGGCGGCGTCGCGGGCGCGCTCCTGGCGCGGGTCGGACTCGGTGAGGGACAGGGACAGCCGGCGCCAGCACCAGGCGCGGTTGAGATTCAGGCCGATCAGGTGGGCGATCTTGGGGTCGGAGGGATTGCTGACGCGCACGGGCGTGAAGAGCTTCACCGGTTCGCCCGTGTGCAGGTTCGGCAGGAAGCGGCTAAGCCAGCGGCTGAAGTTATCCGGCGGCAGCACCGCGGCCATCACCTCGGCCTCGGTCAGCGCGGGGGACAGGAAATCCTCGCCCGACGGTTCCCAGCGCGCGCCATAGTCGGTGTCGTGGCCGAACCAGTATGCCATGCGGCTCGTGCAGAAAAGTTTCAGCTCCTGGTCGTCGGCCGCGCGGGCGTAGTCGAGGGCGAGCTTCACCGCGAACGCGGTGTTGTTGTGCACGCCATGGCGGACCGGATGGGTAAGGGCGGGGAGATAGGCGAGCAGGCCGGCGCGCATGACGCCGACGAGCGGCCCGAGGTTGCGGGCGAGCTCCGCGTCGTAGCGTTGCAGCTCCTCCGCGAGTTTCAGCAGCCACGCCCAGCCATAGGGACGTTCGAAGAAGCCGCGGCCCGGCGCGCGAAAATATTCCGTTTCCCGCAGGATGTTGTCCGCCGACAGGTTTTCGCGGAGAACCCGGTCGATCTCGGATCGCTCCGACAAGGTGGGGAAGAGCCGGGCCAGGCGCGCCAGCATGCAGTGCTGGTGGACGCAGGAATGCCAGTCATAGCTGCCGTAGAATGCCGGGTGCAGCTCGCGCGGCGTGCGGGCGTCGCCGGCGTCGTTAAGGGCGTGGGTGAGCAGATGCGGATACTCGCGGTGGACATTCGCCAGGCCGAGACGGGCAAATTCGGAAGCTTGGGCGGGTAGGAGCGTGGGAAAGGCGGCGGACATGGAATCAGGGCAGGGGACGGGAGACAGAGGACAGGGAACAGTAAGCAGGGATCAACCCCATCCGTGTTTAATCGGTGTAATCCGTGGTCAAATTAGGTTCGAAAGACGGTTTTGTGCCGTTCGTGGTTGGGATTTCGGGTTTCGGCCGGCTGGCGGCAAACGCGCAGTTAGACCGAATGAAAGTTTAAGTTGAAGTAGAAATCCCCCCGCATAAGTTGTGCCGACTTAGAATTTTGGCCCCTCACGCACCCACCATGAAAATCAAAGCCTATCTCAAGCCGTCCTGCGGCTGGTCCAACGGCGTCCGCGCGATCATGCGGAAGCACGGACTCGAATTTGAGGACATCGACATCATCAACAACCGCGCGAACTACGAGGAGATGGTCCGCAAGTCCGGCCAGCCCCTGTCGCCTTGCGTCGAGATCGACGGTGTGATGCTCGCCGACATCTCCGGCGAGGAAGTCGAGAACTACATGCTGGCGAACAACCTGGTGCGGGCCAACGGCGCCGCGGTGGACGTCGCCACCAACGCCGGTTGCTCCGACGAGGAGCACGCCCGCATGCAGGCGAAGCCGGTGCGATTCTTCTGAACCTGGAAACGGACGGTTTTGGTTAACCGTTATCAGTTATAAGCAGGGCCGGTCTTTGACCGGCCTTTTTCTTTAGGCCGAACCCGTAGGGACGGGCAAGGGGCCGGTGCGACTCTACTCGATCCGGCCCTCGTCGAATTCGATCAGGTCGACGACACTGATGATTTGGTCCACCCGATCAGCGCAGCCCATGTTGGTCAGCGCCTCCTTGAGAAAATCCCGGCCGCTCGGGGTCATTCCTTTTTGGACGTATTCGCGATTCCATTTTGCCGCGCGCACGTCGGTCGGGAGCAGTTGGGCCAGTTTCGCCTCGATCTCGGCATCCGTCGCCGACTCCAGCACGATTTTTTCCACCGCAGCGGGATCGATGCCGAGGTGCAGGGAGAGGAAGCGGTCCATGCCGCGTTTGTAGTTCTTGGCGTAACTGGCCGGCAGGGCGCCGTGTGCCTTCACATACTTGGCCTTCGCCAGGAAGCGCGGCAGATGAAGCAGGCCGGTGGCCGCATGCGGCAGGTAGGCGGACGGCAGCGTGGTCAGGATTTCGCCGGAGGATCCGGGGATGGGGCGGGAGAGCGACATGGGGACAGCTACAGCTAAGGCCGAACATTCAACGTCCAACGTTCAACACTCAACTTTCAACAGGCGAACTCCTCCTTGGGACCGGGGGCAGAACAAGAGTAACTTTAAAGAGCCTAGCGCCGGGCTTTGGATGTTCAGTGTTGGCGTCGCATCTTGAAGGTTCGGGTTTTCCCGCACGCTTCCCGCTTGGCTCGGTGGCTTCCGCATATAGTCTGCAACCACGCCCATGCCCCCGGCCCGCCCCCGCTTTTCCCCTGAACCGTCGAATCAACTCCAGCAATTCCGCGGCGTGCGCCATCCCTTGCCGCCCGGGGACAAGCGGGTCCTGGCCGTTTTGATCGTCCATCTCTGCTTTTTGCCGTGGGCGCTTGGCGGCATGCGTTCCTGGGGCCAGCTGATCAGTCTCGGCCTGGCGATCATCGGCTTCGCCGTCGCGTTCTGGTCGGTGGCGCGTTACAGGTCCGACGCGATGGCGCGGGATCCTTCCGCGCCGCGGCCGCCCACGCCCTTCCGTCGGCTGATGAAATTTCCGCCCTTCTGGCTCGGCCTCGCGCTCCTCGCCTACATCGTCCTGCAGTCCTTCAACCCCACGTGGCAGTACGTGACCAACGGTACGCACTGGTGGCTCAAGCGGGTGCCGAACATTTCATGGCTGCCGACTTCGATCGAAACCCCGTTTGAGCGTTTCAACCTCTGGCGGCAGTTCATCATCTATGCCTCGGCCTGGCTCACGCTTTGCACCGTGGCCATCGGCCTTACCCGGCGCCGCTCCTTTATGCTGTTGCTGACGGTGCTGGCCGCCAACGGGCTGGCGCTTGCGGCCGTGGGATTGTTCATGCGCGCGACCACCTCGACCGAACACGTCCTTTGGCTGAAGGATCGCATTATCAACGCCAGCACCTTCGGCAGTTTCGTCTACAAAAATCACGCGGGCGCTTACCTGGCGCTGATGGCCGTGGTAATGATGGTGCTGGCCGCGCGTCATCGGGAGCGGGCGCTCCGGGAGCATTCCCAATCCAGTCCCGCGCCCTTGGGCGTGTTCGGTGCCCTGCTGCTGTTCGCGGCCGTGGTTTTCAGCTATTCGCGCGGCAGCACCCTGTTGCTCGGCGGCTACCTGATCCTGGCGGCGCTGGTGTTCCTGATCCATCGGTATTTCACCCAATCCGAATCGACCACGCCGCGTATCGTCACATTCACGGTCATGGCGATGATCGCGTTCGTCGTCGCGTTCGCGTTGGCGCAGATGGACTTCGGCCGGGTGATGGACCAGTTCGAAAAACTGGCGGAGCAGAAGCACCAGGATGCAAGTATCAGTGGCCGCCTGGACGCCCGCGCGGCGGGCCAGGACATGCTTTCGGCCACCTGGCCGCGCGGGCTCGGCGCGGGCAGCTTTCGCTTTCTTTTTCCCCAATATATCAAGCGGTTCTCGGCGAGCTATCGGGGCGGTTCCCTTTTTTGGGAACATGCACACAACGACTGGCTCGAGATCCCGATTGAACTCGGACTGATCGGAACAGGTCTTATTGTCGCCGGGATCGGCTGGGGTTGCTGGCGGCTCGGGCGCACCTCGGTGTGGCGACGGCTGCCCCCGCTCTTGCTGGCCTTGGGCCTGTTGCAGACCCTGGTGCACGCCGCGATCGATTTTCCCTTACAGAATCCCGCCATCCTCATCACCTGGCTTGTCTTGGCACTCATCGCGACGCGGTTCAACGACCGCCAGTTTGAGGGTTGAGGAGTTGGGCCGGCTTCTGGCCTGGCGGCGTAGTGTTACCGCGCTTGAAACTCGACCGCGCCCACGCGCCGGAGGCGATACGTTGCCGGATAGTGTTCGGGACGGAAGAAAAACACCAGGGCGGCAGGCTCGTTTTCCGCCAGCGCTGTGGGCAGGTGCGCGCGCCCGTAAAAGGCCGGGGTAAAGTTGGCGAACCGCTCCACGTACCATTGCCAGGTTTCGCGGGCGTTCAGGCGCGGCCAGGTTTGGTAGAGATTGCCGTTGGCTGTCCGGATATAGGCCTCGAAGCCAAAAGTCGGGGAGGCGGGGCTTGCCGCTGGGGAAGTTGTCGTAGCCGGGCGGCCGGGCTCGGTTACGGGTGGCGGGACCGAATCGGCGGTGAGGGGTGGCGGCTCCGCCGGCGTCACTTTTGCGGGCGCAACATTGTGTTGCTTGAAGCGCACACCGGCGCGTTGCGCCCCAAAGTAGTCGGCGGGGACAAGCCGGATTTCGACGGCGATCTCGCGCCGTTCCCCGGGGGCGAGTTGCAGGACATCGGCGCTCCCGCCGTTGCCCAGGGTCCACGGGCCATCCAGCAACAAATCCCCGGCCACCGGTTCGGCGCCGAGGTTATAGAGGACCAGTCGGTGGGCGTCGTTGCCGGGAGCCGGTCGGGCGGAAAGGACGTAACCGCAACTCGTCTTGTTCATGGTCAGGTTCTGATCGGCAATGAAATCGATCACCACGGACGTCGGCGGATGGGTCGTGACCGGCCAGTCCCGCGGCTCGATCGGTCGCTCGCCGGCGGCGAGCAGCCAGGAGAACGCCGGGCTGATGGCATATCCCTTGGCGCTGAAGCCTGCGGCGAGAAGCTCCGCAGCCGGGGTTCGTCCATTTCCCGCCCGCGGTCCTTCGGGCCTCGAGTCACCGGGCCCGCTCTCCGGGCTCATCAGCAAACCGAATTCGCCGAAAGCATCGGTATAGTCGGGTTTGAAATTAAACGCCAGGGCCCGGGCGATGCCAAGGCCTCGCATCTGGCTCTCCGCGCTCTCGAACCAGGCGCGCTGGGTTTCACGACCCCCCGCCGTGCGCCGGGCCTCGCCCTCCAGCAGGCTGAAGCCGTATTCAGTGAGAAAGACGGGCAACTTCCGGACGGCGACGATTGGGCCGGACGCGGCCAGGGATGGAGGGGGGGTGGCGGGATAACGGATCGTCGCGGATGGATTTCCTCTCCCGGAAGGAATGGGATCGGGGTGCGGGCCGTTTTCCGCTTCCTGCGGCGTGGGCACAGCGCCTTCGGCGCTATACTCGAACACGAGGCTGGATCTGGCCGAAGTCCTCCACCCGGCGGGCAGCGGCAGTTCCGCCATGGGGGGCCGCCTCGGACCGGGTGCGGGCCGGGTTACGGAAAATTCCCAACCCTCGGCGGTTTCACGCACGGTCGTCCCGGCCGAGACCAACCACCGGCCCTGTGATTCGAGCGCGGGTTCGTGCGTTCCAAGCGGCCGCGCCTGGAGTGTGGCACGAGCGGTGGCCGTGTCGCCTTCGTTGGCGGCAAAGCGGGAGACGAAGCGGGGCTTCCAACCGCCATTGGGCGGATAGAAAAAGGTGGAGAACACGGACTCGTCAGCGGGGGTGGCGTTCGCCCGGAGCACGGCGTCTTCGAATTGTCGATATACGCCCGTGAAGTCCTCGGCATAACCGTAAAAGTGATAGTTGAATCCGTCCGTGTAGCGCAGGCCGTCGTTCGCCGCCCAGGAGTTGAAGTAGGGGCCGGGCGGAAGGGCGAAGGCGGCGTTGAGCACCTGGGCCGTCCCGGCCGGGGTTGTGGTCCCGGACTTGAAGCCGAGGTAGCATGCCTTCAGGAAGGCGGCGTAGGTCTCGGGGTTTTCCTCGACGAAGGAAATGTCGGGCTCGTTCTCGATCTCCCAAATATCGATCAAGTCCCCATAGGTTTCGGCGAGCTGGCGGCAACGCGCCGCAATCTCGCGGAGGTCGACTGGCAGCCGGCGCAACCGTTGACCGGATCGGACGCCATGGACCCACCAATCGGACGACCATTGCAGGGGAGCGACCAGGCGATAGCCGCGCTCGCGCAGTGCGGCGAGGGCCGCGCGGCGCTCGGCGATGGTCGCGTCCACCTTGATTCCCGGCCCGAGCGGAATCTCGGCGCCGGTTGAGTCGCGCACGCCCGATCCGACCATACCCCGGATTCGCAGCCAGGAATCGCGCGGGGCCGGGGGAGAACCCGGCCGGGCGAACAGTTCGCGCGACTCCTCCGGTCCGGCCGACGTATCAACGCTCCAGCCGGCGAAAGCGGCCGCGGCGCCTGCTGCCAGGAAAAAAGCGACGAGCGACAGGCGCGGAAGCAAGGCGGACACGGGGAAGTGCCTGTCGCTCG
>Ga0247777_1000455_pt1 | contig 11569 bp, 8 predicted proteins | sample UWRJL154409C5_FD_179937 | JGI IMG/M metagenome (GOLD analysis project Ga0247777, IMG submission 179937) | Plant litter microbial communities from Arlington Agricultural Research Station in Wisconsin, United States - UWRJ-L154-409C-5 | ecosystem: Environmental > Terrestrial > Plant litter >...
CCTGTCGGACTCACACTGGCTCTCGACCTGGCGGCTCGGGGAATCCGCTCAGTCGTCATCGAACAGCGCCGGCGCGCCGAACAACCCAGCGTAAAGTGCAATCACATCTCCTCGCGCACGATGGAGATCTTTCGGCGACTGGGCCTCGCTGAAGAGATTCGCAGCGCTGGCCTGCCCGATGATTACCCGAACGACGTCGTGGTGCGCACGCGCGCCACCGGCTTCGAGTTGACCCGCTTGCCCATTCCCTCGCGACGCCGGCGCTTCAATGCGACCGACGGTGTCGATACGGGCTGGCCCACTCCCGAGCCACCCCACCGCATCAACCAGATCTTTTTCGAGCCTATCCTGTATCACCGGGCGGCACGCACCCCGCAGATCACGATGCTCAACCGCACCCGCTTCGAGGGGCATGCGCAGAACGACGATCGTGTCCTGGTGACGGCGCACGACCTGGACGCCGGAACAGATGTGGCCATCGAATGCCGGTATCTCATCGGATGCGACGGTGCGCGGTCCGCCGTGCGTCATCAGATCGGCGCTCAGCTGGTGGGTGAGAGCTTCATTCAGCGCGTGCAATCAACATACATCCGCGCCCCGAAGCTGCAGAGCCTCATCCCGTCGCCGGCATGGATGAGCTATCTCTACAATCCGGAACGCGCCGGCAATCTCGTAGCGATCGACGGCCGGGAAACCTGGCTGGTCCACAACTACCTGCTGCCACACGAGCGGGACAGCGACGAGGTGAACCGCGACCAGTGCATTCGCATGCTGCTGGGAGTCGACGAAGAGTTCGAGTACGAAATTCTCGCGAGGGAAGACTGGGTTGGCAGGCGCCTCGTGGCCAGCACGTTCCGGGACCGGCGCGTGTTCATCAGCGGGGATGCCGCTCACCTCTGGGTTCCTTACGCGGGATACGGCATGAACGCAGGCATCGCGGACGCCATGAATCTCTCCTGGATGCTTGCCGCGCACCTGCGAGGCTGGGCGCCGCCCGAGATCCTCGACGCTCACGAGGCAGAGCGCCATCCCACGACCGAAGAGGTTTCGCGATTCGTCGCGAAGCATGCCGCCAGCGCAATCGCAGAGCGTACGACGCTCCCGACCAATATCGAGGTGGACTCGCCCGCCGGCGCGGAGTCCCGCGCCAGGGTTGGACGTGCCGCATTCAACCTTCACGTGCAGCAGTTCGCGTGCGCCGGCCTGAACTACGGCTACTGTTATCGCGACTCGCCGATCGTCGTTCATGACGGCGAGCCACCGCCGCCGTACACCATGCGCGACTACGTACCCTCTACTGTCCCGGGTTGCCGGACGCCACACCTGTGGCTGGAGGACGGCCGCTCACTTTATGACGCGATGGGGCTCAACTTCACGTTGCTGCGGTTCGATCCACGAGTTCCCGTCGATGCGCTGCGGGATGCCGCGTCTCGCCGGGACATGCCACTGGACCTGCTGGATGTGAGCCCGCGCGACACCCGAACGCCGTACAAGCATGCGTTGTTGCTCAACCGCCCGGACTTTCACGTCGCCTGGCGGGGCGACGCGGTTCCCGCGGATCCGGGCGGCCTGATCGATCTCATCCGCGGCTGCCCGGATCTGCAAGCCCCGCCTCAGGCATCCTGAAGCAGGTCCGGCTTGATGCTCACGCCGAGCCCAGGTGCGTCCGGGAGCTGCATGTAGCCGTCCTTGTCCATCTTCGGCGCGCCGTCGTGGACGCTCCAGATCTGTTCGATATCGAGCGCTGGCGGCTCGTAGAACACTTCCCAGGTTGCACCGGTGCCATACGTCGGGCCAACCGCATCCGGTCCTTCGGGATCGAGCGGCGATTCACCCCGTGAAATCCGCAATCACCGCTGCGCACCGAGCTGCGCGAAGAAATCCCGCCGATCGAGCTTCATATCGCCTCCCCCTCGACTGCGGTCACTGTGCCGCAGCGTGCGTGACGGTAGGCAAAAACGTCGCTATCTTCAATCGCGCACCACAGATATCGCATATCGTTGGGAGTGATTGACTCACCGTGGCCCGATCCATCGATCTCAACCTCTTGCCTGTACTCATTAAGATTTATGAGCACGGGAGCGTCAGTGCGGCCGCCGCACAGCTCGGCATGAGTCAGTCCGCTATCAGTGGGGCGTTGGCAAAACTGCGCCAGCTGTACGGTGATCCGCTCTTTCACCGGGTCGGCCACGGCATGCGGCCGACCGCGCGCATGCACGCACTCATCGATCCGCTCCGCGAGTCGCTGTTGCGGGTGGAAGGCACGCTCAGCACGGAGCAGGAGTTCAACGCCGCCACCACCTCGGCCACGTTCACGTTTGCGATGAGCGATCTGGGCGAGATGGTGTTCATGCCCAAGATCCTGCGCCACATCCGCAGTCTCGCTCCGGGAGCCTCGGTGCGCTCCGTCGCGGCAAGCGCCGATCACATCGAGCGGGGTCTCGAGACCGGCGAGATAGACCTGGCGGTCGGTTATTTCCCCGACCTTCGCGACAAGGCGTTCATCGAAAAACACCTGTTTTTCCATCAGTTCGTCTGTCTGCTGCGGGCGAACCATCCGATCACCGCGACGACCCTGTCCCTGGCACAGTTCCTGGGCGTCGAGCACGCAGTGGTCTCCGGCACCGGCCGATCGTACGAAATCTTCGAGCGCTATCTCAGGTCAAAGAAGATCCAGCGGCGTATCGCGCTGGAGACGCCGCATTTCATGAGCATTCCGTTTGTGATCTCGCAGACCGACCTGATCGTGACGGTGCCTCACGCGGTCGGGATCTTCGTGAAGAGCGTGCACATGAACATCCGCATCGCCCAGCCTCCGATGCGCACGCCGCGGATCGACCTGAAGATGCACTGGCATCGCAACTTCCAGCGCGACTCCAGGAATCGCTGGTTGAGGGAAATCGTCGCGAGTCTGTTCACCGATGAGCTGGACGAATGGCACCTCTGAAACGCCCACGGAGCCCGTGGGATGCTCACACGGCGCTCGGCGGAGAGGAAGCCTGTGTGCTGGATGCAGGGGAATCAGTCGACATTTAGCTGCCTCGACGCATCAACGATTATTTTCGGCGCGCGATAATAGCGTCAGTGAGCTCAGTGCTCGGACGCCGCCTCGAAACCGCCCTCTTCTTAATCGACGGAGGTGCATAACGGGTCGCGACTGGTGCTCTTCAGTCACCGCCACCTCACGATGCCTGAATTTATCCTTGTTTTCACCGCAATTCACGTAGCATCGGAATCACGACGCGTGCGACCCGAGTAAGAACTCCATGACATCGATCCAGATTCGCCCCCTGAATCCCGCGGACAAGGAAAGCTGGCTTGCGCTCTGGCACGGCTATCAGCGCTTCTACAAAGTCGATCTGCCGCAGGCCACGAGCCAGGTGACGTGGCAAAGATTGCTCGACGAGCGTGAGCCCATGCATTGCGCGGTCGCCGTCGACGGCGGGCAACCGGTCGGCATCGTGCACTTCATCCAGCATCGTTCGTGCTGGACTACGGGCGACTACCTGTACCTGCAGGATTTGTTCGTCGCCCCCGAACTGCGCGGCAAGGGTGTCGGCCGGGCATTGATCGAACACGTCTACACCCAGGCGCGGGAGCGCGAATGCTCGCGTGTGTATTGGCTGACGCACGAAACGAATCACGAAGCCATGCTTCTCTACGACAGAATTGCCGAGCGATCAGGCTTCGTTCAGTACCGGAAGATGTTCTCGAAATGAGCCGAGCGTCAGGCCACCGTCGTGAATTTGCGTTTCTATGAAATGAAGTGAATGTACATCCCTCCCCATTTCCGTGAAGACGACCTGGGTCGGCTCGACTGGCTGGCGCAGCACGATGCGTTCGGCACGCTGATTTCCCAGGTGGATGGAGTCCCGTTCGCAACGCATCTGCCGGTCTTGTACCAACGAGCGGATAGCGAGGTCGTGCTGAAGGGCCACTGGGCGAGGCCGAATCCGCAGTGGCGCGCGATAGAAGGACAACAGGTCCTGTTCATTTTCCACGGTCCACACGCCTACATCTCGCCACAGTGGTACGTCGAGCCTGCGCGACACGTGCCCACGTGGGACTACGCTACAGCACACGTGTACGGCAGCATCCGGCTGATTCAAGATCCCGAAAATATAGAAGCGATCGTCAGCACGCTGGCGGACCAATACGAGCGCGGCACGCGAAATCCGTGGCGCATGTCGGGCTCTGCGGGCAAAGACATGTTGCGGGGAATCGTGGGGTTCGAATTGCTCGCCGAAAGGATCGAGTTGAAGTTCAAGCTCAACCAGAACCACATTCGAGGCAACATCGAGGGTGCGATCGCCGGCCTGTCAGCGAGCAACGCGCCCGACGCGCAGACCGTCGCCGGACTCCTGCAGGAAGTCTCGAGCAAAAAGTAAGCTGCGACCGCTCGATGTGGAGCGCACTACTGCAGTGCTAATCCAGCCCCGCACGCCCCAGCGACGCGCCTGATCAGAATGGACACAGGCCGCGCAGCGGTGATCACGCGCCATCGCGACGGAACGATCGCGTCCCCAATCCTCTGGAGCGTCCCGCTTGCAACGAATGGACGGCGATGTCGACACGCCGAGCCATGGCATATTCCGTGCATCGCGCTGGCGGGGACAATTCACATCTAAGGACAGGTTGCATGTTCACAACACTCGCGTAACAGGTCAGCGTCAATGCTAGATACCAGCAAAAGCAACTCCAAAACATTGCCGCCTCTCGCCAGACTCCGGGCGTTCGAAGCGGTAGGCAGACTCTCCGGGATTCGCAAGGCTGCACAAGAGCTCTGCGTGGATCACGCAGTGATCTGCCGCCATCTGCGCTCGCTCGAGGAATGGGCAGGTGTTCGGCTCGTCGGCCGCGAGCAAGGGCGCGCCGTGCTGACCGACGAAGGACTGCGTTACTACGCCCGAATCAACGCGGCCCTCAACGAAATCACCGGCGCCACGGCGGAGCTGCTCGGCCGAAAAGATTCTCACCGGCTCAGCATCTGGTGCATACCGGGTTTCGCGTCGGCGTGGCTCGCACGCCACCTCGAAGCATTCCAGGCAGAGAACCCGGGTCTCGATTTAGAGCTGCACCCCACGGACAAGAGTCCGGACTTTTCGCGTTGTGAGGCGGATGTCGATATCCGCTACATCGAAGGCGACGCGCGGATCTCGGCGGTCAACATTTCGGGCGGCGTACGACGCTTCGAAATCGCGCGTCCACCGGTGATGGCGGTGGTCAGCCCGTCCTGCACGGGAATTCTGTCTTCCGTGCGAGCGCCTGCCGATCTTCTCCGCGCTCCCCTGCTGCACGAAGAGAGCCCCGATCAATGGGCCGCCTGGTTCACGGCTCACGGAATAGACCTTTCAGCGCCGCTGCCGGGGACGCGACTCTGGCACGCGCATCTGACGATCGACGCCGCACGGCGCGGCCAGGGCGTTGCGCTCGCGAATCCCTTTCTGCTCGGCGACGATCTCACGGCGGGCCGCCTCGTGCCTCTGTTCAAAGAAGCGGACGGCGGACGCACGGTGCAGCTAGGTGCCTATGCATTCGCCGCGCGTGCGGACCGCTGGCAATCTGCGGCGGTTACGCGGTTCAGGCACTGGCTGAAAGCTACAACCGCAGCCGCCGGACTGGGCGTGCCACGAAAGCCGTTGCTCGCTCTCAGCGACAGGACGCCGACGCGCGCGACCTGCGCCATGTAAGTCCTGTCGAGCGGTGGTGGTGGTGACCGGTAGTCACCAGATGCGTCCTCGTCGACATCTTTCCTTTCGCGACGCCAGCGCAGAGATTGGGCGCGTCGGCCCAATCCCGCGAGAGGTTCTGGATGTTCAGGAAAACGTCGAGACGATCGTTCGTCTCAGCCGGCTGTGTCGTGCTCGGCGCGGCCGCGATGCCGCGGGCCTTTGCCTTCGATAGCAAGGTCGACCTGATCCTCCGGAATGGCAAGATCGCCACCGTCGACGCGAACAACCGCTTTGCGACGACGGTCGTCGTGAAAGACGGCCGCATCGTCGCCGTGGGCGATGCAAGCGTCGCGGAAGGCTACCAGGCTGCCAAAGTCCTCGACCTTGCGGGCAAGACCGTCCTGCCGGGGCTATGCGACAACCACGTCCATCCGAGTCCGCCCAAACCTCTCGCGCCGGGCGAAGTGGACCTGCAGCATGCCTACACGTGGGCCGAGAACGAGAAGCTCCTGAAGGCTGGTTTGAAGGGACTGCCCGCCGGCGCCTGGCTCCGCGCCAGCGCATTCCGCCTTTACTTCACGGAGGCTGAACCTCCGACCGTCTGGATCAACGCGGACATCTCGAAGATCCCGACGCGCTACATGCTCGACAAGGTGGCGCCGAACAATCCAGTGATCGTGCGCGCCTCACAGCTGGTCGTGGCCAACTCTCTCGCGCTGAAACTCGCGGGCATCACGAAGGACAGCCCGCAGCCGACCGCTGGCGACGGCAAAATCGAGAAGGATGCCAACGGCGAGCCCACCGGCATCCTGTGGTACGCCTCCGGCGACGCCATCGAGGACTTCGCGCCGCCGCTGCCGCCGATTCCGCCGCTATCCGCACGAGCGGAATACCTCGCGCTCAAAGACTTCTTCACCCATCTGCGCCACCTGGGGATCACCAGCTGTAACGACGCCGCCGGTTCGGCGCAGCGCCTGCGCCTGTACCAGAACCTTCACCAGGAGTTTCCGGGAGAGCTGCCTCGCATCACCATGCAGCTCGGCCTGCAAGCCCAGAAATTCGACACGGTGGAAAAGAGTATCGAGATCCTGGAGGGCGTTGGATTCCACACACGCGGCGGTAACGAGTGGGTGAAGATCGGCGCCATCAAGATGTTCCTCGACGGCGGGTATACGTTCAGTCGCCCGTGGCCGATCAATTCCGTCGCGCACAAGCACGTGCCGACGTACTTCGGCGCGTGGCGCAGCCCGCCGGATTATTTCTACCATGTCTTCAAGCGCGCCCATGCGCTCGGCTGGCAGATCGGCGTGCACTCGGCCGGCGACGAATCCACTCGCATCGTCACCGATGTGTTCGAACGAGTCATCACGGAGAACCCGCGGCCCGACCACCGCCACCACATCATCCATCTCGAAATCGGTCCACCCGAAGAGACCTACCAGAAGATGAAGAAGCTGGGTCTCGGCGTGGCGATGCAACCGGACTTCGTCTATGGCCTGCAGCCGTTCTTCTCGCTCGCGCTGGATGGCCAGCAACTCCAGCGCAACAATCCCGGTCGCACCGTGCTCGATCACGGCATACACCTCTCCTACGGCTCCGACGAACGCCCGTATGGGCCGATGTACGGCATCTACGGCGCGGTCACGCGACGCGGCCAGGACGGCAAGGTTTACGGCCCGGAGGAAGCGGTCACGCTGCAGGAGGCGATCCGCGCGTACACGATCGATTCGGCGTGGCACACCTTCGACGAAAAGACACGCGGCTCCATTGAGGTGGGCAAGGTGGCGGATTTCGCCGTGCTGGATCAGGACATCTTCACGGTCGACCCGCTGAAGATCAAAGACATCAAGGTTCTGCAGACGATCATCGCCGGAACGATCTACGACGTTCCAGCGGACCTACCCAACTACTATCACGAGACTCAGCAGCCCAAGGCGTAGTGGCGCGTCGTCTACCGGCTCGCCACTCGCTCGTACACGAGCTTGCCGCCGAGGTAGGTCTGGTCGAACTGCATCGTCAGCAGCTGATCCTCCGGAACGGTGAGCGGATCGCGATCGATGACTACGAAATCCGCGAGCTTGCCCGGCTCGAGCGTGCCCTTGATGTTCTCTTCCCAGGACAGATACGGACCGTTGGCGGTGTACATGCGGATCGCGTCCTCGCGCGACACGGCTTCTTCCGCAAAACCGTGCTGCACGCCACTGGGACCGCGCCGGGTGACCGCGAAGTACAGACCCACGCGCGGATCGATCGGCAGGTTGTCGGAAGCAAACGCGATGAAGAGACCGAACTTCTTCCAGGGCGTCTTGACCGAGTTGTTGTGCGTGACGCGCCAGTCGTCCATGGTTTCGTTGTAGCGCGCTTCGAGGTTGTAGCCGAAGTTCGGCTGCTGCGAGATATAGATCTCGTTCTTCGCCATCAGCGCCATCGTGGCGTCCGGCGGCATGATGGTGAAGTGATCGGTGAACCAGCGGCGGTTGTCGCCCTTGTGGTCGATGCCCGGATACTTCGCCAACGCCCTGTCATACGCGACGACCGTTTGCTGAATCGCCGCGTCGCCGATCGCGTGCAGACCCATCTGCCAGCCGAGACTTGCGGCCGTATCGACCATGTCCTGCAGCTCCGCGTCGGAGTATCGGCCCTTGCCCCGGAAACCCGGCTGGCCCTTGTAGTCGACCAGCGTCCAGGCCGTGGGGCCCGTGAAGCCGCCATCCACCGGATTCTCACCGATGGGCCCGAGGCGCACCTTGATGTCGCCGTAGCCCGAGTGATACGGGAAGGCTTTGAGCCGCTCGGCGCCCGGATAAGAGATGTAGCAGGTCACCCGCGGAATGTCCGTCTCCGCCGCGATCTCGCGCAGACGCTTGAAGGTGAGCCCCGGGACGGGATTCGCAACGCCGCCCTTCCCCACCGGCTCATCGTCGATACTGGTGGTGGCGGATTCAAAGCTCGTGACGCCAACCGAGAACAGATGCTTCAGGGCGGCGACGTAACCTGGCTTGAGCTGCGCATAGGTATCGTTCGGCACCAGCTTGCGATACAGGTCGCTGCGCTCGCGAATGATGCCGTTGGGTTCGCCGTCCGCGAAGTGCTCGATGAGACCGGACTTCGGGTCCTCGGTAGTGCGCGTGATGCCCGCTGCCTTCAGTGCCAGCGAGTTGCCGACGCTCGAATGCGACCCCGCCCGGGTGAGCACCACGGGGTTGTTCGGCGCCGCGACGTCCAGGTCCTTGCGCGTTGGATTGCGCTTTTCCCTGAGCAGCGCTTCATCCCAGCCGAATCCGGTGATCCACTCGCCCGGGCCGAGCTCCTTCGCCTTCGCACGGAGCTGGCCCTGGATCTCTGCGATGGACTTTGCGCTTGCGGGGTCGATATCGCGATGAGACTTGTCGCGGATATGCAGATGCGTATCCATGAAGCCCGGCATCACCGTGCGCCCCTTCAGGTCCACCATGCGCGGCGCGGAGTAAGTCTTCGCAAGATCGTTGCCGCCGACGGCGAGGATCTTGCCGTCCTTCACCACCACGGCCTGCCTGATCGAGAAGCTCTGGTCGACCGTCAGCACCTTGCCGTTGTACAGGATGAGATCGGCCTGCTCCGCCGCGCGCGCAGCAGTTGCAAGCAGCAGGGTTGCGGCCACAGTCGCCGTGACCTGGCTTTGCTTGATATTCATGGCACGAATCCTCAATTTGCCGCGTACAACGGCATCACGTAGGGCGAACGGACCCAGCCAACTACCTTGCCGCCGGGCAGACCGAGCAACTCAACCTGCTTCCAGCCCAGGAAAGCCGCTTGCGTCAACGTAAGAGAGCCCGCCGTCATCGGCAGGGTCTCGCGATCTTTCACGAGATCCGTGGGTGCGGGGCTGAGATTGATGCCTTCCACCAGCATGGCCGCGTTGGGCTTGTGGAGATCGCCCCACGCATTCCAGGACATCACCGAGACGGCCAGCAGCGCGATGCCTGCCGCTATGGTCCAGCGTCCAGTCAGCCGCAACTCGCGCTCGCGACGGATCGTGTAAATCGGCAACACCAGCGCGCACAGGCCACCGCCGATCAGCAGACCGGCGAAGAGGCCCAGCCTCTGCCAGCTGGCCGGAGATAGCAGCGCCGGATAACGCTGGAACCATGCGCCGTACAGAAGCCTCCGCAAAGTCGGGTCCATGCTACCGGCTTGCTGCAGCGACCAGCGCAAGTTGTCCTGCACGTCGCTTGAAACGGGGTGCTGGAGGAAAGCTGCGGTGAGATGGGCAACGGCGTAGTCGACGTTGCCCTGGATCATCTGCTGTGCGGCGATGTCGTAGTGCGCGGTCCAGTTGTTCCAGTCGGCGCGCAGTGCCTTGTTCGCGGGGCCTTGCGCTTTCTCGAGTGCGGCGGCCGACCTGGCGTCCTGAACGAGTGCCGGTTTGGCATCGTTGGCACCCGGTGCCACGGGTGAGGCATCGCCTTCAGCGGCAAGCAATCCGTTGCCAGGGTTCGAGAGGAGCACACACGCGCAAATTGCGGCCGCCACCGGAGGCAGCCAGTGTCTCGCTCGGCTGGGAAACCAGTGCTTGCGCGGCGGAATGCGAACCTGATTTGCGACCGCCGAGGTGTCCTGGACCCAATTTGGAGACAGGGCGGAATCCGTGGCGTACAAGCTGCGCTCAGCGCTCTTCCACAGGTCTTGCCACCGCGACTGAGTAGCGGCATCGCCGTCGAGCCCGCTCAGTGAGCGGCTGAGCTCGCCCTCGGTGGGTGTTGAAACACGTATGCCCCACGTACGCGCAGCGGCTTGAAACCAGGCGTGCAGGTCCACCGGCCGCGGCGCGCCACTGCCACGCTGCAACCGTGCCAACAGCCTGCGCAACTCGCGGCTGCCCGCGCGACGCAGGCGATGGGGATCCTCGTCCAGCGCGCGCTTCCAGGCCAAAGCGGTCCAGAGCACAGCCGGCAACACAACTGACAACAGCACGAACCAGATCGGGCTGAAGCTCCAGGGCGTGGCGCCGCTCGAGTCCGTGCCCAACGGCGAGAGGTGGACTGCCGGTAGTGAGGTGGCGGCGGCCATGAGCTTCATGACACTCACCAATCCTGCTCGACGGCGCGCTTCGCATCGCCGTTCAGCAACTGATGCACGCGGCCCGGCGAATCGCCCTTCACGACGATCGCGAAATTCTTGCGCGCCTCGGCCATCACTGCGGCATCCACCGGCGTGGCGCCGGGAAGCAGCGCCGGATTCGGCGGTGGCCCGGGCGGCTTGCGGCGGCCCCCATGAGGTTCCTGCGGCGCGAACGTTTCGTCTCCGGACAGATCGCCCAGCGCGAACTCGGAGCGGGTCCTGGTGTTCTTGCCAAACAGGTCCCTGCCCTCCTTGTCCTTGGCTTTGCGCAATGGGACGGGCCTGTAGTTCTGCTCGTCGTCCTCGTCTTCGTCGTGGGCGTCGTTGTTCTCGGCTTCCTGTTCCTTCGCTTCCACGGGCAGCGGCGCCATCAGATCGCGGATCTGCGCTTCGTAGTGATCCCACTGCGCCAGGTTTGGATCCAGCGTCCTGCCCATGTGCGCAGCCTCGACGGCATCGTGCATCACACCTTCCAGCGGCAACCGGCCGCGGGCGCGCTCGTTCATCGCGAACTGCATCGCCGCCTGCACCATCAGCTTCAGGTCGAGCGGGTCGTAGCCGAACTTGCCCATGTGGGAGGCGATGGCTCGCACGCGCTGGGCGGGATCGCCTTGGAATTCTTCGTTCACCTCGAAACCCGCTTCCGAGTTGTGGTGTGCCTGAACGCGGACGGGCGCAAGCACGCAGAGGAGCACCGTGAGCGCGGCACCGGCCGCAGCGGCGGTCGCTTTGCCTTCAGTCGTCGCAACCGGGTGAACCACGCGCGGGCGCGGATGGCGCCGAAATTCGCGCACCAG
>Ga0247777_1000456_pt1 | contig 11567 bp, 7 predicted proteins | sample UWRJL154409C5_FD_179937 | JGI IMG/M metagenome (GOLD analysis project Ga0247777, IMG submission 179937) | Plant litter microbial communities from Arlington Agricultural Research Station in Wisconsin, United States - UWRJ-L154-409C-5 | ecosystem: Environmental > Terrestrial > Plant litter >...
GGAAGCCCAGGGAGCTGTAAGTGAAGAAGTGGTGCTGCAGATGCTGAAAGGCGCGTTACACAATATCAGGTCTGATTATGCCATTGCCGTTTCTGGTATCATGGGCCCTGGTGGTGGTTTACCAGATAAACCGGCCGGTACAGTTTGGATAGCCGTTGGAAATAAGGACCGGGCTGAAGCCCATAAATTATTTTTCCGGTTCGACAGGACAAGAAATATACAACTGACCGCTACCAACGCATTGAATTTATTGCGCAAATTCATTCTTGCCGAATCTTAAGCAGGAGAAATAGAAGATTAAAGCTGAAATAATTACCTTTGGCACTTTAAAACTGTTGCCTGCTATTTGCCTCTCTTTTGTACGGGAGTACAAGAGCCCCGCCCGGCGGGGATGATGTTGACTAAAGCACAAATGCCGGTAACAACATATTAAATACCTGTCTGCTGTAAGGCAGGTTTAATCTAAAATATTCAAAGTATATGAGTTTAGTTGACCTGGTAATGCCGAAACTTGGAGAAAGTATCATGGAAGCCACCATTTTAAAATGGCACAAAAAACCCGGTGATACCATTAAGCAGGATGAGACCGTGCTGGATATTGCCACTGATAAAGTTGATAGCGAAGTGCCGTCAACTGCCGAAGGCGTGATAGAAGAAGTTTTATTTAAGGAGAATGATGTGGTGCCCATTGGTACCGTCATCGCCAGGATAAGGGTTGGCGCCAATGCAGCCGTGTCTAACACACAGCCAACGCCTGTACCAGAAAAACCAGAATACGAGGAAGCTAAAGTGGTAGAGGAGATCCCGTACCAGCCAACAGCGTCAGTAGAAAATGGCCAGTCGTCAGACAATAAGATCAGGTTCTACTCCCCGCTTGTTTTAAATATTGCTCAGCAGGAAGGGATTGGCATGGCCGAACTGGAAAATATTCCCGGCACCGGCCAGGAAGGCAGGGTTAGCAAGAAAGATATACTGGCATATGTGGCCAACAAAGGAGCCGGCACACAGCCGCAGGCAGTTCAGCAGCCACAGGCCACTGTTGTTGCCGCAACAAGCGAACAACCGGTAACGGTAAGCGAACAACCGGCAGCCAAACCGCAAACCACTTACCAGCCGCCAACCGTTTACAGCGGCAATGTGGAAGTAATTGAAATGGACCGCATGCGTAAACTCATTGCCAAGCATATGGTCGATAGCAAGCACACATCACCACACGTGACCAGCTTTGCTGAATGTGATGTTACCAACCTGGTGTTGTGGAGAGAGAAAGTGAAAAAAGATTTTGAAAAAAGAGAAGGAGAAAAGATCACCTATACTCCACTCTTTATAGAAGCGATCGTAAAATGCATCAAAAAATATCCATGGCTCAGCAGCAGTGTTGATGGCGATAAGATCATTGTAAAAAAGGACCTGAATATTGGTATGGCTACAGCCCTGCCCAGCGGTAACCTGATTGTACCGGTAATTAAAAATGCTGACCAGTTAAACCTGGTTGGATTGACCAAACAGGTAAATAACCTGGCCAATGCGGCACGTACCGGCAAATTAAAACCTGACGATACAACCGGTGGCACATTTACCCTTACCAATGTTGGTACATTCGGCAGCATCATGGGTACGCCCATCATCAACCAGCCCCAGGTGGCCATTATGGCGGTGGGCGCCATTAAAAAACGCCCCATGGTTATTGAAACACCCCAGGGCGATAGTATTGCCATCCGTCACATGATGTATATTTCTTTAAGCTACGATCACCGTATCATTGACGGGGCATTGGGTTCTACCTTCTTAAATGCAGTGAGTAAAGAGCTGGAGAATTTTGATGCAGGCCGCAGCATATAAAAAAAGAACTGGTCTTTATAAAACATCACGCTACTCCATTGAGTAGCGTTTTTTTATTCCTTTTTGAAAATATGGCTGAAGAAATTTTTAACTTCATCCCTGATAAAAAACAAGCTATGAAATTTACTACCCAACTTTTTTCAGCCGGCAAAACCGCAACAGGCATAGAGATACCTGCAAAAATCGTTGAAAGCTTTAATGCAGGTAAAAAGCCTCCGGTTAGGATAACCATCAACGGCTATACGTATAGAAATACCGTTGCCGTAATGGGCGGTGTGTATATGGTTGGCGTAAGTGCCCAACACCGCAAAGGCGCAAATATAGCTGCCGGCGATACAATAGAAGTTACCATCACATTGGATACAGATCCAAGGGTTGTAGAAGTGCCCGCCGAGCTTGCAGAATTGTTGAAAAAGAACTCCGCAGCCAGGCAATATTTCGATAGTCTGTCGAACAGCAAAAAGAAAGGCATTACCCTACCCATTACAGATGCCAAAACCGCAGAAACCCGCAACAGGAGGCTTGAAAAGGCAATCAGCTTGCTGAACGAAGGAAAACTCTAACCAGCTCATGCTGACTATTTTACCGGTAAAAAACAACCCTGTCTTTCCGGCGGCAGGATATTTGCGGGAGCTCTATTGATCACACACATATCTCATATGTGTATTCATTCTTTATCAAAATTTAAAGATCATGAATTCGAAAACAGCTTCTATCATAATCGGGCTTGCTTTTTTGGCAGTCGGAGCATTGGGTTTTGTTCATAACCCCATCGTTGGCGGAGATGGTGCTATTTTTCATGCAGACACGATCCACAACATGGTGCATATTGTGAGCGGTGCATTGTTCATACTTATCGCACTGGCGATGCCACCAAATGCCGGTACGTTCTGTAAAATCTTTGGTGTGGTATACCTGTTACTTGGGGTGGCAGGCCTCATCAGGTTTGGTACAGAAGGCATGGGTGAATTACTGGGTTTCCTGCATGTGAACGGTGCAGATAATTTCCTGCATATTGGTTTGGGACTTGTCATTTTCCTGGCGGGAACACTGAAACCCAAGCTGGCCTAGTTGCAGCATTTTGTTACCTGCATTTATCCTGGTCTTCCCTCAGCAATGCATATAAATGCAGGTCAACAAATTTACCGTTCAACCATTCAGCCTGGCGTAATATACCTTCGGGTTTAAACTGCAGTTTTTCGGCAATAGCGCGGCTCCTGTCGTTGCCAAGGGCACATTTGATTTCAATACGGTTCAGGCCAAGTGTTGTAAAACCGTGCTGTATCAAAGCTTTGCAGCATTTAGTAATAATGCCCCTGCCCTGCTGTCCATCAGCCAGCCAGTAACCTATTTCGCCGATCTTATTTTGCCGGTTGATATGGTGCATGCCGATACGGCCTACAATATTCTTATCGACCACAATGGCATATCCAAAATCAGTCTGCTCCTCTGCTTGTTTGTTACAGTTAATGATATATTGCTGAAAGTTGGCCACGGTCTGCATCCTGTCTACCCAGGGCAACCAGACCCGCAGGTAGTCGCGGTTCGCATTAACGAGGTTGCATAATGATTCTGCATGTATGGCTTCCAAAAACTCAAGACTGATATTTTCATCAACAGTTATCTTCATGCCACATGCTTTAATGTAAACTGATCACCCGGGTAAGTCTCCATTGCCCGTCTTCCTTTTTCCAGGTATGCACAAACTTACCGATAGAAGGATGATCTGGTTTGGGTTCCTGGTTATTGATAAAATAATGTTCGCCCATCTCAATAGCGCCGTAATTGGCGATGGGATACACTTCAATGCTTCCTGCCACAAGCACCCGCGTTACCTTACCGCAGATGTTCTTTTTTGTAGCCGCCATAATGCTGTCCTTATTCGTCATCAATCCGCCCTTGTCATGGTAAAATTCAATGTCCTCCGAAAAACAGGAAGCCATCGTGGGCAGGTCGCAAACATTATAAGCACCAAACAACACGCTATCCATGTGTACAATATCGTCGTAGAGTGGTTTTGAATCGGGTGTGTACTTTGCTTTCTCCTTAACTGTTTCCGGGGTTGCAGGAGCTTTTGTATCCGCATGCTGATCGCAGGATATTACAGAGATCAATAAGCCCAGCAAACTAAAAACCGGGATGGTCAATTTTTTCATAAGTGGTCAGTTAAAATAAAATAGTTCTGGTTAAAAAAGTTCCTTCGTTTCATCCTTATAATAAAAATTAGAAACTGTCCACCCTGTACCGTTGTTATACAGAACAAAATCGAAGCTTAAAAAATAATACTCGAATTTCAGGATATACCTTTTACGTGCCAGTGTATTCTTCAATACTTTTTCTTCTACAAGATCATAGCCCAGTATCTTTCCATAGTAAGGTAAAATGCCCGGCATCTGGTCATTAAGTGTTTTATCAATATTATCTATCACGGTACCATCCATCACCGAACGCTGTTTGAACATCTGTATCGCTTCAGAAAACTTGCCGTTGACAAGGGTTTGCATCACTTTATCACAGAACATATTGATACTGTCCCTGGTAGTGTACTGTTTGTATTGAGCAAAAGAAATTGAAAGTGAGAGGCAAAGTATTAAGGTAAAGATCAGTCGGCGCATATACAAAGTTTGAGTAATGATCATTCAGCAGTTGGCTAAAGCATAAATATACACAGATTATGGATACACTTACTTACCCAAAAGTAAACGGGACCTGTGCAGGTTTAACTGTAAGGTCCCGTTCAAAAATCTATTTCCTGGTTAATCTACCTTAACCAGCTTAATGGTATTGATGATGGTACCATTGGTATCCCTTACCATCAGGTAATAAGAACCAGCGATATAGCCCGTCATGGCGAATTCCACAAAGTGCTTGTTTTCTCCTGCAGCAATATTCTTGCGTTGCAGCAGCCTGGCATTCAGGTCAACCAGTTCAACCAGCAAAGGCCTGGTATCCGGCACTTCTATCTTCACCTTCAATATAGTGCTCACAGGATTAGGATACACCATGATCCTGATCTTATCTGATGCAACCAGCACAACTGTATCCACCTGCTTAACCGGTATAGTATAAACCAGTGGCTGATGGAAGCCCTGCGTGAACAGGATACCCGGCTTGCTGACCAGTTCGATCCTTGGTTCGCCCAGTGTCCATTCAAAATACATATTACCTGCAATTGCCGATCCCCCGCTGTTGGAAACCACTTCAGGTACCGGCCTGATCTCGGCCATCGTCATTACTGGTGGTTCGTAAAAACAGTTGGCAATGGTAACCGGCAGCACACGCACCCCACTGCTACCGCAGGCACTGTTAGCCTTAACGGTTACGTTACCGCTGTGAGGTCCCATTTTCACCACAATATTTGCAGTGCCCTGTCCATAGGAAATACTGGCCGATTGCGGCACCGTCCAGGTATAGGAGGTAGCGCCGGCAACAGGATCAATTTCATACATCAGGTTCGATTGATTTTTACATGCTGTGGCCGGCCCCCTGATAGCGCCCGGCGTAGGCGATACTCCACTGAGCAATTTGCAGGATGGTGCCGTACTGCCACAGGCGTTATTGGCCCTTACGCAGATATCACCAAAACTAAAGCCCGCAGTAAATGAAACGGTTACCGAGGTTGTACCCTGTCCGCTCACGATAGTAGTTCCTGCCGGTGTACTCCAGGTATAGGAAGTAGCCATGGGCACTGCAGCTATGCTGTACGATTTGGTTGTTGGTCCGCACAAGCCCGATGCCTGGCCCGTAATGGCGCCCGGTACATTGGCCAGCGCCTGCACAAACAATTGTCTTGGTACAATGGAAGGACTTTGGCCACAGGCGTTGGATGCTGCCACCACGATATTACCACCCTGGAATGAAGCACTGAAATTAACGCTGATGGAGACCGTTCCCTGCCCGCTTGCAATGCTGGCGCCTGGCGGAACCGTCCACACATAATGCGATGTGTTTGGTACAGCAGCTATGGTATAAACATTGCCTGTTGTATTGCAGCTGGCTACTGATGGCCCGCTGATGGTACCCGGTACTGCCGGCAAACTTCCTGTATTGGTGGTTGTGGCGCTGGCCGATCCGCTGCAGCCATTTGCATTGGTTACCGTAACAGAAAAAGTACCAACGGTATTTACATTTATCGTTTGTGTTGTTGCACCCGTGCTCCATAAATAACTGCTGTAACCCGGTCCTGCATTGAGCGTGGTACTGGTACCACCGCAGAACGACAGTGTGCCTGAGATTACCGGCACCGGACTGGTGAACGGTGCGATGGTAATGGAACCTGTACCCGTACAACCGTCGTTGTCCGTAACCGTTACGCTGTATACACCGGCCGTGTTTACGGTAATGAACTGTGCTGTTGACCCGGTTGACCAGGCATAGCTGGCATAACCTGCATTTGCTGTAAGCGTTGTTGACCCACCTGTGCAAAAACCTGCATTACCTGAGATAACCGGTACCGGTTTAACAAACAGGCTGGTAACAACAGAAGTTGAAGCCGAACAACCGCCGGCGTTAGTTACTGTTACAGAGTAGGTACCTGCCGTGCTAACCGTGATAGTACGTGTGCTGGCACCTGTGCTCCACAAATAACTGTTGTAACCTGCTCCTGCATCCAGTACGGTAGAGCCGCCCGGGCAGAAGCCTGGATTACCCGTAATAACCGGCGAAGGCAATGTTGCGTATGTAGCCGTTACACTGGCACTCGCCGTACAACCGGCGGCATTGGTAACTGTAACTGAATAAATTCCTGCAGTACTGATAAGAATGGTACGTGAGGTTTGCCCCGTACTCCATAAATAACTGCTGAAACCTGCACCTGCATCAAGTTGGTTCTGGTTGCCCAGGCAGATTTCCAGCGAACCGGTTATAGCTGCTGTTGGAACCGGGTTGATGCTTACCGATACCGGGGCTGATGTTAATGAACCACATGCGCCCCCGTTGTAAGTAACGGTATAGGAACCTGCACTGCTGACCGTGATAGCCGGTGTGGTTGCGCCATTGCTCCAGGTTATGCCTGATGCAATACTGGACGTTAATACAACAGAACCACCCGGGCAGAAAGCCGTTGGTCCGCCGGCTGTAATTACCGGTACCGTTGTTATCGCATCCACCACCGTAACAGAAGCTGAAGACGTACAACCGTTGCCGTTGGTTACCGTTAAAGTATACACACCCGAAGCGGTCACTGTTTTTGTTTGTGTTGTTTCACCACCTGGTGACCATAAATAAGAACTGAATATACCAGGCACCGTATCTTTCCCGATACCTACTGCATCTATGGCATTGTAACCGGGTACGGCCGGTGAATTAAGGGCGATGCGTACCTCTGAAACATCAAAACCTGTTTCCGTAAAGCTGATATGATTTTTACGTGCGGCCAATGGTGCTGCAGCAGCTGTTGCTGAATATACCAACTCAAAATTGAGCGTAGCCGGATTTTTTACAAAGATGGAATCCACTGCGCCGGGATTGGCCGTTTCATAAATATCCACATAATTGATCTTCCCGGGATTAGGGAAACCCAATACCAGGTATTCACGCTGGCCCTGTGCAGTAGCGCTGACCCAGGAGTTGGGACTTAATGCATACGCAGGATAAACATTGGGCGAACCCAGGGCCTGCGCTGCGCTGTAATCGTTGGCCGCATTCTGGCTGCTGTAGGCAATAACCCTGTTGGCATAGCGTGTATGTACGCTGCCGGTTGTCAATACATTTGAGCCCCCGGAACATAGGGTAAGGTTACCGCTGATGAACGGTTCGGCCGATGAAGAAACCATTTCAGCCCTGATCATCAATCTGCCGCTTTCAAGGTGATCGGTAAGGTTTGTGCCATCCGGATCGGCACGGTAATAAGCACCGCTCCTTGTTTGTGCATCTTCCCACTGGGCACCTACCGGGTAGTATGCAGCTGCCGAAGCTTCCTGCGCAATACCAATATAAAAATCTTCATTTAAGAAGGACGCGGGGTTTGTAAAATAGAAGGAATGGTATTTGTTAATGTCCGAATTGCCGGGGGTGAACACCGGTGATTGTGCAACAATCGTTCCCGCTGTGTTCCTGATCACCGCATGCAAAGCCTTGCCCTGCGCCGATTCTGTTAAATACACTTTAGCTGCGATCACCTGTCCGCAGCCCTGCACGGTATGTTTGTTAAGCAACAGTCCGGCACCGTTGCCAAACCCTGCCTGTGATACCAATGGCGAACCATCATCGTAAGCCAGTAATGATACGTTCACATCCTGCACATAGGCCTTACTGTTATTGTTCACCACATTCTCATCAGGCTCCGCCGGTATCGACACGATGATCGAATCTTTTTCCAGCTGTGTTGGCGACCAGCCGTTGAAAGAGACCAGCACCGTATCCATTGCAGTAACCGCTACATTTTGTGTATGGCTGTACCTCACTGTTCCTGATTGCTTTTCTTTCACCGTAAGGGTAACAGCATAATTTTTATTTGTTGCAGACATGTTTGCGACCAGTGCAGATATTGGTGTTGGCGATTGATATTTAGGAACCGTCATACCCAATGCATAAACAGCCAGCACAGCAGCGCTGTCCTTAAGGCCTGATGAACCAAGCCTTGTTTCGGGTCTTAACCTGGTCTCTCCCATAATATCGGGGAGAGCTGTCAATGCAGTATCGGCACGGCTTACCATGCTGAGCAGAAAGGTCACAGAATCCTGGCCGTTCGCTCCCTGTATGCTGGTACCGCTACTTGTACTTAAGGTAAGGTTTGATGTTGATAAAGGACCGGCAGGCCTTGCATATTCCCAGGCAATGTACACTCCGCCACCGTTATAAGTGAATGAACTGCCGCCATGAAAAGGAATATCATAAGCACCTGTTGTATCCGGCACAGCGATCAGGCTATCGCAGGCAAGTGTCATCGGCGTTGTAGCATTGGTCCACGAAATGGTATTCTTCAACCGGTACCTGATGGTATAGCCTGTTGCGCCTACAACCGGCGCCCAGGTTAACCTGGCAGATGTTGGTGTGATCTGCCGCGTTGTTGGGTTAACCGGGTCATAGCAGACTGTGGCACCTCCCGTAGTAAATGCAGAAACTGCAAACGGGCCTTTTGCACCGCCGCTACAATTGATGCGTACCTGCCATTGATAACTTGTACCCGGGGGCAATACCAGGTTAGCGCTATTGCTAAATGAAATAGCACTCGACCAGGGTTCCGTACCGGTCCTGCGGAATTGTATCTCGTAAAAAGAAGCGGTAGCATCCGGTGTCCACGACAAAGCTACCAGCGAATCCTGGGTTATCACAGCGTTCAACCCTGCAAGTGTATTACAGCCGGTTACCGGGGCGGTTGTAAAACTACTGTAGTTAACTGCAGAGGAATCTGATGTACAAACGGTTTTAACCCGCCACTGGTAAGACTTACCGGCAACAAGCCCTGATACATTGTAGAAGGTATCTGTGGTGGTAGCAGCTATCCAGTTAACAACATCCAGTGCTGTGTATTCAACACGGTATTGTACAAAACCGGGGGAGCTGGCAGACTCCCAGTTAAGGGTAGCCGCATTTACAGATACAGAAGTGGTATTCAGGTTGTATGGATTATTACAACCCGATAGTTCATCATTGGAAAAGAAGACACTGGATGTAAAAGCGGAACTTGTTGAACAATTGGCCCTCACCTGCCACTCGTACCTGCCGGGAAATAAACCCGTGGCATGATACTCGTTGGTAGTGGCCGACAGGTTGTTCCATCCTGTATCAGCACGGCTTACCTGGTCCATGGTATTCTGCAGGAAGAGCCTGAACTGTCCCTTTGTTGTATCGTTCTGCGCCCTGCCGATCGTAAAGCCGATCGAATTGATATTCATGCCCGCAGTGATACCCGAACTGCTCATTTCTGCAGGCGTAACCAGGTAGAACCCACGCTGGTAACGCAGCATTCCCTGTGGTGCGCTTTTATTGGAGTAAGAAGCGTTATTGGGTAGCACTGTTGTTGTTTGCTGGCCTTGTACAAAACCGGCAACCAGGATACAGCAAACCAATAAGGAAGCCCTTATTTTATTTGATACCTCATGGCAAAATAGATTCATCATAATAGTATAATTTAATTCTGGCTCCGCAAGGCGGAGTGAATATTCGTTTGGTAGCTGAAAGAAGTATAGTGAACCATTGTACAGCACATCAGCAATTAATGTTTAGGCTGTAAGCTGCTCTTACCATTTATCTCCTGGTGTGTATGCATACCGTTACGGAATGTTTTCTTGATCTCATTCATGATCACTTGCTTATAACCAGGGTCGCTGTTTATTTTTTTCCAGAAAGGATGTGTGGTCACATCACCGCCCTTTTCTACAAATAATTTCTGTGCCATGTCCAGCATAGTGGTGGTCTGCTCTGTAGTGATATCAAAATAAACTACAGTACCTGCATCCTGTTTAATAAAATCAACCGGGTGATTATCTTTGCCATTCGGCGTGAATACCGGCGTTTTAACCACGTTATCAGTTTTAACTTCGCCAGTCTCTTTTGATCCTGATGCCAGCCTGGCGACCATGCTGTTGATCTCGCCGATCTGCTTTTTCAGCTGGCTGATCTCTTTGCTTTGTTCTGCCACTACTTTACTGATATCACCGGTGTTTAACCCAATAGCTACGTTCACCATGCCGGCTCCTTCGCTGGCAGATGATGACCAGGCCATGCCTACGATCCTGGTATAATCATCGGCTTCCATTTTTGCCGGTGCAACTGCTTTGGCAAAACCATTATTGAATCCGGAAGGAAGAATATAATCGCCTGCATTTACTTTACCCACAACGTGTACAGGTACCTGGCCCATAAAGGCAACTTTTTCATAGCCTGACTCTTTACCATCATCAGGCATATTACCCAATACAATTGGTTTGGTAGAGATCACGAATAATTTATCGGCACCCGCTGAGTTCAGCGTGATCTGCCCGTTCTTCATACCAACAATATAACCGGGTTTGAATTTTTCAGACGGGTTTGCTTTGGGCAACCACTCTGCATAGTCACCACTACCCGACTGGTAAGTAACACCCACATTGGATGCGGCTGTATTTACAAAATAATTTCTTTGTGTGATCGCATCATCCAGGCCAAGGGCTACTGATACTTCGTTGGCAATGGCTGTTGCCAGGTTGATACCCGCAGCCACGATCAATGATGGAACAGGTGCAGTAACGCAAACACCCAAACCTGCGCAGGCAGTAGATGAGCTTGAAGCACCCACCAGGTCTACACCCGCCATGATCACACCGATACCGCCGGTAACCACATCAATGGTTGCCATGGTCACTGCAAGGTCAAGCGATTTTTTTTCTACTTTATAATCATCATTATCTACCAGCTCGGTTAAGGTTTCACCTTCAATACGTCCAACCACACTACCGCCGCTGTTCCTGAATGTAACAAAGTTGTTGGCATTGGCCGGTGTTGGCGCAGCCACCTGTATGCTGATACCGTTGGCATTGGTGCTGTTCACAAAATTGGCAATATAGCTGCTGCTGGCATTTACATTCAGGGTATTGTTCACCGTGGTGATACCAGCTGTAGTAAGGCTGCCGCCGATATTTACATTCCTGGCAATACCGGCACCGCCCAAAAGTACCAGGGCGCCGTTATTTGTAGCTGTGGATTGTGTTGTATTGTTTAAAGCAGTTAATCCTGCCACTCCCAATGTACTTTCGAAAAGCACACCGCCACCAACATTTAAACGTTTGCCTACACCCAATCCA
>Ga0247777_1000457_pt1 | contig 11563 bp, 8 predicted proteins | sample UWRJL154409C5_FD_179937 | JGI IMG/M metagenome (GOLD analysis project Ga0247777, IMG submission 179937) | Plant litter microbial communities from Arlington Agricultural Research Station in Wisconsin, United States - UWRJ-L154-409C-5 | ecosystem: Environmental > Terrestrial > Plant litter >...
TCGGTCGTCTTCGGCGCCATCGACGTCCACCCCGACCTCGTCGACGATTCGGAGCTGCCCGTCATCACCGAACACAAAGGCCGCGCCCACCGGGTGGACCGGTCGGCGTCGCAGGTCGAGGTGACGCGCGCGCGCGTCGTCTCGGTGGCGACGACGCCGACGCCGGGGTCGAACCGCTTCGGCCGCGTGGCGGGCGGCCACGCGACGCTCGAGGGGCGGTTCCGGCGCGTCCCGCCGCCGGCGGCCCTGCCCCGCGGCCACGGCACCGACCGGCTGCTCCGCTTCCTCGGCGAGGAGCACTACCCCCACTTTCTGGCGTGGGACTTCCAGACGGGGCCGGAGCGCGAATTTGCGGTGCAGCACCGGCAGGCGGTGGGTCCCGACGGCGCGCCGCAGCCGCAGGGGTTCGCGCTGCTGGAGCTGGCGCGCTGGCAGGTCAAATACCCGCGCAAGCTGTTTGGGAAGGCCAAGCCGAGCGCATTCGAGCGGAGCGGCCACGCCATCCGGGACAACGGCTCCTACCTCATGGTGCTGGAGTCGCTGGGGGCGATGCCGCCGTACGGTCCGTCGACGACGCGGGAGGCTGGCGCCGCGGACGGGGAGTGGAGGCGGATCGGGCTGTTGAAGATTGACTGGAGTGAGGGGCTTGACGAAGATGGCACGGCGGCGAGCTTGAGGGCGGACCGCTTAAAGGGGGTGTGGGAGGAGGTGGTCAGCGAGGCGGGAGACTGGCAGCGGAGGACCGTCACGGTGGTTTGACAGGTAGACATAGACTGGGGAAGTGATAGAGCTTGTTTATTTCGCTCTAGAAGGCATCGGCAACAATGGACGGCTGTCGAAGGACCGTACCCGTCTCGCGGTCACCGCACGATCCCTCGGATCCCTCGACGTGCCTTGGCGTTGCCGACCTTAAGCCAACAGCGCGTTGATCTGCGAGGTAATGTCAAAGAAGGGAAAGTCGCTCTGGTTCCCGCCCTTGGTGCCGGGCACGATAGAACCAGGAAACTTCTGACCGATCATGAAGTGGCTGTCGGGTCCGATCTGCGTCGTGGACGGAATAATGCGCTGGAAGAAGGCCGGGAAGTCGGACGTGATGGTGCCGAGCTGCTCGGCGGTGTGCCAGCCGTCGCGCGACCGCAGCACCGTAACGCCGATGTAGTTGAGCGCGGCCAGCATGACGGTGCCGTTGTACTGCTCGGGCAGGTGGATCGTGTCCGAGTTGCCGAGCTTGATGCCGGCCGGCGTGCGGGGGATCAGGACGGGCTGGCCGCGGGGCTTGGTCGTGTCAAAGCGGTATAGCTGGCTGTCCCCCTCGCTGAGTTCCTCGGGCACGCCGTTGCCGTCGATGACGAGCAACGTGTCGCCGACCGACGCGATGCCCGTGTAGCCGTGGATCGTCGTGTTGGTCGTCTGCGGAGGGTACCATGCCGTGATGGCGTCGCCGCGGGGGCTCACGCGGAGGATGTTGGCCGGGTAGGTGCCGACGACGTAGCTGTAGCCGCGCGGGTCGATGGCGACGTCCTGGTAGCCGCCGTACTTGGCCTTGGTGACCGAGGTGAGGTTGGCTCTCCAGAGCTCGCGCCGGGCGTGCGTGTCGTACTTGACGAGCCAGTAGTCGCCCGACACATTCGCACCGCCCGTCAGGAAGGCGGGCTGCGCATCGATGACGATGGACAGAATGCCGGTGTCCTGGTCCAAATGGAGACCGCTCCCGTGCTCGTCGTAGACGTCTGTGATGCCGGGCAAGGTTATCTGATCCAGCGTCTTGTTCTTGTACGGGTCAAACTTGATCACGCTGCCGTTGAACAGCGCGCTGGGTGCCGTCAGCTGCGAGCCGACCCAAGCAGGTCTTGTTGATGTACCTGATGTACATGATGCAGCTGTCAAAGTCGAAGACAGCGGTGTCGGGGTACAGTTGCCACTGGTGGATCTCAAAGGTGCCGTTGCCGAAGTGCGGACAGCGTCCTCCATGGCCGCCACCCTGCCCCCCGTCACCGTGATGGTCTCCGTGGCCGCCTCCATGGCCGTCTCCGTGATCGCCGCCGCCGCCATGACCGCTACTGTGGTCGTCGTTGCCGCGGTCCTCGCCGCCGTCCTTCGGTAGCCCGAGGGCGAAACCGGCGAGTCCGAAGAGGACAGTAAGTCTCAAGGTGGGACTGAGACGCATCTTTAGTTGGACCGCGGTGAGGGAAGCTATCGTGAAACAGAGAGAAAGCTCTTTGCGGTCGTTCGGCCGACCTCGACGCAAGTGTCCGGCTGAAAGTAGACTGGACGACCCTTTTATGGCCCTTCTCGACGTATCCCACCCGCCAGGACACAAAGCACCTCATCGCCGCGGATGGCTGCCGGGAGCGGGAGGGGCGGGGCCGCAGGATGCTGATGCAGGTCGGCAAGGCCTGTCCCGTCCGTTGGCACATCGACGCTACCACGACCAGTCACGTCTCGGGGCTTCCAGGACGGGGGACTAACATGCTCGTAGGGTACAGTAGTGGTTCGGGAGGGGGATGTGCCCTCGTGCAGGAAGCCAGAAGCAATTCAGCATCGACGCTGCCGCCTGCGTTGCAGCGGGGGCACTCCGTAGATGTTGACATCCCGTGTGAGCGGGCGGCTGGCGCTGTCGGATGCGGCCCGATCAGGGGCGGGGTTCGGGTTCGCCCGCTTGCGGCAGCCTTCCCCGGTATAGGTCGCGAGGCACCCGTGGGCCATGGAGCGGGCGGGCTGCGTCAATACGCGGGCGGGCCACATCAATACTCTGTCGCCCGGTTTTTGGCCGTTCTCGTTGCCCGGTCTGCCCTCGGATGACTCCCTGCATGGGACATTGGTTGAGGTCAGCTTGTTCCCCTGTTGTGGCCCTCATCATATGAGAATGTGTTGGGAAAGCAGCGCGACCGCGTCTGCCGTCTGTGAGTCCGCCCAGATTAGAATCCGAGTTGTAGCGTGTTGCCGGCGAAAGTCAGGTTATATCGGGTCTGAGCGATCCAGCCCGTGGCATGGGATGGGCGAGGGATTGCTTTGGGCGTCTCGACCTGTTTGCGAGGGGTAGGGGTAGGCCCAGGGTCTTCAGGGTGGTACACAGTAATTGGTGTGGTGTGGCTGGTGCGGTACTGATGTTTCGATGCGCCACAGTTCCAAGCTTGCAGCAGTCTTCCTTGCCAGATAGCAACGTACTCGTCCTCCGTACTTCGGTCGAGAGTACGGAGTACAGACGACAGAGAGTCGTGCTTGTCTGTGGATTATTGGGTATGTGGACTGCCCTGTCGCCTCAGAAATGACCATACTGCCGGCCGAACTACTGTGAGACTGCTAAGGCGCACAAGACGTCGGGTGCTTCGACGTTGAGATGTTGGGCAGGTGCGGAATACGAGTTGAGTGGTTGCAATGGACCGTGCTGCGGGTGTGGCTTCATCGCCAGAATCGAAGACATCCATCCCTCCAGGGCTCCATTTGATTCAGCTCAGAAGCGATCTGACTCCCCGCTCCGCGGCAACGGCGCGACACGACAGGTCCGTCCGATGCAGGGCATCGATCCCGATATCCCGAAATAACGCGTTATTCCACTTCAGCGGTCGAGCCCACGAGCCGCGCGGCACGCCGGCCCTGTCGCAACCCTTTTTCAACGTCCGATCTTCATTGCCACGGCCAGACCCGACCACGGCGAGCACGGCGAGCACCTCCACCAGTGCCGCCCCCTCGGCCCCCCGTCCAGGCGTTGAACAAAGACGCGCACTGGCGGCAAGCGCTTGGCCCGAAGCGGCAAGGTCGAGTCCCCGCGCGAGCCCACGGACCCCATTGTGTCGCGCTTCGATTCGTGGAGAGCCCGGACCACCACACCACACTTCGGCCCATCTGGAGCCAATCGTCGTGCCGATTGGTCCGCGCACGCCCCAGGGCGGCCTCGGCGCTCTCGCCTGCGGCGGCCACCCGGCATCCCGCGTGATGAGGCTCCCGCGACCCCTGACCACCTCGCTTCCCCGGTTCCGTGGTGGAGAGCGTCCGTCCCTTCAAATAGCATGACGGCCGCGCTTCCTGCCTGGCCCGGGCGCCCGTCGTCGACGTCGCCACTCCCTGTCCCCGTCCTCCCGCCGCCCGCGGCGACGTCCGCCGACCCCCCTTTCGGGACGCCCGCCCGAGGCAGCGTGCCGCCGCCCGCCGCCGTGGCAGCTGAGGGATTATGGACGAGTTGATCTTCGAGCGGCTGCTCGAGGACGCCGCCTTCTTCGCGCCGGCCGCCGCCGACCACCGCGCCATCGAGATCCATGCGCCGCCGGCCGGGGCCGCGCCGCAGATCCGGGAGACGGTCTTGGCCGAGAAGCAGCTGGGGCCGTGGTGCAAGGACGCCCGCTTCGACGCCGACGGCGAGCTCTTCCGCCTGCTGATCTGCAGCCCGCGCGTCCTGGACCGAGATATCTGGCCCCTCCCCTTCACCAGCGCCACCCTGAACACCGTGGTGCGGTCCCTCTCCATCCCGCTACTATTTCCGAGGGCCGTCTGCCGCCACATCCCCATCGCCACGTCCTTCGAAAGCCCCGAGGCCGGCGACCGGGCGGGCATCCTCCTCCGGACGAACCTCAGCCACACCTGGCAGTACGCCCTCGCCGTCGTCCGGGACTCGGCCGCCCGCACCACAACGGCGCTCCTCCTGGGCCTGCGGAGCAACGAGGTCGAAGAGGTGCTGCAGTCGGTCCGCCACCTGGCCCAGCACCTGCCGGCCTGCCCGGCCCTGCTGCCCTGTATTCTGATGGACAAGGCCTTCGACGCGCTGGTGCGGGATGCCGAAGAGCGGCGGAGAAACCTGACCCAGATCCGCATCGAGACGGGCTCCCACGGCTTCCGGCGCGGCAGCCTCACGCTGCTCTCGTCGCCCTGGGACGACCGCGACGGTCTGGACCTGGACGTGTTGATGCAGAAGCTCACCTCGCTCTCGGACGCCTGCGCGGGCATTGACGCTGTGTGCAAGATGCAGGCCCTGTTCGTGGAAACCGTCTCATCATTTCTGGTCCCAGCCCAGGGCCAGCTCCCCGAGCCCGTCCGGCGGTCGGCCGCAGACGGCGCGTCAACCGAGGCCGCGGCGGACCCCGCCTCGCGAAATACCACCGGCGCGCGCATCGCACGGCAGCAGCTCCGCTTCTTCACGCAGTTCCTGCACGGGGTCGAGTCCAAGGTGGCCTACACGGGCCACTCGGTGCGCGACCAGATCAAGACGATCCACATGCTGATCTCGCAGCGCGACAGCCGCAGCCAGGTCGACCTGGCGCGTACCTCGCGCCGCCTGGCCGAGCTCTCGCGCAAGGACTCGACCGACATGCGCGTCATCTCGGCCGTCACACTCGTCTTCCTGCCCGCCACCTTCACCTCGACCTTCTTCTCGGCCTCCTTTTTCGACTTCGCCCCCGGCACCGACGGCTCCACGGGCGCCTACATCGTGTCGCGCTGGATCTGGCTCTACTGCGTCGTCACGGCCCTGCTGACGGCCATGTCGCTCGGCGGCTGGTGGTTCTTCTCGCGCCGCACCCACCACAAGGAGCGCGCGGCCTTTCGCCGCGAGAGCCGGGCCCGCCAGGCCGGCGCCGAAAAGTACGAGATGCGCCTCGCCGCCGTGGACGACGAGGTGGAGGCCGCCACCGGGGAGGACAGCGGCACCGAGCCGATGGGCCGTTGGGAAAAGTTCCGGCCGTATCTGGGAGGCAGCATTGCCGAGGGCATGTTTGCGAGGAACGGTGAGTCGCATGCGTCACAGCATCCCCGCTGCCTTTACGCTGCAATGTGTACCTACTGACCATGCAATCCCGGCAGCCATGCCCTTCCAGGGACCCGGGCCCGGTGCGAGGAGGATGGACACGGGGAGCGTGTCGCCGACGGCTACGGATATGCGGTAATACGAGGTATAATAATACAAATACTCTTGCCAGATCCTCGATGGGGCCAGCCCAAACGTTCTCAGAAGCCCTCCCGCAATCGCCAACGGCCACAAACCTCCGCAAGGCCGCCTGCTGAGACGGCCACTCCCCCAGGCCATGTGCTTCAGGGGGAGGCCGGTGGTCCCTGTCGGCAAAGTCATTTCCGCCCACCATTCCAATGGCCTTTCGTGGATTTCTCCTGATGCTTCCGCGGCTTCTTCCCGTGGCTGGCTGGGTGCTTGCGAGTGGGCTTCGATGGATCTATTGCTCCTGGGGGCCGTTGGGTCGGGCCCTTGCGAGACGCGCCAGGGATTTCCCTGTGTTTCTTTCGCGGCCCCTTGGTGGGTCCCTCGTCGTGGGCACCATCCGGCCCTTTGTGACGCCCATTTCCGCTTTGCTTGTGAGGATGTTTGCCCTTAGTTGGCCTTTCCCCAGCTCCGTCATGACGTCCTGGACCCTGCCCTGTAGCAGGCCCCCCGGCGGGGCCTTTGGCATGCCCTTTGCCGGGTCTTTTGGGACCCTTGGAAGAGCCGGAATACGACTTCCCTGGCCCCTTCGGAGATCCTTTATGAGCCCAGGGCGGACCCGTGCCGTTGGAAGGAGGATTCTGGTGTGGTGGTTCCTCAGGCGGCTCCGGAGGAGAGGGTCCCTGTGGTACTTCGATGGCGCCGTTGGTCTCCCCTCGTCGCTCATAGACCTTGATCGAGTTGATCAGCCAATACGCTTCGCTGAAATTACCAGGGTTCTTGGCCACGAAGTCCTTGCAAGTCGCGTGGTGGTTGCACCTGATATCGCTCTCCCACTGCGTTTGCGGCATGTTGACGCCGCAAAAGTCCGTGTTCAAGATCTGTAGCCGTCAGTGCCGCTTCACCCACGGATGTGCCGGTCGCAACCGTTGCGGTGTCTGGGCGTGCCAGCAAAGGGGCGGGCTGCTCACAATAGTTTGGGAGTGGAACATGGACGAGACATCACAGCCTCCGCTGTGCCCGGACAGGTCGCCCACTGGCTGACCCCACGACGTTGGGAGGGGGTTTCCGGCGACAACGTCTGCTGGTATCCCGCTTCGTGGCCAGTGCCATACGCGGATCGTGTTGTTTTCGATCAACGTTGCGTACACGCCACCGTCGGCCTCGTTAAAGGCCGTGCCGTACGAGGACGGCCCGTTTACCGTCACTCCGCAGCCGATGCTGGTACGGTGGTTAGCTTGCAGGCGCTGTCGAAATCAGTCGTATCACGCGGCGGGCACTTACTAGTTCGTTTTGTTGGTGCTGGAGTCGATGAGCGCGCAGTTGCTTCTCGGGTTCTTGCCACTCTGCCAGCCCGGCTGGAAACTGCAGCTGGGACCCGTGTGAAGCGAAAAACTGTTGTCTGCCTGGTGCCCGATGCCCTCCAAGATATCAATCTCGGCAATGGGGTTCTCCTGGAAGTTGTAGTTCCATCTGTTGCCGTGTCAGGTCACTCCGCCACGTTCGGGGTGCAAATAGGGGTAGCGGGCGTACAGCGCAGGCCAGACACCACACTCGCTCCCGGGCATGTGGGCTACATCTGCAACAAGGAGACCGCTGCTCCATGTCCGTTTCGACTCAAGGCGCAAACTGCTTCTCCCTTGCATGCTTGTCTCCAGGACGGTCTTGTTGTCAACCCCGAGAAACAGCTTCCCTCCGAGGATCTTGGTGAGCCCCTGACTGCTGGCGGTCGCGGCATCAACGTAGTTGACAAACCCTTTGGTCGGATCGCCGGTGCCTGGGTAGTCTGCTGCTGTCATGAACCTAAATTCTTCGAGCAGGTTGGTCGAGTTGTAGTCGTGCGTGAGCACGTAATCTCCAAGTCCGAGATCATGGCCCTCCTCACGACTCTGCCACCAGTGATGTCGATGGGAAGACTCGGTTGATCCAAGATGCCACAGAACGAGGAAGTAAAAGGCACCAAGAGCCCTGTGAGCAGCCATTGCTATGCCCCCTTGAGCTGAAGTGTTCAAGACCAGCCCCTTCCGAACATCAGACGTCTCGTTGAACGGCGAGCTCCGCGTAGGAATACCATACATCTGCCCTTGTGGATAACGTTACCAGAATATATACAACCTTACGGTGGAGCCTCCGTCGTTCATGCATGTCTTTGGACCGGACCGACAATCTCCAACTCCGTATTAAACTGGGAGTAGCGTGGTATTCGCGCCAGCCCGCGGCTAAAATGAGGTACCTACCGAGTTTTCTCCCTGGCCCTCGGATCTGAAATGACGCAGCTGGGGCGCAAGTCTCATTCACTGGACCGACAACTTGACGACCGGGTTTGGGCGCCTCGGGGGGACAATTTTAGCGAGTTCCTAATACATTGGGTCTCGTCCCATCTCCCGTCCCTCACACCAATCAGGCTCGGCCGTGACGGCAGCACCAACCCGTCGCCAGGAGTAACGTTGGCATCAATCCTTGTGGGATCTACGAGTTCCTGAAGGTCAGTCAATATCCCGAATGCGCAAAAGAGCCAAGTCTCAAGCAGTACGTCAAGTAATGGATAGTACTACCTCGGCAGAGCGACTCAGACTATCTGATTTGCCGCCCTCATGACTCCGGGAGCGGCATGGCCAGCGACCCCCACGACTGCCGGTTTCAATGGCTCTCGCTGTTGTTACTTGGCTGACAGACGGAAGCAGGCGGCTTGTCCGATGAAGCAAAGGGCTCGTCTTGGCAACCCGCCGTGTGAACAGGCCCACGGAAAATCCGACGTTATGATCAACCTCCAGTGCAACAGATCTGTACGGTAATTAAACCATCTGTGGAGCGGTAACAATCCCGTAACCTCAAGCAAAAAATGAACGGCCATCTGCGTTTTCACAAGCCGGTCGTTGTAGAATGTCTATCATGCCTCGCTCGATTCGAACTTGACGCAACCGCTGTATATGGTCATGTCGATCGCGAACAACGACGCCGCCGATCGAGGTCGAGAGGTGGTATATCAGCTGCTGGCTACCTCGGATACCAGACACAACAGGCAGTTACCATCACTGACAATCTTGGAGGCCGCAACAGTTGAAGGCCATGCTCTGGGATGGATCGACCTGCTTGAAGCATGAGGGTGGCCAAACGCCGCCGTTCCGTAGGCATCCAAGGCACGGGCCGAGGTCCACTAAATGCACTTGGTAGAATCTGCCGGGGTTAGAGATCGTCCCGGCTGTCCGTCTGATCCGAGAGATTCTGGGGCACTCCCTCTCAGAAGCGTTGTAAATTGCCGGCTCGGATTTGGACCACTTATAGGCACCAGTCATCCGCACCCTTCATCACTTTTAGGGACGACCCCGCAGAAGGTTATCCGGTTGCCTAACGCAACGTACCTAGATAGGTAGGTAGGTAGCAACCCTATTACCATTAAGAACATAGCCTTCGCTCCATACAGAAAAGGTGATGCTCAAGTCCGCGAGCATACACCTTATCCACTCTCAAGCGCTGGCCAAGACAAAACATGGAGCAAATCTTCCTTCCCAATGACAGTCCCTTACTCTCCGCTCCTGAGGATGTCTCAGCCTATCTGGCTGGTGTGCTAGAGAAGGTGGTCACTGAGCACCCTCCCAAGGACGAGTACAAGGGCGAGGAAGCTATGGGCGCCTGGGTCGGCCCGAGTGGGATCTCGTACTTGTTTCTCCATCTCTCCGTGGCCTACCCCCTGATGAAGATTCAAGACCACGACGCCCTCCACTGGGCCAACGCCTACCTGGCCGGAAAACGCATCGAACCCAACCAAGAGCTCATGTGCGGCCTCGTCTGGGAACCGGCGTGCTTCCTCGCGGTCCGCGCGGCGGTGACCAAGAGCAGAGAAGACGTGGAAGCGCTCTGTGACCTTGTTCCTCAAGTGATCGCCGGGGACTACGCCGACGAGATGACATACGGCCGGTCAGGCTTCTTGTACCTGCTGCGGATGGTGCGTCACTGGGTTCCCGAGTGTGCCGATCTGACGACCGAGCCGGCGCGGCGAATCGCCGAGGTCGTGCTCGCCAACGGGCCCGACTGGACCTTCGTCGAGCGTCGCTTTATCGGGGCGGGGCACGGCGACATCGGAAACCTGACGCAGGTGGCGCTGACGGTGCCGGAGCTGGCGTCGCGGGTCGAGCCGTGGCTGGAGAGAATTCTCGACTGGCAGCAGGAGGATGGGGGGTGGGAAAAGATCCGCGGCGACTCTAGAGGAAACAAACTCGTGCAATATTGTCACGGGGCGCCCGGGATGGTCATGTCGTTCGTCAGGCTCCGTCCGTTGTTCCCGAACCTGCACGACAAGATCGACGCCGCGGTGGAAAAGGGCAGGGCTCTCACGTGGAAGGAGGGCGTGCTGGTGAAGGAACCGAGCATGTGCCACGGAACTCTGGGCAACGCGATGTGAGTACCTTGTATTTGCTCCTTTGACCAAGAGTTGGCGGATCCCGGCTGACAGATGGGAGTGCCTTTCCGCCCGGCGAGCGACGAAGACATTTTCTTTCTCTCTGCCTCCCCGAGAGGATAGAGGAAGGGCGGCGGAAGGACCCTAATCTCTACAAGCCAGCCGACTACGGGCTTTTCGGACTCAACTTCAGTTATCTACCTGCCCTGGCTTGGGTCTTGATGACACTGGACTGGGAAGGCGCACCATTCCCACTACATACAGACATCTGAAGCGGGGAAAGGAAAGCCTCAGCCGTCGAATCGTGATGATCAATCTCCTGATGAACTGTATATGCCTGTTCTTGTGTCTTCGTCCAGTGTTGTTGCGCAACTAGTGAGCAGCCCAGGCTTGGGCGGAGTTAAGGGGCCGAAGTCCACAGGCGCAACGCGGGACCCGGAGAAGATCGCGGGGGAAGCATGTTAAGTCCAGGCGAGCCAGGCGAACAACGGGCAGGTATAGAATAAAGATTGTCGGTAACGTAGGTAACGGGTTTGACTCCTGGGCTTATATTGCCCGCAACTGACGGTCATCCTTCATATCGCCACCCCGCCGCCTCATTGTCCCGAACCTCTGACCCCTGGACCCCTGAACCCCTGAACATCTGAATCGTCTAACCCCAGGCCTTCTAACATCGCTCGTTTGCGAGCATGTCTGCTCCAAAATTCACCACCCCCAGCCGGCCGCTTACATGGCTTATAACCGGTTGCTCCTCTGGAATAGGTCTTGCCCTGGGCCGAGAGGTTCAAGCGGGCAAAGGTGTGCTGATCGCGACATCTCGCAACCCGTCGCGCACGCCTGACCTCGTGGCTGAGGTAGAGAGCAAGGGTGGCAAGTGGGTGACCCTGGATGTCGACGATCCGGACTCTGGACGCCTCATTTCCGAGCTTGAAAAGGAAGGCCATGTCATTGACGTGCTGGTGAACAACGCTGGATTCTCGATCCATCAGGCGGTGGAGCATTTCACCGACGACGAGCTTCGGCGGATGATGGAAACACTGTACTTCGGCCCCTGCCGTCTCATGCGGGCCGTCCTTCCCGGAATGAGACGGCGGCGCTTTGGCATCGTGGTCAACATCAGCAGCGGCGCCGGGCTCGAGGGGAGAGAGAGCATGGGAGGATATGCAGCGGCAAAAGCGGCTTTGGACGGTGGGTAATGCCGCGCTCATGATACCATTTGGCTGCGGTCTGACTCCCCTGCTCAGGAATAACGAAGGTTACGGCCAAGGAGGTTGCGGCGTTCAACGTTCGGGCGCTCTGCG
>Ga0247777_1000458_pt1 | contig 11549 bp, 8 predicted proteins | sample UWRJL154409C5_FD_179937 | JGI IMG/M metagenome (GOLD analysis project Ga0247777, IMG submission 179937) | Plant litter microbial communities from Arlington Agricultural Research Station in Wisconsin, United States - UWRJ-L154-409C-5 | ecosystem: Environmental > Terrestrial > Plant litter >...
GGTTCTCGATGGTCACGCTCTTGGTCATGTGGTTGACCTTGTACACGCCCACCAGGCGGGACGCCAGCTCGAACATGTTGTTGCGGAGCGAGATGACGATGAACTGCGCGTTCTTGGTGCGCTCCTTAATGTAGTTGGCCACGATGGAAACCTGACATTTTTTCTGTCAGTTGGCTCTTCAGGGTGGGGGGGAACGAAACGCATTGCATCATGGCAAGACTCACATTCCGGAAATCCAGCGCGGCGTCGATCTCGTCCATGACGTACAGGGGGGTCGGCTTGTAGTGGTGCAGCGCGAAGACCAGAGCCAGACTGCTCAGCGTCTTCTCGCCTCCGGAGAGGTTGCTGATGTTCTTCCACGACTTCTTGGGCGGCATCACGCTGAAGAGGATGCCCTCGGAGAAGGGGTCGAGCGAGTCGACCAGCTCGAGCTCGGCGTTGCCGCCCATGGTGATCATCTGGTACATCTCCTTGAGTCGGAGCGAGATGGTGCCGAAGCCCTCCATGAAGCCTTCCAGTCGGAGGCGGCGGAGGTCGTCGCAGCGCTTCTTGGCCGTGTCGCGCTGCGAAACCGCTGTGGCCAGGTCCGAGGAGCGAGCCGCATGTTCCTCGACGCGCCGGCGGTACTCGGCCAGGACGCCGAGGTCGACGTTGACGTTCTGCGTCTTCTCCTCCAGCGCAGCGATCTCGCCCTTCAGTATCTCCTTGTTCATGTCGGCGAGCTCGTCCTTGGTGTGCCGGGGCAGTTCTTGCGGTACCGGACCCGGCGCCCGGGGCGGGTCGACCCTCTCGGCCTCGCTCGTGTCTGCCGCCGGCTCCGGGGTACCTTCGCCCTCTGCGGACGCTCCCTCCTCCTTGGCGTCCGCCTTCGCCGCCGGGGCGCCGAATTCGAGGTCGTGGATGTCTTGGAGCGAAAGCTTGGACAACTTGTCGTCCCAGTACTTCAGCCGCTTCTGGTTCTCGACCAGGACCTTTTGGTTCTCCTCGAGCTTGTTGCGCATTTCGATTTCGATGGCGCGGGTGGCGTTGAGCTCGGCCGTCTTCTCGTCCAGCTCCGACTTGAGCCCGGCCAGCTCCTGCTTCTTGACCTTGAGGGCCCCTTGAGCCTCGTCGGCGGCCGTCTTGAGCGATTCGGCCTTGTCCCCCTGGTTCTGGACATCCTCCTCAAGCCGTTCCAGGTCGTTGCTGGCAGACTGCAGCTCCTTGGTCGCCTTTGCGTGATCCTTTTCGAGCTTGATCTTCTGCTTCTCCGCCTTGGCCTTTTTAATCTCGGCGCTGGACGTCTCGTCGTTGTGCGACGAGATTTGCTCCTTGATGGCATCAATCTTGGCTTTCTGCGACCGCAGCTTCTCGCCGCCGACCTCCATGATCTTGTCTTGGAGCGCCTTGATCTCCTCCTCCACGCTTGATGTTTCGCCGTGGAGCTTCTCGACCTCCCTGTTGAGCTTGGCCACCTCCTTCTGCAGAGCGGCAATGCGGTTTCCGTCCGACTGGGAGGGTTGGTGCTCTCTGCCGAGTTCCTTGATCCGTCGCTGGGCGTCGGCGAGATTTTTGGCAGCGCTGTCGATCTCGAGGTTGATCTTCTGCATCTTGGTCTCGAGCTGTGGGATCTGATCCTTGAGGGAGCGCAGCCGGGCCTCGAGCTCTCGCTGGCGATCTTGGAACTCCTGGCACTTCTGCTCCAGGGCATCGCGGTCCACCTCCAACTTGGCGACCCGCTCCTTGGTGGTCTCGGCTACCAGCTTGGACGACATCAAGCCCTTCTTCACCGTCGAGCCGCCGCCGGACATGGTGCCGGATTTATCGATCAACTCGCCGTCGAGGGTGACGACGCGCCATCTCTTGGCGCCGTACGCGATTCGGTTAGCCTGGGCGAGATCCTTCGCCACCAGCGTGTCCTGGAGTGCGTGGTAGAAGGCCGGTCCGAACTTGTCCTCTTTCGCCTTGATGAGGTCGAACAGGCGAGGGGCATTTTCGGGGGTTTGTATCGGGGCGAGGTCGCGAGATCTCAGCTTGTCCAGGCAGATGAAGTTTCCTCGGCCAAGGTTCGTCTTCCGCAGGTATTCGATGCACTGCTGGCCCGCCTCGACGGTGTCGGTGACGAAGTTGTCGAGGGCACCGCATGCCGTCGAGATGGCGACGTCGTACTTCTGGTCGATGGTGCCGAGGTTGCCGAGACGTCCGTGGAAACCCTCGATGCGGCCGGACTCTTTCATCCTCATAAGCGCGGTGAGGACGTTGCCCTGCGTTTGCGTCTGTGAGAGACTGGAGCGCGCCTCGTCGGCCTTCTGCCGGGCATTGGAGAGCTGCGACCGGAGGCCGGGCTCCTGCTCGGAAAGCGCCTCGAGTTCGGATTCGACCTTGTCGGCCTCCTTTTCCAGCTTGGCCTTCTCGGTCTGGCAGGCCTTCAGCTCATCGAGCTTGGCCGTGCGGCCCTCCTCGATGCTTGCGATCCTGGCGCCCATCTCTTCAAGGGCGACGGCGCCCGAGTTGGCCTTTTCCTGGAGGATGGTTGTTTCGCTCTCCGCCACGGCGATGGCCGACTGCTTCTGGTTGATCTTTTCCTTCCACGGCTCGAGAGATTTCTGCTTCGCGGCGATCTGGTCCGAGAAGGCCTGCGTCTTGCCCTTGAGGCTGTCGCGAATCTTGACCAGCTCGGCCTCGCCGATCTTAACCTGGGCTTCCAAGGCGGCCGTCTCCCCGGCGCGGGTCTCGATGTCCTCTGCGCACTGCTCGATAGTCTGCTCGGCATCCGCCGCCGAGGCCTCGGAGTTGGTGATGGTCTTCTCGAGTTTCTTCCGCTTGTCGGCCAGGAACTTGCGCTTCTCTTCAAACTTGACTCGTTCTTGATCAAACTTGGCCATCTCCTTGGTCAGGTCCTGGGCCTCCTTTTCCTGTGCCGCGAACTCCTTGGTCCCCTTGGCGTACGCCTTCTCGAGCTTCTTGATGAGCTGCTCGCTTCCGTTGTGCTTCTCGAGTTCCGTGTCGAGTTCGGCCTGGAGTTGGGCGAGGGCTTCCTCCGTGACGGTGACGTTGTCGGTGCACTCGCTGATGTAGATCTGATACAGCGCGGACTGCTTCATGGCCAGCTCGTTCTCGTCGCGAATGTAGGCGAGCGCCTTGTCTTTCTTGTCCTCGAGGCCGTGCTTCTCCTTCTCGACGTGTTGCACGCGGCCGCTCTTCTCCATGCAAATCTCGTTGAGGGTCTCGACTTCGGTGACCGACTCCTCGATGGGCGTCTTGTACTTGGAGGTCCCGATGATGTCCTCCAGATACTCCAGCAGGCCGTCCTCGTGCTCGTTGGCCGCCTTGGGCTTCATCTGTGCGATGGACTCGACTTCGCCCTGCAGGATGAGGAACCGCTTGTGGTCGAGGTCCACGCCGCGATCCCGAAGAAGGGCGGTGACAGACGTGAAGTTGGATGTCTTCCCGTTGATATAGTACGTGCTCGAGTTATTCCGGAACGCTCGGCGCGAGACCACCAGATCCGAGTCGGGAATAACCTCAGAGCCTCCGCCGGGCTGTTGGGACGAGTTAACCGCCATCACGTACAAGTTTTCGGAGGGGGTTCGCTTACCAGGTCCATGACTTCTCGGAAGTGCACGGCAACCTCGCAGTGGTCTAGGTCGGGGTATTGGGCCGAGTTGTGGATCAGGGCGGACAGCTTCCCCTGGCGCATCTTGCTCGCCCTGAATCCGAACACGAAGAGCAGAGAGTCGATGACGTTGGACTTGCCGGAGCCATTGGGGCCAACGACCGAGGAGAAGGAGGTGTGGAACGGACCAACCTCCTGTTTGCCGGCGTAGCTCTTGAAGTTGGTGAGGATGAGATAGGTAATGACGGTCCTCGCCCTCGGGGCCGTGTTCTCGACCACCGGAACGATCATGGTCCGGTTCTTGAGGACGATATCCATGGGCTTCTCCAGAATCGTGTCCAACGCCTTGATCGGCTTGATGGTCATCAGAGTCTCGTCGATGGGTCGTCTCTGGTCATTGACGCTGACGCTCGTGATGTCGGACAAGGGCGAGCCGGGCACGGTTGGCTCGGGTGACGCGGACGGCTTGGGTGTCGGGATGGCAGGAGGCAGCTCGACTGTGGTTGACTTGGCCGCCTTGGGCGCGACGCTCTTCCGTTTCCTCGGGGACGGCTTTTTGGGCGCGGTTTCGTCTTCTATGGCGGTCATGGCGGTCTGGTCGGGGTCAAACAGCTCGGTCGGCTCGATGCTGGCGGGCGCGAGGCTCTTCTTGGGTCGACCTGGCTTGCGCGGCGTCGTTGGTGCCTCGGTCGTGGTTTTCCTCCTCCCAGCGGTCGACCGGCGAGGGCTCGACGCGGGGGCCGGGGTGAAATCATCCTCGCTGTCCTCTTCGAGCTTCTGGGTGGCGTCGGCGACCTCGTCGTCCGAGTCGACCACGGCGATGCGCCGGGATGCGACGCGTCGCGATGAGCGGGTCGCCATGTTCGACGGATAGACGATTTTGGCTCAAAGGAAGAGCGAAGCAAGGAAATACCTAGTATGTATGGAACCAGGCAAAAGAAACGGCTGGCGATGGGAACTCGTACTGTTCTCTGCGGTACATATTCCGGTGGCATGCGACTGGGTCGTGGTGTCGTGTCGTAACCGTGCGCACTCCCCACTGTTGACATGCCGCTTCCCTTTTGGGAGTAAACAATGACACCCCAGCGCAAGCCACACCAATCATTACGCCACATTACTGGTTCGCTGACCTCGCCTTCCGGGCATTCAATTGATTGACGGGAAGTCCCGGCTAACCGCATAAAACGCTCGAGAACCTACGCGTCGGGTCGTACCTATGGCATTAACGTGCATGTACATACTGTACTCATCGCAGCTTTGGTTCCCTTGTCGTCCGCATCGACGTCACAGCTGACAAGCTCCTCCTCTCGTCTCGGTATTTTCCTCCAGTACTTAGGGTCCTCGCCAAGATGGCTTCGTCTCTAGATTACTCGCAGTTTCACTTGGTCTTCCCGCCCGACGTCCACGCTCCCTACGATCAACTCCTCGTCCGCGATATGGAATCCAAGCGCAAGAACCTGGGCGGGGTCCTCTTCATCGACCGAGTGCTGAGGGCGTTAGGTATTACCAAAGGTAAACACACTATCTACTCGCCCTTGGGGCCCTGGGGATGGGGATACTGACTGCCTTCCTTTTCCTAGCCAAGAGCTACCCTCCCCGGACCGAGAACGCTCTCCACACGCTCCACCAACATATCTGCGCGGCGAAGATGGGCCCTCACCAGAAGCTCTCCGTTCTCTATTACCTTCTCCTCGATTTCGACGAAGGCCTGAGTCCCCGTTCTCAGTTGGCGGACAATTTCGCCCGGCACGCAGGGCTCCCCAAAAACTTCCAGATCCTGATCAAGGGGTTATGGTACATGGATCGTCTGCAGTTCCAGGTACGCCCGGCGCCTTCGCCCGGATCTCAACTGGACCTTTGTTTCTAATCCGTGCTACGCAGCTGGCGTTGGAGTACCTGGCCCACCCTTCCCTCTCGCCCGAATTTGCCGACGACATTATCTCTGTTCTAGTGCGACATTCCGAGAACGATGACTACACCCTGCCCCTTGCGTATTTCCACGGCGTGCACCCGGTGCTGAAGACGTCAGAGGCGTTGGAACTGCTTTTCGGGGCGATGGCGAGAACCGATGTCACGGCGGCCTTCTATTTTGCTCGACAGTATCCCGAGGCCGCTCGAGAGCAGCTGTTCCAGCAGCTCGTGACCTCTGTTCTCAGCGAAGCAGGAAGCCAGGATGCCGCAACGCGCGCTGCGGATCTCGTGAGCCTTCCTCTGGACGCTTCGGAGGAAACCTGGTTCCGCGAGTACCTCACCACGGGCGACGGAAGAACGCATCAACGAGCCAAGGACACACTGACCATGCGACGGGTGGTCACGGGGCACCACGCCGATGCGATTTCGGAGAGGAATCTCGGCGCACACTGGGGTACCGTGTTGCAAGGGGTGAAGACAGGGGCGGGCGGACGAAGGGGGGTTCCATAGGCGTCTGCTCCGCATGCGGCCCAAGTTCCGTCGTGAGTTGGGCTCGCTCCTCTACGCCTCCGCGACAGGCTTGTGTCTCTCCACGAGGAGGCTTACCCGCTTCATGAGAGCGTATATACGATACCCGTCAGCAACTTTCACGGCGAGGGTCCGTGGATACGCGGACTCTCCGTCGGGCGCACACATCCACTCCCATCTCAAGATGATGGCAGTCTAGGGGCGACGAAGCGCAAGTTGTGGATTCCGATGCAAATCTGAAAACCCTGAAAAGGGCCTGGAACTTGCGGACTACATACTCGCTCCTTTTTTTGTTTCTCCCCGGCATTCCACCTCAGCGCGTGAAACCCCAACTCCTCCAAGCCCAAGATGGCTCCGAAAGGCCCAGGATCCCTCAGTCACGCCGGACAGGAGACGAGTCGCTTCCAACGAGACGGTCAGGCCTCCATGCCCCGGGCAGCCGCCTAGTCCTTGCACGCCTCGCAAGCCCCCACTGCGAGTTGTTAGCGTCTACTACAATCAGCAGGTTCGGGATCGGGGCGTTGGCACTTACTGCAACTGCGAGTTGGGAGAGACCGGTATCAGCTAGCGCATCACGAACAGGACCGTGTCGGAGATGGGAACACTTACATGGCCATGAGAGGAGGCAAAAACACCACCCCCATGCATCCCCAGCGGCATTTGCAGCTGCAGCCGCAATGCTTCCGGGCGACCGTCCGCGAGAGGTTTGGCGAGTCGGTCGACAAGTTGGCCTCGTCGGTGAAGTTGGCACCGATGGAATACTGACCAAAGATGCCCTGTTCGCCGGCAAGGCCGAACCGGACGGCATTCTTGACCTCGTGGTCAGCGCCGCCCTTTACGAGGTAAATCGGGGCCAGATTCTTGGTGGCGCCCGAGGACTCCAGTGCGCCGCGGACGTCCTGGGGGAGAGCCGCCACGAAGACATCGCGCTCGACAAGGGCCTGGCCGCGGACCGGGAAGCGGCCGGGGAGGATCAAGGTCTGCATGGGTGCGGCGGCGGCGGTGACGCCGGTGACCTCGGTAACAACTTTGCTGAAGCGCATCTTGCCTGTGTTGGAAAAATGTTGGGAAAATGTTCGAAAATGTTGGAAAACTGATTAGAAGAGGAGGTCGAGGGTGAAGATGACGGTGGCAGTGAAGTGAGTGAGAGAGAAGCCGGCCATCCCATCAGGGCGGAAGCGACGAAGCTATATACGCGCCTACCGTACGGAGCACTCCTTCCATGCTGTCGATGGGTGCTCTGGTCCGCTAGATGATGATTGATTTAAGCCCCGTGCAATCAAGGTAACTTGACGACTATGACTCCATGCCGGGTACCTTGTTGGTAAGCTTATGGACGGAAAACCTGAGTGGTTCGCCACGAGGTCGGTGGTGTTGAACCTGCTTGTCTACCTGTGTGTGCACCTCCACCCTAAACTTTATATGCCGGCGTGACAGGGATCGTGGTGGGGATTCAGGGGAAAAAAGGAGCCGCCTATGCCACGTGACAGATGTCGAAGCTGGGAGGCGCAGGCCGTTACGCGCAGTGGTTGAGTTCTAGGTCGCAGGTGATTGCTCTTGTTCGGGCTTGGTGTTCACTCCACCGTAGATCATCGCAAGATAAAGAAACCGCACCGTAATGGTATCCATTTGTAAGGTACTGCAGGGCGAGCAAGTATTAAGTTATAGACACTTGTATATAGAAACACCGTAGTTCAACGGAATTCTTTCCGGCCTTAAGATGCAGAATCTTAGTAACGTTAACTTGTGCAATGCTGTAGCTAGTACTATTCAACCTTGGGTTCTCGAACGGCACCGCGAATCCCAGTTTGCTTGCCGGTGTTTGCCGGATTGCATCGCCAACCGTTCAGCCCAATGACTCACGTCACAATCCGGCAGCAAAGTCCTGGGCTGTTAGACCAGGGGTAGCTACCTCTCGCACTGGAAGGCCTGGGTGCAGGTGTTGATTCGGTGGGGGCGGCCGGTACTGGGGAAGTTCTCCCACCAAAAGTCGCAGTCGCCCGCCACCCCACTGTGGAAGAAGGTGCCGTATCTGAATCGGATGGTGTTCCTGTCCCACCAATGGTTGTTGGGCAGGTACTCCAGCTCTACCGTATAGCGGAGCTCGGAAAACAGCGAAAGTGGCGTGTTTAAGGGGTCGTGGTAGCCGCCGCCGATCTTTTTGCAGGTATGGTCGTAGATGGCCCATTCTTGATAGACAAAGCCTTCCTCGCTGTCGTGTTCTGCGGTAGCGCTTGTCAGCCGACCGGCGCGGTAGGGGTTGCCCATAGCGTCGCAACTAACCCGCGCCCCGGTAGTACGGCGTCTCCCCCTGAAGCTGGAGGTTGCAATTTCCTGGAGGCATCGGCGTGCACCTTTGTCTCAGCCCTTGCGCCATGCCCGCCAAGGTCACCGCCGAGGCGAGGAGGCTCAAAATGTAGGTTGGGCGTGTCATCATTGCTGTGGCGGTCGGGTACCTGAGAAGGGAAGAAGAATCGAGTGACTGGGGAGACGCCCCGAAAACCAAGAGTCTAGGGAGGCATGCGGCCGTTGCTTTATACACCGCCGTGGCCGAGATCTCAAGCCATTAAGCTGCCGACGGTGAAGGCAGAGATGCCCGGTCACCGGCAAGAGGGCTAACAATTGAGTCAACCTTGAACCCCCTGACAGGCCTGTTTGGCGCGGTTGGTTGGTACGATTCATCTATGTCCAAAGACGCGAGGCAGATCGTGGCAGTCGGCTAAAGTGCATTGACGCTGGTATGTAGAGTTCCTATGCTTTTTTTTTTAAAAGCAATACAGTACCTAGGCTAGCTCCCTACCAACATACATTGATTCCGTCGGGACATAGGATCTGAATCGGGCCACCATGGGGGTGGTCCTACATCATCGCCATGGGCCTCTTGTGTGCCAATCCTTTCGCTGGATCATCCATCTCTAGAAACTCTCACGGCCTGTTTTCGGCCGCGCCCGTGTCCGGAGGTTCTGGGCTGCTCGGTTCTGATTGACAGCCTCTGCCCTCTGGTGAGACTCAGCTTTGCGTGAGAACTGAGCCGGGCGGCGCAGCAACCCGCCGGGAGTCCCTGCCCGTGGCGGCTGCGCAGCCTCCCGGGGGAGCCAACCCAACAACACTCGGTTAGCCATGCCCCTCGATTATCCGGCCGGCCGCGCCAACCGCTCAGCCAAGACCAGGCCATCCTCACGGCGCCCGGGATTCAGCGTACACTGACGTTGGAAGGGTGGTCGAGCACGAACCGCGTGCGGCGGCCTGGCGCCGTTCTCGTCTACAGGCGACGCGATATAATGATGAGTGAGTTTGGTCTGTTCTTAAGTGTGCTTGCTGCGGATTCGAGAACAACAATGTTGATCGTCGTCAGCAAGGTACCTGTTAGGCAGGTAAGGTAACTTTGGTCAACTGTTACTCCCTAGGTAGCTAATGCTCGGCATAATACTACTGGTACCTGCGGTTGTCTCCCCTTCAAGAAGATGGTACCTGGAAGGTGCCTAGGTACGGCCTCGTCCTGTTAGTGTTCTAATGCTTGCCATCGGGCTGTGGCCCTAGACTACAGCCTACTCCCCGAGGTTTTGGCACGACATCTTCGGACGGTGTGTGTGCCGGCGGGTTTAGAGACCGAGCCGGTTTTCGCGGTGGCGGCGGAACGCTGAACAAGCATGACCAATTCCCAGGCATGGTTCTTGTCGGTCTCGTCCTACGTTCTAGGCTCCGGGAGGCTGGACGAGCCCTGGCTCACCTTCACCGACTGTGCCCCGATCCTGGTGACGACCGAGGCGTCCCTCCGCAACGTCCGGCAGCGGTGTCCCGAGTTCGCGGGGCTGCTCATGTACAAATTCCGGCCCAACATCGTCGTCGACGGCGAGGGCGAGTGGTTAGAGGACTACTGGGCAGAGGTCGTCGCAGGCGGGGCCACGCTCTTGCTGACGGGCGGACTGCGCCCGCTGCTCTTCGCTCAACGTCGACTACGACACGGGCCGAACGGCGGCCGGCAAGCTCGGCACCGTTCTGAAGAGGCTCATGAAGGACCGGAGAGTGGACAGCGGGAACAAATGGTCGCCCATATTTGGGAGATACGGCTTCCTCGCCGAGGACCAAAAGCTGCCGCTGGCCGTTGGAGACACGGTCAAGGTGACCAAGCGGCTCTCGGAAAGATGTGTGTGGAACTGGCCTCTCTAGGTACCTACGTTCCTACCGATAGGTTCCGGTTGCTGCGGAGTACGGAGTTGGAGTAGACAGCCTCGACAGCTTTCTTCTCGCTCTTGAGCATGCGCTATGTAGCAGTAGTATGGCCCCACAGCAACAAGTTTGTCACGCCTCCACCCAGTCTCCACCTGATCCCCACCCCATCTCGAGCCCCGTGTCTAACTAGGCGCCTACAGGGGGCCTCCGAGCCTGCCCCGGGGGGCGCAGCGAGGAGGCTGTCAGTCAGGCGTGACGAGGCTGGGCTCGCGTGGCTGTGCTGACATCCCGTGACCGCAGAGGCTCGCCCACGGATCAAGCCATAGGCCTCGAGTCGGGTCCAGTGCCAGTTATTGTTATCAGTTGGGGCCCGTGGACGCGCCGTTGGAAGCGGAGAAGGCAGTCGTTGTTCATATGGTAGTATCGCTTGACCGCTGCTGTAGTCCATCTCCCTAGGGCTTGGATCACTGTCTCTGCGAGGCCTGCGTTGTGAGCTACCTGGGTCGCGCCTTTTCGGACGCTATGGCCCTTGTAGTTGTGCGCGGGGACACTTAGGCGGAGGAGCCGTTCCCTTATATGCTGGAGGGCCTTGGTCCAGGAGAACGAGCCGTCCTGGAGGGCGAACAGGGGTTAGTTGAGGAAGTCAGGGTCCGCGTGATCTGCTCCAGGGACAGTGTCCACAGTTCTGCAATGTGTTGAACAGGGCATATCGGGGATTCTTCGAGGAGGGATAAGGGGGATTGCGACCCCTATGCTGACGCAGTTGACCTTTAACTGCAGTAGGAGGACGAGGATGTGTGGGTACCTAGGGTCTCTCATGAACTAAACGCAGCGTTTTGTCATAAAGCAGCGACAGAAATCCTCAGGGCAGCGTCGGGCAGCGTCGTCCCATGTGAATTCGCCCATGTGTAGGTAAGAAGGCAGCAAACGCTAGGGTAAAAGCCGTGTTAAGGTTAATCCTGTCTCGGGGGGGGTTCGTGGCTGCACGCTTGTGGGGTGAGCATTACGGTGAGGACGTCCAGTGTCATCGGGAGTCAGACGTCCACCTTAACCATAGGGACAGGTTAGCCAAACCGCGCAGCATACAGTTGATGTAGGGGTTGTCGAAGGCTGATGTGTCCAAGCCCATATCGATGTGGGTGTCCTTGACGGCAGAGAGGTTGTTGCTGGAGGAAGAAGGAGCATTGCTGCAGGCGGCGAGAAAGAGTTCGGATGGATGGGGTCTTGTCTCCCACACGACCTAGGTCACGTGGATACCCTCCACCCCCAACTATGTGTACAGTACCCACCAGAGGCCAGGCTCGTGGTTTCCAGGTTGGGTCGTCACGTAGTCAGCAGCCGA
>Ga0247777_1000459_pt1 | contig 11523 bp, 10 predicted proteins | sample UWRJL154409C5_FD_179937 | JGI IMG/M metagenome (GOLD analysis project Ga0247777, IMG submission 179937) | Plant litter microbial communities from Arlington Agricultural Research Station in Wisconsin, United States - UWRJ-L154-409C-5 | ecosystem: Environmental > Terrestrial > Plant litter >...
CGCGTAGCGGCCGTCCGGGAAGAGGGACTCGGGCGGCACCCCTGGCGGACCATCGCTTTGTTGTGTCGCGCCCTCTGGTCTCTTCTGTTGACTTTTCTGCCGCTGCTGGTGTATTGCGGCAGTAGTGGGTTGGGGAGGGGGCGGGGAGTCGGAGGTGATGGGGGGCTTGTGGTATTTTATCGGCGACTCCTTCTCGAGGAATTCTCGCACTTTTGGGTCGAGTTTCCCCAGTGGGTTGGGCTCGGATGACCCGAAGAACCCATCGAACCAGCCCATGACGATTGGCTCGGTCAGGTGAGAATCGAGTACGAAACAGGAGTGGACGAGTTGGTGATGTCGTTGGCAAGGGTTAGAGAGGAGCCGCAACGAAAGGCATAAAGCTTGATGCCAAGATTCGATGACTAAGCTGATATCTCCCATGCGTTCAAGGCCGCCGAGTTCCAGAGGACGTACGACGCAGATGGCACTAAAAGGGACGAATTGTTGCATTTCGAACTCTGCTTAGCTTGGTACTTTCAATTGCCTAACTCATTGATGACTTGTTGGTGTCATCCATGTCATGAATGTGAAGAGCCGTCTGGAGGCGATGACGACTCTCGATCTCCACCGACAAGACTACGGGCAACTGCTCCCATCCCCATAGAGACGACGTTGAGGCCCGCGGGGCTAGCAAAATAGTACGAGTCCCTTGGTAGTTGTTAGCCCATCGAGCATAGGATGCTACTCGCGCAACATTGCATCGTTCGGCCGTCTGATCGCGTCTGGGATTCTCGAGGTCACAGAACTCCTGGCGTTTCGAGATTTCAATGTGAACTGCGTCTAAAACACATTTATTGTGCCTAACGGTTCCTTCTCGTTGACCGCCGCCATTCCGGAGCGATAAGATGGCCATAAGGGGCCATCATGCAGAATCCACGCCGTAAATGCCCAAGGGAAAGTCGTCCATCCCGCCCTTAGAACTTGCTGAACTTCTTGACCGCCTTGCCGGTTCGGGGAAGCACGCGGAGCACATTGAATCGGACCTGTACGCCAACTGTCAGTCAGTCGTCCTGCTCCCGAAAATAGCCACATGGACCGGAAAACCCACCGTCTTGCTCAGAGGTCTGCATTGTCCGACCGTAACCTGATCACCCTCCACCACGCGGAAAGCCGGCGAGCAGTGCGCGGCCAGGTTCTTGTGACGCTTCTCGTACCGGGCGTACTTGGGGATAAAGTGGAGGTATTCGCGGCGGATGACGATGGTGCGGTGCATCTTGGTCGAGACGACGGTGCCGGTCAGGATACGGCCGCGGATCGAGACGAGGCCCGTGAAGGGGCACTTCTTGTCTGCAATCACCCGCGTGTCAGTCCTACTGCTTCTTGGCCGCCCTCGAGTTCCTGTCGTGTGCTCTGGGCCGTCACGCATCATCGGTGCCCGTCTCCGGCCACATACCGATGTAGTTTCCCTCAATCGCCGCCTTGGGCGTCCGGAAGCCGAGACCGACGTTCTTGTACTGTTCCCCCGCGCCGTCAGTCGAGTCACGCCGGCTCGCAGCCCAGCTGGACACAACTCACCCATCTCCGGCCGTTCTTGCCTGGGCGAGCGGTCTTGAGCTTGGTCTTGGAGTTGAGGAAGATGTGAGGCTGCTTCTGGAAAGCGCGCTCAGACTGGACGGTCAACTCGGTAGCCATATTGGCGGTTCTTGCGGATGGCCGTGATTGTTGATTGGGGGGTCGTCCGGGTTTGCGGTCGCGAACTCCTAAGAATTGAAAATTGCCTTGTGTGCGCCCGAAAATTGGTGGGTGTTGCTTGGGCACGGGCCGCAAGCTACCGCCAATCACGTGCGTTCGCGCTCAGTCGTGTGCCCCGCTTAAGTCACGAGGCTCCTTGAGCGTCACCATAATGGCGGCTCGTGCTTGTCTAAGCCAATTTGAAGGTGTGCAAGAGTAACGAAGCCTTCTATTCATATTTGATAAGAATTCAGTCGTCTCGCAATCCCAAGTGAGGTCAATCGGATGCGTGGGCTGAGGATATCTCCCAGAGCGCCCTCAGCACCGCCAGCCCCCCACTCTGCGTCTCAACCGTTCTTCCACGCCCTCTGTTGTTCGGATCCGACGCATCGCCGGCTGTCACTCCCTCTGAATTACCAGATTTGGCGGCCGATGCCTGTTGCCCCATAGGAACCTGGTCCGAAACGCCGAATCCGTCTCGGCCCGGACCAGACGAGTGCGCTCTCCGCGGCCTCCATGTCTGGTCGTTGGGGACCCCGAAGTTGCGATAATCGACAGCTTGCGCGTCTGAGGGGACGGCGAGGTAGTCGGCGCGGAGGGCGTGGGTGCTTGTGTTCAGCAGTCCGGCGGTCCACCACTCGCCAAACTTGCCGTCGGCGTCCCTTGTCGCAAGTGCGGCCAAGGCGTTGCGCCGGATCCAGCCGAGGTAGTGACTACATGCTCTAGAGTGCCCCTCTCGCAATTCGTCATCCAACGGGGCGCAGAAGGCGGTGAGGTGGTGGAAGAATATGCCTTTGAACGTCTGGCCGTTCTGACTGCAAGTGCCGCTGGCGTCGCACGCCTCCTCGAGGATGCCGGCTCGGCCCAGACCGCGCCACGGAGGAAGCTCTCCCGGCTTCAAACGGTCGATATCATCTACCGGATCCCCCTTGTCGAGATCGAAGCCCGTCGCGCTGATGACATTTCGTACCAGCAGGTGGCCGTCGAAGAGATACCTCTCGTCGCCTGTGGCCTTCCATAGACCCAGGTTGCCTGTGAGGATGACACCCTGATTGTACGTGTACACCATGTTGTCGCGTGCGTCACACCTGGTGCCCGGATGCGTGACGTTGTCCCATCCGGTGATGTGGAAACCGTCCGCGAACAGCCCCTGATGGTTCTTCATCCCCACATCCAGTATCCATTTGTAGGCGGCCTTCGCTGCCTCCAGGTACTTTTCGTCGCCCGGCTCGGCGGGCCCCACAATGTCCGGGTCGACGACCCCCGGTTCCTTGGGGTTGTTGAAAGGAGAGGTGTTATCATCTCCGGGGAAGTATTGGTACATTGAAATCGACGCGGCGATGAAGAGTTCGTTCGTGATGGCGTTTTTGTACGGCGTAAGGCGAGGATTCCAGTTCATCCCGCCATTGCACAACTTGGTGTCCCAGCCTTTCTCCCCGAGGTCCCAGAAGATTCTTGCCCGGTGGGCGAACACGGGCTTCCAGATGTTCCCGTGCCAAGTCTGGTTGCCAAGAACATCGGGCAACCCCCGACCTGGTGGCCCCAGAGTCTCGCCGCCCGCCCCGTAGAAAAGTTTGGTGTGGAGATTGATGAAGTTGATCGACTCAATCCAACCTAGGACAACCCAAAGTATATCGTCATACGCTTGGTTGCGGATGGAAAAGGCATCCTGCCCGAAGTAGAAACTCAAGACCTGGGAAAAGTACGACGTGATCAAGTTCTCCTTGGCCTTGTAGTCGTCGATCCCGGCAGCGCCGAACTTCTCTAGTCCCTGAGAGAGGGTGCTCAGGGCCCCGGAAACATGGGTTCCTATGACTGCCGCGGTCCAGTCGATCGCCGTAGGCCACGTCCCCAACCAAGGTTGGAAGTAGGACTCCTGCATGACTTCCAAGGCGTCGAGAAGTTGGTCGAAGACCTCGAGGTCAGGGGGGTGAGACCGCTCGCCAGTGTTAGCCCTCGACGAGAGGACGCCCTGGAAGCGTGCCGCACCGGCCGCGAGGGCGACGAGCCTGGAGAAGTACATGTTGACCTGGTCTTGGTGTACGTAGATCCGGTCAACGGCCAGTCAGCCGCGCTTCGAGATCCGAACGCAGCCGGGGGTCTGAAAGTGCTGGTTCCAGGTTGGAAACTCGGCCTATCGCGAAGCCAGTTTCCGGGTCACGTCTCAACGCCAACGGGGCGTCTTACATGCCCCCTTGACTTTCGCAGCAAAAGCAGGGCGAAGCTCAAAGACGGTGCGTTCCCTGGGTGTTTTCCGTCATTGAGGGGATCTTGGTTAAAGTCACCGGGAGGACGAGCAGACCAGCCAATTTCAAATACGACGAGGGAAACCCGAAGGATATAAATATCGGCCAGGAGAGATTCAGGGCCAAGGGGACTGAGGTTGAACGACGGGTAACAGGCAACAAGCATGAAGACGATGGAAGAGGGGAGCCTCACCATCGCCAGCTGAGCTGTGGGCGATGGTACGGAGTACCCCACAGCGGATGCGCCTCGGCGTCCTGCAGGGGCAGCCCGCGCCTCCCGTCCTTCGCCTCGCAGCGCAGCGCAATTGCAGGGATCGCGATGCTAACGGCTACCGAAACGGCCAATGGTTTCATTCAGGGCCTGCCTGCCAGATTTTCTCAACGGAGGTATTTATGGATGGCTCGTAACGTAGGTACTGTATTGGACTCTGTACTCCGTACTCAACTGCTCGGCGTCACGATCACCGTCCGCCCGCCGCCTGCACTGATGGATCAGGCTCGCTATATCGGCCGAAAACCCCATAGCCGGCCGAGGACATCGTTTGCCTTTACATGACATGGCACGCCTTCTTCCTTGATTCAACGGTCCTGCACGGTGCGACCAGTGGAGCTTGGGGCAAGCCCCGTAGTTCGATATCGTGACACCAAAGCCATCCTTTCCTCACGCCACTAGTCCCCCTTAGCACCCAGGCCAACAACGCTCTCGCGCTTTAAGAAGGGCAGGGGACTCACCTGTCCGCAGGATATCGGCTTGTACCGCGGCGGGTGCTCGTCGTCGACGCAAGTCGGGACGACGGAACACACGGCGTCGGCGTTGAAGCCGAAGAAGAAGGGCATGGAGAAGCGGGAGGCGGCCTGCCGATTGTAAACGCGATGAACCGTGGAGCGGAAGCGGTCATTAGACAAGCGCTGCAGGAAGTCGGCGATGTTGACGACGATGGTCCCTTCGATCGGCGTCGCCTCGATCCAGTCGCCCTGTGCTGATAGTATTTGGAGCCCGCCCGACATGTCCTGCCACAGAAGGGTGAAAGCTTGCATGTCTGTGTGGGAGCCGATGCCCACGTCGATGTCCTCGTCCGGCCCCCGGTCGGTGCCAGGGTAGTGGATATATAGCCCGTCTGAGCCAGGGTACGTGGTGATGCTGTCAAAGTAATCCTCCGGCAGGTCTAGCGACAGGGAGAAGAGCCGCAGCATATGGCGCGAGAGAGTAAGACAGTGCTGCCACCATCTGAGGGTGGCCTCCTTGAAGCCATCCAGATGAGACGTCTGGTCCCATATCCAGTCATCGCCTTGGGCCAACGACGGATCAAAGCTTGGCGATTTCCCATCGCTGGCGTGGAGGGGGTCGTACTTGGGCTGATAACGGAACTGAAAGCCCTCTTTTGCGTCTGCCATGCTCGTCAGAATGTTGCCATCCTCGATCTGGGAGCCGACGAGAGCCAACCTATTGTCTCAGAGCGGTTTATCTGGCCGCTTCCTACGGGCGCGAACCCGTTCCGGAAGCTATCCAGCCGGCTATGCACAAGCATCTTCTCTTCTTGTGACTGAAGAAAGAACCTCTTCGCGTGGGCGAAGGCTTCGCCGATCACATTTTCTGGGATGCCATGGTTCTTGATATAAAAGAAGCCGTACGTCGTGGCAGCCGTCTTGATGGCCGAGGCGGCCTTGGCCATCTCCTCGGCGTCTTCAGATTGTGCACCCCCCAAGTCAACTATTGGGATTTCTTCTAGGGTGGCTGGCCGCGGAGGAGCTGTGGACACACGGCGGTGCACCGGACCCTCGGGGGTCCATAGCTCCAGCATGGAGTACGAAGGTTCCACATGGCCCGTCATTACCCCTGAATGGCCAGTCGACGATTTCAAAAATGCTTCAACTCGAGAACCTTCGTTGTTCGCACGACAGTAACACGTCCTCGGGTAGCCTTTCAGGTTTCTTGGGAAGTGCGCGTCAAGTTCTTGGGATACGAGTGGATACGAAAATGCTATACGAAAATCAGGCAGCCGGTAAAACCGTGGCACCCGACCAGCATAACTGGAAAATCCCCTGAACGCCGACCTCACCAGCTCCAGCACGCAACTGTGGTGTTGAGTAGTGAAAGCTCATCCGTCAATACTGGCGTGAGTACAATGAAGAGCCGAATAGCATACGAAACATAAGGCACGTCGTCACCAACTGTAGCACGGATCGAGCCGCGATCCTCAGCGGTCTGGCGCTTTCACCACAACGGGGACAGCATCCGCAACCATTCTGAGGTGAAAGCAGGGATGCAAAGGTAGGTGTGGTATAGGTAGGTACCTTCGCACGAACGCGTTTGTTAAGCATACCGCCGAGACCTGGCCGCAGCCGTCAAGGTCTGACTCAAAAGAACAATCCTCAACCCAACGCCAGCCAGCGCGGCCTCGAGTCCACGGACACGGGCTGTCCGCTAAATCTCAACTCCCAAAACAGAATCCTGACATATGCTCGCCGAATCAAGCCGCAAAACGCCTCGCGAACTCCTGGTAGAGCTTGGGGCTGATCTCGTCACTACTCATACCCTCGACCTCCCAAAGAACGCCCTTCCGGCGGTAATGCTCCAGCAGCGGCTCGCTGGTTTCCTGAAACTTCTGGAATCTCGAGCGATAGACGCCTGCGTCGTCGTCCGCCCGTCGTACCAGGGGCTCGCCGGTGACGTCGTCTCGGCCTGAGACCTTGGGCGCGTTGAATGTCTCGTTGTAGACGCGGCCTGAGGGCTCGTGCACCCAGCGGCCCGAGATTCGCTCCATGATGACCTCGAAGGGGGTCTTGATAGACACGGCCAGGTTGATGGGAACTATTTCGTCCAAGAGATCGGCTTGGCCGGCTGTCCGGGGGAACCCGTCCAGGAGGAACGACGCCGACGGATCCTCGGACGGCTGGGCTCGGGCGAGTCGATGGGCTGACGGGGAGGCGAAGAGAGTGGCCACGTCGTCGTCGGCACCATACGACTGGCCGTCGGTGGCAACAGCAGAGGAGCTCAAAGTCATAACGTTGGGGCTCTTATTGCTGAACAACCACCCTCTCTTGTCGAGTTCGTTGCCGATCAGCCGTAGGATGAGGTCGTCCGACACGAGGCCGCCCGTCTTCATCGTACTCTCGACCTTGATGCCTGTGATCGTGTTTCTATTAGCGTCGGGGGGCCAGCTTGAAGCCTCTGTGGTGCTCGACTTACCCAGCGGCGTCCTATTCTTGACATTGTTGCGGAGGAGATCGCCCGAACTGATGGACTCGAGTTGGGGGAATCGACGGAGGAGTCGTTCGGACTGTGTCCCCTTTCCAACACCGGGCGCGCCAACCAGGATGACACGCGCGGCCTTTCGCAGTTGCATGTTATGCACAGCGCGAATCGAGGACGAACCAACAGGAGAAATGAGGAAGAGGGCAAGAGGGGGGCTCCGGGGGGGGTTCCGAAGTCGCAAGACCGAGCTAGGCGGATCGGCTTCGGCAGATGTCGGAAGACGAAGGACGCGGGTCTGATCGCCGACGAGTGCGAGTTAAAGAAGGCAACAAAGTACCTAAGAGAAGGAGAAGTCCATCATGGAAAGGAACGAGAGCTACGGTTCAGCAGTCTAAGGTTGAGGGAAATAGCGCTGCGAGCGCGATGGGAGGAGCGTAGGTACATAGTCCGACCTTATCAGCAGCAGCTCGAGGCTCGCTCCCGGCAGAAGACGGGCTCGACGGGTTCCAGCCAAGAGGAACGGCAACGCGGGGAACCGCTAGCGAACGGCGCACACGCATTGGTCCGTGCCCCCCCCAATTTGTTGCTGGGCGTTGCTGCTGCAGGGGTTCGATCCGGGTGCCCTCAGCAGAGACCAGGCTTCGCCGGGCTGCCAGGGCCGATTTTGTTGAGGCGTGGGAGCGTGGAGGCGTGTCCCGTGGCTGTGGCGATCGACGATGAGACCCGAAGGCCACACCACGGCACACCAACCGGAATCTCCGGAACGCCCGGACTCGACGTGAGCGAGGGACGAGACTGCCTGGCATCTCCGGCGTCGTCCTCGAATCGCCTGGCGTCATGGTAAGGCTCGGAGTCATCCGTACATGCCTCTTCAATGGCTGTTCTAATAAACGCTGTCAAGGGCCAAGTATTGAGAAGCATCAAGCCACAAGTGGCCATTGTGAGGAAGGCCCATGCAACACGACGAGGCTACAAGGCTGCTGCTGCAAGGCCAAACCACCGGAATGTGTCGGCAATATCATCGCTTCTTCATAGCAGCAGGACATCATGACATCCCGACTTTGAATATCAAGCAAGAAGCAGATCGCCCTTGTTAGAAGGTCCCCAAGGCCCCATGTTTCTTCTAGAGTATCGGCCGGCGAGTCGGCAACGTGTTTCTTGTGTCACATGACAAGGCGGAGTGGCCCCTGTCAGCCACGTCCCCCCTGTCCCGGGCTGCAAAGGGGGTGCCGGAACCCGACGGCCGCGATCAAAAAGTGGCCCTGATCAAACCCCTCGCATCCTCTTCACTAGGCCCGCCTTTCCATCTAGTCTTTTACTTTCATCTCATACCGTTGATGCTGCCGTCCTCCCCCGCACCGTTCTCTTCTCCCACACCGCCGCGACCATGACGGCGTCAGCGAGTGTCGCCCGACGGGCGATGATGCTGAACAGCGGCCGGGTGCTTCTTCCTCGACCCGTCTTGCGCGCATCGTCTTCCTACCTCGTGCGCAATGCGCGCGGCAGTCGAACCCCCGCCCTGGCGTTTGTCGTCCCCGTCCGCGCCCTCTCGACCCAGCCGCATGCCACGCCCGGCGCGGGACCGCCCTCGGCGCCGCCCCCCGGCTTCGACTCGGAGAAGGCTAAGGTTCCTCTGCCGAAGGAGAGCCAACCGTCTTCCAAGACAGCCGCAAAGCCCGCGAGCGCCGAATCAGCCGAAGAGCTGAAGAAGGCGGCCCGCGAAGGGGCCGAGAAACCCACCACTCTGTCGGAACTGGCGGCCGAGAAGCAGCAGGGCCTGGAGAAGAAGGATGCGAAGAAGGAAGAAAAGAAGTTGACTCTGGCGCAAAAGGTCAAGAGGGAGGTCCTGCATTACTGGGACGGCACGAAGCTGCTGGCCACCGAAGTCCGAATCAGCACTCGTCTCGCCCTGAAGATGGCGGCGGGCTACGAGCTCACACGGCGAGAAAGCCGGCAACTACAGCGGACGGTCCAGGACCTCGGGCGGCTGGTGCCCTTTTCGGTCTTCGTCATCGTGCCGTTTGCCGAACTCCTGCTGCCCGTCGCGCTGAAGCTCTTCCCCAATCTCCTGCCCAGCACGTACGAGGGCCAGAAGGACAAGGACAAGAAGGCGGCCTTCCTGCGCTCGACCCGAAAGGAGGTCAGCGAGTTCCTGCGCGGAACCCTGAAGGAAACCGGGCTTCCCATGACGGTGGCTACCACCCAGAAGGAAGAGTTTGCCAACTTCTTCCGAAAGGTACGCGCTACGGGGGAAAAGCCGACAGCCCAAGACGTTATCAAGGTCTGCAAGATCTTCAAGGACGATCTCACCCTCGACAACCTATCCCGCCCGCAGCTAGTGTCGATGTGCCGGTACATGAACCTCAACACGTTCGGCACCGACATGATGCTGCGCTACCAGGTCCGCCATAGGATGCGGCAAATCAAGCGGGACGACCGAGCCATCAGCTACGAAGGGGTGGACAGCCTGACGGTCGCCGAGCTCCAGATGGCCTGCGCCGGTCGGGGCATCAAGACGCACGGCGTCTCTCCGGCCCGACTCCGTGAGGATCTCCAGACCTGGTTGGACTTGCGGCTCCGCGAAGGGGTCCCCTCGACGCTGTTGGTGCTGAGCAACGCCTACATGTACGGCCAGTCCGGCACTGGCGAGGGCGCCGCCTCCACCCAGATCGAGGCCCTCACCGGCGTCTTGTCGTCAATCCCCGAAGAGCTCTACCACGAGATCGAACTCGAGATCCACAACGCCGAAGGCGCGGCAACGAACAAGCAGCGCCTGGAGGTGCTCAAGGAACAGCAGGAGCTGATACAGGACGAGGCGGAGCAGAACCAGGGCAACGAGGAGACGGGCTTCGCGACTCCCCGGGACACGGACAACATCGACGAGAAGGAGGAGAAGCAGCAGCAGCAGGAAGCGGCGCCTGACGGCGTCGAGACGGCCCAACTGAGCGAGGCCACGGATGCGGAGAAGGACCACGTCGAAGCGGCCCGAGAGGCCCAGGCTGATGAAGCCACCCGGGAAGACAAAAAGTAGCTGCCACTCCGTCTGTACATTCTTTCTTTTGTTCAGGGCATGTGAAAACGGTCCGAGGCGTCGGCCGTGAGCCGACATTGGGATTTGATGCGGGCCAGGGAAAGGGATACACAGTAGACCAAGCAATACCTCGTCACTCGAAGGAATAGAAGTCCATCAATTATGGAAAGATGCCAGTTGCGTGAGGCGTCGTGTCTGGTGTCTGTCTCCTTCGCGAAAGATTTAACGCCCATGTCTCCTTTGACTGCTGGATGACGGCTGGAGAGCTGCGAGACTGTGATAAAGATAGTTAGTGTTACGAAATGTCCCACGCCACTGCATTAACATGACGAAACACGCAGGCCACGCATTTCCGTCAGCCACTTTCCCGGCCGCAGCTCCCGCCAGGCAGCTCCCCACCACAGAGCTACGCTACGTCAACCTCCCACGGACGGAAGGCGAGGTGCCCATTACCTATGAACCCCCAACTCCAGGAGGCGATGACGAAACCGCAATCTCTGCCACGACAACCAGGCTTCAACTGAAGACGCCGAATGTGTGTATCATACGGTTCCCGCCCTCTCAACGTCTAGAACCAGGTGCGAGACGCTCCCGCAGGTCAGCTTGGGCTTGGGCGCTATGGCCGTCATGGACCAGGACAACTTCTCCAACATCTCGTGGACGAGCGAAGGGCCCGGGGCTGCCCCGCCGCCGCCGGCCGGTGCCAGCCACGATGATCTGGGTCCGGAAGATACGAACGGGCGGGACCATGCCGAGCCGACCGAGGCGACCTACCTGAACCAGCTCGACGCCGGCGGCTTGGGAGACGAGGTGCTCGAGTGTACCGTCGGCTCACCACTGTCGGAGAACGAGGGCACCAACTCGCAGTTTGTATCATACCTCGTCACCACCAATGTACGTTCGCCGTTCGCCGGTCCCGCCGCCCTTTCTTCCGGCTCCCAGCAGAGCGTTCCCCCTACTGACCGCCTCGTCCCCCTCTACGCAGACCTCGTTTGCCACCTTTCAGAAACCCACCGTCACCCTGCGGCGGCGTTTCACCGACTTCCTCTTCCTCTACCACTCGCTATGCCGGGACCACCCGGAGTGCGCCGTTCCGCCCATCCCAGACAAGCAGCACATGGCGCGCGTCACGGGCAACCGCTTCGGGCCCGACTTCACCAACCGTCGCGCCTACAGCCTGCAGCGCTTCCTCACGCGCTGCGCGCTGCACCCCGTCCTGCGCCGGTCGCCCGTCCTGCACACCTTCCTCGAGTCGGGCGAGTGGAACGCGACGATGCGCAGCCAGGCCGCGCGCGTGTCCAGCGCGGCGGCGGCTGAAGCGGCGGCGGGCGGCGGCGGCG
>Ga0247777_1000460_pt1 | contig 11523 bp, 10 predicted proteins | sample UWRJL154409C5_FD_179937 | JGI IMG/M metagenome (GOLD analysis project Ga0247777, IMG submission 179937) | Plant litter microbial communities from Arlington Agricultural Research Station in Wisconsin, United States - UWRJ-L154-409C-5 | ecosystem: Environmental > Terrestrial > Plant litter >...
CGACAATAAAATGCTGCTCAATTATATCACGCTGGGACATGTGCAAAATTGTATAGATAAGGAACAGACTTTTTTTGAAGACATTTATTCACTTCCTCCATCACATTACCTGCGGTTTGATCCTGCTGCCAAACAATTCTCAAAAATAACCAGGTACTGGAGTATCAATAAAGAACTGAAAAAAGATATTTCTGCTGCGGATGCCGTAGAACAATTCAATGAGCTGTTCAATGCATCTGTAAAAAGAAGGTTGCGCAGCGACGTGGCAGTTGGTACAAGCCTCAGCGGCGGCCTCGACAGTTCTTCTATTGCCTGCAGCATTACCAGGCTGCAAAACGATGATGGTGTAACAAACAAGCCCGGTAAACTGCAAAGCTTCTCAGCTGTATTCCCTGGTTTTGAAAATGATGAGTCATCCTATATTCAAACTGTTATCTCGGCGCTGGATATTACCAACCGTCAAACAACCCCGTCTGCACCTGAGATGGTACAGCAATTTGAAAAGCTCTGTTACCAGCAGGAAGAACCTTTTCAGTCGTCTGGCATATTTGCCCAGTACAGGGTTTTTGAACTGGCAAAAAAAAATGGCGTAAAAGTTTTACTCGATGGCCAGGGTGCTGATGAAACCTTAGCCGGTTATCCAAAATATATCCACTGGTACCTGCAGGAAGTATTGAGCCGGAACAAACTCGGCGCAACGAGGTTAGAACGAAATGCATTCCGAAAAAACGAGCAGCCTTTTCGCTGGGATATTAAAAATTTCGTTGCGGCCTTCCTGCCTTCGCATGCGGCTATGCAGCTCGAAAAAAACGAATACCGCAAAACCATACATCACCCCGATATCAGCCCCGATTTTTTAAAACTATCGGCAGGCCGTGATTGGGAGGGTATACACAAACCTATTGTTACCAAACTAAATGACATACTGCATTTTAATACCACCGAAATGGGTTTGGAAGAACTATTACGCTTTGCCGACAGGAACAGTATGGCACACGGTGTGGAAGTGCGTTTACCGTTTTTGAACCACGAGCTGGTTGAATTTATTTTTTCCCTGCCTTCGCAATTGAAAATGCATGATGGCTGGACAAAATATTTATTGCGCAGGGCCATGGATAAAAAATTGCCTGATGATATTGTATGGCGTAAAAGAAAAGTTGGGTTTGAACCCCCGCAAAAAAAGTGGATGGAAGATCCGATCCTGGTGGAATATATCCGTGAGGCAAAAATGAAACTGGTAAACGCCGGGATACTCACTAAAAAAGCTTTTGATAAAAAAGTGGAGCCTTTATCAGCACATGCCGACAGAAATTACGACTGGCGTTATTTATGCGCCGCCCAGGTAATATAAGCTTGCTTTTCGGGCTTAAATACCCAACTTTGCAGCTTATAATATTAAATTAAAAAAATTGCTATAATGAAGATCGCTACTAAATTCATCCACGCCGGTTCCGAACCAGATCCAAGTACAGGTGCTATCATGACACCCATTTATCAAACCAGCACCTATGTGCAGGAAGCTCCCGGAAAAAATAAAGGTTATGAATATGCCCGCAGCCAGAACCCAACCCGCAAAGCGCTTGAAGATGCTTATGCCATGATCGAAAATGCGCAATACGGCCTGGCCTTTGGCAGCGGCGTTGCCGCAACTGACAGTGTGATCAAATTACTTAACCCGGGGGATGAAGTGATAGCGGCCAATGATATGTATGGCGGAAGCTACCGCTTGTTCACCAGGGTTTGGGAACGCTATGGCATTAAATTTATTTATGTAGACACAACCAATGCCGCCAATGTACAGGCTGCTGTTACGGCAAATACCAAACTGGTGTGGATCGAAACGCCAACCAATCCGCTAATGAACATCAGCGATATTGCTGCCATTGCTGCCATATCCAAAGCTGCAGGCGCCTGGCTTTGTGTAGATAATACTTTTGCATCGCCCTACCTGCAAAACCCGTTGGACCAGGGTGCAGATATTGTTATGCACTCAGCAACAAAATACCTGGGCGGGCACAGCGATGTGATACAGGGTGCCCTGATGATGAATGATGCGGAATTGAGGGAGAAATTATATTTTATACAAAAAAGCTGCGGCGCTGTGCCGGGACCGATGGATTGTTTTTTGGTACTGCGTGGCATTAAAACCCTGCATGTGCGTATGCGCCAGCATTGTGAGAACGGTGCAAAGATCGCAAACTGGCTGCGCAATAATCCCAAAGTTGGTAAAGTATACTGGCCCGGTTTTGAAGACAGCGCCGGCTATAGCGTTGCAAAAAAACAAATGCGTGATTTTGGTGGCATGATCAGTTTTATTTTGAAGGATGAAAGCATGGAAGCTGCTACCAAAGTATTGTCTTCAACACATTTATTTTCCCTGGCCGAAAGTTTGGGGGGTGTGGAATCACTCATCAACCACCCGGCCATTATGACCCATGCCAGCATACCACGTGAAGAACGTTTAAAGAACGGTCTTGCTGATGGATTGATAAGACTTAGCGTAGGTATAGAAGATATTGATGACCTGATAGAAGACCTGGATAAGGCCATCGGGTAAGTCATGATGAAAAAGAACTTAGATATACTGTTGCTGCTGATTTTTTCTTTTGGCGGCCCTGCATTTGCACAAAAAGAAAGCCTGGATACCTTTATTCAAAGATGTGCCGACAGCGTATACGAAAAAGAAAAGCTACCGGGCATTTTTGTGGGTATATTAAATAATGGTAAAAGGGATTTCTTTAATGCCGGCTTTGCCGATCCGGAAAAACAAATGCCTTTTGATTCCGCTACCCTCTTCGAAATTGGCAGTATAACCAAAACCTTTACTGCATACGTTTTAACGGCAGTGCTGATGGAAAACAAGATCGCCGAAACAGATCCCATCCTTACTTACCTGCCTGATTCTGTACAGCAAAACAAACAGCTTGCCCATATCAGTTTTTTAAACCTGATGAATCATACTTCGGGCTTGCCCAGGCTACCGGATAATATGCAAGTGGGTGATAGCCGGCAACCTTACCAATTATATTCTTCCAAAGAACTTTTTAGCTATTTAAAAAACTGCATACCTGAACCTGGTGGAAAAAGTAACTATTCAAACCTGGGCGCAGGCATCGCCGGTGTTCTGGCAGAAAGAATATCAGGAAAGACCTATGCAGCGTTGCTGGATAAATATATTTTCCTTCCGTTCAAAATACTGGCGCCAACCAACAGCATTGAGGAAACAGAAAATAAAAGCCAGGGCTATTTTGCCAAAGATGATAAGGCCGCATACTGGAATATGAATATCCTTGCCCCTGCAGGCGGATTAAAATGTTCGGCTGACGAAATGCTCAGCTACCTGCAGCAAATGTGTTTACCGCAATTACCCGATACAAAAATCATCGTAGATAAATTAACTACGCAAACAATAGCAATGAACCCCCGGATAGCTATTGGCAGGGGATGGCATATTTACAAGGATAAAGACCTGCCGCTTTTTTACTGGCACAATGGCGGCACGTATGGCTTTTCTACATTTTGTGCATTTACAAAAGATAAAAGCAAGGCAGTGATCATTGTTATCAATCAATTCAATAAAAATGCGCAGGCCGATGCCCTTGGTGTTAAACTTATTAAAAGACTGAGCGATGAAAAATAGGTCCTGCTTCCCTCATCAATGCACTCATTAACGGAAGTGGTACTGTTATAGCTCGCTGATGATTAACTTAAAATTAGCCGATCATGTGCCTGCGACTGGTTAATTTTGCAGCATGGATCTTTCTTTAAAAAAATACCTTGATCAGCAAGTCAGTCATTATAACCAAAGGTCATTCATATCACCCGATCCCATCTGTATCCCACACCGGTTCTCCAAAAAACAGGATATAGAGATCGCTGGTTTTTTTGCGGCCGTATTTGCCTGGGGCAACCGGACCACCATCATCAACAAAGCAACAGAATTGATGCAACTGATGGATAATGATCCGCACAATTTTTGCCTGCATCATTCCAGCAGCGATCTGCAAAAACTGCTCAACTTCAGGCACCGTACTTTTAATGCTACAGACCTGCTGTATTTTATTTCTTTTTTTAACATGCATTACCGCAGGCACAGCTCATTAGAAACAGCCTTCACCCAATGGATGCATAAAAAAGATGAAACTGTTGAACGGGCACTGACAGGTTTTTATCATTATTTTTTTTCTTTGGCCGATATTCCCGGGCATACCCGTAAACATATTGCTTCTCCTGAGAAGAACTCAAGTTGCAAAAGGCTTAACATGTATTTACGCTGGATGGTACGCAGCGATGACAAAGGTGTTGACTTCGGTATCTGGAAAAAAATATCACCAGCTCAACTCATTTGCCCGGTTGACGTACATGTGGCCAGGGTGGCCAGGGAACTGCAATTACTGACCAACAAACCCGTTGACTGGCGTGCCGCTATGGAATTAACCGCCTGTTTACGTACTTTAGATAAAGCGGACCCGGTGAAATATGACTTCGCTCTTTTTGGTACCGGGGTAATGGAAAACAAAGTTAGCCCCCACAGCAGGCAGGTTATAAAATGATCTACGATGGAAAACAATGAACTCATCAGGTTGCTGAACAAAGATTTCGCTTTCGGTATTACCGGACAATTATCTTACGATGAGATACATGCACAGTTATCTGCTTACATCAATGAACTGATAAACAAAGATTTTGACAGGCTGGTTAGTTACCTGTACCGTATTGATGTACCTGAGCAAAAACTTAAGACCTTATTGCAGCAGCACCGGCAGGATGACGCCGGGAATATTATTGCCGGCCTGGTTATCGAAAGACAGGAACAAAAAATAAGATCCCGTGAGCTTTTCAGCAAACGGGATAATGATATTGATGAGGAAGAAAAATGGTAATACTATTGCTCCTGTAATTGTTTCTCCGGGGCAGGCTTTACAAACATCAGTTCCTGTACTTTTTCTTTGTCCTCTTTTTCTTTTTTCAGGTCGAACATCGTACCGAAGATATGATCCCATAAAGTTGAGCTAACTCCAAAACCCAGTTCCACATTTTTATAATGATGCAGGTGATGGTTGCGCCACAAAGCTTTCATCCATTTAAACGGCGGATTCCAGGCATGTATAGCATAATGCATGCTGCCATATACCAGGTAGCCAAATAAAAAACCCGGGAAGAATGCAAATGTATAGGCTCCTGCGCCAAACAGGTAACCGATCCCATACATGATCATAAAAAGTGTAGAAGAAATGATAAGGCTTGGTACCGCAGGCATAAAAAGCCGTTCCTTATCACGTGGATACTCGTGGTGATTGCCATGTATAACATAAACTATACGCAGTGCCCTTTGGCTTTCTGCCATATAGTGAAATACAAAACGATGAATAACGTATTCAAATAATGACCAGGTAAACATACCGGCTATGAATATGGCAACGGTGTAAGACAAACCCTTGCCAATAACTTCTGCACTGTGGTAAAGCATGAATCCCATAACAGGCACATACATACCCCAGATCACCAGTGGGTGTGTTTTGGTAAGATACTCCAGGTACTGGTTCTTAAAGATCTGCGCCTGCCCCTTGTTATGAATTTTCTCGAATTTCACAGCTTGCTTTTATGATACAAATTTACTATTTCAAATGAAAATGCAAAAAATCAGTTTGTTAAAATCATGAAATTTTTATTGCCTACTTTTGGTGTCCAAAATATCTCTCATGAAGTTAGTTACCTATTTAAAAGACGGACATGATCAATTAGGCATTGTTGTGGACGGCAATATTTATGCCATGGATGCAATACACCATGATTTACCCAACACGATGGCCATGTTCTTAAATTTTTGGGATGACCTGATGCCCATGGCCAGGGCTGTTGAACAGAAAATAAAAAGTGGCATGGTAAGCAATGTCATGAGCGATTCATTGGCAGATGCAGCACTGTTTGCACCTGTGCCAAACCCATCAAGCTGCAGGGATGCCTATGCCTTTCGCCAGCACGTGGCCGCTGCAAGGCGTAACCGCAAAGTAGAGATGATACCTGAATTTGACCAGTATCCCATTTTTTATTTTACCAACCACAACAGTATACAGGGGCCAGGGGATATTGTGTGCATGCCCGATCATTTTCAAAAACTTGATTTTGAGCTGGAAGCTTCTATTGTAATTTGTAAACCCGGTCGCAATATTAAAGCCGCGGATGCAGATGAATATATTGGTGGATTGATGATCATGAATGATATGAGCGCAAGAACACTGCAGATGGAGGAGATGTTGCTGAATCTTGGCCCTGCAAAAGGAAAAGATTTTAGTACGGTAATTGGCCCTATGCTGGTAACACTGGATGAGCTGGAAGCATACGAAGTACCCTGCAAAGAAGGTCATACCGGTAAAGCATGGAACCTGGGCATGACCTGTACAGTGAACGGTATACAGGTTAGCCAGGGTAATCTTGCTGACATGGACTGGACCTTCGCCGAAATTATTGAGCGATGCAGTTATGGTGTGAACCTGATGCCCGGCGATGTTATCGGCAGCGGCACGGTAGGTACGGGTTGCTTTTTAGAACTGAACGGAACTGGATTATTGAACGATCCCACTTTTATACCACAATGGTTACAGGAAGGCGATGTGGTAGAGATGGAAATTGAAGCTTTGGGAAAACTGACCAATACCATTGTAAAAGATGAAAGCGATTTTTCGATATTGGCGTTGAAGAAGAAATAATTTTGTTTTACACAACGTGCGCAGAAAAGCGGAGATTGGTGAGTTGTCCCTGCGGCCTCTCCTGTTCTGTATTCCCTCTGCGTGAAACATATCGCGTTAAATAACAATCATGCTGACATTAAACCTGAAAGACCTAAAACCCGCTGACGTACAAAATTACCTGCAGCATGCTATTGCGCCCAGGCCGATATGTTTTGCGTCAACCATAGATAAGGCCGGACATATAAACCTGAGCCCTTTCAGTTTTTTTAATTTATTTTCTTCCAACCCTCCCATTGTCATTTTTTCTCCTGCACGCAGGGTTAGGGATAATACAACCAAGCACAGCCTGGAAAATGTACTGGAAGTGCCCGAAGTGGTGATCAATATCGTGGATTATGATATGGTGCAGCAGGCATCGCTGGCCAGTTGCGAATTTCCCAAAGGCTGTAACGAATTTACAAAAGCCGGATTTACCGAAGAAAAAGCAACCCTGGTTACACCGCCCATGGTAAAAGAAAGCAAAGTAAAAATGGAGTGCAAAGTTCTGGAAGTAAAACCGCTGGGTACCGAAGGTGGTGCAGGCAACCTGGTAATTTGTGAAGTGCTTTGCATGCATATCGACGAAAGCATTTTGGAAACAGGCCCTTCGGCTACTGCCCAGGACCTTCCTAAAATAGATCAAACCAAACTGCATCATGTGGCCAGGCTTGGTGGAGACTGGTATGCTAAAATTGACGAAAGCAATTTGTTTAAGGTTGCCAAACCCAATACACAGCTGGGCATCGGCATCGATACACTACCGGAAACCATCCGTAAAAGCCAGGTACTTACTGCCAATAACCTGGGCCAGCTGGCCAATGTGCATGAAATGCCATTTGTTGACCCGGCTTTTCATGATGATAAACTGAAAAACATCATCCAGTATTATTCCATCAACCCCGATGAGATGGATAAAGAATTGCACCGTTATGCAAAAGAACTGCTGGATGACGGTAAGGTAGCAGAAGCCTGGCAGGTGTTGCTGGCAGATGCATAGCTAAAATTAATTCGTCTTTAACTTTTACTGCGCAGCCAATAATCTATTTTCACAGCATGAAAAAACTGATTGTTGTACTGCTGTTCCCATCTATTTGTTTTGCACAAAAAAAATATGAGTACAAGAACCTCGTACTCGAAGGTGGTGGTGTTCGTGGACTTGCCTATGCAGGTGTGTTCAGCGTGCTGGAGCAAAAAGGTATCTTACAACAGGTAGAAAATGTTGGTGGCTCTTCTGCGGGTTCCATTGCCGGTATGCTGGTTAGCCTTGGTTATAATGCAGCAGAGATCGACAGCCTGATGCTTGACCTGCCTGTACAAAAATTTAAAGATGGTTATGGCGGGTTAATAGGCAAATACAAAAGATTAAAAACCGATTTTGGGATCTTTAAAGGAGAAGCGTTTGAAAGGTGGTTGCAACAACTGGTGGCTCATAAAACCGGTAACCGGCATTTAACTTTTGAACAACTGCACCAGTTACACCTGAAGAACAACCTGTATAAAGACCTGTACTGCACCGGTACCAACCTAAGCAAACAACAACTCGAGATCTTCTCTTACCAAACCACACCTGATATGCCGTTGGCGCTGGCCGTACGCATCAGTGGTGGCGTGCCGCTGTATTTTGAGCCTGTTGCACTGGATAATCATTTGAAAAAAATAAAAAGATCGGACACTACTTCCTTTGTAAATTATTATGTTGATGGCGGCATGCTCAGCAACTACCCCATCAGCATGTTCGATAGTTGTGAGGGCAGCGGTGCAAACCCGCTTTTTTGCGATAAAGTAAAATTCAACAGCCAGACCATCGGCATCAAACTGGAGCGGCAGCAGCAGATAGATTCTTTGAATCAGAACAGCATCAGGATACCTGCCTATGATATCAATAAATTTTCGGGGTACCTGGCCGCGTTCTCCAATTTACTGATGGAAACCTTAAGCCGCAAATATCCCGGACTGGAAAATGAAAAGGGCAGAACGATATATGTAAGCCAGGGCAACATTTCATCCATCATCAAAAAAACAAAGCAGCAGGATAAACTGCTGCTTTACGAGAACGGCGTTACTGCCGCAAATAATTTCTTCTTACAAAATCATTAAAAAAGCCTTCCGCCAAAAACCTTACGCAGCAGTTCGGTTGTACGGGCTGCAAAATTTGTACGGATATTCCTTTCTTCCTGGGCCACCAGGTCAAACAGGGCGTTGGTCGCCTTCATGGTCACAAAGCCAGACAAATCCGGATTTATCTTTTTGAACACGATAGGCAGGCTGTTATACTTGGTTACCAGGTCTCCATAATATTTTGTTGCGTTTACTTTATCAAGCGAAGCTTTAATAACGGGTAAAAAAGCTGCTGTTAACTGCGCCGTGGTTTTTTCCCTGAAAAAATGAGTGGCGCTGGTATCTCCGTTCCTTACCAGACCTATTGCATCCTGAATGCTCATACTTTTAATGGCATTTACAAAAATTGGCTTGGCATAACCGGCTGCATCTTCGGCACCCCGGTTGATCTGCAAAATGGCTTTATCCACCATATTACCCAGGCCGATATCCCTTAAAGTATTCTCAATTTTCTTTGCATCATCCGGTAACAGTATTTTGTAAAATGCATCTTTAAAAAATCCGTCCTCCCTGTTCAGCTTCAGCACAGCCCCTGCCAGCCCCTGCCCCAGTGCTTCTTTAATGCCTTCGCCGGCTTCTGTTTCGGTAATGCCCGTGGTTGTTTGTGGTAATTGCTTAATTACATCACAACCATAAAAAAGGCTACTGAACAGGAGGATAAATGATATTCTTTTCATGTTTATCTATTTAGTATGTTTTTAAAAATAAGTAAGATTTGATTATTTCCTGTAGTAAGACGCATAAATACACAAATCAGTTGTATACGGTATCTTTGCACAAAAATCTTCAGAGAGCCAATGAGCACACAACATTTATCAGAACAGGAGATCATCCGCAGGGAAAAATTAACAGAACTAAACAAACTGGGCATCGACGCTTACCCGGCTGCCTTGTACCCGGTTAATACCAGCTCTGTGTATATCAAGGAAAATTATAAAGGAGAAGAAAATAAAGCTGACTTTGCAGATGTTTGCATTGCAGGCCGCATCATGAGTGTAAGGGATATGGGTAAGGCAAATTTTGCCGTGATCCAGGATTCAGTTGGCAAGATCCAGTTCTATATTAAACAGGATGATATCTGCCCTGGTGAAGATAAGAGCCTTTACCAGACCGTTTGGAAAAAACTGGTAGATATCGGTGATATCGTTGGTGTAAAAGGTTACGTGTTTACCACCAAAACCGGTGAAACCTCTATTCATGTAAGGGAGTTTTCCATACTCACCAAATCATTACGCCCTTTACCCATCGTAAAGGAAAAAGACGGCGAAGCTTTTGATGAAGTAACTGACCCGGAATTCCGTTACAGGCAACGTTATGCCGACCTGATCGTAAATCCCGGCGTAAAAGAAACTTTTATCAAGCGTACAAAAATGGTCAATTCCATTCGTGAGTTTTTAAATGAACGTGGTGCGCTGGAAGTTGATACCCCTGTATTACAAAGTATACCTGGTGGTGCAGCAGCGAGGCCCTTTACCACACATCATAATGCATTGGATGTACCCATGTACATGCGCATTGCAAATGAGCTGTATTTAAAAAGACTGATCGTAGGTGGCTTTGAATGGGTGTATGAGTTCAGCCGCAACTTCCGCAATGAAGGTATGGACCGTACACATAACCCCGAGTTTACCGTACTGGAATTTTATGTGGCCTATAAAGATTACGAATGGATGATGGACACTACGGAACAGATGCTGGATAAGGCTGCTGTGGCCACAAATGGTACAACAAAAGTGATGGTGGGCGATAAAGAAATTGATTTTAAAGCGCCGTACAAAAGAATTACTATGTATGATGCGATAAAAGAACATACCGGTTTCGACATCAGCGAAATGGATGAAGCCGCTATCCGCGATGTGTGTAAGCAACTGCATATCCATGCCGATGAAAAATGGGGTAAGGGAAAACTGATTGATGAGATATTTGGCAGCAAGTGCGAAGCCAATTATATACAACCCACTTTTATTACCGATTACCCGGTAGAAATGAGTCCGCTTACAAAAAAACACCGCAGCAAGCCAGGATTGGTAGAGCGTTTTGAGCTGATGTGCAATGGCAAGGAGATTGCCAATGCCTATAGTGAGCTGAATGACCCCATTGAACAACGTGAGCGTTTTGAAGAACAAACCAAACTGATGGAACGTGGCGATGATGAAGCCATGTTCATTGATCATGATTTTTTACGTGCGCTGGAATATGGTATGCCGCCAACCAGCGGTATCGGTTTTGGTATCGACAGGATTGCTATGCTGCTTACCAACCAGCATTCCATACAGGATGTACTGTTCTTCCCGATGATGAGGCCGGAGAGAACTGAAGAATAAAATTATCAGCTTTGTACAGCCGCCATAAAATTATGGCGGCTTTTTTATTGCCGATCCGTCCATAAATTTCCTGCAGTTTTTTCTTTCCAAAAAAGTTATCTTGTCTGCTCAAATAAACCACTTTAAATATGATAAAAGCTTTCAGGCAACCTGCAGCCCTGGTTGTGGTATTGGTGTTTGGCCTGACCACACAGGCCCAAAAAAAAGAACTGGGTGATGACCAGTATTTCAAGTCGAATTTTAAAGGTATTACACAGGCACTGCCCACCGTTGTAAAATGGATAGATGACAGCCATTTTATTTTAAGGAGGGATGGTAAGAACCTGGAGGTAGATGCTAAAACTGGTGCA